>Ga0247836_1000221_pt1 | contig 106682 bp, 87 predicted proteins | sample LaCruzMarch2015__4_FD_187116 | JGI IMG/M metagenome (GOLD analysis project Ga0247836, IMG submission 187116) | Freshwater microbial communities from meromictic Lake La Cruz, Castile-La Mancha, Spain - LaCruzMarch2015_14m | ecosystem: Environmental > Aquatic > Freshwater > Lake | place: Spain...
CCGCCAAGCTGTTCGCGCACCTGCCGCCCGGTACCCAGCACCCCACCGACTGGCCCGGCGTGTATGATCTTGACTGGGGAAGCCGCCGCATCCGCCTGATCGTCCTGAACGCCCTGGCCGAGCACCCACACAACGCCCCGTGGGAACTGTTCGCCAGCGAGATGGATCGAATCCGCTATGGGTTAGCGCACTATCGGCCACGCAGCCCGACGGCACACCTGCTGCGTTTTCATCTGGCGAACATCCATCAACTGGAGCTGGCCGACATGGCGTATACGCTCGACGACTTCAAACTTGAAACTTATCGGATGCTCATCGACGATTTTCACGCGCTCAGCCTGGAAGATCGCCAAGCGCTATTGGAACGGATGGATGTCGCGGACCGGTTGCGCGGGTTGGACCCGGAGGAGCGTTTACGGGGGCTGGACGCTGAGGAGGTCTTGCGCAGATTTGACCCTGAGGAGCGTTTGCGGGGGCTGGACCCCGAACAGGTCAAAGCCTGGCTTAAGCGCACGGGGCATTGACGGGTCGCGGGCGCAGTCACTCGTCGGTCTGTGGCCGAAACGATGATCACGGCCTCGCCAATAACGTGACACGGCGTTTGCGGGAGGCCCAGGGGGACTGTCGCAACGCGATTCCACTGAAAGAGACTGAGGTTGCCGTTGACTGATTCAACTCTGCTTATTGATATCATCGCGGGCGCCCGCCCGAATTTCATGAAGATTGCACCCATCATCCGGGCGCTGCAGGCTCGGGCGACGGCGGGCGGACCCGTGCGCTACCGCCTGGTGCACACCGGCCAGCACTATGACGCCCGTCTGTCGGGCGATTTTTTTGTCCAGTTGGGCATTCCGGCGCCGGCTGTGAACCTAGAGGTGGGGTCGGGCACTCAGGCGGAGCAGACGGCGGCGATCATGATCGGCTATGAGCGGCTGCTGCTGGCGGCACCGTCCCGGTTGTGTCTGGTGGTGGGGGACGTGACCTCGACCATGGCCTGTGCCATCGCGGCGCAGAAGCTGTGCGTGCCGGTGGCGCATGTGGAAGGCGGTATCCGCTCGGGTGACTGGACCATGCCGGAAGAGATCAACCGGATGGTGACCGACGCCATCACCAACTGGTTTTTCACCACCAGTGCGTTTGCCAATGCCAACCTGCGCACGGCGGGGGTCGGGGAGGAGCGGATCTTTTTCGTCGGCAACACCATGATCGATTCCTTGCTGGCCAACCTGGACCGGCTGCAGCCGCCGTCGTTCTGGGATGCGTTGGGATTGCAACCGGGCGGGTATTTCGTGGTCACCCTGCATCGGCCGGCCAACGTGGACGGCACTGGATCACTGGCGCGACTGCTGGCGGCGATCGGCGCGGGCACGCGGGGCCTGCCGGTGATCTTCCCGGTGCACCCGCGCACGGCGAAGACGCTGCGCGACCTGGCCGATCTGCCGGCGCATCTGCACTTGGTGGAGCCGCAGCCCTATCTGGAATTCAATTATCTGGTCAAGCACGCCAAGGCGGTGCTCACCGACTCCGGCGGAATTACGGAAGAGACCACGGTGATGGGTGTGCCCTGCATGACCCTGCGCGACAGTACCGAGCGGCCGGAGACGGTCAGCATCGGCACCAATGCGCTGATCGGCACCGATCCGGCGAAGCTGACGCCGGCGCTCGACCGGCTGTTTGCCGGTGAGTGGCAGCGCGGCGCGATACCGGAGTTGTGGGACGGGCGGGCGGGGGAGCGGATTGTGGCGGGGATCGAGCGGGTGTTGGGGGTTGGGGTGTAGGCTTTGGCGCTCCGTCCGTCATTTCGGCTTGGATGGCGGAATCCAGGGCCATCGCTCAAACTTGAGCGGTGTGTTGGCTGAGGTTTACCGTTGTATGGGCGACTTCAGTCGCCCCGGCATGTTGGTCGATCTTTCGTGGAAATCATCCAAGGCAACGTTCCCTCACCCCTCTAACGCCTCATCCCTCACCCAACCCGTCCATGACCAAGCGCCACCCCCGCCAGCGCCGACGCCACCGTCGGCCCCGTGCCCCCGGCCACGACAGCGGCTACAAACTGCTCTATTCGCACGTTGCCATGGTGCGCGACCTGTTGCGACAGGTGGTCCCCGACGACTGGATCGACCAGTTGGACCTGGGCAGCCTGGAAAAATGCAGCGGCTCGATGAGATCCGCATCGCCAATGCTGGCGGGCTGCCGGAGCGCAATCTCAGCGCCGCGCTGTTTCGGCTCGAAGCCAGCCGTACTCCGGCGGAGGTGCTGGGGATTCTCCAGGCCCTGGTCGGGTGGCTGCAAGCCCCGGAACAGACCAGCCTGCGACGCGCCTTTGCGGTCTGGATCAGCCGCGTGTTTCTGCCGCGGCGCCTGCCTGGGGTGGCCATCGACTCAATGAATGACTTACACGAGGTACGCAGCATGCTCGCCGAACGTTATGAAACCTGGACCGAGCAATGGAAACGCGAGGGTCTGGAAGAGGGCCTGGAAAAGGGTCTGGAAAAAGGCCGCCAAGAGGGCGAGGCGGCCATGCTCCAGCGCCTGCTCACTCTCAAATTCGGCCCACCCGACGCCGGCGTCCGCCAGCGGATCGCAACTGCCGATGCCGCGACGCTGCTGCGGTGGTCCGAGCGGGTGTTGACTGCCCAGCGGCTGGGCGAGGTCCTGGATAAAGCGCGTGATGAATGAAGCGAGAAGGGGGCGGAGCGACGATCAACGCCCGCGGCCCAACCCGACCGACGAGACTGATGCATGGCTGAACCGATGTCTGATTTTGCCTCCCTGATCGCCGAGATTCGCGCGATCTATGGACCCGGTTCGATCCCATTGCACCGACCGGTGTTTGACGGCAACGAGCGGCAGTATCTGGTTGACTGTATCGACTCCAATTTTGTTTCCTCGGTCGGAGCCAAGGTTACCGAGTTCGAGGAGCGGATCGCGGCGTTCACCGGGGTGCGCTCTGCGGTGGCGACGGTCAACGGCACGGCAGCGCTGCATGTGGCGCTGCAGTTGGCGGGTGTCGGCCGTGATGACGAGGTCATCACCCAGGCGCTGACGTTCGTGGCGACCTGTAATGCGACCCGCTATTGCGGGGCCTGGCCGGTGTTCGTCGATGTGGATTGCGACACCCTGGGGCTGAGTCCAACGGCACTGGGGGCTTTTCTCGATCGGCATGCAGAGCGGCGCCCCGGCGGGCTCTTCAATCGGTTCAGCGGGCGACGGCTGGCGGCTTGCGTGCCGATGCATACGTTCGGGCATCCATGCCGGATCACTGAGATCGTCGCGATCTGCGATGACTACGGCATCCCGGTGGTGGAGGATGCGGCAGAGTCACTCGGGAGTTATGTCGGGACCCGTCACACCGGGCGATTTGGGCGACTGGGTACGCTGAGCTTCAACGGAAACAAGATCATCACCACGGGCGGTGGCGGGATGATCATCACCGAGGATGCGGCGCTGGCGGCGCGGGCCAAGCATCTGACCACCACCGCGAAGGTTCCACACCCCTATGTGTTCGTGCACGACGAGACCGGTTACAATTACCGCTTACCGAACCTGAATGCGGCTTTGGGCTGCGCGCAGATGGAACGGCTGCCGGAGATGCTGGCGGTAAAGGCGCAGGTGGCCGCGCGCTATGCACGCGTGTGTGCCGCCGCCGGCATTTCCTTGGTGCAGGCGCCGTCGGGGACGGTGTCGAACCATTGGCTCAACGCCATCGTGCTGGAGTCAGCGGCGCAACGGGATGCTTTTCTGGAATTCAGTAACGGCCAAGGCGTGATGACACGGCCGATCTGGCGGTTGATGAACCGACTGGCGATGTATGCGGATTGCCGGCACGACGGGTTGGAGCATTCGCGTTGGTTGGAGGAGCGAGTGGTGAACGTGCCGTCCAGTGTGCCGGAGGGGGCGCTGGGTTGATAGGTTGGGCCGACGGCCTTGATCGTCGTTCCGGCCACGGGATATCGTATGACGCTCAATCAGCAGGCAAAGATACGATGAATATACTTGATCTGATCGGTCGCAATCAGCCATTGTTCGATACCGATGTGGCGGGGTACGCGTCGCAGCTTGCCGAGCGGGTAGCCAATGGACGCTTCCTGGTGATCGGAGGCGCCGGTTCGATCGGGCAGGCGGTGTCGCGGGAGATTTTTAAGCGTAAACCGCGTGCCTTACATGTGGTGGACATCAGCGAAAACAATATGGTCGAGCTAGTGCGCGATATCCGCAGCACCCTGGGCTATATCGAGGGGGATTTTCGCACTTTTGCCATTGATTGCGGCTCCGTGGAGTTTGGGGCGCTGATGCGTTGGAGCGGCGGTTACGATTATGTGCTGAATCTGTCTGCACTCAAGCATGTGCGCAGCGAGAAGGACCCGTTCACGCTGATGCGGATGGTGGATGTGAACATCCTTAATACCATCGCGACGATTGCCCAGGCAAAGGCCGGCGGGGCCGCGAAGTATTTTTGTGTGTCCACCGACAAGGCGGCCAACCCGGCGAATATGATGGGGGCCAGCAAGCGTATCATGGAGCTGTTCCTGATGCAGGCCAGCCTGGAGCTGCCGATCTCGACGGCGCGGTTTGCGAATGTCGCCTTCTCGGACGGATCGCTGTTGCATGGGTTCAATCAGCGCTTTGCGAAACGACAGCCGATTTCGGCCCCCAACGATGTCCGCCGGTATTTCGTGACGCCGCAGGAGTCCGGCGAGCTGTGTCTCATGTCCTGCTTGTTTGGTGAGAATCGGGATATCTTCTTCCCAAAACTCAGCGAGAAGCTGCATCTGATCACCTTTGCCGAGATCGCGGTGCGATACTTGGCGGCGCTCGGGTATGAAGTCTACCCCTGCGCGAGCGAGGACGAGGCACGGACGAATGTGGCGGAACGCGTTGCCAACAAGCAGTGGCCGTGCTATTTCTTTGCCAGCGACACGACCGGCGAGAAGGACTTTGAGGAGTTCTATACGGACCGCGAAACGCTGGACATGGCGCGGTTTGAAAGTATTGGGATCATCAAGAACGAAGCGCTGTTTGAGCCTGCCGCGTTATCGCGTTTTCTTGAACGCATTGCGGCACTGAAAACCGCTGGGACCTGGGAGCGCGACGCGCTGGTTGATCTGTTCCATGCGATGCTCCCCGAGTTCGGACATAAAGAAACCGGGAAATATCTGGATGATAAGATGTGAGGTGGAGTGCTCATGGCAAAGCTTGATCTGACGCGTGCGGTCGACTTCGTGTTGTCGGCAATCTTTATTTCTTGGGTGTTACCGCTGTGGATTATCGTGATTCCGATCCTGCGCTTTACCGGCGAGGGCGAGATTTTTTACCGTCAGCCCCGGGTGGGCAAAGACGGCAAGCTGTTCGACTTACTCAAGTTCGCAACCATGCTCAAGAACAGCCCGAATATCGGGACGGGTGAATTGACGGTTCATAATGACCCGAGAGTCTTGCCGGTCGGACGTTTTCTGCGTAAGAGTAAGATCAATGAATTGCCGCAGCTCATCAATGTGTTCTTGGGGCACATGAGCATTGTGGGACCCCGCCCACAGACGCCGCGTTGTTTCGGCGCTTATACGAAAGCCGTGCAAAGCGAGCTGACGAAGGTCCGTCCCGGCTTGTCCGGACTCGGCGCGATCATCTTCCGGGGCGAGGAAAAGATGATGCAGAACGCGACCGATCCGGTCGCATTTTATGATAACGTCATCATGCCCTATAAGGGACAGATAGAACGGTGGTACATTGATCACCACACGATGAAGAATTACTTTCTCGTGATCATTGCGACCATCTGGATCATTCTGTTCCCGAAAAGCAAGATCGCCTGGACCTGGTTCAAAGGTTTGCCGAAACCTCCGGCCGAATTGGCGGCTTTGGTGTAGCGGCGGCGGTCGCAGGCGTTTCGAATCGAAACCTGGTTGCCCGCGACAACGTTGGTACCGGGCGGGACTATAAAAACCGAGCGAATGCTCGGTTTTTTTGTTTTTGGCGTTCGGAAATTGGTTGGCGCTTATGAAGATTTCGGTCAGCACGGCTACCTGGAACTGTGTCGAGACGGCGGGCGGCTGTCTGGCCTCGGTGGCCGGTCAGTCGTTCGCCGAGCGCGAGCACATCCTGATCGACGGCGGGAGTACGGACGGGACCTTGGCGGTGATTCAGGCTCATCGGCTGCAACCCGCCGTGCTGGTCAGTGAGCCGGACGGCGGAATCTACGAGGCGCTGAACAAGGGGATCGCACGGGCGAGTGGGGACGTGGTGGGGTTGCTGCATGCCGACGATCGCTATGCGGATACGGAGGTGCTGGCGCGGATTGGCCTTGGTCATAAACCCGGCCACCGTGCGATCGGCACGGTCGTCGGTCCGCACAGCGGACTCTACAGGTCACGATGTTACCCTAGGGTCCGCTGTGCGGACCGTCCCCGGCTGGCCGGAACGATGATCAAGGCCCACGGATTGCCGCGGCCTTTGCCGATCCGGCGGTGGATGCGGTGTATGGCGATTTGGTGTATGTGGCCAAGGCGGATACCGGGCGGGTGATCCGCTTTTGGCGCGCGGGCGCGTATCGGCCGGGGCGGTTGCGGCGGGGTTGGATGCCGCCGCATCCGACGCTCTATCTGCGTCGGGCGCTGTATGCGCGTCATAGGTCTTCGATACGCGCTACCGGATTGCGGCGGATTATGACCTGATGCTGCGGTTGCTCAGCCGGCTGACGGGGCGGGTGGGCGGGACGAGCAATCGCTCGCTGCGTCATATTCTGCGTAAGTCCTGGGAGGATTACCGGGCGCTGCGGGCGAATGGGATGGGTGGGGTGAGTGAGGTGGCGGCTTTGGTGTGGAAGAATCTGTCGGCGGTGCCGCAGTTTTGGCAGGGGGGCAAGCGATGCGGGAGAGGTAGGGCGCGCCGGGTTGTCGGTTTTGGGGGGGTGCTACGGTCTTTGGCGGTCCGGACGGGGTTGGAATTTTGGGTTGGGGTGGGTCGCTGGTCGGGTGCATGTATACTCGTCGGACGTGATAGCCGGACGTAGGGGCGGGTTTCAAACCGCCTTAGGTGATTTCCGGGAAAGGATCTACCGCCGTGTAGGGGCGAATTCATTCGCCCCTCGTGGGTCCGGCATGGGCATGTACTTGGCTGACGGGCGCAATCCCGTCAGCCCGACCCGAGCAGCCCCACGGGCCGGCGAGCCGGAATTTTGGCCAACGTTGGTCGCGTGTGCCTGCCCACAGCGTAAAGCGCGGTGGATTCGCTCGTTCAGGTGGTTGATACTCAGTCGATCGGTTTGCAGACTTGGCTCTGGGCGTATTTTCTGACGGTTTCGTGATGCAACTCATTGACGACAGGAAAATCCGGGAAGTTACTGATCGGATCGTCACGGCGCTCGCCCCGGTCCGGGTCGTGCTATTTGGTTCCTATGTCTGGGGAGAACCCGACAGCGACAGCGACCTGGACTTGTATGTGATTGTGCCTGACCAGTTGGATCCGTCCTATCGCCTGGCGCGGCGGGCTTACCATGCCTTGCATGGCGTGAATGTCCCCGTGGATGTGGTTGTGCGTACCCGCACGGAATCGGACCGTCAGGCCGGTGTGGCGTCGTCGTTCGATCGCGACGTGCTGTCTCGTGGGATCGTATTGTATGGCTGACGCGGCAGCCGTCGTGGTTGGTGCTTGGATCGCAAAGGCTGAGCGAGACCTTGCTTCGGCCTCACGACTGTTGGACGGTACGCCGCCGTATCCCGATACAGCGGTCTATCACTGCCAGCAAGCGGGCGAAAAGGCACTCAAAGCTTTTCTTGCTGCCCATGGGTGGCCCATTCGTCGTGTCCATGACTTGGTTCTGCTGATCGACACCTGTGTCGAGTTGGATGCATCCTTCAGCCAACTCGCGGAGGCAGCTGAAATCCTCACCCCTTACGGAACGACTTTTCGTTATCCGGGTGCCACGGCGGAGCCGCACTTGCATGCCGACGATCTCTATGCGGATACGGAGGTGCTAGCGCGGATTGCCGCGGCCTTTGCCGATCCGGCGGTGGAGGCGGTGTATGGCGACTTGGTGTCTGTGGCCAAGGCGGACACCGGGCGGGTGATCCGCTATTGGCGCTCGGGCGCGTATCGGCCATTGCGCGATCTGCACGGTCGTCGGTCCGCATAGCGGACCCTACGGGTCATGGTGGTACCGATCGGGTCGGGGTGACGGGATTGCGCCCGTCACCCCTCCCACACCACCGGACATGCGGTTTTCCGCATCCGGCGGTTGAGCCTAGCGGGCTGTGCCCGCAAGCGTCCACCAAGGTGAACACCCATTGGACCCCTTCTTGCGTCTGTGCTCGGGACCCGGAAGACTCGGCCACCACGCCCCTCGTCCAGAGCGGGAATCCACCCGCTCAGATTCGGCCCGCCGCCCCGGTAGCTGCCGCAGTTGCAGCGCCGGGCACGTGTCGGTTGCCTTCGCGCCTTCCGCATCCGATCCAGACTGTGGTCCTCTCGCGACTCTTCGGCCCTTCGCTCGTCCCGGCTTTCACCGGGCGTCAACGTGACTCCGGCCTCTGCTGACTCCTGGCTCGCTCTCACGCGCCAGGTCTCCCCGAGTAAGAACATGTACTTTCGACCCGTGCCGTCAGGCTTTACCTGGTGCGTCTTTCGGTGACTGTCGGATTTCGCGTTCCCTAGCTTAGCTCTAGCCCGCACCCGGCCTCACTGCCTGTTCGTGTTCCTACGGTCGTGTCGCCGCGTAGCCCTGCTTTCAGCTTGGCCTCGCGGCTTCCACCTTGGGTTTCGCTACGCTTCTTGTCACTCTACGCGGTTACCTCCTCTCAGGTAACAAGTACATGCCCATGTCGGGCACACTAGGGTCCGCTATGCGGACCGCCCTCGGCTGGGAGGATTTGTGTGACGATGGGGCCTCACCACATCCTCCGGCCTGGTCGGACCAATGACCAAGGCCGCCGCGCGCAATCCACCAGGTTCACTCAACCGATGCCCAAGACAACCGCACCGCCTGGCAGCGAACGTGACGACTACGATTCGCCTTGGAAAGATCTGCTCGACCGCTGGCATCAGCGGTTTCTGGAGTTTTTCTTCCCGGTGGCCGCGGTCGACATCGATTGGTCACGTGGGTACGAATTCCTCGACAAAGAACTCCAAAAGGTCACGCGCCGTGAGGTCTTGGGGCGCCGGCAGGTCGATAAGTTGATCAAGGTGTGGCGGCGCAGCGGGGAGGAGACTTGGGTGTTGATCCATACCGAGGTCCAAGGTCAGCGGGAGACGGACTTTGAGCGCCGACTCTACACCTATCACTCACGATTGACGGACCGTTACAACCGTTCGGTGGCGACCCTGGTGGTGCTCACCGATGCGCATGCCGACTGGCGTCCCGTCCGCTACGTGCATGCGCTGTGGGGGTGTCGGGCGGTGCTGGAGTTTCCCTGCGTCAAGTTGCTGGACTACCGGGAGCGGACGGCGGAACTGGAGGCCAGCGATAACCCCTTTGCCGTGGTCGTGCTGGCGCAGTTGGCCGCGACCGCGACCCGCGGTGACCCGCACGCCCGGTTAGCGCACAAGATCGGTTTGACGCGCCGGCTCTATCGTCTCGGCCTGGAGCGGGATGACATTCTGAGCCTTTATGCCTTTATCGACTGGGTGCTGGCGTTGCCGGAAGCATTGGAAGAAGACTACCATCGGTGCATCCAAGCGATCGAGGAGGCCGAGCAGATGCAATACGTTACCACAGCCGAGCGCATCGGGATTCAGAAGGGTCGGCAAGAAGGTCGGCAAGAGGGTCGGCAAGAGGGTCGGCAAGAGACCCAGCGTGAGTTATTAGAGCAACTGCTGGCGGTGCGGTTCGGGGCGCTGCTGGGCGCGTTGGCGGCGCGGCTGGCGGGGGCCGAGTCAGCGCAACTCGCGGCCTGGTTCCAGCGGGCGCTGACGGCATCGTCGCTGGAGGCGGTGTTTGCGGACTGCTGAGCGAGGGTTGATCGCGGTGGTGGTCGACGGGTCAGGCGCACTGGACGTGGAGCGCCCGCCCGACACGCCCACGCTGGAGCGCTCTTCGTTATACACATCGTCTCTCGATATCCTCGCGGGCCTGGAGTGCGATGACAAACTCCCGCACGCGCTGCAATCCGAGCCAGATGGTCTTCGGGCCCGGAGGGCCGTCGTGTTTGCGGTTGAGGTAACCGCCTAAGGTGGCGATCAAGACGACCATGTCAGCCAAGCGGGGGGGTGGCCGGCGGCGGGAAATGATGCACCACGATGTACGCAGCCTGCCACTCCGCGGGCGTGAAGACCGCCTCGCAGTCCATGTCCGGGCAGGTGCGCCCAAGCATCGTCACGAACAGGACCCGCCACGCCACGATCATGTACAGCGCCAGGCAGGGCAGTTGACGCGCTTCGGTCTCCAGCTGCATCTTACTGATCTGACAGCCATGTTTCAGGACGTAAAAATAGATCTCGATACACCAGCGGACACCGTACCAGGCGACCACCGTCGCCGCGCGTTCAAACGTGTCAACCGGCAAACTGGTCGTCAGCAGCCATTCCAGCGGCGCGACATCGGGTGGCGGCCGGTCTTCGCGCGCCAGGACGGCATTCACGGTGAGTGCGGGCAGTTGCGTGCCCGCTCGCCATGGTGGGACCAACTGCACGGTCGTGCTACGCAGCGTCACGCGCGCGCCGGGCGGTCCGCCCCGGTCGCGCCGCGACCTCGACCTCCACGTCGCCCAAGGCCGGCGCCTGCCCGACGGCATCCCACAATTTGCCCGGTGCGTCGGCGTCTTGCGCGGTGGCCAGGAGGCGATCTTGTGCCGCTCGGACGATCCACTGGGCACGGGTGCTGGAGGCGTAGCTGGCGGCTTCGGCGAACAGTTCGTAGAGATCCCCCTCGGCGTCGGAGATGTTGACGATCAAGGTGTTGGGACATTTCCCCTGCGCGGCGCAGCTCGCCTGATAGCTCTCGATCCAGTAGCGGCTTTCCTTTTCATCAATGCCCTTGTTGCGCCGCGCGCCGCGCGGGCTGGGCTGCACCCGCTCCCAAAAATTGGCACACACCACGCCCAGGCAGATGCGCTGGGGGGTGAATGCCACGGTCGGGTGCAGACGGCGTGCCCGCTTGTCCACGTTCTTGATGGTTCCCAAGCCCTTGGTACCGAGGTTCAGGGTTTTGTTGTCGTCCGTGGTGTCCTGCACCAGCAGTGCCACCGGCACCCCCGCCACGCGTTCCAGCGTGGCGTCGTGATGCGGCGCCAGGACCTTCTCGAACGACGTCTTGGGGTTGTCGAAAAACCGGTACGCCCCGAGCGTTTCTGCCCACCCCCCGCACGCCGCCGGGATGCTCACCTGCGGATGTTGCCCGATCCGCTCCAGGAGCTTGGCCAGGCGCGCGTCCAGCCGCCGGTCACCCAGATCCGCCGTCGCCATTTCGTCGCAGGCCCAGTTGGTCATGGTCCGCCTCCCGCGGGTTGCTTATCCTTGAATCGTGCCAGTGTGTGCGTTCGGCGTTGGTCCGCGACTGTCGCGGCGCTGGCGCATTGGCTCAACGGCTACCGTTGGACCTCGCGCTGTAAGCCACACCTATTCTTTCAAGCGGTTGCTAGCCACTAGCAGATGGACGCACAACTCTAATCTTTCACCGCGAGGCACCCTGCTGATCGGTGGAAGAGATGAGCCACGCGCCCTGCTGTTGCTGTTGCGGCCAGCCGTTTCGGCCCGGCCCCCAGAACCCGACCCAGACCTACTGTTCGCAGCCAGCGTGTCAGCGGGCACGCCAGCGTGACTGGCAGCGCGCCAAGGTTGATGGCCTCGATCGACGCCGACGGCCAGCGGGTGCCGTTGGTGGTCGTGGCGCAGGGCGAGCGCTTCGTCGTGATCGATGGCTACCAGCGCTGGGCGGCACTCACCCGACTGGGCCGCGATACCGCCCAGGTCGAGGTGTGGGACGGCCCGCTGTCGGCGGCCCTGGTGCAGGTTTTAGCCCGTCACCAGGGGCGGGCGTTCGAGCCGATTGAGCAGGCCTGGTTGCTGTCGGCGGCGCTGGCCGCGGGGTTGACTCAACGCGCCCTGGCCGCGGCCTGGGCAAGGACCCCAGTTGGGTCAGTCGGCGCCTGGCACTGCTGTCGCAGTTGTCCGAGCCATTGCAGAAGGCGGTGCGCCAGGGCGTGCTCTCCACCTGGGCGGCCAGCCGGGTGTTCGTGCCGTTGGCGCGCGCCAACGCGCCCGATGCCGAAGCCCTGCTCGCGGCGCTCGGCACGGCGCCGCTGTCCACGCGCGAACTGGCCACCTGGTACGCCCATGACGGGACGGCCAACCGCACCGCCCGCGCCCGCATGGTGGCGCAGCCGCGGCTGTTCATCCAAGCCTTGGCGGCGCCGGACACCCCGGTGGCCGCCAGTCCCGAGGCCCACTGGCTGGAGGAGTTGGAGCGGTTGCGCCGACAGTTGCAGCGCCTCACGCGCACCCTGGTGCCGTTGCTCGACCCGCGCCACCCGGCCGCCACCTGGCAGGCCCTGGGCACGGCCGTGGCAAAGACCGCGCAGACCGTCGAGCGTCTGCGTCAACCGTTCCAGGAGGACGCGCATGCTGTCCGAACCTCGACGCTGCCCGCGCTCGACTGCGAGACCCGGGGGAACGTGGTGCGGATGCAGGAGTTGCTGCGTGAACGCCATGGCCAGGAGGTCCCCTACAGTACCCTGACCCACTGGGTGCGCCAGGCCCCAACTGCGCGACGATCCACCAGCGCGGGTCGGTCACTACGACTCCCCCCCGGGCAGGAGATGCAGCACGACACCTCGCCGCACCGCCTGTCGATCGGGGGGGGTGGCGGTCACACGGTCAGTGCGCCGGGCTCATCCTGGGCTTCAGCCGCTACGCCTTCATCCAGTACTCCCCAACCCCCTTCGTCCCCCAGCGACCGACCGGTCTTCACCACCCCCGTTGGCGATGACCCGCGCTATCCGCCAACTATCCGCAGGTTTGGGTAGCCGTCGACATTGAAAGACGACGACGAGCGCGACCTCGTTCTCAAGCGACACGCAGCCTATCTGGACTTTTGCAAAGACTCGTTCGGCGCCGCGCAGCCACTGCCCTGGTGGCAACGCTGCATCCAGATCCACGGCCAACGCCTGCACATTGCCGGGCTGGATTCCGCCTGGATGGCCTGCGGCGACACCGACCGCGGGCGCCAATTGCTCGGGCGCTACCAGGTCCACCAGACCGTCTTGCACCCGGACGGCGAAGGCGCCGACTGGCGTCTCGCCCTGCTGCACCACCCCTGGGACTACCTGGCCGAATTCGACGCCCGCACGACCAAGGAGGCGCTGCATCTCAATCGGGACCTGTTGCTGCGCGGTCATCTTCACGCGGGTGAAGCCTTTCATGTGATCTCACCCGATCCTGACCGCACCTGCCTTGAGTTAGCCGCCGGCTGTGTCTACGACGGCAGCGACTACCCCAACGCCTTCCAGTGGATCGAACTCTACCCGGCGCCCCGGCGGGTGCGGGTGCACTTCCGGCTTTGGGTCAAGGGCAAGTGGCAACGGGATCGCAATCAGCCCGGCGGCGATGATCAGGGCGTCGTGGAGTTCCGGCTGCCGCCCCGCGCCGATCCGGCCGCATGTCAGGCCGAGCCCGCGGCGCCGGCCATCCCCGCCGGGTACCTCGCCTGGCTGCGCCGCACCTACGGCGGCGTCGACCTGCTCGGCCAGGACGCCCAGCAGGGCCAGTCGGTGACCCTGAGCCAGGTCTATTGCCCGGCGGTCACGGTCCCCGCAACACCGCCCGCACCGGCGGCGCGACCCGCGGATGCCGAGCAACCACCGCCGACCCTGCTGCTGCAACGCCTCGACGCGTCCTCCCTCTACTGCCCGGCCCCGCCCGGGGCCGGCAAGTCCACCTTCTGCCGCTGGGCGGTCCTGCAAGGCCGCTCCGGCACCCCGGCCGCCCACCCGGTGCCGGCCCCGGACGGGTTCCAAGAGCCGACACCCACCCACCTGCGCGCCCGGCTGCCGCTGTTGGTGCCGCTGCGCGAATTCTGGGAGGCCATGGACTGCGGCCACGGCCGCCGCACCTGGTGCCGCGACGAGCTGACGCGGACCCTGGCCGCCTGGGTGGACGGCCGACTGCGCCCGGATGGACTCGCCGGCGACCTGGAACTGGAGCGACTGTTGCGGCGCTTCGCCCAGCTCAATCCTGCCTACGAGCAAGGTCGAGTCGAACCCGCCGTCCAGCGCGAGGAGCTGCTGACCCACTCCGGCCTGCTGCTGCCCCGGCCCAATGGTCGGGCCGCGTTCTATCACCTGAGCTTCCAGGAGTTCCTGGCCGCCGAGCGGATCAGTCGCACCAGCGCGGCGCGCCGCCCTGGAATTGGTCTTCCGCGACCGCTGGACCGTCCCGGAGTGGCGCCCGACGCTCCTGTTTCTGTTCGCCGCGCGGGTCTTCGGCTTGCGCAACGCCCAGTGGGGCCGGGACCTGTTGACCCGGCTCGCCGCCGAGCTCGATCGGGTCCGAACCAAGGACAACCCGGCCCCGGCCGCCTTCGTGGCCGGGGCCCTGGATCTGTGCCTGGCCAAGGAGTACGCGATCCCCCCGGGTTTGGCCGACGGGTTCCGCCGGACCTGTCTGGATGCCATCGCCGACGCGGTCGAGGTCAAGGCGCGCCAGACCCTGGGGCTCTGCCTGGACCGGCTCGGCGATCCGCGCATCCTAAGCCTGCGCGACCGCGCGGCTTATGTCGAAGTCGCGGCTGGTACCTATGTCTACGGCGAGAAGAACGCGACGCTCCGGATCGAGGCCCCCTTCCCGCTCGCGCGTTACCCGGTGACCAACAGCCAGTACCGCGCCTTCATAGACGACGCCGGTTATACCAACCGGGACTGGTGGTCCGGCGAGGGTTGGGCTTGGCTGCAACAGACGGGCGTCACCGAGCCGTCTGCCTGGCAGGAACGGCGCTGGAACGCCCCCAATCAGCCAGTGATCGGCGTCTGCTTCTGGGAGGCTCAAGCCTGCTGCCGCTGGGCCGGGGGGCGCCTGCCGAGCGAGCGCGAATGGGCGGCCGACGCCCGCGGCCCGCAGGGGTACGAGTACCCCTGGGGCGGCACGTGGGAGGACGGGATCTGCAACAGCCTTGAGGCCGGGCTCGGGGTCACCTCCCCGGTCGGGCTCTTTCCCCGTTCGGCGCAGGCGCCGCTTGGCCTGGAAGACATGGCGGGCAATTGCGCGGAGTGGTGCGACGACTTCTATTCTGCGGACCAGCGGGAAGGCGGGTCGCCGCGCGTGGTGCGCGGCGGTGCCTTCTGGTACGTGGCCAGGGTCCTGCGCTCCTCGAACCGGTTCAGGTTCGAGCCCGTGTTCCGGAACAGGAGCTCCGGGTTCCGCTGCGTCCTGGCCGCGCGCCGCCAGCCTTGACCCTTTGACCCATTGACCCTTTCTTTCTTCAACGGACCGCGCAGCGGTCCGTTTGCGTTTGACACTGACTGACGATTTGTCAGTGTGATGACACCGACGGACACCGATGTTGCTACCAAGCCTGCCGCAGCGCGGCGAGGTCATCGACACCGAGTCCGGTGATCGCGGCGATGGCCGCATCGTTCAGGTCGGTACCGCGAATCAGATTGATTGCCGTCAGGCGCAAGGCTTCGGTCCGACCTTCCTCCCGACCTTCTTCACGACCCTCCTCCCGCGCATCCTTAAGCAAGCTGCGCTCGTCGCGCAACGCCCGCTCGCGCACGAAGGCCAGGCGCCGGGCCTCTGCGTCGGCGCTCAGGGTCTTGAGTTTGTCCAGCGCGGCGCGCACCGGTGGGTCGACGATCTGCGCCATGGTGTCTTCCTCCTGCCAGTGTTCAAAAAGCGTGATCCAGGCGCCGAGTGCGCCCTCGGTTTGTTGGAGCCGATCGGCCTTGCGCAGTTCGATCAGGTTGAGCTGCAGTTCCTGACCCAGGGTCACCGCCGGGCGCTCGCCATCGCGCATCGCAAAACACCGCATTGCTTGATCCTGGTGCGCCGGGTCCTGGAACAGATCGAAGTCGAGCAGATGGATGCCGATGGCCGGCTGGAGCTCCCCGTAGGATGCGGTGAGGCACGAACCGCATCGCAGGTCACGCGGGGAGTGATGCGGTTCGTGCCGCACCGCATCCTACGGCCCGCGGCGTCTTCAGCCAGCAGGTCCAGGATGATGTATTTGCCGTGCAATTCCGCGGCATCAATGGCCGGATTCTTGACCGCGATGTGCGTGATCGGCGCCGCGTGCCGACGCACGGCATTGATCAGCGCCACCAGCAGGTCCGGGGCGTCGCCGAACAGACGCTTGAATACATAGTCGTTCTTGGGGTCGAGCAGGTCGCACATCGCAACGGGTCCGGCGGCATGAATCGAGTGTCGAGCATAGCACCGTCGCTGGCCCGCAGGGCACCGACCCGTTGTCATTTGACACTGACCACGAAACTGACAAAGTGTCACTCTGTTGTCAAACGCGAACGGACCGCTGCGCGGTCCGTTGAAGAAAGGGTCAATGGGTCAATGGGTCAAGGCTGGCGGCGCGCGGCCAGGACGCAGCGGAACCCGCCGCCCTGGACCCGGAACACGGGCTCGAACCTGAAACGGTCCGAGGAGCGCAGGAACCAGGCCACGAGGTTGAAGGCACCGCCGCGCACCACGCGCGGCGACCCGCCGTCGCCCTGAGCCGGAGGGTCGGCCGGCGACGCTTGGCCCTGCTGCGTGGCGTAGGCGTCTTTGGCATAGGCATCAAGGCACCACTCCCACACATTACCGGCCAGGTCGAGCACACCCTCGGGGGTCGCGCCGCACGGGAAGACCCCCACGGGACTGGGGCTCCCGACCTTGGCCTCGTCGAAGTTGGCACGTTGCGCGTCGGGCGCTGCATCGCCCCAGGGATAGCGTCGTCCCCCCTCACCGCGGGCGGCATATTCCCACTCGGCCTCGGTCGGCAGGCGCACCTCGCGGTCGGCGGGGAGCAGGATGGCGCCCTTGGCGCCTTGGGGGCGCCGCAACTGATCGGTGAGCCAGGCGCAGAAGGCCATCGCCTGGTACCAGGCGACCCCGACCGCCGGGCGGGTGGGATGGGCCTGCTGGTTCTCCCAGTCCTCGGGCAGCGCCGGTTGGTCCGCCCCGCCGGCCTGCCACCAAACGGGATTGGCGTGGTTCTCGTCCTCCAGAAACGCGGCGAACTCGGCGACGGTCACCGGGAAGCGGGCGATCCCGAAACCGGCGATCCGGACCTCATGGACCGGGGCCTCGTCGTCGAACGCCTCGGGATCATAGCCGGGTGCCCTCTGGTCCTCTTGCTGCGCGCCCATCAGCAAGCGCCCGCCCGGCAGTTCGACCCAGCGCTCGGGATGCGCCCAACCCAGGCGCGGGTCGCCGGCCTGGGCCAGGGCCTCGGCGGCGGCGATGCGGTCGGCAAGCGGGATGGCGTCGGCTTGGGCCGGGTCGAAGACGGCCAGGGCGGCGTCGAGGATCCCCGCGTAGCGCGGATCGGCCGGGCGGTAACCGAAGGGGTCGAGATCGCGCACCAGGGCGCCCAGGACTCCGGCGGCGCGCGCCCGCGCCGCGCGGGTCGGCTGCTTACCCAGGGCGCCGATCACGGCGGCGACCAGGTCGTCGACCCGGTCCTGGCCTTGCAGCCACAGCACGCCGCCGAGCAGCAGGATCGTCTCGCGCCACTCCGACCGGTAGAGCGCGGGGGTCTGCGTCCCGTCGGGGGCCAGGAGGAGCGTGGTTCGCTCGCTATCCGTGCGGCCGGCCAGCGCCTGGGCGGCCAGATACTCCTGAAAAGTCAGGTGCCAGAATTTGAGCTGGTGGCCGCGGCGCACGATGATGCCGCTGTCGAGTTCCTCCTCGGCGAGGAAGCCGTCGGCGCGCTCGATCGCCTCGGGATCGGCCGCGCCGGTGGGGCCGAAGCGGTGGGCGATGCGCTCGGCCGCCCAGCGGCGGCTGACCTGGACCTGCCGGCCCTTGGGGTCGTCCTGCATGGCGAGCGCCAGATCGGCCAGGAGTTGGCGGCAGCGCTGCGGCTTCTCCCGCCCCGGGCGCCGGCGCTCGCGCGCCTCGCTCAGCCACCGCACGATGGAGTCGTAGAGTTCGGCCCGCTGCTCGGGCAGGCGCTTGTCGTTCCAATGCACCACGGCCAACGCGGTGAGCATGACGGTGTTGCGGGCGAGGCGGCGGATCTCGGGCCGCGAGGCGAGTGCCGCGGCCAGTTCCCGATGGTGGGCCGCCGCGCGTCCGGGATGATCCGCGAAGAGCGCGCGGCTCCAGCGGGCGAGAAAGCCGTCGATGGCGACGGGATCGAGGGATTCGATGGTGGTCTGGGTAAAGCCGGTCAAGATGGTGCTATCCCGCAAGGCGGCGGGGCGGCTGGTGACGACCAGCGGGCAGTCCGGCCAGGCCAGGGCCAGGCGCTCGATCAGGGTCGCCGCCTGTTCGCGCTGAAGTCGGTCGGGGGCCTCGTCGAGCCCGTCGAGCAGGATCAGTGCCTCACCGTCGGTCAGCAGGCGGCGGAAGGCGTCCGCGGTCAGGCCCTGATTGGCGTGTTCGGCGCGGGAGCCCAGATATTCCGGGAGCCAATTGGCGCACTCGGCCAGGGGCGGGCCCTGATGCCTGGCCTTGGCACGCTCCATGAAATCGAGCCAGTCGGCGATGGGGACCAGCAGCGGGAACCGTGCCCCGGCCGGGCGCGGTACCAACCCCAGTGCCGGACGGCAGCGCCGGACTCACGCCCGAGTTCCAGGCAGGCGCGGGCCGGGTCCGGGGGCGGACGAAGGAGGCCTCGCCCTCGTGCAGGTGGCCGCGCAACACGAGATCCCGGTGCAGGTGGACGGCCTGCCTGGACTCCAGCATGTCCCACTCGGCCAGGTAGTCCCAGGGGTGGTGCAGCAGGGCCAGGCGCCAGTCCGCTCCCTCGGCGTCCGCGTGCAGCACGGTCTGATGGACCTGATAGCGCCCGAGCAGCAGACGGTTGCGGTCAGCATCGCCGCAGGCCATCCAGGCGGAGTCGAGCCCGGCGAGATGCAGGCGCTGACCGTGGAGGTGCAGGGTGCGCTGCCACCAGGGCAGCGGTTGCGGCTCGCCGAGCCAGGCGCCATAGAAGTCCAGATAGTCGTCGTGGCGGTTTAGTACGAACTCCCGTTCGCCGGCGTCTTGCAACAACTCGGCGACGCCCTCCTGAGATTGCGCGGCAAGCAACCCATCTTGGATGATACGGACACCCCGGCGGACCCGATCGCGATCCACATCGTGATTTCCGGGGATCAGCAGCAGATGGCTCCGGGGCAAGGGCTCGGACCGGTCCTGATTCAGCATCGACCACAGGGCTTCCAGCCAAGTCCGGGCCGCCGCATACTCAGCCGCCTTCCCGGCCTGGGCCAGGTCGCCGGTGATGACCACCAGGTCCGGGTCGAGCCCGGATTTGATCTGCGCGGCGATGAAACCCCGCAGGGCGCGCAGGACCGGGTCCGCGTCCCACGCCGTGCCAGCGTGGCAATGGAGGTCGGACAGGTGCAGGAGGCGAATCGGCTGGGGCATGGCGGCGTTCGGCGCTCCGGTGCAGAGTCTTCCGCGTTGGGTAGAAACGAAGCGTACCCGCCGGCAACGCGGCATGGCAACCGTAGCTCGGTGGCGAAGGCCGCCAGGCTGCAGCATCCTGTGCGGCGCGGTCGTCCGACAACTGCGCGACTGCCAGCAGCAAATCCGCTAGACGGACCATGAGGCTGGTGAACGCTTTGACTCTGTACGAAGTCGCTATGCTGACGGTCGAGAGCGGTTAACGCATGGCGGTTTGCAATTTCCTGGCGAAACTGTCATCACGCACCGCGGCACCCTCGGACAAGTTGGCCTGATTCGCAGCGACTCTCGATATCGACGCTACGTCGTGCCGCAAAGCCAAATGCTGATCAGACCAAACCCGGATGCGCTACCGTCGCACCTTTTTTATCTCTTCCTGCCTTCAGTGGATGGGCAACACCAGCTTCTGGCGAACAGGAGTCAGCGGGGGTACCGGAATATCTCGTCCGACACAGAGCGTCAAGTCAATACGTTTCGTGGTAGCTGGCAGCTTATTCTCGAATCTGTTCGAATCGATGGTTGCCACGCTCTTCGAGTGTCGTGCGGGAATCGTCGCCGAATCTCGCGAGCTCGCCGAGCTACGCGACTACTTCCTCCCCAAGCTGCTGAGCGGCCAAATTCGACTAGCGCCCCCACCAAATGATCGACATATTCCGAGCAACCGCGCCTGGCAACCTCGGACGATCGGGCATACACTCGCCACCATGGACCCGATTCGCATCATCTCCGCACGGCCGGCCACGGCCGCCGAGCGCCGTCACTACGAGCAGCGCTGAACCTATGCGCGACGAGTACGACCTCTCCGGCAGCAAACGGGGCGCCATCCTCAAGAACACGAAGGAGCCGATCACGATCCGCCTTGATGCGGATATCATCGAGTGGTTTCGCAGGCACGTGCGCGGCGACGGCAACTACCAGACCCTGATCAACGAGGCCCTGCGCGAGCACATCGAACACCAGGGCGGTGCCGGTCCGGAGACCGCCTTGCGCCTGTGGACCATGGCGCCGGTGCAGTTCGTCGACTGCTCCAGGACCTGGGGCTAAGCGGCCTGCAACGGGCGCTGAACGCGCCCCCTCATTGCGACCAGGGAATCTTTTACGGCCAGGATGCCTGGACGGCCGCAACCAACCTGGCCGATCTGCGCGAACCGGACCTGCCGGCCGGGCGCGACCATCGGTATAGCGGCGCGGACAATTGAGCCTGATCCCTTCACCTCCCATGCCATCGGAAACCTGATGCCACTACCTGGCGGCGACGCGGACAAGATCGGCCAGAAAAGGGGAACACAATGAGCGCGATCCCGTTCACCGCGCAAGAGCTAAGACGCGCTTGGCGAGAATTATCGGCCGTTGCCACTCCGTCAGCAGGTGTAAAACGCAAGAATCCACACCGCCTGTTACTGTTCTACGCCGTGGAGTGTGGCCTAAAGGCTGTTTGGCTCAAGCGGCAGAGCCGCAATCTCTTCGATTGCGATGATATTGACGATAAAGGTCATAGCTTGCGGCAGCTGCTCAAAGATCTGAGGGTGGGCAATCATCTGTCCTTGCCGGAAAACTTACGGATCAAGCCAGTGATCCGGCACGGCGACGACCAACCGCGGAACGGCGGTATCACCATTCTTCATCAGGTCTGGCGTTATGGCGGCGAGTGTATCTCTCCCACCGATCAATACTGTGAGGACCAGTTACAGCAGGTGCTGGACTGGATTCGAGGAGAACTCAAATGAGTTTGCATTCAGGAGCAACCGAACGCCTGCTAACATGGCTGGACGTGGAGCGACTGCTCAAACAGCAAACCACCTTGTGGAGTCGACTGCCTGAGGGCATTCAGGGGGTGGACTGTTTTCCCGACAGCATGGAGATTCGCCACGCCGCCGACCCGGCACAGGTAGACCGCTGGCTTAACGATCTCTTTGGGCACGCCTACCAGCGCGAACCGCGGGCCATTCGTCTGCGTATCGGGCAGACCACCTACCCGATCGATCTGGTGCAGGAAGACGCGGCTCCTACGCTTGCAATAGGACAAAATTATCCGCTTTGGCGCGATGTCACGTATCTTCCCGCCGATACAACTGAGGCTGAAGCCAGCGCTACGGCAGCGCTGGCGGCCCGGCCATTGGCAATCACCCAGAAAGAATGGAAAAGCGGTCCTGAGTTGGTCTCTTTCCATTCGTTCAAGGGCGGTGTGGGCCGCACCAGCACACTGATGACCTATGTGGCCGCTTGCATGCAAGATCCAAGTCAGGGCACCAAGAAAATCCTCGTTGTGGATGCCGATCTGGAAGCTCCTGGCGTCAGCTTTTGGCTTGATGAGGGCGATCGGCCCACCGTGTCTTTCGTGCAATTCTTGGAGGCATTGCATTATCCGCCTGCCGACCTGGACGCTACTCTGGATTTCTTTGCACAGGAGTTGCGCAAGACGTCCTTGAACGTGGGAGGTTTGCAACGTGAGTTATTTGTGTTGCCCGCCGCGCTGGATTTGCTCGAAATCCAGGACATGTCGGTGGTGCCCGAACACCTGGCCCGTAATCCATCCAACCCATGGCAGTTGACGGATCATTTGCACACCCTAGGCATGCGCCTGGGTGTAGATGCGGTTTTCATTGACCTGAGGGCCGGCCTAAGCGAACTAGCCAGTCCGATTTTGTTTGACCCTCGGGTGGATCACTTTTTTGTCAGCACGGTGGCACCGCAATCCGTTCAAGGTATGGCTGAGGTGCTGCGGCGCATGTATGCCTTCAACCGCCAACTGCCTTCAGAGCGGCAGGACGCCGCACGTCCAACGGTCGTGTTGAGTCTGCTGACCAAAGAACTGCGCGATGCTGGCCGCTACGAACAGGCTTTGCGAGTGTTGGGCGAGGCCTATCCCACTGCCGACACTGATGACCCATTGACGCCGGGAGTCCAATGGCTGGAGGCAGAGTTCCTGAGCACTTTGATGTCCATCGGCTCGGTGCGAGAGGCGTTGGACACGCTACCTCAATCCAGCCGCCTATTCGCCAGTGCAAGTGAATGGGCTAAGGCACTCTACGCCGTCCCCATATCTCATATACGATCAACCGATCAGACGACCGCAATCACGCCAGCGCGCAAACTTCACGAGGTGTGCAAGGAAGCCGAGTTTGCGGACAGCAGCGCCAAGAGCCACATCTTGGCTACCGAACCGCTGCTCAATTTGGGAAAACACTATGCAAGAGAACTACCCAATCTGCTGATGATTGGCGCCAAAGGTTCCGGAAAAACCTTTACGTTCCGGGAGCTTATTCGAGGATGTTCATGGCAGGTCTTCCTGAAAACGCTGGGCTTCGATGCGGGCGATCTCATAGAGGCTGAGGTCTTTCCTGTGCTCTGGTCCAGCAACATCGAAGACCGGCCGGGTGGAGAGATCAAAGAAGCGCAGAGACGAGTCCTTGACTCAATTCAAGGTAACCAACAGACCTTGCTGAGTGGCAGCGCCGTTCAAAGAGAGATCCAAGAAGCACTACAGCATCCGCCTGACCACTGGGAAGATTTTTGGGATGGCCTGGTCTCCCGTCAGTTGGGTATCACAGAAGGTGGCCTACCAACACTGAATCAGTTCTTAGTTGCAAATCGGGTGCGCATGGTCTTCGTGTTTGATGGCATCGAAGATGCGTTCAAGGATGCCGAGGGCCGCGCTTCAGAAGCCATCGAGGCGCTGTTGCGACTGCCCAACCGCGTCAGTGAACTTGAGAATCGAAACATCGGCACCATCGTGTTTGTGCGTGCGGATTACGTGCAGACCACGATCCGTCAAAACCTGGGCCAGTTGTTGCAGCGTTTCCAGCCTTTCCGTCTACAATGGAACCCCGAGAGTTTCCTGCGCCTGGCCTTCATGTTGAGCTGCCAGGCCGGGATCAATGAGGGCGATCCCAAGCTGGCTGAGTCTTTGCGCATTGAGCAGCTGAAAGACAAGCTGGAAAAATTATGGGGGAAAAAACTCGGCAACGAGAAATCCAAAGAGGCGCATTCCGCGCGCTGGGTATATGCCGCACTGTGTGACTTGAAGGGGAATGTTCAGGCGCGTGATCTCGTTCGCTTCCTGCGGATTGCGGCAGATTTGGAGTCAGAGCGGATCGGGCAAACATGGCCCGACCGCGTCTTGGCACCAGAATCCCTGCGCAAGGCCATTCCTCTCTGCAGCATCGAGAATGTGACCGAGGCGAAGACAGAGATTGCGCCCCTGCGAAAGTGGACGGAACGGATGGAGCAAGATGGCATCCGAAACCTCAATGTTCCATTCAGCATGCAACAGGCCCAACTTGACATCACCCTATTGAGGGCATTGCAGGAAATCGGGGTGATCTACGAAGACCTCGAAGGCAAGTTCGGCGAGGAACGACTTTTTCTGCCTGAGATCTATCGCACTGGATTGGGCTTCGAAACGTCGGCTGCTGGTCGGCCGCGGATGCAGGCCCTGTTGAAAAAGAACATCGGAGCCATTCCACTTTGAGATCGATCTTCGACTAGACTCAAGCTCATGGAAAATCAGCAGCAGGCTGGCGGATATTATAGGGCTCGGCCCGGTGCAGAAGAGTTCCAACGCCGCCGACTTACGCTGTAAAACATTGGTTCCATAGTCTTGCGCGCTTAACTTAGTGCCATTCTGGTCTGCCCCGGTTGCCGTGCATCGGAAGTGGGTATGCTCCCGGAAAGCCAAGCACTGCGGTGGTGGTTTAGGTCGGAGGCAAGCGTGTATCGACGACGAATGCCCGAATTTCGTAGGTGCTATCGGATAGGGTGTCCGCCTGAGCGTTGAATCGGTTTGCGGCCTCCTCCAACGTCCAACGAGGCACCTTGGAGAGACGCGTATCCGACGTGTCGTCCCAGGCATCGCATTTGAACCAGCCGACCAGGTACAGTCCGCAGCAGTGGCCTTCGTCGATCAAGTATTGTCCCTTCAGTTGATCCGCCATGGCCGTTTCCAGCGCCTTGTGCCAGCAACCCTTGCATTCGATGACGACGGCGACCGAATCGGCCATTCTGGTCAGGTCGATCGAGGTGGCCGTCACCAGGATATCCCCGCTTTTGCCCCTGCCTTTCCCCTTCAAATTGCGGACCTCGACTTCTCGCTGGACTGCGATGCCTTTAAGATCACGCTGGAGGTGGTCGCGGACAACGTCCGAAAAGAAGTTCTCGTCCTTGGGGCGTGGGCGCTCGTTCTCGTTCCAAAGCGCGCGGACAAGCCCGTTCCAGCCGGTCAACCGGTCTTGAAATCGCTTCAGCGATTCGATGACGAGGCTGAGCAGCTCCGACGCATCCCGGACCAGGCGCTTCTCGCTGTGGGACGTCAAGCCCAGCAACTCGGCCGGCGAGGGGGGAAGCCAGGAGACCCGGCGAAGCGATTCGCGTGCGCCGACAAGCCGGAGACGGAACCAGGGGTAGTCCGGGAATGCCGCGGCGATGCGTCCCATGCCGACGACCGCGGCAGGTGTCCCGCGCGCGACGAGCGCGTCGAGTACTGTTTCGCGCAACTGGTCCAGATCCCAAGACGACCCTAGCCAGGAGACTGCCCGACCGTCGCTGCTGTTCCTCTTGTCTTTTTCCCGGGGCAATCGGGTTTCCAACCACAGCGACAGATCGCCCAGCTCAAGGTCCGCCAGTTGGCTCAACCAACCCTCGTCCCGTCTCCAATCGTCCGACAAGGCAACGGCGAGCGCACGGCCGAATTCGGCATCTTGCTGCATTCTGCGCCAGACTAGCGGCCAGACGACCGCGGTCCGGTATCCGACGAGGAGGGCGGCAACGGCTACGGCGTTGTCCCGCTCCGCATTCGTCGGGCAATGCGGCAACGCTGCGATGCATTGCAGGCCGTAGTCCAGGGCTCGGTCCGACCCTTGTCGAATCAGGGTCTTGAACAGGCTGCGAAAGATCTTCGCCTGACCGCGGGCCGCCGTGGCGGCGCTCAAGTGGATGCGGGCGATCTTGACATCCCAGATCGGCTCCAGACCTTGCGCCGTTGGCACCCAATCATTGGCCTCCAGGTCACGGTCCAGATGGCGACTGTCGATGGCTACCCAAACCTTCGGATAGTTGGCGGATAGCGCGGGTCATCGCCAACGGGGGTGGTGAAGACCGGTCGGTCGCTGGGGGACGAAGGGCGTTGGGGGAGTCAAGGGAATAGGGCGGGGGTATGACCTCGCGACCGGCGTGGCTGCGGCACTGGGCTGGGTGGCGTCAACCCGCCCGTGGTGCTGTCTAGCCGCCCGGGTCTCTCCCGGAGCGGGGTCACGCGCCCAAGGGCATGGAACCAAGCGTCAACCGCCTGCAACGCATCGACCTTGATTAACCGCTGTTTTCAGGTGCACCAAACATGCTGTACCGCATTCGACGCTTCTTCGACACGCATCTGGGCGTCGCTTCAACCGACCAGGACCCGGCCGCGCCGTTGCCAGGGGTCTGTAACAGCGGTTACGCTTCGTGCAACATCGCCAGGCCAGGCCGTTAATGCACCGGACCTCGGGTACCGCCATGGATCAACCGATTCGCCTCCTGCATCTGTCCGACATCCATTTCCGCACCGGCACGTCATGGGACTCGGACCCGGTCTTGCGCGCCTTGGCGCGGTTTATCGGCGAGGAAGTCCGGCGCGGGCTTCAACCTGACCTGGTGGCGATCACCGGCGATCTGGCCTTTTCCGGTAAGGCGGAGGAATACGCCTTGGCGCTGGATTGGCTGGAGCATCAACTCTGGCCAGCCTTCTCCCCGGTGTTGTCTCGGGACCGTCTGCTGCTCGTGCCCGGCAACCATGATGCGGATCGGGGCCGGGTCGGTAAAGGCGCGCGCCACATCCAAGATGGCCAATTGGCCGAGCGCTCGCAAGACGCCATCGCTGAGCTATTGAAAGACGACGACGAGCGCGACCTCGTTCTCAAGCGACACGCGGCCTACCTGGACTTTTGCAAAGACTGGTTCGGCGCCGCGCAGCCCCTGCCCTGGTGGCAACGTTGTATCGAGCTCGACGGCCAGCGCCTGCATATTGCCGGGCTGGATTCCGCCTGGATGGCCTGCGGCGATACCGACCGCGGGCGCCTGTTGCTCGGGCGCTACCAGGTCCACCAGACCGTCCTGCACCCGGACGGCGAAGGCGCCGACTGGCGTCTCGCCCTGCTTCACCACCCCTGGGACTATCTGGCCGAGTTCGACGCCCGCACGACCAAGGAGGCGCTGCATCTCAATCGGGACCTGTTGCTGCGCGGTCATCTGCACGCGGGTGAAGCCTTTCATGTGATCTCACCCGATCCTGACCGCACCTGCCTGGAGTTAGCCGCCGGCTGTGTCTACGACGGCAGCGACTACCCCAACGCCTTCCAGTGGATCGAACTCTACCCGGCGCCCCGGCGGGTACGGGTGCATTTCCGGCTCTGGGTCAAGGGCAAGTGGCAATGGGATCGCAATCAGCCCGGCGGCGATGCTCAGGGCACCGTGGAGTTCCCGCTTCCGCGCCGCGCCGAGCCGGCCGCGCTTCCTGCCGAGCCCGCGGCACCGGTCATCCCCGCCGGGTACCTCGCCTGGCTGCGCCGCACCTACGGCGGCGTCGACCTGCTCGGCCAGGACGCCCAGCAGGGCCAGTCGGTGACCCTGAGCCAGGTCTATTGCCCGGCGGTCACGGTCCCCGCAACACCGCCCACACCGGCGGCGCGCCCCGCGGATGCCAAGCAACCACCGCCGACCCTGCTGCTGCAACGCCTCGACGCGTCGTCGCTCTATTGCCCGGCCCCGCCCGGCGCCGGCAAGTCCACCTTCTGCCGCTGGGCAGTCCTGCAAGGCAGCTCCGGCACCCCGGCTGCCCACCCGGTGCCGGCCCCCGACGAGTTCCAGGAGCCAACCCCCACCCACCTGCGCGCCCGGCTGCCGCTCCTGGTGCCGCTGCGCGAATTTTGGGAGGCCATGGACTGCGGCCACGGCCGCCGCACCTGGTGCCGCGACGAGCTGACGCGGACCCTGGCCGCCTGGGTGGACGGCCGACTGCGCCCGGATGGACTCACCGGCGACCTGCTCCAAGCGCACCTCGCGGCCGGCACCGCCTTCCTGCTGCTCGACGGACTGGACGAGGTCCCGGTCTCCCAGTCCCGCGACGGGATCACCCGCTACCCCCGCGCCCTGTTGCTCGCCGGTCTCGCCGACGCCTTGCCGCACTGGGAGCGGGCCGGCAACCGCACCCTGCTCACCAGCCGCCCCTACGGACTCGACGCGCCCGGGCTGTCCAAACTCGGCCTGCCGACCGCGCCCCTGGAACCCTTGCCCGAGCCCTTGCAAGACTTGTTCGTCACCCGCTGGTTCCACACCCTCGACAAGTCCGCGCTGGCCGCCGGCCTGATCGCAACCATCCACGAGCGCGACGACCTGGCCCCGCTCGCCGAAAACCCCCTGCTGCTGACGGCACTGTGCGTCATCTACGGCAACGGCCGCCGCCTGCCCGAGGACCGCTACCACCTCTACCAGAAGATCGTCGACAACGTGCTCTACAACCGCTATCCCGGCGATGCGCGCCAACGCGAGCCGGTCAAGGCCCGGTTGGAAGCCATCGCCCATGGCATGCACACCGGCGAGGGGCTGGACGAGGACCGCCAAACCCCGAGCGCCGAGACCGGCGACCTGGAACTGGAGCGGTTGTTGCGCTGCTTCGCCCAGCTCAATCCGGCTTACGAGCAAGGTCGAGTCGAACCCGCCGTCCAGCGCGAGGAGCTGCTGACCCGCTCCGGCCTGCTGCTGCCCCGGCCCAATGGTCGGGCCGCCTTCTATCACCTGAGCTTCCAGGAGTTCCTGGCCGCCGAGCGGATCAGTTGCACCAGCGCCGATCGCGCCGCCCTGGAGTTGGTCTTCCGCCACCGCTGGACCGTCCCGGAGTGGCGCCCGACGCTCCTGTTTCTGTTCGCCGCGCGGGTCTTCGGCTTGCGCAACGCCCAGTGGGGCCTGGACCTGCTGACCCGGCTCGCCGCCGGGCTCGACCGGGTTCAGACCAAGGACAACCCGGCCCCGGCCGTCTTCGTGGCCGAGGCCCTGGAGCTGTGCCTGGCCAAGGAGTACGCGATCCCCCCGGGTTTGGCCGACGGGTTCCGCCGGACCTGTCTGGATGCCATCGCCGACGCGGTCGAGGTCAAGGCGCGTCAGACCCTGGGGCTCTGCCTGGGCCGACTCGTCGATCCGCGCATCCTAAGCCTGCGCGACCGCGCGGCTTATGTCGAAGTCGCGGCCGGTACCTATGTCTACGGCGAGCTGAACGCGACGCTCCGGATCGAGGCCCCCTTCCTGCTCGCGCGTTACCCGGTAACCAACAGCCAGTACCGCGCCTTCATGGACGACGCCGGTTATACCAACCGGGACTGGTGGTCCGACGCGGGTTGGGCTTGGCGGCAACAGACGGGCGTCACCGAACCGGATGCCTGGCAGGAACGGCGCTGGAACGCCCCCAATCAACCAGTGATCGGCGTCTCCTTCTGGGAGGCCCAAGCCTGCTGCCGCTGGGCCGGGGGCCGCCTGCCGAGCGAGCGCGAATGGGAGGCCGCCGCCCGCGGCCCGCAGGGGTACGAGTACCCCTGGGGCGGCACGTGGGAGGACGGGATCTGCAACAGCCTTGAGGCCGGGCTCGGGGTCACCTCCCCGGTCGGGCTCTTTCCCCGTTCGGCGCAGGCCCAGCTTGGCCTGGAAGACATGGCGGGCAATTGCTGGGAGTGGTGCGACGACTTCTATTCTGAGGACAAGCGGGAAGGCGGGTCGCCGCGCGTGGTGCGCGGCGGTGCCTTCTGGGACGTGGCCAGGGACCTGCGCTCCTCGAGCCGGGGCGGGTACGTGCCCGAGGACCGGTTCCGGTACGTCGGGTTCCGCTGCGTCCTGGCCGCGCGCCGCCAGCCTTGACCCTTTGATCCGTTGATCCATCGACCCTTTCTTTCTTCAACGGACCGCGCAGCGGTCCGTTCGCGTTTGACACTGACTGACAATTTGTCAGTGTGATTGTCAGTGTCGTTGTCAGTGTCAATGACACTGTCAAACACTCTTGTCACCCGCCCAGCGCGCCCCACATCCCCCGAAACGCCAGCAGACTGCGCGCCAGATGCGCGGGGTCCAGGTCGTCGGCCCGGCGTAACCGGCGGCGCAGTCGGCGCAACGCCTTGGGTCCCGGACCAATGCCGGCACGGCTGATGCGAAAGCCCAGAAAGACCGCGGGCAGCCGGTTGTCCAGTGGCTCGGCGAGCGGGTGCTTGAGCGTTAACCCCCGCTCCTGACCGAGCCAATCGGCGATCCGTTCCCGCGCCTGCACCAGTGCGTCGGCCCGCTCTGCGAACAGCACGAAATCGTCCATGTAGCGCAGGTAACCCGGCACCTTCAGGACGCGCTTGACGTAGTGGTCCAGTCCATCCAGGTAGAGACCGCCGGACCAGTGGCTCAAGTAACCGCCCAGTGGCAGACCCTGATCCGGCGGCACCCGGTGGTCGCCCAGGGCGAACGCTGCCAATGGATGACGGTAGACCGCCCCGCCGGCCGCCAGCAGGTCGGCAATCAGGGCCAGGGTGCGCGGGTCCTGGAGCCGGTGCGCGAACAGGGTCAGCAGGCGCGCGTGCCCGATGGACGCGAAATAGTGGCGGATGTCCAGATGCAGGCGAAACGGGTAACGGCGCATCCAGCCCAGATAGGCAAGCGCCGCCCGGTGCGCCCCGCGCCCGCTGCACACCGCGAAACTCTGGTCGATGAAGCCGCGCTCGTAGGTCGGCCCGATGCTGTCGAGCAGGGCGCGCTGGAGCACCCGGTCGCGCACCGCGGGGGCGGCGACGATCCGCACTTTCGGGTCGGCGATCAGGGTGATGCGGTAAGGCGAGGGGGTGAAGGTCCCGGCCGCCAGGTCGCGCTGTAGGGCGAGGACGCCCAAGTCCGCGTCCAGATCGAACGCGGCCACCGTCCGGCGGCGGCGTTTTCCACGCCGATAGGCGTGCCAGGCGGCCCAGAGCGTAGGGAAGCCGGCGAGTCGCTCATAAGAACCGGCGGGAACGCTACGCATCCGGCTGAAGCCTCGGCCTCCGGTCTATATTTTTTCGTGTAGTGGCGGGTTTGAAACCCGCCCCTTGTCTGGTTATCGCGTCCGAAGGCTATATAGAAAGGGCCGGCCCGGACGGTCGCCCAACCGCGTGAACGGGGAGCTACTGGAACGGGCCGGCAGTGGATTACGGAGGCGAACCCCCGGCCGGGTCCTGCCTGGCGCCTGTCAAGCGGAGTATCGGCGGCAGGTTGGCGGCGCGCGGCCAGGACGCAGCGGAACCCGTTGTTCTGGTTCCGGTTCTCGGGCTCGTTCCTGTTCCGGTTCGTGGAGCGCAGGTTCCTGGCCTCGTTCCAGAAGGCACCGCCGCGCACCACGCGCGGCGACCCGTTCATTGGCGGCCCGGCCTGCCCATTGTGCAAGCACACGCACCCCGCGGGCAAGCCGATCACAGTGGCCCCAGCGAACGCCGCCAGGCGCCCAATTGGCGGCCGATGCTGTCGATGCGCCCCAGCACATAGGCATATTGATCGGCATGCAGCCGCCCGCTGTCCGCCGCCAGGCGCAGCAGGACCCGCAGGCGGATCAGCAACTCGTCGGCCTGCTCAATCCGCAGGTCCCGGTTGCGGCCCTTCAACGCCAGGGTCAGGCATTCGAGCAGATCCAGCGCCAGCCTGAGCACCCGCTGTTCCAATGGGTGAGCGGCGGTGGCGAAGCGTTCCAGCAGCCACTGATTCAGGGCCAGGGCATCGACGAACAGCGGGGCCTGGGCGCTGCGATCGGTCATCGGCGGGCGCGCCGCTCCAGGCGGCGCAAGAGACCCGAGAAGGCGGCCATCAGGTCCTGCTCGATGGCGCGGATCAAGGGCTCCGCCTCGTCGCGGCCGGTCAGAACCAGCTCGCACAGGGCCAGGCTCGCCGCATCGCGGCCGGCGCGATAGGCGGCGGCCTTGTCCTCATGCTCGAAGCGGTGACAGCCCTGGGTCAGCCGCACCAGGACCTCCCGCAGGGCCGCGACGGCGGCATGGTCCGCACCGAGCACCTCGCCGCCTTGGCGGTAGAGTGGCAGGGCGATCTGGAAGGCCTTGAGGTCGCGCACCGAGTAGCGGGCCGGGGGCGGCTCGTCCAGCCCCAGACCCTGCTCGACGGCCTCGCGCAGGGCGCGTTCGCGCCGCCCGACGGCGGCCCGCTGCGGCTCGCTGAGCGGCAGGTCCGCGGCGTCGATCAGCCAGCGTCCGCCGGTCTTGGTGGCCCGCAGGGCACCGGTCTGGATCAGGTAGCGCACCTGGCGGACGGATTTACCGAGACGCTCGGCGGCTTGTTCGAGGCTCAATTGCATGACGCGGAACCACCGTAGGATGCGGTGAGGAACGAACCGCATCGCCGATCGTGCGGCCCGTGATGCGGTTCGTGATGCGGTTCGTGATGCGGTTCGTTCCTCACCGCATCCTACACGTTGTCATTTTACACTGACAACGACAATGACAAAGTGTCAGCCTGTTGTCAATCGCGAACGGACCGCCGCGCGGTCCGTGGGAAGAGAAGAAAGGGTCAAAGGATCAATGGGTCAAGGCTGGCGGCGCGCGGCCAGGACGCAGCGGAACCCGCCGACCTGGAACCGGTACCCGGGCCCGCCCCAGTACCGGACCGAGGAGCGCAGGTCCCTGGCCTCGACCCAGAAGGCACCGCCGCGCACCACGCGCGGCGACCCGCCGTCGCCTTGAGCCGGAGGGTCGGTCGGCGACGCTTGGCCCTGCTGCTTGGCGTAGTCGGCGTAGGCATCAAGGCACCACTCCCACACATTACCGGCCAGGTCCAGCACACCCTCGGGGGTTGCGCCGCACGGGAAGACCCCCACGGGACTGGGGCTCCCGACCTTGGTCGCGTCGAAGTTGGCGCGCTGCGCGTCCGGCACCGCGTCGCCCCAGGGATAGCGCCGGCCGGCCGCACCGCGGGCGGCATATTCCCACTCGGCCTCGGTCGGCAGGCGGACCTCGCGGTCGGCGGGGAGCAGGATGGCGCCCTTGGCGCCTTGGGGGCGCCGCAACTGATCGGTGAGCCAGGCGCAGAAGGCCATCGCCTGGTACCAGGAGACCCCGACGACCGGCCGGCTGGGGTGGGCCTGCTGCTCCTCCCAGTCGTCCGGAGCCGCGGGCTGATCCGCACCCCCGGCCTGCCACCAGTGGGGACTGGCATGGTTCTCATCCTCCAGGAACGCGGCGAACTCGGCGACAGTCACCGGGAAGCGGGCGATCCCGAAACCGGCGATCGGGACCTCATGGACCGGGGCCTCGTCGTCGTCTGCGTCGGGGTCGTAGCCCGGGGCCTTCTTGCGCTTTTTCTGCGCGCCCATCAGCAAGCGCCCGCCCGGCAGTTCGACCCAGCGCTCGGGATGCGCCCAGCCCAGGCGCGGGTCGCCGGCCTGGGCCAGGGCGTCGGCGGCGGCGATCCGGTCGGCGAGCGGGATGGCGTCAGCCTGGGCCGGGTCGAAGACGGCCAGGGCGGCGTCGAGGATCTCCGCGTAGCGCGGATCGGCCGGGCGGTAGCCGAAGGGGGCCAGATCCCGCACCAGGGCGCCCAGGAGCCCGGCGGCGCGCGCCTGCGCCGCGCGGGTCGGCTGCTCACCCAGGGCGGCGAGTACGGAACTCACCAGTCCGTCGACCCGATCCTGCCCTTGCAGGTAGAGCACCCCGCCGAGCAGCAGGACGGTCTCCCGCCATTCCGGGCGGTAGATGGCGGGAGCGCTATCCCCGTCGGCGGTCAGCAGCAGCCGGGTGCGCTCGGCGTCGCGCCCGCCGAGTGCCTGAGCGGCCAGATACTCCTGGAAGGTCAGGTGCCAGAAGCGCAGTTGGTGACCGCGGCGCACGATGATGCCGCTGTCGATCTCCTCCTCGGCGAGGAAGGCGTCGGCACGTTCGATCGCCTCGGGGTCGTTGTCGTCGGCCGGGGCGAAGCGCCGCGCGAGGCGCTCGGCCGCCCAGCGCCGACTGACCTGGACTTGACGCCCCTGCGGATCGGCCTGCATGGCAAGCGCCAGATCGGCCAGGAGTTGGCGGCAGCGTTGAGGCTTCTCCCGCCCAAGGCGCCGCTCGCGGGCCTCACTCAGCCACCGGATGATGGACTCGTAGAGTTCGGCGCGCTGCTCGGGCAGCCGCTTGTCGTTCCAGTGCACGACCGCGAGCGCGGTGAGCATGACGGTGTTGCGGGCGAGGGTGCGGATCTCGGCGCGCGAGGCCAGGGCCGCGGCCAGCGCGTCGTGATGCGCCCGGGCGCGTGGTGGATCGTCCGCGAACAGCGCGCGGCTCCAGCGCCCGAGGAAGCGGTCGATGGCGCCGGGGTCCAGGGCCTCGATGGTGGTCTGGGCAAAGCCGGTCAGCACCGGCGTGTCTTGGAGGGCCGCGGGGCGGCTGGTGACGACCAGGGGGCAGTCGGGGTAGGCCCGGTCCAGTTGTTCGATCAGGATCGCGGCCTGTTGGCGCCCGCGCCGGTCGGGGGCCTCGTCGAGCCCGTCGAGCAGGATCAGCGCTTCACCCGCGCGCAGCAGGCGGCGGAAGGCGTCCACCGTCAGGTCCTGGTTGGCGTGTTCGGCGCGGGCGCCCAGATATTCCGGGAGCCACTTGGCGCACTCGGCCAGAGGCGGGCCCTGATCACGGGCCTTGGCACGCTCCATAAAGTCGAGCCAATCGGCGATCGGAACCAGCAGCGGCAGCCGTGCCCCGGCCGGACCCGGTGCCAACCCCAGGTGCCGGGCGGCGGCGCCCGGGTCACGGCCGAGCCGGTCGGCGGCCAGGCAGTGGGCGACCCAGCGCAGGAAGGTGGTCTTGCCGCAGCCGGGGTCACCGACGATGACGAGCCGTGGGTTGACCAGGGCGGCGCGCAGGGGCTGGTCGGCGCGGGCGTCCAGGCGGGGATCTTGGCCCGTGCGGTCCGACCTGGCGTCATCCTTGGCCCGTACGGGGGGGGTGGTGCCGGTCGCCTGAAGCTCGATGTAGAGATCGGCGATGGGGAAGCGGTGGGCCTTGGCGCCGCCGGTGACCAAACCGCGGATGTCGATGTAGGCGGTGTCGGTCCAGAGGTCGGCTAGGTACTTGCGGGGATCGATGGGGGACGGCAGCCGGTGCCCTGCATCCGTCCCGGTCGTGGGCGGGGCGAGGAGAAACTCCGCCACGCCGTCCGGGCAGCCCGGTTGGTTGCGATCGATCTGCCAGGCGCCCGTGACCCAGGCGCGGTATAGCACCCGCACCTGTTTGGGGTCAGACCAGAGCTCGATCCACTGGAAGGTGTTGGGGTGACGGCTGCCGTCGTAGACACAGCCGGCGGCCAGTTCCACGCAGGCGCGGGCCGGGTCCGCCGGGCGGACCAGGGCGGCCTCGTCCGCGTGCCGGTGCCCGCGCAGCACCAGGTCCCGGTGCAGGTGGACGGCCTGCCTGGACTCGAGCATGTCCCACTCGGCCAGGTAGTCCCAGGGGTGATGCAGCAGGGCCAGGCGCCAGTCCGCTCCATCGGCGTCCGGGTGCAGCACGGTCTGATGGATCTGGTAGCGGCCGAGCAGGAGGCGCCCGCGATCCTGGTCGCCGCTGCACATCCAGGCGGAGTCGAGTCCGGCCAGGTGTACCCGCTGGCCCTTGAGGACGAGGGTGCGTTGCCACCAGGGTAGCGGTTGGGGCGTGCTGAGCCAGTCGGCGTGGAAGGCGAGCCAGTCGCGGTGTCGCCGCAGCAGCCCCTCCCGTTCATCGGCGTTCCCGAGGATCTCGGCCACCGCGTCCTGTGAGCGCTCGGCGAGCAGACCGTCCTCGACGTGCCGGGTGGCCCGGCCGATCCGGGCGCGGTCCGCGTCGTGATTGCCGGGGACCAGGAGCAGCCGATCCCGGGGCAGCGCCGTGCCCGCGGCGTCGTACAGCAGGGGCCACAGGACCCGGTCCAGCCAATCGCGGGCCAACCCGTACTCCGCGGCCGTGCCGGCGAAGGCGAGGTCACCGGTGATCACCACCAGGTCGGGTACCAGCCCGGCGCGGACTTCCTCCCCGATGAACCGCGCCAGCGACCGCCGCACCGGGTCCGCATCCCAGGCGTGGTTGGCCCGAAAGTGCAGATCCGAGAGGTGCAGCAGGCGGATCGGGGAGCCCTGACCCTTGGGTCGAACGGGCCGCCGCCCGGTGATGCCCCACACCAGCCGGTCGAGGCCGGCCTGCTGATCCCGGCGCAAATCGACCCAGGTCCGATTGGTTAGAAAGGCGGGCAGTTCCGGCACCGCCGGCGCGTCGGGCAACAGGACCGGAATGACCGGACGGCGATCCCGCACCGCGAGCGACAGCGCCTCGCGCAGCTCCTCGTCTTGCCAGGGTCCGAGCCCGTCCGCGCCGATCAATACGGCCACGGCCGTGGAGGCGCGTATCCCTGATTGCAGCAGTGGCTGCCATGGTAGACCCGGCGCCAGTTGTTCCTCGTCCAGCCAGGGACGGAGGCCCCGTGCTTTCAGTGCCTGTGCCAAGTCCCGCACCGCCGGTTTGTCGCGGCTGTTGTGTAAGAGGAAGCAGTCGAAGCCGAACCGGTTCGAGCCATCCCCGCGGACCTGCCGGCGCTCGGCCGCCATCCGTTCGTCCAGTCGCTCGACCGCCGTGCGATCGTGCAGGTCCAGCGTCTGCGCATCGGCGATTTGTCGGCGCCAGTGCTCGGCCGCTTCAAGGTCGCCGAGCGCCAGGAGGCTGGCTGCGATCGGCAGGTAAAAGCGCCGTGCCCGTGTGCGCGGAGCCTCCTCGCGGCGCTCTGCATCGCGGGCCTGGCGGATGAGCAGATCCAGGTACCCGCGCCGCCGGGCCTGCTCGATCATCTGGTCGGCCTGGTTTGCGGTGGCGACCACGGGACCCAGGATGCTGCCGGGGCGCATGAGATCACCCAGGCTCGGAAGCGCGATCCCGGGGTGCACCTTGAGCGCGATCCAGCGCTTCAAGTGATCCGCGTTGAGCGTCAGATGCTCATAGGCGATGCCGCTCAGCAGGAAGACGACCTGGGCGGGCAGGCCGTGCCAGTGCTCGCGCAATTGGTTCATACCCTGCCAGAATTCGACCAGGCGCTGGCGCTCGCCCCGGTCCCCGGACCAGGCCCCGAGGGTGATCACCAGGAGCGGAATGGACACGGGGTCGTCCGCGCCCTCGCCGCCCGCGTCGCCGACCCGCTCCCGAGCCTGCCGCCAGAGCGACTCTGCCGAATCCTGTCCGGGACTGACACTTTCCCAGACCAGGGGCCGCGCGCCGGCCAGCTCGCCCAGCCGCACTTCCAACGCGTCCATGCACGCGGGGTCCTTGACCTCGACGGCGATGAGCTGCGCCAGCGGGTCGGTCAAGGCATTCGCCAACAGGGTCCAGTCGTCGCCGAGTGACCCCGGCCCGGGGTCTTGAGGGACCGTTGCCATGACCGTGGAGGGCTCAGAGTGCCGGGTCTTCGTCCAACAGGTCCTGCACCAGCGGGTGGACCCCGAGCCAGCACTCCCCGTTGTATTCGACCAGTGCGCATGACTTCAGCAGGACCTGATCGATACCCTCGCCGGTCGGCCGGCTGGGCATGCCCGCACGCTGACTTCCCAGACATTCGCGCAGCCGGTCGAACAACTGCTTGCGGTCCTTGAGTCCATCGACCTCATTGTAAGGGAGGGTGATTTCGGTGAGGAATTCGCTCTTGCGCCGTTGCAGGCTATAGCGGATCTGCTCCCGGCCCAGGGGCACCGGGGCATCACGCAACAAGGTGGCACCCACGATGACCTCGAAGGCATGCTGCAAGACCCCACCGGTCTTTTCGATCAGCAGGTCCAACGCCTCCGCGGTGAGTGCGGATGGGCCTAACCGTCGACCGATGATCTCACCCACCACCCGGTATCCCTCCGCTCGCTCACCCCTGGGTCCGGCGACCTTAATCATCGGGAGCGACACCACGCGGTGGAATTGGGTCCGCAGTAGACCGGCCTCGGGTGAATGGAAGGTAAAGATGGGAATGGTATAGACGATGCTGGCGTCAAGCCCGGTCAGCATGGTCGGCCGCAGGAAGAAAACCTGTCGGGCCGTGGCGATATCGAGCTTGTCCAGATCCTCGACGATCAACAGCAGGTGGCGGCCCGCGAGTCCGGTGCGCACGGCATTAACCAGTTGATTGGAATAGGCGAGCAATTCCCCGGGGCGGCGGCGAATACGTTCGACCCGAGTCTCTTTGTTGTTCGCCTCATACCGCACCTCGGCCTTGAAGCTCGCGAAGAGCTTGACGATGTCCAGCAATGAAGGGGTGCGTGCCTGGACCCCCGTCTCGAGACGCGCGGCGCGGGCATTGGTCTCCTGCCGCTCGTGGCTCACCGAATCAAACCAGTGGTGGACGGCGCCCAGCGCCTCCCGGTCGATCTCGATGCCGGCCTCCAGCGCCGCCGCGGCGAGACGCTCCATCAGCACCAGCACGATGTCCTCGCCGTTGATCTCGGTCAAGCTCATCTCGTCGCGGACCGAGAATCCGACGACGAACCAGTCGGGACCCAACTCGTTGACCAGCTTATTGAGCTCGGTGGACTTGCCCGAACCGCTATGGCCGTAAAAGAGTATCTTGCAGTCGTCGCGGTCCCCGAGCAGCTCACGCAGGCTGTGCCGCACGAAGCGGTGCGGGTCGCGTGCGGCGTCAGTGTCCACCCAGAATTTGGTGAGTGCAGAACCCCGCAGAGGCCCGAGTTCGCAGGCCTTGCGGATGTCGCGCAGCGTCGGGACGGGTTCCGGCATGGCGAAGACCTCGGATGGCTATTGGAACTGGCGTGGGGCGACGTGCTAAGCCGGGTGCGCGCGGTGGTCTTGCATCGCAGTCGGAAGACACCCAGCGGATGACTGCATTCTAACCCCCAGGCGAGCGTTCCGTGGGGCGAACATCGTCCGTACTCGTGACCACCAAGTCCGGGTCGAACCCGGCCTTGGGCGGTCCGCGGGTGTGTAGACGGATACCGCTATATTTTAAGCTACCTCATCCGTTTCTATCGCACCCAGCAGGGTGCGCGGCCGGCCCTTGAGTTCCGGCGCCAGGTGGACACGGGGCGGACGCGTCGGACCACCTCAGTGCGCCAGGAAGGGATTGGTCACCTTCACCCCGTCGTAGTCCTGGCCATGGTTCAGGTCCTCCGAATACAGCACCGAGGCGCCCAGGACACGAGCGGCGGCGATGATCGCCGCGTCCCAATAGGCGATCTGGAAGCGCTCCTTCAGCCGCAGCGCATCCAGGAGTAGGGCGGCATCCGATGCGACCGTCGGATGCCGGAGGAACTGGCGGATCGCCGCCGCGGCGTCGGCGTGGGTCATGGCACCGCGCGGTGGCCGCACCACGTTGACGTAAAACTCCTGAAGGACCTGCACCGACAGCCCCCAGCCAGTTCCGCTCAGGATCTCCCGAGCCTGCGCCCGCTTGGCGGCCTCGGCCGCGTCGGTCGAGACCGCGTAGAGCAGGACATTGGTGTCGATGAAGGCATCAACGCGCATGGGCCTCCTCGCGAGTCAACCGGTCGGCCGCCCGGAAGCCCTGGGCACCGTCCAGGGCTGCGAAGAGCGCCGCGGCCGGGTCCGGGTCAGCATCGGCGGCGCGGGCAAAGGTGCGCAGGTAATCGCGCACCAGGGCACTCACCGTGGTGTTGCGTTCGGCGGCGGCAATCCGCGCGCGACGGTAGGTCTCTTCATCGACAGATAGGGTGATATTTTTCATTGCGCATCCACAGTCTCACAGTTGCACAGGATCAATATGGTCTTGGACCGCAGCGACTTCAAGTGCGTCGCCGCTCTCAAACCATCCCCAAGGGAGGGATCGGACGCGCGCTCGTCAAGGGCATCGAGGCTCTCAGGCTCTCTCAAGGCTTCGTGCAACATCGTCGGCTGTTATAGCGTTCGCACCTGATATCCAGACAGACCTTCGTGATCGGGTCGGGGTGACGGGATTGCGCCGGTCACCGCGCCGTCGAAGGTCTGGGAGCGGCGCACAAAGCCACTGCCATCGAGCACCAGCCCCAGGGTCACCAGCGGGCAGTCGCTGCGCTTCTCCTTGGAGTGTCCGCGCTGCGCCTTGGGATTGCCCGCCGCCGCCCCCTCGAAGAAGGTGTTGGTCAGATCATAGAGGGTGACGGCCCAGTCCAGCCCGAACAGGTCACTGACGCGCGTAAAGACCGTCTGCTCGATCACCGCCCGGTGCCGCATCAGCAGGTCCGCCGCCACCGACTCCACCCCGACGCCGCGCGGGCGGCTCAGTTCCAGCGAGTCGACGTCGACCGCCTGCACATCGCCCCCGTCGGTGCGGCCGGCGAGGGGTGGGGCCACGCCCTGGCGCGCCAACAACCGGGCGAACAGCCGCTGCGCCTCCCGTTCGACGGGGCCGGCGCCGGCCAGCAAGGCGCCCTGGCCGCTACGCAGTTCTTCCAACCGCGCACAGAGTGCCGGCCACTCCTCCTGGGGCAGCGTGAACTGGCGGCCCAGGTTCAGCAGGGTGACCTGCCGCACCCGCCCGCCCACGCGCTCGGACTGCACCAGGCGGTGGGTGGTGTAGCGCTCCCCGGTGGCGCTGTTCGTGGTATGGGTGCGACGGATGTACATCCCGGTACTCTACGACACCCGGCACCGGCTTTACTCTGCTCCCATTGAATAACTTGGCACTACATTGCGAGCTACAAAGCCTGCCGCCGCGCGGCGCGCACCGGTGGGTCGACGATCTGCGCCATGGTGTCTTCCTCCTGCCAGTGTTCAAAGAGTGTGATCCAGGCGCCCAGTGCGCCCCCTGTTTGTTGGAGCCGATCAGCCTTGCGCAATTCGATCAGGTTGAGCTGCAGTTCCTGACCCAGGGTCACCGCCGGGCGCGCGGCATCGCGCATCTCAAAACACCACAGCGCCTGATCCTGGTGCGCCGGGTCCTGGAACAGATCGAAGTCGAGCAGATGGATGCCGATGGCCGGCTGGAGTTCACCGTAGGATGCGGTGAGGCACGAACCGCATCGCAGGTCACGCGGGGAGTGATGCGGTTCGTGCCTCACCGCATCCTACGGCCCGCGGCGTCTTCGGCCAGCAGGTCCAGGATGATGTATTTGCCGTGCAGTTCCGCGGCATCGATGGCCGGATTCTTGACCGCGATGTGCGTGATCGGCGCCGCGCACCGGCGCACGGCATTGATCAGCGCCACCAGCAAGTCCAGATAGTCGCCGTGGCGCTTGAGTACGAACTCCCGTTCGCCCGCGTCTTGCAGCGACTCGGCGACGGCCTTCTGGGATTGCGCGGCGAACAACGCCGCTTGGATGCTGCGGACACCACCGCTGACCCGATCGCGGTCCACATCGTGATTGCCGGGGACCAGCAGCAGGTGGTTCCGGGGCAAGGGTTCGGACCGGTCCTGATTCAGCATCGACCACAGGGCTTCCAGCCAAGTGCGGGCCGCCGCGTACTCAGCGGCCTTCCCGGCCTGGGCCAGGTCGCCGGTGATGACCACCAGGTCCGGGTCGAGCCCGGATTTGATCTGCGCGGCGATGAAACCCCGCAGGGCGCGCAGTACCGGGTCCGCGTCCCACGCCGTGTCGGCGTGGCAATGAAAGTCGGACAGGTGGAGGAGCCGAATCGGCTGGGGCATGGCGGCGTTCGGCGCTCCGGTGCAGAGTCTTCCGCGTTGGGTAGAACCGAAGCGTATCCGTCGGCAACGCGGCATGGCAACCATGACGTCGTGGTGAAGGCCGCCAGGCAGCGGCATCCTGTGCGGTGCGGCAATCCGACAACTGCACGACTGGCAGCCGCAAATCCGCTATCTTCCGCGGGAAAATCACCGCTACGCGGAGGCCGAACGGGCGGGCCTGCGGAACCGATGGCGGTTTGCCATACACTGCAAGGATCGTTCGTTGCGGCTGATTCGGTGGCCGTGAGTGCCGGTTGCCTCACGTGAGGCGAGTCGTCCCAGAGGGCATCCAGGGCCACGAGTATCCGCGGACCGGTGCCTGGCTCGACGCCCGCGTCGGCAGAGCGCTGCCGGATGGCGATGCTGCCACCAGAACCAGACCAGGCACCTTACGGGAGTTGCAAGCATGCGCTACCTTAATCTCGACCATCTTCGCCGCTGCATCGCGACCTTGCAGTCCTCACTGACGCTGTATCAACGCGCAGACCCCGACAGCATCGAGCAGGAGGTATTTCGTAATGCCATCGTCAAGGGCTACGAGCTGACGCAGGAAGTCGCTTTCAAGATGCTCAAGAAAGCGTTGAAGGTGTTCGGCCACGGCGGTCGGACACTGGAGGCCACCCCGATCAAAGATATACTACGGCTGGCCGCCGTGCATGACCTGCTGACCCTGGAAGAGGTCGAACGCTGGTTTCGTTATCGCGACAATCGCAATAACACCGCCCATGATTACGGTGAGGCCTTTGAACACGAGACGCTGACGCTCATTCCCGGCTTTCTGGACGACGTATCCCGGCTGGCGGACCGGCTGCAAGACAAACTCGGCGAGGACGCATCATGAACGCCGTCACCGTCCCCCGGGCGCTGCACCTGCCCGCGCGTTACCTGACGATCGTCCAGGACATCCTGCGCCGTTATCTGCCGCAGGCCGAGGTCTGGGCCTACGGCAGCCGCGTCAACGGCGACCATTACGACGCCAGCGATCTCGATCTCGTCGCGCGTCGGCCGGACGACCTGACCCGCCGACAGCCGGACCTTGACGAGGTTGCCGCCGCCTTCTCCGACAGCGATCTGCCGATCCTGGTGCAGATCGTCGATTGGGCGCGCATCCCGCTATCGTTTCGGGAGGAGATCCAAGCAGGCTTTGTCGTGTTGCAGGCCGCCGGCGATTGCTGCGCCGCGCCCGCCGAGAGGGATTGCAATGAGCGATATAGCCTTCGGACGTGATAACCGGACGTAGGGGCGGGTTTCAAACCCGCCCCTACACGAAGGTCTGTCTGGATATCAGGTGCGAACGCGATATCCTGAAGACCTTTTGGGCCGCCCCGTCGATCTGGTCACGAAGCAGGCGCTGCGCCCCGCGTTGCGGCCACAGATCGAGCGAGAGGCGGTCCGTGCCTGAGACCGGAAAACGCCTGACGGGCGGCAGAGCCGTCGTACAGCGCGCAAGGAGGTGCGCGACGCCGACCGACCTAGCGACATTAGGCCCCTTGAATTTTTGCGGAAAGCTGGTACCTTTCACACTATGCCAGCGACTAGGAGCACCTCCAGTCTAACGTCTGGCCTCTACGCCGCTTTAGTCAATTTACGTTTGCCCGGCTTCGCGATCACTCATAGGGAGCGACCGCAAAGAAGCCGGGCGGTTCGTAAGAGCCAAAGGCGATCCACTTCCTCTCCATCCCCAGCACTGGACATGGCGTCCGCGCGCTACACAGGCAGTGACGTCGAGCGACCAGGGCTCCGCCGCCTAAGACGCTGAAAACTTGCTCACCAGCAGTCACCTGTCGGCTCTATACCTATGACTAAAAATTCATTGCGTGAACTATTCAGCGCCATGCTTCGTGGTAAGTATGATTTCGACGACTTCTTGACTGCGCCGATACCGAACAACTATGCCACGACCAAAGTCCGGGATCGCACAATATACCGCCCCAACAAAAAGCTTAAAGTCTATCATCGATTCCTAAACACTGTTCTTTTCGACTGTCTGCCGATCAACGAGACAGTGACCTATGCTTACCGCAAGGGCGTCAATCCACACGAAGCAGTGAAGCCACACGCTCACAGTCGCGCCTTTTTTCAAACAGATATTAGAGATTTCTTCAGTAGTATCGGTCGTGAAATCGTCAGAGAGAGACTCCTGACCTCAGGACCGTCAATCCCTATTCTTGATCTGACTGCGCATCTTGAGCGCATACTGGATTTTACGACTGTTAATGGGATTCTACCTATTGGCTTTTCAACCTCGCCGCCAATCAGCAACGCTTGCCTAATCGACTTCGACAACGACTTGCAGGCGTATTGCAATGATGCAGATCTGATTTACACCAGATACTCAGATGACATTATCATTTCTGCGCAGAGCCGTGAAAAACTCCAAGAAATCAAGCAGACAATAGCAGATCTGCTCGCGAAACACTTCAGCGGAAAAATGGTTCTAAACGACGAGAAAAGCAAGTTAACTACCATTGGGAGAAAGATAAAAATTCTCGGGTTGGTGGTCTTACCTTCCGGCGAGGTGGCTGTCGACATGGAGCTAAAAAAGCACATCGAAGTGCTGATTCATTATAGCATACAAGACGAAGACATTTTTTTAAAGCAAGCAAAAGAACCCGACCGAAAAGCCGGCCTCAATAAACTTTCTGGTTACATCAATTACATTAATGCTGCCGACCCGGATTACCTTGAAAAGCTAAGAAGAAAGTACGGCACGGCCGTTATTGACAGCTTCTTGCATCGATCGGCCCAGTAACATGCGATTCAAGATCGAGATCCGGAAGGTTCAACGTGTGGCTCAACTCACTTTGGACTTGAACCTGGACGACTGCAAACTCACATGCATTGTGGGCAAGAACGGTGTCGGGAAGACAACGCTTGTCAGGGCCATTCGAAATCTCTCCCGTTCGGATACGTTCATCCAGACCGCAGCTCCGCGGATTTTCAAAGAAGATAGCCGCATCTCATATGACATCGACGGAGAGCAGTTTCATTTTACTTACAGTCCGAAAACGAGAACTCTCGATTGCCGAGGTCGAATCTCCAAGTCTGCAAGAGAACTCTGCGCGACGGAGCTCGCGGCACCGCATGGCGAGCGCTTCAACTTCTTCCAAAGAGTTAGCAATGCCGACAACGATATGCGCTGGCAACTGTCAGCGGGCAACTACAGAAAACCCCAGGAACTCATTGAATATCTGAATGCTATTTACCGTGAAAATCGATTCGATCGCCTTGTTCAGACGAGCGCGCGGGGGCACACTTACTATTGTATACTAGAAGACGACGGCTGGTATATCAGGGAGGACTATCTGAGTTCGGGAGAGTATTTTCTGATCAGTCTCTACAGGACAATCACTGGGCCGGCGAGCCTTGTTGTAGTTGACGAGATTGACATTTCGTTGGACGCAGCGGCACAAGTCAAGCTACTGGAGCAACTTAGGCTTCTATGTCGAACGTACAAGCGCAATATTTTATTCACGACGCACTCACTCGCGATGATGCGAACACTCAAGGACGACGAATTGCTTTACATGGAAGACGCAGGGCAAACGACGACACTCACCGCACAGCCGTACAGCTATATCAAAGCGATACTGTTCGGTTTTTCGGGGTGGGATCGATACATTCTGACCGAGGACAAAAAGCTTCATGACTTTCTCAATCATCTGATACTCCATAAGTGCGTACCGTCGTTCTTCAGCGTAAAGATTATTTACATCGGGGGTCATCAGCAAGTAGTCAGCTTATTAGAACGAAATCGAGACGAACAGTTTTTGTCGGATGTAAAAAACGTCATTGCAATTTTGGATGGAGATGCGGAGAACCAGTACCCGCAGGTGGAGCGCATTTTTTTCATACCGTTTGAGAGCGTCGAAAAGGCAATCCATGCCTTGTATAAGACCCCAGACTTCCCGTGGTCGATAGCTGACCCGAAGGTTTTCACTAGTGAAAAGGACTGTTACAATTTTATTCAGCAAAAAAAGAGGGTTACTGATGAGGATTTCTTCAAGTATCTCTGCGATAAATATGCCGTGGAGATCTTGCCGTTAGTTGGTGTATTGGACACGTTTCTATCGCCGTCGGTGGCGCTGGGTCAAGAGATGGACGATACTCCTGAAGTTGACCCAGAAAGCTAAACCCAGAGCAGTGAACCGGCGAGATGACCACTTGGTTCACATGCCAGCAAGCATCCGGGAGCACAGGGTCGACATTGATGTCGGATTCTTGGACCAGGAACTGGCCGCCGCTGACGAGATCCCTGCCGACAGCCATCTCCCGTCGGTGCTGTAGCCTGATTTCGACCAGGGTATTCTATTATGGCCGGGATACCTGGACGGCCAAGACCAGCCTGGCCGATCTGCGCGAACCCGACCTACCGAACGGTCGCGACCATCGGGGGATAGCGGTCCCGACATAACGAGTCTAATCCCCTCACTTCCCATGCCCTCGGAAACCTTATGCCACTACCTGGCGGCGACGCGGACAAAGTCGTTAACCGCTTTGAGCTGCGCTGGACGGTACGGCAGTTCATCCGACTGCTGAGGGGAGAGGCGAAGTGGATCCACCTGGAGCCCATCGGGGACGCGGGCGCCAAGATCGAGTTTCTCCTCGGCAGGGCGGACGGCCGGATCGAGGCCCATCAGGTCAAGCGGCAGCAGTCCGGCAAGGGACACTGGACCATCGCGGACCTGGCCAAGATCGGCGTGATGGATGGGCTGCGCAAGCACGCCGTGGACGGCGATGCCACCTTTGTCTTCATGTCGACCCAGGCCGCCAAGTCCCTTCCGGAGCTTGTCCACAGAGCCGAGGGTACCAATAGCGACATCGCTACCTTCCAGGCCGCGCTGTCCGTCGAACTGTCGGGCGAGTTCAGCGATCTGGAGCAGCGGCTCGGAAAGGTCGGCAGCGCGCAAGCGTTCAAGGCGCTTCGCAATAGCGATTGGAAGAACCAAGACGAGGAGGGACTGGCCGACACCGTGCTGGCGCTTCTTGGCGCGTACGTCACCGGCGATCCCGAGACCGCCCTTGACGGCCTCGCCCGGTTTGCCATGGACGCAGTGCATCGGCGCATTGCCCCGGATGAAATCTGGCAGGAGTTGGGCCGCCGCGGTATTAAGCCTTCCGATCTGAGCCGGGACACGAGCCTCGCCGTTCGGGTGAGCGAGTGGGCAACTAAATTTCTGGAGTCCCGACCCTACGGAATCGGGGATCTGACCATCCCACGCGGCGAGGCGGAGCGGATCGCCGACGCCCTGCTCGATCCGGCCGCCGCCGCGACCAACATTTTCCTGGAAGGGCCGGCCGGAGTCGGCAAGTCCGGTGTGGTCGCGCAGGTGGTGCAGCGCATGACCGATGCGGGTTGGCCGGTACTCCCCATTCGATTGGACCTGCTCGACCCGACCCAGCGGCCAGCGGCGATCGGCCGTCAGATCCTCGGACGAGACCAATCCCCCGTGGCACTGCTCGCCGGATTCGCCGCGGGGCGCGATTGTCTCCTCGTCCTCGATCAGCTTGATGCCGTCAGCGTCGTGTCCGGTCGCAATACGGAGACCTTCAACGCCGTGGCGGCCATGGTCCGCGAGGCCAAGGCACGTCCAAAACTGCGTGTCCTGCTGGTCTGCCGGAGCTTCGACCTGGAGAACGACTCGCGATTGCGCGACCTGAGCCGACAGGACAAGCAGAGCACCCGGCGGATCGTCGTGGGTCCGTTCGATGGAGCTGCGGTCAAGGATGTCCTGGCCCATCTTGGGATCGATCCGGGGCGACTCGACCCCCGCCAGCTCGATCTACTGCGTCTGCCCCTGCACCTTGCACTGCTGGCGGGGATCGTCACTGGCGAGTCCGGCAAGGGCCTGACCTTCGCGACCGCCAAGGACCTCTATGACGCCTATTGGCTACGCAAGCGAACAGACCTGCGGCCCGTGCTGGCCGATCCGAACGCCTTCGAGACCCTGCTTCAGCGACTCTGCGATGCCATGAACGACCGCCAGGCGCTATCGGTACCACGCGGGCTGCTGCCGCCCGGCGACGCCGACCTGGAACGTCTGGTCTCCGCCCATGTCCTGGTTCGACAGGGAGTTCGGATCGCGTTTTTCCACGAGGGGTTCTTCGACTACGTCTTTGCCCGGCGCTTCTGCGAGCTTGGGGAGCCCCTGCTGCATCTGCTGCGTGGAATTCCGGGGACAGTTTACTTAATTCCCCGCCCAGAGTGGTGCTTGAAGGTGGAATTCCGGGGACAGTTTACTTAATTACCCGCCCAGAGTGGTGCTTGAAGCGTTAGGATAATGGACGAACGCGCTCCCCTGAGAGCGGAGGTTTCGATAGCAGTATGGCAAGACGTCCGAGAGTGGTGGTGCCCGGCTTGCCCCGCCCCATGCCACAGCGGGGCAAATCGACGCCAGCGGACCTTTTTCAAGGACTAGGACGACGCGGAGTGTCGCACCTGCAACCTCTGTTGGAAATGGTGACCGCTTGGGAGGCTTTCTTGGACGAGGTCGACGGCAAGCCTGTCGGCGATCTGCTGCGGGCTCGCGGCAGCACAAGACATCCGCTCGGAACCGATGCGTTCTTCGCGTCGTTGGAGCAGCGCCTCCGGCGCCGTTTGAAGCCCGGAAAGCACCCAAGACCGATCTCGTACCGGCTTACGGACCCCGGCCCTGTTATCTCAGCTACGCAACAAGCGCTCCAACACCAGGCTCCGCAACTCCCTGCGCCCATCCAGCACCGCAAGCACCAGCACCGTATCGTCGTCGATGCGGTACAGGATGCGCCACGGGCGCTCGATGACCTCGCGATACTGATGCACATCCACGACGCGCAGCTCCGGGACGACCCGCCCACGCTCCGCCGCGACCGTCAGCGATCCGGCGCGCGCCTGAAGCCGGTCGAGCACGGTCAGCGCATTCTCGATGCTGTCGGCGGCGATGTAATCGACGATGGCATCCAGGTCGCGGCGGGCGGTCTCGGTCCAGCGCACGCGCCGCTCAGGCATGGTCGGGGCGCGCGCCGAGGATGCGCCGGCGCACATCCGCGAGCACCTGCTCCTGCTCGCTGAGCCGCCCCTGCGCGCTATCGCGCTCGCCCTGAGCCAGGAGCTTCAGCATCAGCAGCGCCTGCTCCCGGGCCTGATACTGCGCGTAGTCCTCGACCACGGCCCGAGCGCGCCCGTTTTGCGTCAGCACCAGGGTGCCCGGCTCATCACGGATGCTATCCAACAGCCGGCTGGCGTCGGCCTTGAATTCGCTGAGGCTCAGGATGGATTGAGTCATGGCATCGTACCTTTTTCAGACTGAATTTAATCTCCAAAGGATGCCGCACGGGCTGGGCGGCGTCAACCCGCCCGTGGTGCTGTCTAGCCGCCAGGGTCTCTCCCGGAGCGGGGTCACGCGCCCAAGGGCATGGAACCAAGCGGCGCTTTACCGCCGCCTGCAAGGAGTCGTTTGGCCAGTACCGCTCAGCCCCCCGCTGCCGCAGGCGGGGATCTATACGGCAACGCTTCCCAGTACCCCCAATCGCCCCCATCTCCGCGCAACTGTACCCAACCGGAACCCGCGTACCCCCCGCCCCATGCTCGACATCGCCAACCTCTCCCGCCAGTTCAACGGCCGCCCGGTCCTGCGGGACATCTCACTGCGGCTGCAACCGGGCGAGTACGTCGCCATCGTGGGCGAATCCGGCGTCGGCAAGTCCACCCTGCTCAATCTGATCGCTGGGCTGGACCGGCCCGACGCCGGACGCCTGGCACTCGACGGCAGCGACTATGCCGCTTTGGATGAGGACGCGCTGACGCGGCTGCGGCGGGATCAGTTGGGCTTCGTGTTCCAGGCATTCCATGTGCTGCCCCATCTCACAGTGCTGCAGAACGTGGCCCTGCCGCTGTGGCTCAAGGGCTTGGCCGGTGCGGCGGCGGAGGAGCCGGCGCGGCAACTGCTGACAGCCGTGGGCCTGGGCGACCGGGCCGCGAGCTGGCCGCGCGAATTGTCCGGCGGCGAATTGCAGCGGGTGGCGATTGCCCGCGCGCTGGTCCATTCCCCGCGGCTGGTGCTGGCGGACGAGCCGACCGGTAACCTGGACCCGGCCAACGGCGCCAGGGTGCTCGCGCTGCTGGCCGAGCGTATCCGCGGGGTTGGCGCGATCGGCATCCTGGTGACGCATTCGCTGGAGGGCGCCAAGACGGCGGACCGGGTGCTGCATCTCACCAACGAGGGGCTGCTGGGGTGAGTCTGGCGCCCGTCTTTCTCGGTTCACTCGCCCGGCGGCGGACGGCGACGCTGTTTTCCATGGCGGCGATTTGTCTGGGCGTGGCCTTGGGCATGGCGGTGCACGCGATCCATGAGGCGGCGCTCACCGAGTTCGGACGCGGTCTGCGCTCCATGGCCGGCGAAGCCGATCTGCAAGTCAAAGGGCCGCGGGGCGGTTTCGACGAGGGCCTCTATGCCGTGCTCGCCGCCCGCCCGGAAGTGGCCGCGGCGAGTCCGGTGGTCGAGGTCGAGACTCAGGTCACCGGGCGCGACGAGACGCTGCAACTGCTGGGGGTCGATGTCTTCACCCTGCCCCGCGTGACGCCGGCCCTGCTGCCGCGCCCGGCGGACGCTGCCGACACGACTGAGCGCACTGACCGCTTTGCGATCCTGGCCGAGGACACCGTTTTTCTCAGCGCGGCGGCGCAGTCCGCGCTCGGGCTCAAGCCCGGCGACCAGTTGCGGCTGCGCGCGGGCGATCACACGTTGGACCTGCGGGTGGCCGGCGACCTGCCGGGAGCCGCGCAGAACCGCCGCCTGGCCGTGATGGATATCGCCGCGGTGCAGGCCCGCTTCGCCAAGCTCGGGCGGCTCACCCGGATCGATCTGCGGCTGGCCGAGGGTGTGACCGCGGAGGCGGCGCAGCTTGGCTTGCAGGCCATGCTGCCGGCTGGGGTGCTGCTCGAGGCACCAGAGGCCGCGGAGGATCAGGCGGCCAACCTGTCGCGCGCGTACCGGGTGAATCTGACCATGCTGGCGGCCATCGCACTCTTGACCGGCGGGTTTCTGGTCTTCTCGGCCCAGGCACTGTCCGTAGTACGCCGCCGCACCGAGTTCGCCTTTCTGCGCGCCATCGGGCTGGCCCGCCGCGACCTGTTCACCTGGCTGCTGGCCGAGGGCGCGCTGGTCGGACTGGCCGGCGGCCTGGTCGGCGTGGCCTTGGGACATGGTTTGGCCTGGGCGATGTTGACCCTGCTCGGCGGCGATCTGGGCGCCGGGTATTTCGCCGGGCTAACGCCGCAACTCCAGTTCCAGCCGGGCGTGACGGCGGTCTATGTGGCGCTCGGTGTGCTGGCCGGCGTGGCCGGCGCCTGGCTGCCGGCCCGCGAGGCGGCCACGGTCTCCCCGGCGCAGGCACTGAAGGCCGGCGACGACGCGGCGCTGCTCGGCGGGCGTGGGCATCCGCGCCTGGGGATCGCCGTGCTCGCCGCCAGCCTGCCGGTCTGCTGGATTCCGCCCATCAACGGGCTGCCGGTGGGCGGTTATCTGGCCGTCGCCGGTCTGCTGGCCGGGAGTGTCCTGTTGCTGCCGGCCGTCGCCTCCGCCGTCGCCTGGCTGCTGCCGCAACGCGGTCCGGTGCCGACCCGCCTCGCCGCGGCGCGGCTGGGCGCCGCCCCCGGACATGCCGTCGTGGCGGCGGCGGGGGTGCTGACCAGCGTCGCCCTGGCGGCCGCGATGGCGATCATGGTCGCGTCCTTTCGGGAGTCGGTCGACGAATGGCTGAGCGAACTCCTGCCCGCCGACCTCTATCTGCGGGTCGGCACGATCCAGAGCGGCAGTCTGCTGGACGAAGCGCTGCAAGCACGGATCGGCGCCGTGCCCGGCGTTGGCCGGGTCAACTTCACGCGCCACGAGAGTCTGCGGCTCGCCGCTGGCCAGGCGCCGGTGGGTTTGATCGCCCGGCCGGTGGCGGCCGACGGCCGGGATCTGCCGCTGGTCGGCGCCGCGCAACCGCCCGGCCCAGGTGAAACGGCGATCTGGGTCTCCGAGGCGATGCAGGACCTCTACGGCTGGCGGACCGGCCAGCGCGTGGAGGTGCCGCTCGCCGGACAGCCGGTGCCGCTGCGCGTGGCCGGTATCTGGCGCGATTATGCCCGCCAGACCGGTGCACTGATGATCGACTTGGCCGACTACCGCCGCCTGACCGGTGACCCCCTGGCCAACGACGCGGCCATCTGGCTCGCCCCCGGTGCGGCGGCGGCGCAGGTGGCCGTCGCGCTCACCGCCGTCGGCGATCCGGGCGCGCTGGAACTGGCCTATCCGGGCGAGATCCGCGCCATCAGCCTGCGCGTCTTCGACCGCACCTTTGCCGTAACCTATCTGCTGGAAGCGGTCGCGGTCGCCATTGGTCTGGCCGGGGTGGCGGCCAGCTTCGCCGCGCTGGCGGCGGCGCGACGGCGCGAATTCGGGATGCTGCGCCATCTGGGGCTGACGCGCCGCCAGATCGGCTGGATGCTTGCCCAGGAGGGTGCACTGGCAGCCGGTGTCGGGGTGCTCGGCGGATTGCTGGCGGGCGGAGCGATCGGGCTGGTGCTGATCGAGGTCGTCAACCGGCAGAGTTTCCACTGGAGCATGGATCTGCACGTTCCCTGGGGGTCGCTGGCCTGGTTCGCGGGGGCCTTGATCACCCTGGCCGCCGCCGCGGCCGTTCTCGCCGGTCGGCAGGCCATGCGGCAAGACGCGGTGTTGGCGGTACGTGAGGATTGGTGATGAATCGACGCATGTGCCTCTTGGCGTTAGCGAGCCTGCCGGTTTGGCGCAGCGCCGCGGGCCAGTCAGTGGAACCCGACCGGACCGAGGCGTCGGCAGTCACCTTCGCCCCGGTGCTCCCCGACCGGACCCTGGTCTTCCCCGACGATCACGGCGCCCACCCGGCGTTTCGCACCGAGTGGTGGTATGCCACCGGCTGGCTGAATCTGCCGGACGGCAGCCCGCTCGGTTTCCAGACCACCTTTTTCCGCGTGCGGACCGGTCTCGGAGAGCAGAACCCGAGCGCCTTCGCGCCGCGTCAGTTGATCATTGCCCACGCTGCCATCGCCGACCCGCGGCTGGGCCGGCTGCGCCACGATCAACGCGCCGGCCGGATCGGTTTCGGCCGTGCCGGGTCCGCGGTCGGACGCACCCAGGTCTGGATCGACGACTGGCGATTCGCGCAGACCGACGACCAGTATCGGGCGGAAGTCCGCGGCGAGGAACTCGCCTACAGCCTGTCGCTGGTACCGGACGGCCCGCCGCTGCTCAATGGTGCCGCCGGATTTAGCACCAAGGCCGCCGACCCGCGCCATGCGAGCTATTACTACAGCCGCCCGCACCTCGCGGTCACCGGCACGGTGACGCTGGATGGCCGCACCCAGGCCGTGACCGGTCAGGCCTGGCTGGATCACGAATGGTCGAGCGAGTACCTGCCGCAAGGCGCCGCAGGCTGGGACTGGATCGGCCTGAATCTCGATGACGGCAGCGCCCTGATGGCCTTCCGGATGCGCGGCGACGACGGCCGCGCCGTCTGGTCAGCCGCCACCGTCCGGCCTGCCGGAGGCGGCGCGCAGGTCCTACCCCCGGATGCCGTCACCTTCACGCCGCTGCGCCACTGGCGTTCGCCGCGCACCGACATTACCTACCCGGTCGCCTGGCAAGTGGGCATCGGGGCGCGATTGCTCGATCTGCAACCACTCATGGACGACCAGGAACTCGACAGCCGACGCTCCACCGGCGCCGTCTATTGGGAAGGGGCGGTGCGGGTGTCCGAAGGCGGCCGGGAGATCGGACGCGGCTATCTGGAGATGACCGGGTATGGGGAGACGATCAGGGTCGGATGAGTTTGGTCGCGTGGAAGATGTTGATTTGAATCGGTGCAATGCTGACCAAGCGCGGACCGCGGGCATCGATCGTCGTTCCCTCCAGATCTTCCGCAGAGGCATTCGTGCGGAAAACTGACCCACAGATGGACACAGATGGACACAGATTTTTTCTTCATCTGTGAACATCTGTCACATCTATGGACAAATCCGAGCGGTCGCTTTGGCCGAAACGGCGACTTTAGCCATCGGACGTGATAACCGGACTTAAGGGCGGGTTTCAAACCCGCCCCTACACCAAGGGTCTGTCCGGATATCAGGTGGGTAGGCTATATGCCCCCAGCATCGAGCAAAATAAGTGACAGCGCCGCCGGCTATGCCGCCCCGCAGCGAATCACCCCGGACACGATGCCGAGAATCTCCAGTTCCTCGTGCCGCAAGTAGATGGGCTCCATGGCGGGATTGGCGGGTTGCAGCCGGATCCCGTCGGTTTCGATGAAAAAGCGCTTGAGGGTCACGCGCTCGCCGTTGATCATGGCGACCACCGACTCCCCGTTGGCGGCGGTCTCGCGCTTTTCGATGATGATGATGTCGCCGTCCTGGATGGAGTCGTCGATCATCGAGTGACCGCGCACGCGCAGGGCATAGCTGTTCTTGCGTACCATGTGCCGCGGCACGGTGACGGTAGCACGGTCCTCCGGGATGTCGACCGGCTGCCCGGCGGTGACATACCCGAGCAGCGGGATCTCGACACCCGGCTCGCGGCCGAGGCGCAGGGGCTCCAGGGCGGGGTTCCAGGTGGCGTGACGGCGCTTCGGCAGGATGTAGGCAAGGCTCGGACGCATCGGGTGTACCTCATGGCGGGGTGGATCGTTCTCGATTGGTTCTCCTCCAGACAAGCATAGACTATCCGACCAAAAAGAGAAGACGGCGCCATGCCACTCACCCTACGCCAACAGCAGGTTCTGGATTGCCTGCGGCAGTGCGCCGCGGACTTCGCCCAGGCGCCCACGCTTGATGTGCTCTGCCGGCGGTTGGGTCTGCGCTCGCGCGGGTCGCTCCACAAGCATGTGCAGGCGCTGATCGCCGAGGGTCTGGTCGAGCCGCTCAACGGGCGTCACCGCGGCATCCATCTGATCACGCAGTCAACCGACGAAAATACCCTGCCGCTGCTCGGCAAGATCGCCGCCGGCCGGCCGATCGAGGCCCTGCCCCAACCGGATACGATCGAAATCCCGCCGCGCCTGCGCACGTCCAGACCCTGCTATGTGTTGCAGGTGACGGGCGATTCGATGGCCGAGGCCGGGATTCTGGATGGTGATTTTGTCGTCATCGAGCAGCGCGAGACTGCACGCAACGGCGAGATCGTGGCGGCACTGATCCGCGGAGAAGAGACGACCCTCAAGCGGATCATCCAGGAACCGGGGCGGGTGACCCTGGTCCCCGCCAATCGGGGCCTGTTACCGGTGGTGTACGCGCCTGAGGAGGTTGCGATCCAGGGCGTGCTGGTCGGACAGATGCGGGCGTACCATTAGCGACGAGCGATGAGCGGCGGGAGGTCGGGGCGGTACGGACCGACCCGACCCCGGGGGATCGATCAGGCCGCGTAATTGGCGGCGACGAAGGCCCAGTTGATTTTGTCCCAGATGGTTTCCAGATACTTGGGACGGGCATTGCGATAATCGATGTAGTAGGCGTGTTCCCAGACATCGACCGTGAGCAGCGCCTGCTTGCCGGAAGTCAGCGGGCAGCCGGCGTTGGAAGTATTGAAGATCTCGATGGAGCCGTCGGCGTTCTTCACCAGCCAGGTCCAGCCGGAGCCGAAGTTGGTGACGGCGGACTGGCTGAACAGCTTCTTGAACTCGTCGAAGGAGCCGAACTTGGCGTTGATCGCATCCGCCAGGGCACCGGTCGGGGCACCGCCGCCGGTGGGGCTCAGACAGTTCCAGTAGAAGCTGTGGTTCCAGACCTGAGCGGCGTTGTTGAAGACCCCGCCGGAAGACTTCTTGATGATGTCTTCCAGTGACATGGACTCGAACTCGGTCCCTGGGATCAGGTTGTTCAGGTTGGTGACATAAGCCTGATGATGCTTGCCGTAGTGAAAGTCGATGGTCTCGGCTGAGATCACGGGCTCCAGGGCATTCTTCTCGTAGGGCAGCGCGGGCAGTTGATGTGCCATGATCGGAGGTCTCCAGGGGTGAGTGAGGTGCGAGTGAAGTCAGACTCAAGCTCAGACCCGCACCAAGGCGCGGCCCGAGACCTGATACCGGCGGCCGCGGCGCGGCCGTGCAACTGATCCGCGAGTTATGGCCGCGTTGGCGGCTTTGCAACCTGACCACCAAGACAGCGAGTTGCCGCCCATGCCCCTCGACCCCATCGACCTCGGTCTCTTTGCCAGCCGGCTGAGCGCGCTGTGCGACGAAATGGGCGCGGTGCTGCGCACTGCCGCCTTCTCGCCCAATATTCGCGATCGGCTGGATTTTTCCTGTGCCGTCTTCGACGGCCAGGGCGGGCTGTGCGCCCAGGCCGCCCATATCCCGGTGCATTTGGGGAGCATGGCCTATGCCATGGCCGATGTGGTGGCCGCGCTCGATTGGTCCCCTGGGGACATGGTGGTTCTCAACGACCCTTACCTGGGCGGCACCCACCTGCCCGATGTGACCCTGATCGCGCCGCTGTATGCCGCCGCCGCGGCCCGCGGCCGATCCGAGCGAGACGGAGCGCCCATCGCCTTCCTGGTGAACCGTGCCCATCACGCGGACATCGGCGCACACAGCCCGGGCTCGATGCCCTTGGCGCGTACCCTGGCCGAGGAGGGTCTGATCATTGCGCCGACGCACCTGATCCGCGGCGGCGTTATCCAGACCGGGTTCCTGGACGGGATCATCGGCGCCACCCGCAATCCGGGGGACGCCCGCGGCGACTGCTTCGCCCAGATCGGCGCCAACCGCGCCGGGCTCGCCCGCCTGGGCACCCTGGTGGACGGGATGGGCGCAGCGGCCTACCGCGGCGCACTGGACGACCTCAACGACTATGGCGAGCGCCTGGCGCGTGCCGCCCTGGCGGTGCTGCCGCCGGGCGTCTATCGTCATGAGGACTGGATGGACGACGACGGCCAGGGCACCCGCGACATCCCGATTCAGGTGGCAATGACCGTTTCCGCCGGCGGCGTGCACCTGGATTTCAGCGGCACCGCGCCCCAGGTCCCCGGCAACATCAACTGTCCGCTGTCGGTGGCGGCGGCCGCCGTGCTCTACTGTTTCCGTTGCCTGATGCCGCCCCAGACCCCGGCCTGCGCCGGGACCTTCCGGCCGATCACCCTGACCGCTCCGATCGGCTGTCTGCTCAATGCCCGACGGCCGGCCGCGGTGGCCGCCGGCAACGTGGAGACCAGCACGCGGGTGGTGGATGTGGTGCTGGGCGCCCTGGCCCAGGCCATCCCGGAACGGATGCCGGCGGCCAGCCACGGCAGCATGAACAATCTGGCCATGGGCAGCACCGACCCGGCCGCTCCCTGGGACTATTACGAGACCATCGGCGGCGGCATGGGGGCCGGCCCCGCGGGCGGCGGCTGGTCCGGGGTCCAGACGCATATGACCAACACGCTCAACACGCCGATCGAAGTGCTGGAGTCGCGCTATCCGCTGCGCGTCACCCGGTATGGCCTGCGGCGCGGCTCAGGCGGCGCCGGGCAGCGGCCCGGCGGCGACGGGCTGATCCGGGAGATCGCGTTCCTGGCCCCGGCCCAGGTAACCCTGCTCACCGAACGCCGCCGTCACGCGCCCTGGGGCAGCGGCGGCGGTGCCGACGGGGCGGCCGGTGTCAACCGGCTCAACGGCCGGGACCTGCCGGGCAAGGTGACCCTGACGGTCGCCGCGGGTGACCGGCTGCGCATCGAGACGCCGGGCGGCGGGGGCTGGGGCGCGCAGGACGCGTGCGCCGCGGAGGAACGCGGGCTTTGATCATCGTCGTTCCGGCCGGTGGCGGACGGTCCGCACAGCGGACCCTACGGGAAAATCGCGATCTGTAGGGTCCGCTGCGCGGACCGACGAGCGCGCAGATCCTGTAGATAGTTGATTTTTTCACATTGCGGCATGCTGACTGGTCGAACAATGCAAAGACCAGCAAGGTGTTCGGAGTAGGATCGAATGTGCGGTATCTGTGGTGAATTGCGTCTCGACGGCGCCCCGGCGGACCTGGATGTGCTCCAGCGCATGATGGCGCAACTGACCCGGCGCGGGCCGGATCATGGCGGCAGCTACAGCGATGGGGCACTGGGTTTCGGTCATCGGCGGCTGGCGATCATCGACCTCTCGGTGCGCTCCAACCAACCCATGGTGGACGCACACCTGGGGCTCGCCCTGGTCTTCAACGGGACCATCTACAACTACCGCGCACTGCGCACTGAGTTGGAAGCCAAGGGCTACCACTTTTTCTCCGACGGCGACACCGAGGTCATCCTCAAGGCCTACCACGCCTGGGGCAACGCCTGCCCGGAGCGGCTGCACGGCATGTTCGCCTTCGCCCTCTGGGACGCGAACCGGCGGGTGCTGTTCATGGCCCGCGACCGCTTCGGCGTCAAGCCGCTGTACTGGAACCGGCAGGGATCGGTGTTCCGCTTCGCCTCCACCACCCAGGCCCTGCTCGCCGCCGGCGGCGTGGACACCCGCATCGACCCGGTGGCCTTGCATCACCTGTTTACACTGCACGCCGTGGTGCCGGCGCCGCGCACCGTCCTCACCGGGGTACGCAAGCTCCCCCCGGCGCATTGGATGCAGGTGGATGCCGACGGCAACACCACCCAGGGGCGCTACTGGCACCTGAACGCCACCCGTCCGGAGCAGCCGCTGACCGATGCCGACTGGCTGGCGGCCATCCATGAGTCCCTGCGCCAGGCGGTCAAGAAACGCAGCGAAGTGGCCGATGTCCCGGTCGGCGTGCTGCTCTCCGGCGGTCTGGACTCCAGTCTGCTGGTCGCCCTGCTGGCCGAGGCCGGGGTGTCGGACCTGCGCACCTTCTCGGTGGGCTTCGATGACACTCCGGAGGAGGCCGGCAGCGAATTCGAGTTCTCGGACCAGGTGGCGGCACGTTACGGCACCCGCCACCGCAAGTTCCAAGTGCACAACGACCAGGTGTTGCAGCGCCTGCCGGAAGCCATCGACGCCATGACCGAACCGATGTTCGGCCAGGACGCGGTGGCCTTTTATCTGCTCGCCGAACAGGTCTCGCGCGAGATCAAGGTGGTGCAGTCCGGCCAGGGGGCGGACGAGGTCTTCGGCGGCTATTTCTGGTATCCGCGCATTGCGGCCGAATCGACCGGCTCGCGCGTGGACCGGCTGGCCAAGCATTATTTCGACCGCGATCATGACGAGTACCTGCGCCTCGTGCAGCCCGCCTATGCCGGGGCGGACCACACCTCAGCCCTGATCGCGGGGCTCCTGGATGAGGACGGCGCCGATGAGCTGCTGGACGCCATCCTGCGGCTCGATGTGACCACCCTGATCGTCGACGATCCGGTCAAGCGGGTCGACAACATGACCATGGCCTGGGGACTGGAGGCGCGGGTGCCCTTCCTCGATCACCAGCTCGTCGAACTGGCTGCCCGCTGCCCGCCGGACCTGAAACTGCGCGCGGGCGGCAAGTACCCGCTCAAGGCGATGGCCCGCGGCCTGCTGCCCGATGCCGTGATCGACCGACCAAAGGGATACTTCCCTATGCCGGCCCTCAAATACGTCCGCGGCGCCTTCCTGGAGATGATGCGCGACGTCCTCGGTTCCGGCGCCTGCCGCCGCCGGGGCCTCTACGCCCAGGGGTATGTGGATATGCTGCTGGCGGCCCCGGACCTGCACCACACCCGCATCATGGGCAACAAGCTCTGGCACCTGGCCCTGCTGGAACTCTGGCTGCAGAGAATCGTGGATGGACATTAATTTCTTGGAAATTCCACGTAGAACTGGCTTCCAGGCAGTTCGCGCCGACTGGAAGCCGGCGCCACTGCAGATCCAGGCCAGTCCTTCGGCGGTTGAAAACACTCCCCGAGTCCCGACTTTGTTGCGAATAGTCAACCACAGCATGAGAGGTCCGTAATGGACGTTTTGGAGCGCATCGGCGAGCAGGTCAAAAGTAACGCCGTCGTGATCTATATGAAGGGGACTCCCCAGTTCCCCCAATGCGGCTTCTCCATGAGGGCGTCCGCGGCGCTTCAGGAGTGCGGTGTCCCCTTTGCCTATGTCAACGTACTACAAGACCCGGAGATCTTCGAAAACCTGCCGCGCTATGCCGACTGGCCGACCTTTCCCCAGATCTACATCGACGGCGAGTTGGTCGGCGGCTGCGACATCACCCTGGAACTGCACGCCAGCGGCGAACTCAAGCCAATGATGGAGGCTGCCGCCGCCAAGACCGAAGCCAACGCCTGAACTAACCCGCGCCATGTGGCGCGAGTGACTCAGCGCTGTCTGAAAATGCAGTCCAGTGCCGCCTGATTGGTGCCGGTCGGGTAGAAGGCGTTGATGCCGTCGGTGTAATTGAATCCCGCGCGAGGGCGCCCTCGCCATGGGCCGCTATGTACTGCGCTTCGCCTTGCCCGCACTGGTCTTCAACGCCCTGGCCAAGCGTCCGCTCGGGGAGATGCTGGTTCCGCAGTTCCTGGTCGTCTATGCCGGCGGCTCGCTGATCGCCTTCACCATCGGGAAGTCAGGCCGGTGAAGGTGCCCGGCTTTTCGGCGGCCAAACCTAGACTTGACGCAACGCGGCGGCGGTCGGAAGGGCGCAGTAACCCGGCGACCAAGTTTCTTTACTCAGCGGGCGCGGTTCGCTCTCAGGCGGCTTTTCTGGTGTCCAGCAGCGCCGGCAACAACCCGGCTTCCCGCGCTTCCAGGATAACCAATTCAACCAGATTTCCGCCCGCATCGAATGACAGGTTGATATTCCATCCCTGCGACGTTTCTTTGACGATGGGCGCGTCTGACAAGCGAATTTCAAGTATGTCATCGTCGGCGTAATAGATGGTTTTCATCTTCATTCCCATGGGGTGAAATGGTGCATGACGGTCTTAACGATCAGAGCGCTAGACAACAGGACGGCGACGCAGAGTAGGTTGTCTGAGCGATCTTGATAGCCCTTGAAGAGCCACAGGTGACGCTCGTCTTTGTACTTGACTTGCCCGGTTTCGATAATGTCGAGAATCCGCACGCCGTCAATGTCTCGTTCGCTCATGCGCTTCTTCGCATGGTCGGTTAGTTGGATCGCGCGTCCAAACCGCTCGCTGTTCATGGCTTGCTATTGCTCGGTTTGCTCTCACGCACCCCAAAGCCGCGCCCTTCGCGCTCGTCGTAACGGGCGGCCTTTGGTGCTAGGTTTTTCACGTACAGGTCTGAGAATTTCGGTATCGCTTCCGGTCCGGGGTTCCTCTTGGGGTTCCTCTCTTGGTGCGGCTGCCGGTGCAATACTATGACATACCGTGCCCCATGTCCACGCGCCAAAACGAGCGAAAACGGGAGGTTACGAACGGGCGGCGGTATGCTCTGAAATACCCTGCAATGCGTGACCTGTTGATCATCCATCCACTGGCGGTGCTCCTCATGCTTGCGCTGGTTCCGCCCTTCGACCCCAAGCTGACCCAAACCGCGCTGGTGCTGGCCGGTCTGCCCATGGTCACCATCTTCCCCTTGCTCGCCCAGCGCTATGGCCAGGGCGAGCAATGCGCCTCGGCGCTGCTGGTGACCACACTGCTATCATTCCTGACGCTGAATCTGGGGCTGTGGGCCTTGGGTGTGGGGGCGGCACCCTGATCGTCGAGGCTCAACCGGACTGGAGTCCAAGGCTTCAGCCTTGGCTTGCCGATCCAAGGCTGAAGCCTTGGACTCCAAATGCGCACGGCGGACCTTGCTGACAACAGGGTTGTCGAGACCCGAAGCAGCGACCAACGAGGTGGGCCATGCGAAATGATATAGCCATCGAAGGTGATAACTGGACGTAGGGGCGGGTTTCAAACCCGCCCCTACACCAAGGCTCTGTCCGGATATCAGGTACGAAGGCTATATGAGCAACCGCAACAGCCGCGCAAGTGTCGGCGAGCAGTTCAACAGTTGGGTAGCCGCAGCCGGCAGTGTGCCGGCGGCGCGGCTGATGGTGGATACACTGCGCTTATCCACTCGACGAGACTGACGTAAGGATCGCGACGCCCTCCTGGCTCTCTATGGCGTCCCGGCCGGGGATGGGGTCCACTTGCATACGACCCAGCCGACTGAGTCGCCTTTTGCCACCGCCACCGCACCACCCGAACCAAGAACCGTGGAGATGAAGGAGGGTCGGCATACTCTGGGCCTCGCGCTTGCCGGAGAGTAGTTAGCGATCGATTTCGTGGTACGTCCCCTATTTCCTCCGTCCCCTATTTCCTCCCGTCCCCTATTTCCTCCCCTATTTCCTCATTGATGCCGTCGGTGTAATCCTTAACTGAGAACTGGCCAAGATAGTATTTGCTGGTCATATCGACGAAGGTCACATCGTCGCTGCTGCTGCTCAACAGCCAGTTCAACGGCTGGTTGCCGACCGACAGCTTGCCGCAGTTCTGCTGGATGCGGTTCAGGAATGCCTCGGCACCGGGGTCTTCGACCAAGGCATCGCAGGCAAAGCCGCCGGGGCCGCAGCCGGTCAGGGCGAGCAAGGCGAGAGTCGACATGACGACCCGGGCAGCCTGGTGATCGCGGGCGATCGATTTTATTTTCATGTTCAAGACCATCTGAACGACACCCGGCCTCAAGCGGGCGGCGGAAACGGCACGAGCAGGCCCTTGTCGTCCAGCGTCCAGCGGGTCCCGTCGTCGGCGGGGATGCCGGTCTGGAGCCGCCAGCGCTCCGGCAGCGGACGGGGCAGGGCCAGCAGTCCGCCGCCGGCCGTCTCCAGCAGGGTGAACTCCAGCTTGCCGGTCGCCGCGCCGGTGATCTCCACCAGCACCTTCCAGCACCCGCTCCACTCGCGAAAGAAGTCGTACTTCAACGCCACCGGCCCGATCAGTTCGGTGAGCAGCGATTCGATCAGGGCGCGGGCGGCCGAGGCGCGGCGGGTGAAGTCAGTCAGCGGGATGGGGGTCTGGTCGGTCATGGGGTTCCTGTCGGTCGGCCTTCAGCAAGGTCGGAGGCGCATCGCCCGCACGTGATGTGTGGCAAATGCGTCGGGATTCGTCCAGCATCATACGGGTATGCTCACGTCAAGAACCACCCACCCCATAGGAACCTGCCTAGTTGGCCGCCATCGTTACCATCACTGCCTCGACCTTCCTCCTAATGTGCTGATGCGTCTTCGCATAGCCCGCGACGACACGCTAAACCCCATCCAGATAGGCGTTGAGAAACCGGACCGGCGGCGCCGCGCGTCAAACGCCGCCACAGCAACAGCAGCCCGACAACGCCAAACAAAATCACGCTCACGGCGGGAGAACAGGAGCTTGTGGGACTGATCAAGCTCGACCTGGGCGATTATGAACTCGGGAGGGCTGCGCAGGGTAGCGGATTCGCCACCAGCACAGATACCGTGAGCCGCAGCGGCTGCACCCAGCGCGTCGCGTCGGCTCAGCTTATCCGGACCCACCCAAGTGACGCCGCCCCGTCCGTTGCGCCGAGGACCGGGCCGAGCAGTAACGCCAGCCAGAAGGGCACGCCGAACAGCCAGACGGCAATGCCCACCACAGTCCTTGAAAAATGGCCGCAGCTTGGCTAAGGCGATTACAGAATCCGTCAGAAATCGCCTAAGATCGAATCCATGATCACCGGGCCGCACCACAGGCGCGACTCGGCCCAGCCGGCGCCATGCGAACCCCCGCGGATGACCGAACCGAGCCCCCACTATCACACCGACCCGCCCGCCGAGCACCTCTCGGGCTCGATCGAGCGCGTGACCTTTCACAGCGAGCAGAGCGGGTTCTGCGTGCTGCGGGTGAAGGTGCGCGGTCAGCGGGACCTGGTGACCGTGATCGGCGCGGCGGCCAGCGTGACCCCCGGCGAATATATCGAATGCCAGGGGCAGTGGATCAACGACCGTCAGCATGGGCTGCAATTCAAGGCCGCCGGACTGCGCTGCGTGCCGCCGAGCACGGTGGAGGGGATCGAGCGCTATCTGGGCTCCGGCATGGTGAAGGGCATCGGCCCGCATTTCGCCCGCAAGCTGGTGCGCGCTTTCGGTGAGCGGGTGTTCGACGTGATCGAGGACAACCCGGAGCGGCTGCTCGAACTGCCCGGCATCGGCCCCAAGCGGCAAGCGCGGGTGACCGGCGCCTGGGCCGAGCAGAAGGCGATCCGCGAGATCATGGTCTTTCTCCAGTCCCATGGGGTCGGCACCGGGCGGGCGGTCCGCATCTACAAGACCTATGGAGACGACGCCATCGCCCGGGTCACCGAAAATCCCTACCGGCTGGCGCTCGACATCCACGGGGTCGGCTTCAAGACCGCGGACGCCATCGCCCAGCGGCTCGGGATCGCCGCGGACTCCCTGATCCGCGCCCAGGCCGGAGTGCGTCACTGTCTCCAGGAGATCGCCGGCAAAGGTCACTGCGCCGCCTACCATGAGGTCCTGGCCGCGCAGGCGGTCGCCCTGCTGGAGATCCCGGCGCCCATCATCGAGCAGGCGATCCGCGCCGAGGTGCGCGAGGAGCACCTGGTCGAGGAGCCGATCGATGCCCGCCCGGCGCTCTTCCTCACCCCACTGCAGCGCGCCGAGCAGGGCATCGCCGTCGGTATCCGCCGGCTGCTGCTGCGCCTGCCGGTGTGGGGCTTCATCGACGCCGGGCGGGCCATCCCCTGGGTCGAAGGGCGCACCGGGCTGGCACTGTCCGACTCCCAACGGACCGCGGTCGCCGCCGCCGTCAACGGCAAAGTGACGCTGATCACCGGCGGCCCCGGGGTGGGCAAGACCACGGTGGTGCGCGGCATTCTGGACATCCTCGCCGCCAAGGGCGTGGAGATGCTGCTGTGCGCGCCGACCGGGCGGGCCGCCAAACGTCTGAGCGAGTCCACCGGCCGTGAGGCGCGCACCATCCACCGGCTGCTGGAGTTCGATCCCAAGGCCATGGCCTTCAAGCGCGATCAGTATTCACCGCTCAAAGCCCAGTTGGTGGTGGTGGACGAGTGCTCGATGGTCGATGTCGCCCTGATGAACCAACTGTTGCGCGCGGTACCGACCCAGGCGGCGGTGCTGCTGGTGGGTGATGTCGATCAGTTGCCGTCGGTCGGGCCGGGATCGGTGCTCGCCGACCTGATCAATTCCGGCGCGGTGCCCACCTGCCGGCTGACCGAGGTCTTCCGCCAGGCCGCCGCCTCGCGGATCATCGTCAATGCCCATCGCATCAATGCCGGGAGGCTGCCCGAGCGGCCGGACGACGGCCCGCCCGAGACCGACTTTTATCTCATCCACTGTCAGTCACCGGAGGAAATCCAGGACCGGCTGCTGCGTGTCGTGCTGGAACGTATCCCGCGGCGCTTCAGTTTGGATCCGGTGGCCGACGTGCAGGTGCTCACCCCCATGAACCGGGGCGGCCTGGGCGCCCGCTCACTGAATGTCCTGCTGCAACAACGCCTCAACCCGGACGCCGCACCGCGCGTCACCCGGTTCGGCTGGACCTATGCGCCGGGGGACAAAGTGATTCAACTGGTAAACAATTATGACAAGGAGGTCTTCAACGGCGACATCGGACGGATTGCCGCCATCGACGCGGAGGAGGGGCTGGTGCAGGTGGAGGTCGACGGACGGCGGGTGGAGTACGAGCTGGGCGAACTCGATGAACTGTCGCTCGCCTACGCCACCACGGTACACAAGGCCCAGGGGTCCGAATACCCGGCGGTGGTGATCCCGCTGGCGATGCAGCACTACACCCTGCTGGAGCGTAACCTGCTCTATACCGCGGTCACCCGCGGCCGGCGCCTGGTCGTGCTGATCGCCGAACCCAAGGCGCTGGCGATGGCCGTCAAGCGGGTCGGCTCCAACCGGCGGCTGACCAAGCTGCGACAGCGCCTGATCGAGGCCGTGGCGCAAGCGGGTGGGCTGGAGGATAAAGTACTGTAGACGCGGGCCTCGCCGCAAGTGACTACGGTTGCCTGCGACGGCCTTGATCATCGTTCCGGCCAGCGCTGCTCATTTGGAGTCCAAGGCTTTAGCCTTGGCCCGCCGATCCAAGGTTGAAGCCTTGGACTCCAGCCGGCCAGTGCCTCGGCTGGCCGGAACCACCACCAAGCCCGCCGCGACAACAGACTCCGATCACCCATTGATCGCCGACCCATGGTAGCCTCTCGCCCCTAGCAACCCCAGCGGAGCAATTCCATGCAGCAACTCACACCCGAAGGCCAGCACCTGGTCGCGGACCTGGCGAACCGCCACGGTTTCAGCACCGATGCCGTCACCCACATGCTCGTCGCCGTCCGTAACGGCAACGGGTCCATGGCCCAGTTCAGTCACCCCGAGTTCGGCGGCGGGGGCCAATGGATGCAGGGCGGCATGATCATGCTGGGTGACATGTTCAACACTATGCTCAAGGGCCGCGTGGACTCGCTGTGTAACGAACTCTCGAGCATCCTGGCCCGCCAGCCGGGGCTGCTCCAGACCGGCAGTTTCCAATCGCAGAGTCAGGGCGGCAGCGGTTACCAGACCCAGACCGCCGGCGGCTATCCCGGTCAGTCCAGCCTCTTCGTACCGGACCCGGCCACGCACTGGTGGCCGGCCGAACTCGGTTCGCCCAACGCCACCGGCACCCAGAACAATGTGAAATATGCCTACTTCGCCAACGCCCGGCGCCTGGCGGTCGAGGCCGGCGGGACCTGCTGGGTCTACGATACGCTGGATCATCAGATCGGCGGTTTCTCCCAGCAGCAGGGAGGTGGTTCGTCCATAACTTTCACCAGTCAGTACGGCACCGTGAGTCTGGCGCACTTGCCGGTCATATCACGCGGCCAGTCGCCGCGCTGACCAGTATTTTCGCGATTTTTCATTCAGAATCCACGCTGCGCATCATCGCGCAGCCAATGCTGAGGGTATCATGCCACCGCTCGGGACCCTGTCGGGCGTCTGATACCGGTGCCTTGAGCGCACACCAGCCATCCCTTGTGGATCGATGGCAAGATGCGTTAATTTTTGCAACAGGCCTACAACAAACCCGTGTCGACTAGAGGCGGTCAGCCGTGAGGACCCATCCAGTAGCAAGGCCGGCCTCGTCGCCACGTCGGAGACTGGGGCGGATTGATCGTGTCGGCAATCATCCGGTCATCAAGGCGCCATACCTCGCGGGATTGATCCTGCTTGCGGGTGCGCACCCAGCCTGGGGGAGTGTGGCGCTGGACGCACAGCGCTGGCCCGCGCTGCTGGCCGCTGCCTTGGGGCTGCTGCTGCTCGTGTTCAGTGTGGTCGGTCTGCTTGCGATGCGCCGGGCGCGCAACCTTGCCGCCACCTTGCACCGCCGCGCGACCGAGTGCGAGGCGGCGCGGCGCCAGGCCGAGCAGCGCGAGCACAGCGAACGTCGCTACACGTCCTTACAGCAGGAGACGCAGGGTCGCGTGATGGCCCTGATCGCCGATGGGGCACCCTTGGCCGACCTGTTGGAGGCGGTGGCTTCCTCGATCGAGTCACTGGACCCTGGACTCGTCTGTTCGATCATGCTGGTCGACCCACAAACCCACCACTTACGAGTCGGCGCGGCACCGCGGCTGCCCGACAGCCTGATCGCCGCGCTCGACGGCCGCTCAGCCGCGTACGCCGACGCCGACGCGCCTGCCGACCCGGCCGCGCTGCGTCCGCTGGGCGAGCGCCTGGTGGTCGCGGATATTCTGTTTCACCCTTACTGGGAGTCGATCGCCGGGGCGGTCGAAGCCGCCGGAGTGCGCAGTTGCTGGTGCGAGCCGATTCGCGACGCCAAGGGCCGGATGCTCGGTTATGTCGATATCTACTCGCGGGTCCCGGACAAGCCGGACGCGCAGCAGCGGGCCTTCATCGATCACGCGGTCTCGCTGGTGGCCCTGGCCCTGCAGCATGACCAGGATCGCAACGCCCGCCAAGTGGCCGAGGAACGTGCCAGCCTGCTGCTCGAATCGGCCAACGAGGGCGTCTTCGGTCTCGACCTGGACGGCGTGATGACCTTTATCAATCCCATCGGGGCACGCCTGCTCGGCTACGCGGCGGCCGACCTGGTGGGCCACGACAATCATGGACGGATTCACCATCGGGCCGGCAACGGCAGCCCGATCGCGGCCCCCGACTGTCCTATCCTCGCGGTCATGCGCACCGGCGAGCCCGTTCGCGTCGCGCACGAGGTCTTGTGGCGGCGGGACGGAACGTCCTTTCCGGTCGAGTACCGCGCCGCCCCCATCCGCAGCCATGGAACGATCGTCGGCGCGGTCGTCATTTTCAACGACAGCACCGAGCGCGATCGGCAGGAACAGCGCATCCACCGGCTCGCCTACTTTGATGGACTGACCCATCTGCCGAACCGGGAGCTGTTCAAGGCCCGCCTGCAAAAACGCCTGAGCTCCGCCCGCCAGGGTGATCAAGGATTCGCCCTGCACTTTCTTGACTTGGATCGATTCAAGGACGTCAACGACACGCTGGGACACCCGGCCGGTGACAGCCTGCTCAAAGAGGTGGCCGAGCGCCTGCGCGCGTTGGTACGGGCGACCGACACGGTCGCGCGTTTCGGCGGCGATGAGTTCGCCGTTATCCAGCCGGACGTCCACGAACTGACGGATGCCGCCACGCTCGCCGACAAGATCGTCACCGGCCTGGCCGCGCCCTATTGGGTCGCCGACCGGGAGGTCCAGTGCGGCGCCAGTGTCGGCGTCGTGCACGTGGCGGGAGCTGAACTGGACCTGGAAACCCTGCTGGGACGCGCGGACGTGGCACTGTACAAGGCCAAGCGCAACGGACGTGGGCGTTACGCCTTCCACACCGATGAGATGACCCGTCAGGTGTGTCGGGACACCGCGCTGATGGACGCCCTGGATCAGGCGGTACGCAACGGCGAACTCTTCCTGCACTTCCAACCCCAGGTCGAACTGGCATCGGGGCACATCGCCGCGGTGGAAGCCCTAGTGCGCTGGCACCATCCGCACGAGGGCGTCATCCCGCCCGGGGACTTCGTGCACCTGGCCGAGCGCCGCGGGCTGTTTCAGGTACTCGGCGCCTGGGTGCTCTCGACTGCCGCCGCCCAGGCGCGCCGCTGGCACGACGCCGGGTTCGCCTTTGGTCGGATCACCATCAATGTCTCGCCCCAGCAGGTGCGCAGCGGCAGCCTGGCGGATGACCTGATCTCGACCACCCAGGAGCACGGCATCGCGCCCGCCCTGCTGGGACTGGAGTTCACCGAGACCGCACTCTTGGAGTATGGCGAGCACCATCGCATCCAGGTGGCCGCTCTGCGCGACGCCGGTGTCCACCTGACCGTGGATGACTTCGGCACCGGCCTGTCGTCGCTGACCCATCTGCGCCGCGGCGGCGTCAGCACGCTCAAGATCGACCGCCAGCTCGTCCACGGCATCCTCGACGATCAAGATGCCATCGAGATCGTCCGCGCCGTCCTCGCCGTCGCCGCGGCCCTGGACCTGGACACCGTCGCCGAGGGCGTCGAGACCTCGGCGCAGGCCGCGCGGCTCGCGTCCTTGGGATGCCACTGCGCCCAAGGGCGGCTGTTCGTCCCGCCATTGGAAGCCGCTGCACTGGAGCCGTACCTGGCCCGTGGGGTGATCACCCCGGCGTCGACCGCTAACCAGGATCGATTTCAATGATCTCGGTCGCCGCCTACCTGGAAAACGAGAAAGTCGCTGACCTGCGCAGTGAGTACGTCAATGGCCGCTGCCTGCCCGTGATCGGTGCCAGTCGGCGCCATGACCGAGTCTGCATGCGCCTGGCCCAGCTCCTGGCGGATCACCTCAACGGCTCGGCCTGTCGTCTGTTCCGCCCCACGGTGAAGGTCCATCTCCAGGGTCCGGCGGATGAGCGCTTCTACTACCCCGATCTGCAGGTCGCCTGCGGGGAAGCCGCCGAGCACCCGGACTATCTGGATTCGCCCAGTCTGATCATCGAGGTCTTGTCGGCGGCGAGCGCGCGCCGCGACCGCGACGAGAAAGCCCCAGCTTACTGCCGCATAGCCGCACTTGATGAATTGGTCCTGGTCGCCCCTGACGCGCCGCACATCGAGGTCCGGCGGCGCCGCGACCATTGGGCGCCGGAAATCCTGGTCGATACCGGAACGCTGGAGCTGATCAGTATCGGCGCAGTGATCCCGCTGCAGCAGATTTTCGCAGGGCTGGCGCCGGGGGCATAAGGAACGGTTCACTCATAAGTCAACTAAGTCCGGCCTTGGCCATCGTTCCGGCCGTAGGGTGGACAAGCGATAGCGCAGTCCACCGAATCCCGCTTACTTGAACGCTGGCTTCCGCTATCCTGCACCCCCAAAACCGCCAGATACTCAGGATGGGCCGGCAGGATCGTCCGGAAATAGCTCCTGCTCTGATCAAAATCGAACATCGGCGGCGGCGAACCGTTTTGCTGCATCGCCCGCTTCACCCGTGGAATACCGGTACCCCGCGCCTCCGCGAGCTTCAGCTCCTTCAGGAACTCCCCGATACGACGATTGCGGGCGGGGACGGGGGGCAGCGACACCTGCCCGTCGAAATGAGAGAGCTCGATACCCGGCACCGGTCCGGGATAGCTGATGATCTCCATCCGATCCCGGTAAATATAGACCTTGATCGGTTCGGGCTCATTCTCATAAGAGCGATGATAAACCGCATTGACGAGAACCTCCCGCACCGCCAGGCTGGGATAACTGACCCAATGGGCGGCCTGTGCCAGATCAGGCAGTTTCTGAATGAGCCGGACGGACAGGTTATCCAGGTAACCCAGACACTCCCTGAGTTGCTCCTGTATAGGACGCTGCGCAAAAATCTTCTCCTCAATCAAATCGCCGGCGGCATCTGCGGAAAATTGAACAACCTCGATGCGGGCGCCCGGGAACCATTGCTCCGGGTTCTGACTGAAGAACAGCAATCCGATATTACGCGGTACATCATGACCGTTCACGGGTTCGGCAATCCGCAGATTGCGGTACAACGTTTGGGTATCCGGCTCATCCACCAGCCCGCTACCGATGTCGTGCAAAAACTCTCGCACCTTGGTTTCACGGATATCCAACACGCTGGTCTGCAAGGCCCGCCGGTCATCGAACGGCACCCGCGCGGTGAGCTGCATCAGTTGCGTCTTCAACTCGGCCCTGGAGTCAGCATCGACGGTGCTCGATCCCAGCCGAATATAATATTTGCGCGCGGCGCCTTGCTCGGACGACTCGGGCGCCTGGTGCGGACGCATCTGGCTGCCGGGCGCCCAAACCACCAGGATCGACCGACCGCCAACCACCTCCGGCGACAGCACGGGCTGGTAAATGGGATCGATGGCATTGCAGCGCCCGCGAATCCACTGTTGCGCACGTGCGAGATCCCCAGGTGCCAGCCCCTTGGGCGGCATCACCGCCACGCCGTTCTGTTCGCCGACTCCGATCACCACATAGCCGCCGTTCAGATTCTGAAAATCATTGGCGAACGCGCAGATCGTACGAATGACTTGAGATCCGGTCGTCTTCTCGTCCCAGCTTGCTTTCAGTTCGATGCGAGCGGACTCGACACCTCGGCAATGCAGCAGGTCTTCGAGATTGATCGGAAGAATCGACGGCATAAACGGATACTCAGGTGACGCTGCAATGAAACAGGCCAACGCGTTTGGCACCTTCCTCAAGCAGGAGTCTAACTTAAACTGACCGCTGACCGCGCCGGCGGCCTTGATCATCTTTCCGGCCCTAGGGTGGACAAGCGATAGCGCAGTCCACCCTACGATGTCCCGTGGCCGGAACCGTGATCAAGGCCGCGCCGGCCGAAACCACGCCGCGGGTACCACTGACAAGGATCCACCAGCCAGATCGCGGTCGATCGCCGCCGCGCTGACCCACATCCTGTCATCCGTCCGGGGTGTGATCGGACGGGATGGCGCCAGGCCTTTCTGTAGGATGGGCAGAGCGCGAGCGATGCCCATTCCCAAGCGTCGCGGTGGCCGGATGGGCATCGCTCGCGCTCTGCCCATCCTACGCACGTGGCAACCTGTCTGCCTGATCATCGGTCCGACCACGGACAGCGGTCAACTCGCCGGCCGACCAAGCGCCGCGGTCCTCGTCAGGTCTGGGATACCTGCGAACCATTGATATACTACGGTGGAACCGCCGTGCTTGACCCACCCGCCAACTGGAGGAACTTCCATGCCCTCGCCAACCAACCACCACCGTCCGGCGTCACGCCGACCACGCGGGGTGCGCATCGCGCTGTGTTTGATGCTCTTCCTGACTCTGGCCCAGGCCGCGGCCGGGCTGACGGCGCCCGCCGCGGCGGCGCCGGCCAACGCTGCCGCCCTGCGCGAGCAGGTGGACGCCGCGGGCTGGCTGGCCGTGCGGGTGGACCTGCGCGCGCCGGCGTCGGGCGCGACGGCGGCGACCGCCGCTGCGCAGGAAGATGTGGAGCAAATGGCCCAGGACCTGCTGTTCACATTACCAGCCGGGTCCTACGAGGGGGTCGCGCGCACCCCTGGTTCAACCAGCCTGACCCTGTGGGTCGATGCCGACGGGCTGGAGGCGCTGCTGGGCTCGCCCTGGGCGGCGGCGGTGGCGGTGGCGACGGCCGGCAATCCGGACATGCAGCGGCTGGCTGCGGGCGCTAATCACAGCCTGGCCATCGAGACCGACGGCAGCCTCTGGGCTTGGGGAGACAACGGGTACGGCCCGCTCGGCGACGACACCACCACCCAGCGCTTGACTCCGGTCCAGGTCCTAACCGGGGTCGCGGCCGTGTCAGCTAGCGCTTATCATTCCCTGGCCATCAAGACCGACGGCAGCCTCTGGGCCTGGGGTGGCAACTGGTCCGGCGAGCTCGGCGACGGCACCACCACCGCGCGCTGGACGCCGGTCCAGGTCCTGACCGGGGTCGCGGCCGTGTCAGCCGGCTATTCTCACACCCTCGCCATCAAGACCGACGGCAGCCTCTGGGCCTGGGGCCGCAACTCCTACGGTCAGCTCGGCGACGGCACCACCACCGGGCGCCGGACGCCGGTCCCGATCCTCACCGGGGTCGCGGCCGTGGCAGCTGGCTGGGGTCATTCCCTGGCCATCAAGACCGACGGCAGCCTCTGGGCCTGGGGTTACAACCGGTACGGCCAGCTCGGCGACGGCACTACCACCGATCGCTTGACGCCGATCCAGGTCCTGACGGGGGTCGCGGCCATGTCAGCCGGCTGGGATTACAGCCTGGCCCTCAAGGCCGACGGCAGCCTCTGGGCTTGGGGATGGAACGGGCAGGGCCAGCTCGGCGACGGCACCACCACCGGTCGCTTGACGCCAGTCCAGGTCCTGACCGGGGTCGCGGCCGTGGCAGCTGGCGAATTCCACGCTCTGGCCCTCAAGACCGACGGCAGCCTCTGGGCCTGGGGATACAACCACCACGGCCAGCTCGGCGACGGCACCACCATCCGGCGGAATACGCCGGTCCAGGTCCTGACCGGGGTTTCGGCCGTTTCAGCCGGCGTATGGTCCTCCAACCTGGCCCTCAAGACCGACGGCAGCCTCTGGGCCTGGGGAGACAACGGGGGCGGCCAGCTCGGCGACGGCACCACCACCGACCGCTGGCGTCCCGTGCCGGTTGTCGGATTCGGGGAAACGTCCGCCTCCGACTTCGTGGTGACCAATGTAACCCGCAACCCGCGCGACCCGCTGGCCAACGGGACCTTCAACGTCACGATCACGGTGCGCAACCGGGGCACGGCGGAGGGGACGCCCGGGACCCTGCAGATCTGGGCCAACCAGGCTGACACCCAGGGCTGTCACGCGGTCGGGGACCGATCGGCAACCCTGGGGCGCCTCGCGGGTGGCGCCATGCGCCGGGTCACGGTCAGCGGCCTGCCGGCCGGACGGGCCGGGGCCAAGACCCTGCGCGTCGTCGTCGACAGCCAGTGCCGGACCGTGGAGACCGATGAGACCAATAACCAGTTCACCAAGGGGTATACCGTCTTCGGGCAGCCCATTCCCGACTTCTTTGTGACCCGTGTGGTCCTGACCCCCGCCAGCCCGAGCGCCGGCGCACCCTTCAGTGCCGCGGTGACGGTCAAGAACCTGGGCTCGGGCAGCGGCGATGGCGGTACGCTGGCGGTCTGGGCCGATCAACCGAAGGGTCAGGCCTGTGGGGCGGCTGGCGACGCCATGGTCCGTGTCGGCACCTTGGCGGCAGGCGCCGGCACCACCCTGACCATCGACGGACTGCGCGGCGGGGCGGTCGGGGCAAACAGCCTGCATACCTTCGTGGACAGCGACTGCGCCACGCGGGAAACCCGTGAGCGCAATAACCAGAAAGTGACGGGCTATACCGTCGTCCCGTAACCGGCCGCGGACACTGCCGCGGGGGCGCGCGCCGCCCCCGCACCGTGCCGTTCCTGGGGCCGCACGCAGTGGGTGCCTCGGCCGCGGACCGCCGGTTCGCCGCCATTCTCCCTCAGTCAGTCCGGTTGAGCCCCTGAGCCTGGGTCTACAATGCCGTCTTTGCGGACCGCGACACGGCCACCATGGACCAAGCACCCGACCTCTTCTCCTATCGCAAACACTGGGCGCACAAGCTCGGGACCGCGCCTGAACTGCCCATGTCCCGCGCGGAGATGGACCTGCTCGGCTGGGATGCCTGTGACGTGATCATCGTCACCGGGGACGCCTATGTGGACCACCCCTCGTTCGGGATGGCGATCATCGGGCGGCTGCTGGAGGCCCAGGGATTTCGCGTCGGCATCATCAGCCAGCCCGACTGGCGTGCGGCCCAGGACTTCACCCGACTGGGCCGCCCGACCCTGTTCTTCGGCGTCACCGCCGGGAACATGGACAGCATGGTCAACCGTTACACCTCGGACCGGCGGCTGCGCTCCACGGACGCCTATACCCCGGACGGCGCCCCCGGCAAGCGGCCCGACCATTCGGTCACCGTCTATGCCCAGCGGGCGCGGGAGGCCTATCGGGACGTGCCGATCATCATCGGCGGCATCGAGGCCAGCCTGCGGCGCATCGCCCATTACGACCATTGGTCGGAGAAGGTCAAGCGCGCCGCCCTGGTCGACGCCAAGGCGGATCTGCTGATCTTCGGCAATGCCGAACGGGCAGTGGTGGAGGTCGCCCACCGGCTGGCCCGCGGCGAGCCCATCGGCGCCATCCGCGACCTGCGCGGGACCGGCTTTCTGGTACACGGGGTCCCTGACGGGTGGACCGAGATCGATGCCAGCCAGGTCGACCGGCCCGGACCCGTGGCGCCGCACTCGGACCCCTATGCGTCGGAACCCGCGGGGTGCGCGACCGTCAAAGCCGACGCGGCGGCGTCGACGGACGCCACGTCCGCGGCCGTTCCCATCCAGTTCCACCGCCGCCCGCGTCACCTGGACCGCGGCCGGACCGTCGTGCGCCTGCCCTCCTATGAGCAGGTGCGCGATGACCCGGTACTCTACGCCCACGCCTCGCGCGTTTTCCACCAGGAGACCAACCCCGGTAACGCCCGCGCCCTGATCCAGAACCATGGGGACCGCGCCGTCTGGCTCAATCCGCCGCCCATTCCGCTGACCAGCGGGGAATTCGACCGGGTCTACGAACTCCCCTACAGCCGCCGGCCGCACGCCGGCTACGGCGCCTCACCCATCCCGGCCTGGGAGATGATCCGCTTCTCGGTGAACATCCTGCGCGGCTGTTTCGGCGGCTGCACCTTCTGCTCCATCACCGAGCACGAGGGGCGCATCATCCAGAACCGCTCCGCGGAGTCGATCCTGCGTGAGATAGAGGAGATCCGCGACCGCACCCCCGGCTTCACCGGGACCATCTCGGATCTGGGCGGGCCAACCGCCAACATGTGGCGGCTCGCCTGCAAGGACCCGGCAGTCGAATCCGCCTGCCGCAAGCCGTCCTGCGTCTATCCCGACATCTGCCCCAATCTGAACACCGATCACGGCCCGCTGATCCAGCTCTATCGCCGGGCGCGCCAGGTTCCCGGCATCAAGCGGGTGCTGATCGCCTCGGGACTGCGCTACGACCTGGCGGTCCGCTCCCCCGAGTATGTCCGCGAACTGGTCAGCCACCACGTGGGCGGCTATCTCAAGATCGCGCCGGAGCACACCGAAGCGGGACCGCTCTCCAAGATGATGAAACCCGGCATCGGCACCTACGACCGCTTCAAGACGCTGTTCGACAAGTTCTCGAAGGAGGCCGGCAAGGAGCAGTATCTGATCCCCTATTTCATCTCGGCCCACCCCGGCACCACCGACGAGGACATGATGCACCTCGCGCTCTGGCTCAAGAAACACGACTTCCGGCCGGACCAGGTCCAGGCCTTCCTGCCCACCCCCATGGCCACCGCCTCGGCCATGTACCACACCGGCCTCAACCCCCTGAAGCGGGTGACGCGCGGCGGGGAGAAGATGACGGTGGTGCGGGGCGCGCGCCAGCGGCGCCTGCACAAGGCCTTTCTGCGCTATCACGACCCCGAGAACTGGCCGTTGCTGCGCGAGGCACTCAAGTCGATGGGCCGTGCGGATCTCATCGGCAACGGCAAGCGCCACCTGGTACCGGCCTTCCAGCCCGCGGGAACGGGTCTGCGCCCCGAGGGTCGGCGGCGGCCGACGGCCGTCACCGGCGTGGGCGGGACGACCGCGATGCGGCCGGTACGCCCGCCGGCGCGTAAACGTTAGTCGGTACCCGGCCAATACGCGTCCGCGATGATCTGTTCCGTGGTGTAAGAACACGCGGATGGAAAGCGATCCGCCTGGAGTTTAGCCTCGGTGGCCGCGAGCCGTCTGGCCGAGGGGTATTCCCGCAGAATCAGAGTCGGGACGCTGCCGACCAGACTCGGGCTGTCTTCGAGGATGACGGCGATTTCGCGCCGGGCGCTGATGATGGATCGCTGCCAACTGGTGCCGCGACGGCTGGGCTGAAACTCCCACTTCAAGAGATGCAGCAGGAGGTTACGCAGATGACTGCCCAAGGCGCGCCGTTCGCTCTTGCCCAAGTCTTCCAACTCCTCGGCAATGTGCTCGACATCGATTTCCGCGAGCCGCCGCTGGCGGAGCAATGCCGCGTTCGCCTCGGCCCAGGCCACCAGATCGCTTTCGTAGCCATCGGGACGGGCGTCGCCCAAGGGTCGGAGCTTGCGCGCGAGTGCCATGTTGGGTCTTCCGATTACAGCAAACGGGAGAGATCGAGCTGGACTGACTCCAAGCCGGGAACCCTCACCGCCGTGACATCGGTCAAGGGTTCCGATTCCAGGTATCCGGTGTGACTTGGTGCGCGGTAACACCGGATGGCGCGGGCATTGACGTCCAACAGCCACGTCTCGGGAATGCCGGCCCGGCCATAGAGCTGGATTTTCACGTCGCGATCGTAGCGCAGCGTGGTGTCGGCAACCTCGATCAGCAGCAAGATATCCGCGGGCGCCGGGTGGCGCCGGCGGTACTTGGAGGCCGGCGGCCTGACCAGGGCGATGTCGGGTTGGGGCTCATCATGCCGGCCCAGCTCAATGGGATTCTGCACCCGCACGACCGCGACATCCCCCACCGCCCGCACCAATGCCGTCTGCAGATCGGTCACAATACTCGCGTGTGGCGCTCCAATCGGCGGCATCTCGATCACCTCCCCGTCGATCAGCTCCACCCGCGCATTCGGGGCGAGGATGCCGACCTCGCCCATACGGTAGTAATCCTCCACCGTATAGCGGTGACGGTGGATCAGGTCTTCGGCGGTGCTGGACATGGGCTGCTGCCTATGGTCGGTTGATTCCAAATGGAGGAAAACCGTCTGCCTCGTCAAACCTCCTGGTAGATCCGCGCCCCCTCCTTGCGGAACTCTTCCGCCTTTTCCTTCATCCCTTCCTCGATGGCGATCTCCACAGTGTCGAGCCGGTGTGCCTGGGCATAGTCGCGCACGTCCTGGGTGATCTTCATGGAGCAAAAGTGCGGGCCGCACATGGAGCAGAAATGGGCGACCTTGTGGGAGTCATGGGGCATGGTCTGATCGTGATACTCGCGCGCCCGCTCGGGATCGAGCGAGAGATTGAATTGATCGTCCCAGCGGAATTCGAAGCGCGCCTTGGACAACGCATTGTCGCGAATCTGGGCGCCCGGCAGGCCCTTGGCGAGATCCGCACCATGGGCGGCGATCTTGTAGGTGACGATGCCGTCGCGCACATCCTGCTTGGTGGGCAGACCCAGGTGCTCCTTGGGCGTGACATAGCAGAGCATGGCGGTGCCGTACCAGCCGATGTTGGCGGCGCCGATGCCGGAGGTAATGTGATCATAGGCGGGGGCGATGTCGGTGATCAGCGGTCCGAGTGTATAGAAGGGTGCCTCGTAGCAGTCGATCAACTCCTTTTCCATGTTCTCTTGGATCATCTGTAACGGCACATGACCCGGGCCTTCGATCATGACCTGGACATCATGCTCCCAGGCGACCTTGGTCAACTCGCCCAGGGTCTCCAGTTCGGCGAATTGGGCGGCATCATTGGCATCGGCAATGGAACCCGGACGCAGTCCGTCGCCCAGGCTGAAAGCGACATCATAGGCTTTCATGATTTCGCAGATGTCTTCGAAATGGGTGTAGAGGAAGTTCTCCCGATGATGCGCCAGACACCATTTGGCCAGGATGGAGCCGCCGCGCGAGACGATACCGGTCACCCGATCCGCGGTCAGCGGCACATAGCGCAACAGCACCCCGGCATGAATGGTGAAATAATCCACCCCCTGCTCGGCCTGCTCGATGAGGGTATCGCGGAACATCTCCCAGGTGAGTTCCTCGGCCTTGCCGTCGACCTTCTCCAGCGCCTGATAGATGGGCACGGTGCCGATCGGCATGGGGGCATTGCGCAGAATCCACTCGCGGGTCTCGTGGATGTTCTTACCCGTCGACAGATCCATCAGGGTGTCGCCGCCCCAGCGGGCCGACCAGACCATCTTCTCGACTTCCTCCTCGATTCCGGACGTGACCGCGGAGTTGCCGATATTGGTATTGATCTTCACCCGGAAGTTGCGCCCGATGATCATGGGCTCCAGTTCCGGATGATTGATGTTGGCCGGGATGATGGCGCGCCCGCGGGCAACTTCGGCACGGACGAATTCGGGGGTGATGGTCTCCGGCAGGCTGGCGCCGAAGGAGTGACCGCGGTGCTGGCGCAAGACCTTGGCATAACGCGGGTCGCCGCGCAAGGTATCCAGGCGCATGTTCTCGCGGATCGCGACGTATTCCATCTCGGGGGTGATGATCCCGGCGCGCGCATAATGCATCTGGGAGACATTCCCGCCCGGCTTGGCGCGGCGCGGCGTGCGCAGATGTGCGAAACGCAGATGCGCCAGACCCGCGTCCCCCTGACGGCGGCGCCCGAACTCGGAACTGGGGCCGGCGAGGCGCTGGGTGTCGCCGCGCTCCTCGATCCAGGCCGAGCGCAGGTCCGGCAAACCGGCCATCAGGTCGATGTGGACGGTCGGGTCCGTATAGGGCCCGGAGGTGTCATAGATGAGCACCGGCGGGTTTTCTTCGAGCCCCTGACTGGTCTGGGTGGGGGTGAGGCTGACCTCGCGCAGGGGCACGCGCAGGTCCGGCCGCGACCCCTGGACATACACTTTGCGGGACCCTGGGAAGGGCTGGGTGACCTCGTCCGACAACTGTGCAGTCTTCTGGACGAATGTTTTCGGGATGGCGCTCATGTGATGTCCTCGCGATGCAAGCGGGCGCGCTGGGGCGCTGGTTGTTCAAATTCCGGGAACCAGCGTCGGGGCTGATCGATCGGCCAGGGGCCGGCGGGACGGAAAGCGGCAGCGAACAGGCGGCGGCGGGACCGCGGCGACGCGGGGTTCCGGCGAGGGTTCGCCTGCTTTCCTGCGCCGGCATGATCCGGATCAGGTTCAAAGGGACTCTCTCAGCCCGACACTCGGTTCGGACACCCCCAGCAGGTTTCAATCGGGGAACCTATAGAAATCGTCGGCGGATTTCAACCACCGTGATGCGGATACACGGCCGGGCAAGCGCGCGGGTGCGACCCGGACGCAAGCCGAGCGCCCGAACGTGCTACCTTAAGCACGCGCCGGCTGACGCAACGGGGCAACCGCGGCGAGTCGGTCGGCGACAGCAAGTAGGTCGGCGTGCGCGCACGTTTCGGCCGTGGGAAACCAAGCAGACTGCATCGAGGTTTACGAGATGCTGACTCCCATGACGCACCGGGTACCCAACAACCACGTTTACTACCTGGGTGACGATACGGCCCTGTGCCTCGACTTGGGCTCGCTCCTCAACCAGAAGGGATTGACGCTGCGGATCTTCACCGCCCCGGACGCCCTGACCGCGGCGGCCGCGCAGAGCACCCCGCTCGTGCTGATCCTGGAGATGAGCAAGGTTCCGCCCGGCGCGACCCTCGAACCCTTCCTCAACGGCCTGCTGGCCAACGCGGCGCAACGCCCGGAACTCCTGTGCATCGCCGCGCGGGAGGCCATCGAGACCCGCCTGCAGGCCATGCGGGCCGGCGCCCAAGGCGTCTACCTGGCTCCGGTATCGGTCGGAGATCTGGCCCAGCGGGTGATTCAACTCAGCGGCATCGGCGACGCCGGCCGTTACCGTGTGCTGGTGGTCGAGGATGACCCGGCCCAGGCCAAGTATGTCGCCCTGCTGCTCACCAACGCCAATATCGAATCGCAGGTGGTCGGCGAGCCGCTCAAGGTCCTGGACGCGATTCGTGCCTTCCGACCGGATCTGGTGCTGATGGATCTCTACATGCCGGACGCCAACGGCGACGAACTCACGGCGATTATCCGTGATCAGGACGAGTTCCTGGATCTGCCCATCATCTTTCTGTCGTCGGAACTGGACCTGGACCGGCAGATGGATGCCTTGCGCGTGGGCGGCGACAGCTTTCTCGCCAAGCCGGTCCAGCGCAAACTGCTGATCGACTCGATCGACCACCGCATCCGCATGGCCCGCTGGCTGCGCGAGCGCCGACTGGCGGTCAGTCGCCGGGATGCCGCCGCCGGGCTGCTCCAGACCGACCAATTCATGCGGCACCTGGACCGTTGTGTGCGCTCCGGCACGACTCCGGGTGAAGTCGGACTCTTGCTGATCGAGATCGACTCGCCGCAAGCGACCCTCGACCGGCTCGGGTTCGACGGGACGGATCGACTGTCGCGCCGCCTGGAGGTCGAACTCAGTAGCCGCATGACCCCCGAGGAGTGCGCCACGCGGCTGGGGGACTTCAGCTATGCCTTGCTGGCCAAACGCGACGATGCACACGCGCTGGTGGACTTGGCGGAGCGGCTGCGCCACCTGCTCGCCGACTCCGGGCCGACGGGCACCGGGTCGGCGGCGGAGACCACGGAGTACAAGACAACGGTCAGCATCGGCATCGGACGCTTCGCACCCGCGGCGGACGACGCGCTCACCATGCTCTCGCGCGGGCAGAAGGCCGCCATGGCCGCGCGGGCGGCCGGCGGGAACCGGGTGCAGTTCTGGGAGCCGGCGGTCACACCGGGGCAACCCGCACAGGCGGATGCCCAAATCCGCACCCTGATTGAAGGCGCCATTGCCCGTCAGGGGCTGCTGCTGCTGTTCCAACCCATCCTGTCGCTGGGCCAGGATGCCGGTGAACTCTACGACGTCCAGTTGCGACTGCGCGCCCCGGACGGTGAGCACATCCCACCCCACGACTTCCTGCCCGTGGCCGAACGGACCGGACTCATGCCGGCGATCGACCGCTGGGTGATGCAACATGCAATGGACGTGATGGACGTCCAGCGAGTCGCGCACCCGCGGCTGCGGCTGCTCGTCCATCAGACGCTGACCGCGGTCGCCGCGCCCCAGTGGCTCCAGTGGTTCCGCGACCAGATCGTCCAACGCAACCTGATCCGCTTACGGCCGCTGCTGGTGCTGCGGATGGGCGAGATCCTGCGCGACCTGGACACGGCCAGGCCCTTGATGGCCAATCTGCGCAACTACGGGGTCCAGGTCTGTATCGCCGACTGCTCCGGCAGCCCCGCCGAGCGGGAGATCCTGGCTGAGTTCGCGGTCTCCCTGGTCAAACTCTCCACCCATACCCTGACGAACTCCGAACAGGGCGTGCTGGCAGGAATCGTCCGCGACCTGCGCGACCTGGGGTCCGCGGTCATCGCCGCCGGCATCGAGGACCCGGAAACCATCGCGCGCGTCTGGAACTGCCGCCCGGATTTTCTGCAGGGCAACTATCTCCAGTTGCCAAGTACGGAACTCAGTTACGATTTTGCCAAGGCGGAGTATCGTTGATTGGCACCCCCTTCCTCGGCGGCGGAGGCGAGGCCCAGAACCGGTTGACCCGCCCAGGCCAGCGCCAGGGCCGTGTCGCCTAAGAGATCACGCGCCGAAACGCCTGCACCGCGTCGTATTGGTCCGGCATCCCCGCATGGGCGGCAAGCAGGGCCAAGTCCAGGTCCGGCAGCAGTCGGCTGCGGGTGTCGCGGCGGTAGCCGTCCGGCTCCAGGACATGGACCTCCAGCTCGCCGTTGCGCCACAGCCAGACCTCCGGGATCCCCAACCCCTGATAAAGCGGGAACTTGCTGAGCGCCTCGTGGGTGACCACGACCTCGAAGACGAGATCCGGCAGTGACTTGTCGGAGCCGATGCAGTAGGACTGATCCGGCTCCCCGGCGGCCCGGCCGGGCTGCTTCAGGGTGAAGCCGCCGCGGCCATAGAAGCGGATCCCTCGCGCGGTCAGATAGGCCTCGAGGAGATAGCCGATGCTCATCTTGCGCGTTTCGTGCTCTGGCCCGATCGGCGACATGATCTCCAGGCTCCCATCCAGATAAGTGAGGCGGACCGCGCGGCTGTCCTCGAAGCAGGCGGACAACTGCTCGAAGCGCTGCCAGGAGACCCCTTCGAGCAGGATGCGCTGCACCGCGTTGGCGGTGGCGGCGGGTGGGTCGATGACGGTGGGCATGGGGCGCCAGACTCAGGCCGGGCTGTTGCGACCGCGCGCAACGGTTGCCAGCACCTGCGCCGCGAGCCGGGATCCTTCCTCGGCCAATTGGACGCGGGCCGTGCCGCACGCCGATTGGAATGCGGCATCCCGCAAGCCGGGAAGATTGATGTCCACATTCAACAGCACGGCCTTGAGCGCGCCCTCCAGGATGCCCGCGCCGGCCCCGACATCGCTCAGCACATGGGGATGGGTGAGCGGCAGGGCCCGGGTCGCCAGATGCAGCGCGGCGACCATGAACCGCGCCGCCTGCAGCGGTGATTCAGTCGCGCGGATGACCGCGGCTTGCAGTGACTCGGCGCGCTGCCGTTTCTGATCATCCGTGTCCTTCGGCAGTTTGAGTGCCGCCATGTAGGCGCGGAAGGCCGCGATATCCGCATCCGCCGCACCGGCGATCTGCGCCATCACCTGGCGTGATTCGACCAGCAGTGCATTGATCTGCGCGGGCTGCGCCACGTCCTTGCGCTTGCCGGAGATCTCCAGCGCCATCACCACCAGACCCAGGCCGCAGGCCGCGGTCACACCGGCGACACTGCCGCCGCCGGGCGTGGGCTGGGCACTCGCGGTGGCGGATAAAAAGTCCTGCAGCGATTGCGTCCAGAGCGTGTCGATCACAGCGGTCGAATCGGTGATTGGGGTGTTCATCGCGTCGTAAGATCAGCCTGTTGTCTCTCGGCCGCGCGGATCAGATTCTGAAAGATCAGCGCGGAGGTCAGCGGCCCAACGCCGCCGGGAACCGGCGTCAGCGCCGCGACGAGGCCCTCCACCGCGGCCGCGTCCAGGTCTCCGACCAGCTTGCCGTTCAGATAATTGATGCCCGCATCGATGATGATCTGGCCGGCCCGCACCTGTGCGCGCCCGATCTGATGCGCCCGACCGATGGCCACGAACACCAGCTCACACTCCGCCACCACCGCCGCGAGCTCGCGGGTACGGCTGTGGCACACGGTCACCGTGGCATGGCGATTCACCAGCATACTGGCCAGGGGTCGGCCCACGGTGCGTCCGCGCCCGATGACGGCCACCTGCTTGCCGGCCACTGAGCCCCGCGTCTCCGCGAGCATGATGCAGGCCTGCGCCGTCGCCGAGGTCAGCGCCTCGTCCTCCCGTCCGGTAGCGATCAGACCCATGCTGTAGACCGTCATGCCGTCGATGTCTTTGGCCGGCGCGATCAGATCCAATGCCCGGTCGCCGTGAAGCTGCGGGGCGAGCGGCAGCTCCAACAGAATGCCGTGCACCGTCGCATCCCGCGACAACGCCCGACAGGCCGCCTCCAGTCGCTCCTGCGTGGTATCGCTGCCCAGGTCATGGATATCGAGTTCTATACCCAGTTGGGCGGCGGTGCGCTGCTTCGCTTGAGAATAGCTGAGCGACGCCGGGTCCTCGGAGGCAAGAATCACCGCCATTTTCGGCTTGAGACCGGCTGCCGTCAGCACCGCGGCACGCGCGGCAACCGCCTGGCGAACGTCTTTGGCCAGGGCGTCGCCCCGGATCTTCTGTGTTTCTGGAATGGTGTCAGTGGTGGACATGCAGTCTGCGTCATGTTTCGGTGAGACCCGGCAGGGGCTTACGCGTGCAGCCGCGGGGCCGTGCGGCCGGCGGCCGCGACGAGGCGAAACAACCGATCGCCCCAGGTACGATAAGGGATCTGAATGTAGCCCGGATGCAGGCAGCGGGCAAGCCTGGTCGAACCTGACGATGACCAAAATCCAAGGCGCCCGACAACCGCACCGCGGACCCATACCGCAATGCCGGTCTCACCGCGGTCTGCTATCGTTAATGCGGTTGGCAATGTCACCACGCAGCAAGGACACGAACCATGGCAAAGCCCCTTCCATCAATCCCTCTGGTGCTCGCACTCGGTATCAGCATCGTCGCCTTGAACAATCCCAGCCCGGCCGCGGCCGGGATCTACCGCTGCACCAACGCGGCGGGGGAGGTCGGATACTCGGACGAACCCTGCCCCGCCGGCTTCGCCTCGGACGCGCTGGATATCCAGAGTCGACCCGCTCGCAGCGCCTCCGGGCGGACAGCCCACGACCCCTACTCCCCCATCGAGCAGGTCAAGCAGTTGGAACGGGAGCGGGAACGGGAACGGCAAGCGCAACTGCGTCGGGAACGTGACGAGATCAGCGGACGCGGCCCCCGAAGGACTGATATCGAGCATCGCACCAGGAACGAGGTCGTAGACACTGAATCCGCGCGCGAGGCGCAACGCGGGGCCGAGCAGGCGCAGCGCGGGGCCGAGCAGGCGCAGCGCAGGGCCGAGCGGGCGCAGCGCGAGGCACAACGCAGGGCCGAGCAGGCGCGGCGCGAGGCACAATTGCGTTCCCAGGAAGCGAAAAAGCAAGCCGAAGCCGGGGACCAGCGGGTCAACGCGAAAAGCCGGCACACCGGAAAACCGCAAACACGAGCGCCGGCGCCAGCGCGAAGTTGGTGACATCGACCGCATTGATCGCCTGTGAACCTGATATCCGGACAGACCCTTTGAGCAGGGGCGGGTTTGAAACCCGCCGCTTGGTCCGGCTATCAGGTCCAACGGTTCTACATTACCGGGCGACAGATTCCGGTTTCGTCCGAGCCGAGCGGGACACCGCCGGCCTTAATCCGACTGTAATGATCAGACATTAGACTGCCCGGAGACGCGGGATCGAGGCACGTGTCGCCTCGCCATGCCCGCCGAAATGAATCAAGGCTATCACGATCACGCAGGGGGATTGTCATGCGCTCGTCCAATGAAGAAGATAGCGTCAGTAATGCCAGTGGTAACCGCCATCTCAGTGAGATCGTTGCGGTCAATATGAAACGTCGGCAACTCCTGATCGGAGGCTTGGGCGCCGCGGCACTGGGTTTTCTCGGCATCCCTATTCCGGGCGGTTTGCGTGAAGCGCAAGCATACGATTCCTCGATCCCACCTCGCCCGGACTTTGGCGGCATCGGCTTCGATGGGATTCCAGCCAACACGCTCACCGAGGGTCTGATCGACGATGTGCGTTTGCCGCCCGGCTACACCTACCAGGTGCTTTATGCGTGGGGTGACCCAATCGGAGCGCGGGACCAAACACCGGGCGCCCCGGCCTGGAAGGAGGATGCCAGTAACACCGCCGAGGAACAGGCGCTGCAGTCCGGTGACCACCACGACGGCATGCAGTTCTTCGGAGTAAAGGTCCAGCGGTGGGGAGGGTATCGCGGCCTTCTCTGCGTGAATCACGAGTACGACGACCAGGAACTCCTGTTTCCCGACGGCATGGAGAACTGGTCGCTGGAAAAGGTCCGTAAATCTCAGCATGCGCATGGCGTGAGCGTCATCGAGATCCTGTTCGACCGACGCACGGGCGGTTGGGAAGTGAAGCGTCCGTCGCGCTTCGCGCGCCGGATCCATGGCAACACCCCGATGTTGCTGACGGGTCCAGCCGCCGGCCATCGGCTGATGCAAACCGCTGCCGACCCGACCGGCACCCTGGTGCTGGGTACGCTGAACAACTGTGCGAGCGGACGCACCCCCTGGGGAACCTATCTGACCTGTGAGGAAAACTGGAACGGCTATTTCGCCAATCCCACCGGCGATGTCGAAAGCGTTCCGGGTGAAGATCAAAAACCCGAAATCCTCGCCGGCCAATCCCGCTATGGCATTACCCAGGAAGGTTTCGGGTACCGCTGGCATGAGTTCGACGAGCGCTTTCGTGCCGATCTCAATCCCAACGAGCCGAATCGCTTCGGCTATGTGGTCGAGATCGATCCCTACAATCGGCGCGGCACGCCCAAGAAACGGACCGCCTTGGGCCGCGTCAAGCACGAGAACGCCGAACTGGTGGTCGCCCGTGATGGTCACGTAGTCGTCTATACCGGTGATGATGAGCGTAATGAGTACATCTATAAGTTCATCACCAAGGGGCGTTTCGACCCGAATCAGCGCCGCGCCAGCATGGACCTGCTCGACGAGGGGACCCTCTATGTGGCCCGTTGCCATGAGGATGGCAGCGGTGAGTGGCTTGAGCTGACACCCGACAATCCCGCGTTGGCAGGCTGGACCCAGGCGGAGATCTGTATTCGCACCCGCCAGGCGGCGGACCTGGCAGGTGCCACCATGATGGATCGGCCGGAATGGATCAGCGCCCATCCGTTCAAACGCTCGACCGTCTATTGCACCCTCACCAACAATAGTAACCGCGGCCGCACCCCGGCATCGGTCAACACCCCGACGACCAACGCGGGCTCGGCTCGACCCCCGGTGGACCCGGCCAACCCGCGCGGCGGTAACGCCGGCGTGGGGTTCGGCTCGGGTAACGTCTACGGTCATATCATTCGCTGGCACGAGGCTGACGAAGACAGCACCGCGCTCACCTTCACCTGGGACATCTTTGCCCTGGCCGGTGACCGGGCGCAAAGCGTCGACAAGCTCAAGGGCAACATCATCGGCGATGAGTACAACAGCCCGGACGGACTCTGGTTCGACTCGACTGGTCGGCTGTGGATTCAAACCGATGCCACCACGAGTGAGTCGAGCTATGCCGCGGGTGGCGTGAACGAGCGGATCGGAACCAATCAGATGCTCTGCGCGGACCCATTGACCGGCGAGACGCGCCGCTTCCTGACCGGTCCCCGGGGGTGCGAGGTCACGGGCGTAGCAGCAACACCCGACAACCGTGCCATGTTCGTCAATATCCAGCATCCGGGTGAGGGCGGCACCAGCGACGACCCCACGGCGGTGAGCAGTTGGCCCGCCCGCGGCCCGCGACCGCGCTCCGCGACCATCGTCATCACCCGCGAGGACGGCGGGGTGATCGGCGGGGCCTGATCCCGGTTGGAGCGCGTGCCGCGATGTCGTCATGACGAGGACATCGCGGGGGCGCTCATTGAACGGATGGCTGTTGCCTGACTACCCTGCCGCAAACCACCTTAGCGCAGGATCAGCAGCGCCGGGGCCGCGAGCGATGACGCAAGGACGGCTGGCTCGCCGGGCGCGGATCCGCTCCCCTCCCGCTAGGGTTGGCTGACACCCGGCCAAGGGCGCGCTCCGTGGGCGTCAACGATCCTCCTGTGCCACAGCCGCAATGCAGTCTGCCTTGCGAAGCCGGTCGGCATTGGGCGCCAGCATCAGGGGTGCCTGGTGCTGGTAACTACGGACGGCAGGTCCCGAAGGGCGCGCCTAACCCAACGGACAGGCGGCGGGCTCGACCAGGGCTGCGCGCGGGCCTTGATCATCTTTCCGGCCGTCGGGTGGACAAGCGCTAGCGCAGTCCACCGAATCCCGCGCGGTCGCTGGTGGACTGCGCTGCGCTTGTCCACCCTACGATGTCCCGTGGCCGGAACCGTGATCAAGGCCTGCGCGCGGGAATGGAGCCGATCCGCCGTGTTATACTCAACCCTGATGAAACCATGGGCCTATGAGATCGCAAACCCGCTGAAGTGGGTATCGTCCGAGCTTTCCGAGCGTCAACTCAACCACCTCGTCAATCGCTGTTGCGGTCATCTTCCGTTGCTCGCGCCGCGTAGGTCGGGTTAGCGGCATCGGGTGGCACCAGCCTACGTTGCTACGTTGCCGAGGTATCCGCCTTGCGGGCAGACGACACCGGCGCGTCCGGTGTCGGTGAGCGAGGCGAGGCAGTGCAGTATCATAGCGATAGAACGCCGCCGAATTCATGGACCACGCCCTGCTGCCAACCGCGCGGGTAGCCGGGGCGCCCGCTTGCCCGTTACACTTGGGCCATGTCCAGGCTCCAACGGCTCACCGTCCGCGACTTCAAGTCCATACGCGAGCTCGGAGGCTTCGAACTCGGGTCTCTCAACGTGCTGATCGGGGCAAACGGCGCGCGAAAGAGCAACTTGATCTCGCTGTTTCGCATGCTGGCAGAGATCGACGAGCAGCGCCTGCAGCGCTTCGCCCAAGAGCAAGACGGCCCCGATGCGCTGCTGTTGCGCGGGCGCAAGCGGACCCCGAAGATGGAGGCCGAATTCTATTTCGGCCAAAACGGCTATCGGATCTCGCGAGCCATTCGGCGACAGGCTCGTATTCACCCGTGAGGAAACTGAAGCCGGACGCCGAAAACCTCGCCGCCTACCTGCATCGGCTGCGCGAAGGACATGAAGCACATGACCGCCGCATCGTCGAGACGATCCGGCTGGTGGCCCCCTTTTTCGGCGATTAGGACGGTGCGTCCGTCTTCGAGCGACAGTTGGAACTGAGCGACCACTAACCCGTTACGCCTGGGTCTAGGCTGATCCCCGAAAAGGCGGCCCCTTCACCGCCTGACCCCGGCGGAGGTGGTCGCGATTCCGGCCCGTTGGCGTGAGCGAAGTCGTTGATAGGAAAGGTGTATCTACCGCCCGGACCTGGCAACCGGGCTCGACAGAACCCGATCCGGGTGCAGCTGCGGACCCGTCCAATCCGCCAGACGCCGAATCGTTGGCATTTACCGAAGCTGAGATTGCCGCCGCAAATTTGACCCCTCTGTGCATCGTCGATGGGTCTTTCTACAACGACGTGGACTTCAAAGAGTGGCCCGAGCGCAGCCGCGAGAAGGCCGTGGACCAGGTGGTCGAAATGGCCGTCTGTATAGCCAACGGCGGCGGTGGGACCGTGGTCTTCGGGGTGCGCGACCGGGTGGTGGGACGCGCGGGTGCCCTCCTGGGCGTACCCGCGGAGATCGAGATCAACCTGCTGCTGAAGGCCGTCTATGACCGCACGGACCCGGAGCTGGACACGGCCGGCGCGGCCAGCCTGTGCCGGCGCACCGAGCCCGAGGCCCGCGAGAGTGACCGTTAATATGTGCGGCCAAGCCCGATTTGCGGACGCCAGGGCAACGCGCCTGATTGAGAGCTGGCACTGGTGCCCATAGGCGCCCTTGGCGAAGCGGGCAAATGCAGGCGCGATCGCTGCTGCCTGAAATTAACAGGTATCATAGCCATAGACTTCCGCCGAGTTCGCGAGCCGCTTGCAGGAATTTACGGACAATGACCTTGCCGACCATTTTCGATCTGTGCGAACCCCGCCAGGACGTGCTCCTGGGGAGCATCTCGGAGTCGGATTTCGCCGCGGACCTCGCCCAGGTCCTGCGGGGCGACGCCCCCAAAGAGTATCTGGACCCGGTCAGGTTCTTCGCCAACACCCATCCCACCCGTGGGCTCAAAGACTTGTTGCGCAACGTCTGCCTGCGCCTGACGGGCAACCCCCACCAGGTGGCGTCGATCTTCCGGTTGGACACCAACTACGGCGGCGGCAAGACCCACGCACTGATCGCCCTCACCCACGCCATCAACGGGATGGCCGGCGTGCCGAACGCCGACGAATTCCTGGACCCCGCGTTGCTGCCCAGGGCTCGGGTCCGGATCGCCGCTTTCGATGGCGAGAACGCCGACCCCTTGAACGGGCGTCCACTGGCATCCGACCTGCGCGCTTTTACCCCTTGGGGCGAGATCGCCTATGCCCTGGCCGGCCGGGAAGGCTACGAGCGGGTGCGCCGCAGTGATGAGGAAGGCGGGGCGCCCGGCGCCGCGACCATCCAGGAGCTGTTCGGCGGCGAGCCGACGCTCATCCTGATCGACGAACTGTCGGTCTACCTGCGCAAGCTCAAGGTGCGGGAGCGCGAGGCCGCGGGCGGTCAGCTCACCGCCTTCCTCACGGCCCTCTTCAAGGCTGTGGAAAGCGCGCCCAACGCCGTCGTGGTTTATACGCTCGCGATCGGCAAAGGCGGCAAGGCCACCGACGCCTACACCGACGAGAACCAGTTCATCGCCGACAAGATGGAGGAGGCGGAGAGCGTCTCGGCCCGCAAGGCGACGCTACTCGATCCGACCGAGGAGGACGAGACGGTCAAGATCCTCCGCCGTCGGCTCTTTACCCGCATCGACGACGCCGGGGCCGCGGTCGTCATCGCGTCCTACCGCCGGCTGTGGGAGCAGCATCGGGACCAACTGCCGCCCGCCGGCATTGGTGATTACCGGCTCGAAGCCTTCGCGGCAGGTTACCCTCTGCACCCGGAGTTGATCGACACCCTGCGCGAGAAGCTATCCACGCTGGGCAATTTCCAGCGGGTGCGGGGTATGCTCCGGCTACTCGCCAGGAGCGTGGCCAGGGTCTGGGAACAGCGTCCCGCGGATGCCTACGCCATCCACCTGCATCATCTGGACTTGGGCTTCGAGCCCATCCGCCAGGAGATCGTCACCCGGCTCGGCCAGCGCCAATTCGTGCCGGCCATCAAATCGGATGTGGCCGCCGTGGACGGGGATCAGAGCGCCCTGGCCCAACAGCTCGATGCCGAACATTACCAAGGGCTCGCCCCTTACGGTTCCTACCTGGGTCGGGCGATCCTGTTCCACACACTGGCCTTCAACGAAAACCTCAAGAGCGCGACCCCCGAGGAACTGCGCTACTCCATCCTCTCCCCCGGCACGGATCTCAGTTTCATCGACGATGCCCGGCGGCGCTTCGTGCAGGGGTCCGCCTATCTGGACGACCGCCCGAACGTGCCCCTGCGCTTCTCCGCCGAGGCCAATCTGACCCAGATCCTGCGCCGCCAGGAGCACCAGGCGGACCCCGGAGAGGCCCGCGCCCAGCTCAACGACCGGATCAAGGCCATCTTCGGCGGGGCCGTCTTCAACCTCCATCCCTTCCCCGGCGGCCCCTACGAGGTTCCGGACGACGCGGGCGACGGCAAGCCGGCGCTGGTCCTGTTGGGCTATGACGCGGTGGAAGTGGCGGGCGACAACGTGCTGATCCCGGAACTGGTCGGCCGCATCTACGAATACAAGGACACGGCCGGGGGCCTGCGGCTCAACCGCAACAACCTGGTCTTCCTGCTGGCCGATCAGGCCCGCAAGGTGGAGATGAAGCACAAGATGGTCCGACGCCTGGCCCTGAACGAGTTGCGCCGCCCGGAACGCCTCAACGAATTCCCGGACCACCAACAAGACCGCATCAGGGAATGGTACCAGCGCTCCGAGCAGGAGTTGGCCCTGGCCATCCAGCAGTGCTACCGGCATGTGCTCTATGCCTCCAAGCACCGCATCGAGGGGGCCAGCCTGGACCTGGCGCCCACCGCCATCGACGTGCAGGGTGCTTCGGAGAAGCCCGGCCAGGGCCAGAAGCAGGTGATCGAAATCCTGCTCGCCAACAACAAGCTGCGCCTGCCCGAGGACGAACCGGACGCGCCGACCTATATCCGCGACCGCACCCCGCTCAAGAAAGGCACCATCACCACCGCCGCCCTGCGCGCCGAGTTCCGGCGGGACCCGGCCTTGCCCATTGCGGCTCTTCGACGCCACCGACGCCTTCCGCCTCCTGGGTCTGGTCGCGGCCGTCCAGGGCGCCACGAAACAGGTCGCCTTGAGCGGCAGCTATGTGACCACGGACGGCGGCACCCTGGAGCTCGAATTCAACGGTCCGCCCACCGATGCGCAACCGGTGAAGGACTTCCTGGACCCCCAACTGCGCGCGGCCAAGGAAAAGGTGGTCGAAGCCCGCTTCGACATCCGCTTCGATGACGCCGGACTCGCCCTCGCGGGCGACGCCGCCGAAAAGCTTGGCGAGCGTCTGACCCGCTTCGGCACCGGGGCGGCCTATGTGTCCATCACCGCCGAGGGCAGTGCATGAGTGCCTTACCCTCTCGTTTGCCCGATGAGCGGCCGGCCGCCGCCATGCCCAGATATGAGTTGTGGGTCCGCTCCCACGGGTCTGATCACCTGGAGATGGAGGTCTGGCAGGTACCGGCCCCGGCCACCCCCCACATCAAGACCCCGGTGCGCATCGCCGGGTTGCGCGGGCGCAACCTCGCCCTGGTGGAGCATCGCGTGCTGCGGCGCCTGGCCAAGGCCAGGATCAAGCTCGGCGGCCCCCTGATCGGCGAACGCCAGACCTTCCCCCTGGATGAGGACTTCGCGCTCAACCTGGGCCTCCTGTTCCGCATCCTCGCCCCCATGCGCAACCGCGAGTACATGCGCGCCTGCGCCGAAGGCATCGAAGAAATGGGCCGCGAGGAGGCCGCCTACTGGCTCGGCATGGCCATGCACCGCAAATACCCCCGGCGCGTGCTCATGGCACTGCGCTTCCTGCTGATCGACCCTAAGGCTTGAGAACCGGGAGCTTGCTTGGGTGCCGACGCGACCATGCCGTCGCCGCGTCGGGCGCCAGGGGTGGAGCGGCTGCCCCCGTCGCTCGATGAGCCGGCGCTGTTCGCCCGTTTCATGCGCGAGTTTGGCAACGCCGGGCGCGCCGAGATCGCCGATGTTCTCGGCAATATCTTGGTGATCGACCAGAGTCTCTTCCGCAACCTCAAGGGCGAGTGGAAGATCATGAAGGGCGAGCGCGCCCAGTGGCTGCTCTACACTGCCGTCAACATCCGGCAGCCGGACGAGATCTGGCTGGAGCCGGGGCGGCGCGGCGGGCCGGACAAGCTCTACTATCTGAGCCGGTTTGAGGTGGGGCGTAGGGGGTTGCTCGCCTGCGTTGCCGTCTTCGAGCGCGAACAGGGAGGGTTGGGGGCTTGGACCGGGCGCACAAATTACGCGACGACAGATGAAAAATACATCTATCGCAAGCGCAACAAGGAGATCCTCAACGGAAAGATCAGGTATCGGAGGTGGGAGTGAGGGCAGGGCGTTGTCCCCATCCAAACCGGTTGCTGGTGCGCCACGTCCCGACCTCGCAACCGACCGTTACGTTAAGTAGTCTAGGCGAAAACGGTCGGGCCGGCAATCCGGCCGACGGCCGGCCAGCCGCTGCGGATCGCCTCGTACTCGCCGGCGATCTCCAGGATGGCGTCCCGTGACGGGCTGTCATCGTCCAAACCCAGAGGGTAGGGGATCGCCTCGTTCATGCCCTTGCCGTCCTGCCAAATCTTGGCCCATGCGCCATTCTCGGCATGGGTAACATCGATCATGGTCGGCGAGTAAGTGTCGCGGTACTGCGCCACCAACTCGTCCATAATGCGCAGATCGCGCCTGGTAAAGTGGCTGTCGTCGAACGGGACTCGGGGCACGACAGTCTCACGAACGTAGTCGATAACCTTTACCGGCTGGATGGAGATCGCGGCAGCCAAGTCTGGCTCTGGGTCATCCCACTCCTGCATCACCTGCACGGGGACCGGGCCGAATTTCCAGGCCCGGTATTCCAGCCCGGTCACGCTGCACCCAGTTTGCCGGAAATGCTCAAAGTCTAGCAAAAATAGTAGCTTGAACAGCTTGATCTTACCCAGGTACCTTGTGTTGTGGGCAAAGTACAGGATCGCGTTGATCAGCTTTTCGCGTTCGTGGGTAACGAGCATCGGAATTTGCGGCAAAATACGCGTGGGGAAATGTGGGACGTGAGGCGGGAGGCGGGATCAGGGGCGGGGCCTCGCCCCGATCCAAGCCGGTTGCTGCTGAGCCAGATCCCGACCTCGCAACCGACCGTGACGCTGCCAGTCTAGGCCAAGACGCCCGCGGCGGCAATCCGCGCGGCGACTGTCCTGCCTGGTTTGATTGAGGGCAAGCGCGGCGGGGTGCATTCCTGGAAAGAATGCGCGCGCCATTGCGCGCGAGCATTTGAGTGACCGTTAAAGGGCGGCCAAGCCCGGTTTGCATACGACATGACGAAACGCCTGATCGAGACCTGGCTGCCCATCGCCGAGATTGGCCTGGAGGGCCTGCGCGAGCGCACGCCCATGACGCCCTTCCCGGCGCCGAACCGGCTGCACGTCTGGTGGGCACGCCGACCCCTGGTCGCCTCGCGCGCCGCCATCCTGGCGGCATTGCTGCCGGCGGATGCGGACCGGGAGCGGTTCATGCACGTGCTGGGGATTCATGGGGATCCGGTCAAGACGAAGCGGCTGCTCTTGGCTGCAAACAAGGCCGGTGAGCATCTTGGTCTTGATCCTTATGGTTATCCACGAGCCTTCCAATACTCGCCAAGTGTTGGTGATCTCGAATGGTTAGCCTATGAGGGTCGCCGCATCGGGATTGATGCACCGCAGGTCTTGGATCCAACCGCCGATGGGGGGAGCATTCCGTTCAAGGCCAGTCGTCTTGGTGCTGTGACCGTTGCGAATGATCTAAATCCGGTTTCTGCGCTTCTTCTCAAAGCAACCTTGGAATTCCCAGGGCGCTTCGGCCTTGAGGTCTTGCGCGCCTTTGAACGCCTGGGGCGCGAGTTCATCCTGCGTGCTGAGCCCAAATACCAGGACATTTTCCCTCCAGAGCCGGAGGACGGAACGACCTCGGGCTACCTGTGGGCTCGCACTGTCACCTGCCCCTACTGCGACGGGCTCATTCCACTCTCGCCCAACTGGCGCCTGGCCCCCGACGGGACCGGGGTGCGCCTGTTGCCCAATATCCAGGCCGGTCATCGGCGTTGCGGGTTTGAGATCGTCAGCCGTGCTAAGGATCAATCCGGGGGTACAGTGACCGGCGGCGATGCCCATTGCCCTTTCCCGGACTGCGATCGAGTGGTCGACGGCGACGAGGTCAAACGCCAGGCCCAGGCGGGCCAAATGGGCGACCAACTCTTCGCCGTCGTCTACAAGCGGCGGACCTGGACGACCACCAAGACCGGCAAAGGTCGCGAGAAATGGATACGCGGGTATCGGGCACCGCGACCCGAGGACGATGTGTCCGACCTGATCGCCGAGCGTCTGGCCGAGAAGATCCCGGAGTGAGAGGCGTTGGATCTGGTTCCGACAGAGGCGATCGGAGACCCGTCGAATTACGACAGGGGGCATCGGATGTACGGAATGTATCTCTGGCGCGACCTATTTTCACAGAGGAACTTGCTGTGCCATGGGATTGACGTTGAGGTCTTTCGAGAGATGCTCACGGCAGAGCAATCGCGCGGGCAATTGAGTGACTCAACGACAGCGGCGTTCGGCTATCTGGCCCTCGCGCTCGACACCATGGTGAACTACGGATCGCGATATTGCCGTTGGGACATCACCACCAGCCGGGTCCGATCCGCCTTCGATAAGCACAACTTCTCATTTGTCTGGTCGTATGCGGAGATGGCCCCGCTCATCACCGGTCTTGGTTACGACTGGGCCATCGAAAAGACGGCGGCCTGCATCGAAGAACTCGTCGGGATGGTTCGCCCCGATATTGACGTCAAGGCGGCCAAGAAGGAGACCCGGCATGCGGACCTATTCGCCCCGCCGCCCTTCACTCCGCCCCCGGTCACCATCACCTGCAAGTCCGGCGACAACCTGGACCACCTGGCGGACGGCGTCGTGGACCTGGTGGTGATGGACCCACCCTATTACGACAACGTGATGTACGCGGAATTGTCTGACTTCTTCTATGTCTGGCTCAAGCGCACCGCCGGCTATGTCTACCCGGACCTATTCCGCCGCGCACTCACGGACAAGGAACACGAGGCGGTCGCCAACCCGGCCAAGTTCCGCGGTCAAAAGGCACCCAAAGAGCTGGCCAACCAGGACTACCGGGAGCGCATGGCCGCCATCTTCGCCGAGTGTCGGCGCGTGCTGAAGTCGGACGGCATCATGACCCTGATGTTCACCCACAAGGCCACCGGCGCCTGGGATGCGCTCACCAAGGGCCTGATGGAGGCCGGCTTTGTCATCACCGCATCCTGGCCGGTGAACACCGAGGCCGAGGGCTCCCTGCACATCAAGGACAAGTCCGCCGCCAACAGCACCATCTTCCTGATCTGCCGCCCCCGTGCCGAGCGCGGCGAGACGCAGGAATCACTCTACTGGGAGGACCTGGAGCCCCGAGTCCGCGCGGCGGTGCGCAACCGCATCAAGGATTTTCAGGACGCCGGCATCCGCGGTGTCGATCTGTATCTCTCCTGCTTCGGCCCGGCACTGGAGGAGTTCTCCCGCCACTGGCCGGTGCGGCGCGGCACCCCGCGCCCGCAGCCCGAGGCCAAGCGCCGGCAACGCCAGGCGGACCTGTTCGAGGAAGCCTGGGACCCCTATCTCGCGACCCCCGAGGACGCCCTGGACGCGGCGCGCCGCGAGGTGAAACGCTGGCGCATGGAGAGCCTCACCCACATGCAGCGCCAGGCGGAACTGGACCCGCTCACCGAGTGGTTCGTACTCGCCTGGGACGCCTTCCAGGCCCCGCAATTCCCCTACGACGAAGGGCTGCGCCTGGCCCGGGTGGTGGGACTGGACATGGACCGCGAGGTCATCGGCCGGGTGGCCGAGAAGAAGGCCAGCAACGTCATCCTCTGGGACAGCGCCATGCGCGCCGCCAAAGGTGCCTTGGGTGCGGCGGACGGTTCCCGCGCCTTACTCGACGCCATCCACCACGCCGCCCATCTTGGCCGCACGCGCAGCCTTCAAGCCGCTCAGGACCTGCTGGAGCGCGCCAAAGTCACCCAGGAACCGCTGTTCCTGTCCGCCCTGGAGGTGCTGCCGCCATCCCGCGCCTTCACCGGTTTCGACCCGGCAGAGGCCGTGCTCCCCTCCGCCAGCGACTTCGAGGTGCTTGAGAACCTGCGTCGGCTGGCCTACGCGGACCGGGTGGACCGGCCGACCCAACTCTCACTCTGGCAAGAGTAAAGTAGGAGTCATCATCATGAACTGGCAAACCCTGGCGAGCGACTCGCCCTATCGCACCGCGGTGGCCATCCAAGAGGCGCTGCAAACCGGCCGAGTCACCGAGGCCACTATGGGCATTGCGGAGTTGATCGAAGCCTTGTCCAAGTCCGAACGACGTGCATTGAAGAGCCAGTTGGTCCGCCTGATGCTTCACATCATCAAGTGGCGGACCCAGCCCGAGCGTCGCTCTTTGAGCTGGGTCACGAGCATTGCCGATGCCCGCGACGAGATTGCCGACATCCGCGAGGAGACGCCCAGCCTCAACGAGCGGGTGATCCGCGACCTCTGGGGTAAAGCCTTCATCATGGCCAAACGCAATGCCGAGGCCGAGATGGGGCACGTCGCGAACATCGAGCAGTTGACCTGGGAAGAGGTCTTCGACCTAGCCTATCGACTGGAGTCCGCGGCAGGGCCAGAAACCTGACCGACGATCGCCACATGGACCATTCGCAACCGCTCCTGACGGCCCGTGACTGGCTGACCAAGTACAGCCCCGAACAGTGCGACCTGGTCACGGGATTCTACGTCCCGGCCCTCGAATGCGCGGTGCGCTATGACCGCTCCACCGGCTACTTCTCCGCCTACGCCCTGGCGCTCGCCGCCCGCGGCATCGAGGGCCTGGTCCGCAATGGTGGCCGCATGCGCCTGGTCGTGGGCTGCACCCTAAAGTCCCAGGACCTGGCCGCCATCCAGCAGGGAGCCGATCTGCGCGATACGGTGGAGGCGGCACTCCTGGCCGAGCCGTTGGGGGCCGCGGACCCGGCGGCGATCGATGCCCTGGCCCTGCTGGCCTGGATGGTCGCCAAGGGCCACTTGGACGTGAAGGTCGCCGTGCCCTGCGACGCGGGGCGCAAGCCCATCGCCGGTCTTGGGCTCTTCCACGAAAAGGCCGGTATCCTGGAAGACGGTGCAGGCAACCGGCTCGCCTTCTGCGGCAGCATCAACGAGACCGAATTCGGTCGGGGAGGCGACCAGCGCGGTGACGCCCTGGCCCCATCAGGCGCGCGCCTTCCAGCGCCTCTATGGCCACTGGCCGCCGCACCTGTTGATTGCCGACGAGGTGGGACTGGGCAAGACCATCCAGGCCGGGCTGTTGCTGCGCCAGGCGTGGCTCGCCGGCCGGGCCAAGCGCATGCTGGTGCTGGCCCCCAAGGCGGTACTGCGCCAATGGCAGATCGAACTGCGCGAGAAGTTCAACCTGAACTGGCCCATCTATGACGGGCAGCGGCTGTGCTGGTTGCAGTCGCCTGGGCTTCAGGGGGAGGCGCAACGCCTTGTCGGCCCCAAGGAGTGGCATCGTGAGCCATTTGTGCTCGCCTCCAGCCACCTGATGCGCCGCCGCGACCGGGCGGCTGAACTGCTGGCGGGCGCCGAGCCCTGGGATCTGGTGGTGTTGGACGAGGCCCACCACGCACGCCGTGCGGGCGGCGGTCTGGGTACGGACCAACGCCCCAACCAACTCCTGCGGCTGATGCAGGCTCTGCGCGACCGAACCGCGGGGCTGATCTTGCTCACGGCCACCCCGATGCAGGTGAGTCCGATCGAGGTCTGGGACCTGCTCGCCTTACTGGGCCTGCCGACCGAGTGGCACCCCCAGGCGTTCCTGGATTTCTTCGACGACGCCGCCCGACCCAATCCCTCCCACGACCAACTGCGGCAGATGGCCACCCTGTTTCGGGCGGCGGAGCGGGACTACGGTGCGATGGCCGAGGACGCGGCCATGCGCCGCTTGCCGGGATTGAGCAAACTCAAGGTCCGCAAGGTTCTTAAAGCGCTGCGGGATACTGCCTCGATCCCCTTGAAGCAGCTCGAAACCGCCGAGCGCGAGGCGGCGGTCCAGTTGATGAAACTCAACACACCTCTGCGCGCCCTGGTCTCGCGCCACACCCGGGAGCTGTTGCGCCGTTATCACGCGGCCGGCAAGCTCAAGACCCCGATCGCCACGCGCCAGGTGGAGGACCGCTTCGTCGAGATGACCGCAGCGGAACGCCAGGTCTACGAGCAGGTGGAGGATTACATCGGGAGCACCTACAACAACGCCGCGGCTCAGGAGCGCACGGCCGTGGGCTTCGTGATGACCATCTATCGCCGCCGTCTGGCCAGCAGCTTCCATGCCCTGATCAAGACGCTGGACCGACGTCTCGCATCGGTCGGGGATCACCTGGCCCCAGGCCAAGACGCCAATCCGGCCATCGATGAGGACATGCCGGACGACGAATTGGCGGACGAGGCAATGGATACGGACCAGGCCGACGACCTGGAGCAGCGTGCACTGGCCTTGGAAGAGACAGGCGACATCCGGGCACTGTTGGCCGCGGCCAAGCGCCTGCCCCACGACACCAAGGCCGGAGTTCTCATTGAGGTCCTGCGCGAACTGCCTGAACAGGGCTACACGCAGGCGATGGTGTTCACCCAGTACACCGACACCATGGAATTTCTGCGCGGACGCATCGCCGAGGCCCTGAGGGCCGGGGTGATCTGCTTTTCCGGTCGCGGCGGCGAGGTTCCGACCCCCGCGGGCGACTGGCAAATCATCTCGCGCGAGTCGACCAAGCAACGCTTTCGGGAGGGCCGTGCCGAGATCATGGTCTGCACGGATGCAGCGGCCGAGGGCCTGAACTTCCAGTTCTGCGGCGCTCTGGTGAACTACGACATGCCCTGGAATCCGATGCGGGTCGAACAGCGGATCGGGCGTATCGACCGCCTGGGACAAGAACACCCCGAGATCCGCATCGTCAACCTGCACTATCAGGACACCGTGGAGGCGGACGTTTACGACGCCCTGCGCCACCGGATCAACCTGTTTCAGAACTTCGTCGGCCGACTCCAGCCCATCCTGGCCCGCCTGCCCCGCGCAATCACAGAGGTCAGCCTGGGGCGCCCGCAGGACCGCGAACGGGCAAGGGCCAACCTGGTCGCGGATATCGAATCCGGGCTGACGACCGCCGAACAGGCCGGCTTCGACCTTGATGAGGTGAGCGAGGATGCGTTGGACGAGCCGCCGCGCCCGCCGACTGCTTACGGATTGGCGGAGCTTGGCGCCCTGTTGGGACGGCCGGAACTGCTGCCGCCAGGTATCGTCGCCAAGGTCCGCGGGGCGCGGGAGTCATCCTGGCTGGCGCCCGGTATGGCGAGACCGGTACGTATCACCACCGACCCCGACTACTTCGAGCAGCACCCCGACAGCACTGAACTGTGGTCACCTGGAAGCCCGGTATTTCCGGCTCCTGAGGCGGTGGCGGACCAAGAGCAACTGGAGGGGCTTGACTGGGGCCGATTGATGGGGGAATGAGCGCCGACGCGACAGACCGCCCCAGGCGACCGCGCAGCGGCCCGACCAAGGGTCAGCCGGTGCCGATTGCCCCCGATGCGGTGACTCAGTGGTTGCCCAAACGAAAACGGCCTAGACCCGTTGGAGTCTAAGCCGTTGTCTTCATTGGCGCGCCCGGAGAGATTCGAACTCCCGACCCCCTGGTTCGTAGCCTGAGGGTCGGACGTTCGCTCGGTTCCCATTGGTTACGTTTTCCTACGCTGCAACAACAGCTTACCCAGTCCGCTTGTGCTATCCTTTACTGCACAGTACGCCCTGAGTCGTCCCCTTCTGCTGACTCAGTGCTGACTCAAAACCAGGGGAGCAAACGACGTGAGACTGACTAAGCGAGCGATTGACGCGGCGACCTACACCGGCACCAACCCTGCACGCGCTCAAGGCACTCTTGCCCCTGTACGCCGGCAAGGTGGACTGCATCTTCATCGACCCGCCGTACAACACCGGCAATGAGGGCTGGTGCTACAACGACAACGTGAACAGCCCGATGATGCGGGAGTGGCTGGACAGCAACCCGGTGGGGATCGAGGACGGGCTGAGGCACGACAAGTGGTTGGCGATGATGTGGCCGCGGTTGCGGTTGCTGCGGGAGTTGTTGTCGGAGGATGGCAGTTTTTGGATGACATTGGACGACAATGAAGTGCATCGTGCCAGAACGGTTATGGATGAAGTCTTTGGCGAAGATGCATTCGTTGCGAGCATCGTTTGGCAGGCGCGCTATTCCGTTTCCAATGATGCGTCGGTGTCTAATTCGCACAACTATGTTCTCGTCTACTCGCGGGCGCCGGAAACCTGGAAGAAACTCCGTAATGAGATCACTAGAGATGAAAAGCAGGCTCAGCAATATGCGAACCCCGATGGCGATCCAGATGGTCCTTGGCGGGCAATACCATGGGATGCGCCAAATATACGCGAGAACCTATCGTACCCAATTATCACTCCGAAAGGTTCTGTGAGGTTGCCGCCGAAAGGTCGCTGCTGGTCGCGAGAGGAAGGTCAATGGTTAGATGTCGTCGAACGCGGGCTTGCGTATTTCGGGAAGAATGAGGATGGCGCACCTGCCTATAAGCGGTATCTGAGGGATGCCGGCACAGTTGTACCGACGACCTGGTGGCCCCATGACAACGCCGGACATACAGACGAGGCAAGCAAAGAACTCACGGGATTTGGAATATCGGTTGATTTCGCTACACCAAAACCCGTCAGACTACTTGACAGGATTTTTCAGGTTGCTACGCGTCCTGAAAGCATCATCCTTGACAGTTTTGCCGGCTCGGGAACAACCGCGAACGCAGTCCTTCGCTTGAACAGACGCGACAATGGGCACCGTCGCTTTATCCTGGTGGAGTGCGAGGACTACGCCGACACCCTGACCGCTGAGCGGGTGCGCCGGGTAATAAACGGATACAGCTTCGAGGGCAACCAACGGGAGGAACTGCACCGGGAGCGGCTAAATTTTACCAGCTTGAAGAAGGCGGACACCCTGCTGAGCCATGTGGAGTCGATTAGGCACTTGGAAGGGCACCGCTTCGACCGTATCAAGGCCGAGGTCAAGGACGGCGAACTGATCGTGACCGGCGAGCGCGAGGTGACCCAGAAGACCGAGGGCCTGGGGGGCGAGTTCACCTACTGCACCTTGGGCGCCGCGGTGGAGATGGACAAGCTGCTGACCGGCAAGAACCTGCCCGCCTTCGATCAACTGGGCGCCCTGCTTTAACACATGGCGACCAATCAGGCACGGCCCATCGCTGCCCAACCCTTGGAGGTCGCGGGAGTCGGCTACCTGGGGGAGTCGTCGGCACAGCATGTGTGGCTGATCTACCGCCCGGACCTGGACTTCCTCAAGTCCCGTGACGCGGCCCTGACCCTCTCGCGCGCCAGGGCCATCGCCGAGGCCAAGCCGGATAAGCCGCATCTGGTCTATGCCCCGACCCGGTTCGTCTCCAAGCGGGTCTTGGAGGATGCCAAGCTCCCCTGCGAGGTGGACTTTGCGCCCCTGCCCTATGCACTCTACAGCGTCGAGCGCCTGTGATGCGCCCGGAGCCCAACATGAGCGAAGACGAAACCGCGTTGCTGCAACAGATGGTCGAGACGATCGTGCGGGAGGTCGACCCGGAGACCATCATCCTGTTCGGCTCGCGGGCCAGAGGTGAGGCCCGGCCGGATTCCGACGTGGACCTGTTGGTGGTGGAGAGTGCGCCGTTTTCGGCGCAACGCAGTCGGCTGCGCGAGGCCAATCGCCTGTACATGGCCCTGCGCAAGGTGCCGGTGTCCACGGACCTGCTGCTGTATAGCCGCGACGAGTTCGAGCAGTGGAAGGGCTCGCTCAATCATGTCGTGGGTCGCGCGCATCGCGAAGGGCGGGTGCTCCATGCGCGACCTTGAACATGCCGGGTCGCTGCTGCGTCTCGCGCACCGGGACCTGAATGCACTGATCGGCATGGGCGACTCGCCGCTGTTCGCGGATGAGATCGTCGGGTTCCATGCTCAACAGACCGCGGAAAAGGCGCTCAAGGCTTGGCTCAGTGCGATGGGCACGGTTTATCCGCTGACCCATCAACTGCCGCGCCTGTTGGCACTGCTGGAGAGTGCCGGGGCCGAGGTCGGGGCATTCTGGCCCTTGGCCCGGTTCACGCCCTATGCGGTGCAGGCACGGTACGAGGAAGGCCCCATGTGCGCGGACGAGCCACTGGAGCGGGCGGCCATCATTGCCGAACTGCAAGACCTGCTGCGTCACATCGCGGCCATCGTCGGCGACCCGGAGACTTAGCCCGCCATGCCATTGCGCGACTTGGAGTATCAGGCGCGGGTGCTGACCCGGTTCGATGAGTATCTGACCGAGCTGGCGACGCAGAAGGCGAAGGCCGATAAGATCGCCGCTGCCAATACACGGGAGACGGACCCGGACCTGCTGCATGATGTGCCGAACTTCCCGGCCAAGACCTGGCGGACACTGAAAGAGGCCGGCAAGCTCCCGCCAAGCCGGGCCAAGGTCCCGTACTCGCCCCGCGCCGACGGGATGAAGCGCCCGGTTCCCAACGTCGTCTTCAAGGTGCCGACGGGCGGCGGCAAGACCTATCTGGCCGTCTCGGCCCTGTCGCGCATCTTCGGGCGCTACCTGGGGCGCAGCACGGGCTTTGTCCTCTGGATCGTCCCCAACGAGGCGATCTACACCCAGACCAAGCGCCAACTGACGGACCGGCAACACCCCTATCGACAGATGCTCGATGTCCTTTCGGGGAACCGGGTCCTGCTGCTGGAGAAGGGGGACAAGCTGGACGCGCGGGACGTTGACGCGGGCCTGTGCGTCATGCTTCTGATGCTGCAATCGACCAATCGGCAGACCAACGATACCTTGCGAATGTTCAAGGACCGCGGCGACGTGCGCGGATTCTTTCCGGACGAGGGCGACCAGGAGGCCCAGGCGCGAGCGCTCAAGGAGACCCCGAACCTGGACGCCTACGGCGCGTCCGCGACCAGCGGTTCCTTCTGGCCCATGGTCAAGGACTCGCTCGGTAATGCGCTGCGGTTGATCCGCCCCGTGGTAGTCATGGACGAGGGCCACAAGGCGACCCCGGAACTGGCCTTCAAGACGCTCTACGGCTTCAACCCGTGCTTCGTGTTGGAACTGACGGCGACCCCGAAGGATGTGCTTGCCCGTGCCGGGAAGAACCCGAGGCCGGCCCGCCCGGCCAATGTGTTGGTGGAGATCACCGGACTGGACGTGGACCGGGAGGGCATGATCAAGATGCCGCTCAACCTGGACACCCGCGGGGGCAGCGAGTGGCGCGAAACCCTGCGCAACGCCTTGGAGCGGTTGAACGTCCTGGATGCCGAGGCGCGGCGCTTCCAGGGGGAAGACCGGGCGTTACATCCGCCCCATCCTGTTGGTGCAGGTTGAGCGTGTAGGGAGCGACCAGCGGGACGGCGGCTTTATCCATGCCCTGGATGTGAAGGAGTGGTTGATCACCGCGAGCCATAACGCAGCCGCCCTGACCCAACTGGTTAGGCGCATCCTGCGGCAACCGCACGCGCAGAAGACGGGCGTCGCGGCCCTGGACGAGTGCTATGTGGTCACCCACCACGCCGACACGGCGAACGTGGTGGCGGCGATCACGAGCGGCCTGGAGGCGGACGGGCTGGCCGACCTGGTGCAGGAGATTCGCATTGCGGACCCGGAGGGGGGCGAGGACGGACAAGGCCCGCGAGCGATCCAGCGGCGCCCGACCTTCGCCAAGACCGAAATCTATCTGCCCGAAGTGCTGCGCGTCGAAGACGACTCGGTGCGGAAACTCGACTACGAGCAGGACATCCTGTTTGCACTGGACTGGAGCGGGCTGGACCCGGCGCCGTTGGTCGCGAAGATTCCGGCGAACTTCCAGAGTCCGGAGCAACAGATGCGGCGCATCCGCCTGGTGGATTCGGGCGAGGAGCGGATCGTCTCGGAAGTGACCGGCAGCACCGGGGAACGCCTGGCCTTCGACCCCGCCTATGCCGTGCGCATGGTGTCGGACATCGTGCCGAACGCCTGGATTGCGCGCGAGATCGTCGGCGCGCTGGTCGCTGGGCTGCAACGCCGGGGGTTTGCGGGTGAGACGCTCGGCAAGCTCCACGGGCTGCTGATCGAGCAACTGCGCAAGTGGCTGGACGGCGAGCGGGACCGGATGGCCGAGGCCCATTTCCGCAAGGAGGTCGCGGCGGGGCGCATCCAGTTCCGGCTGCGCACCGACCGACACAATTGGGCGATGCCCGCGGACTCGGTGACCTACGAACCCCAAGGCGCGGACCAGATGCTCGGGACCGACGGCGGACCCCTGCAACGCAGCCTGTTCTCGCCGATCTACAAGAACGACTTGGGCAAAATAGATGAGCGCGAGGTTGCTGTCTACCTGGACGCGGAAAATTCCCTCCTTTGGTGGCATCGCAACGTCGCACGGCACCAGTATGTGCTTCAGGGCTGGCGGCGCGAGCGCATCTATCCGGACTTCATCTTTGCCGTGCAGCCCGGCAACCAGTACGGCAAGGGCAAACGGCTGGTGGTCATGGAGACCAAGGGCGACCATCTAGCGGGCAACACGGACACCGAGTACAAACAGGCCGTGCTGGACCTGATGACGCAAGCCTTCCAGATCGACCAGACCCAACGGGTGGGGGAACTGTCGATCGTAAACCCGGACGGGACCACGGTGGAGTGCGACCTGGTGTTGATGAGCGAGTGGAAGACCAAGCTGCCGACGAAGTTCCCAGATTGACCGGTGTAGGTGTCGGCGCCTGACTTGGCGGTCAGGGCGGTTCGGTGGCGGAGAGCCTGGCCCCCGCGAAGACTTTGCCCCTGGACTTGGGTGAGTCACCCGACGGGAGTCATGGAGGGGGGAGCCGCCCTGCCCTGCTGCGGGTCCGAATCGCCCCAAGGTCCAACCGGTGCCAAGGGTCAAGGGCGTTCCGGGGCGGCGGCACCCCACCGCTCAGCGGCCCGACGAACGGCAAGCCGGCGCCGACTTGGCCCCGCGTGCTGACTCAGTGCTGACTCAAACGAAAACGGCCTAGACCAGATGAGTCTAAGCCGTTGTTTTATTGGCGCGCCCGGAGAGATTCGAACTCCCGACCCCCTGGTTCGTAGCCAGGTGCTCTATCCAACTGAGCTACGGGCGCTGATCTGGGGTGCCCCATCCGTGGAGGCTTTATCCAGCCGCGCATGCCTGCGGGCTGATTGATGGTGGACGGCGCCACGGAGGTGGCCGTCGCTGAGCGCGGTAATATGCCGGGGATCGGCGGTGCTGTCAATCATTTTATCGAATCCGCCGTCAGCGGCTCGATGAGCCCGGGGTCGTCGTCACGGACATGGTTGACGCGTCGACTGACGGGGTCCAGGGTCCAGTCGGCGGCGGGGGCGCTCTGGAGCAGGTCCTGCAGCGCGGCGGTGTCGCGTTTGGCGGGGTCGAGCCAGTCGGGATGGTGCGCGGCACTCAGGACGACCGGCATACGGTCGTGGACTGGTGCGATGGCGGCGTTGGCGGCGGTGACGATGATGGTGACTGACGTGATGGGGCCGGTCTGCGCGGTGCCGGCCCAGTGTTCCCAGAGTCCGGCCATGGCGAAGGGCCGCCGGTCGGTCCGGCGGATCAGGTAGGGCTGCCGGCCGGCGCATTCGGTGCGCCATTCGTAGAAGCCCTCGGTCGGGATCAGGCAGCGGCGCTCGCGAAACGCGGTACGGTAGGCGGGCCGCTCGGTGAGTGTCTCGGCGCGGGCGTTGATCATGGAATAGCGGTGGTCCGGGCCTTTCGACCAAGCCGGGACCAGCCCCCAGCGCAAGGGGTCCAGGCGCCGGGTGCCGTCGGCGCCGACCCGGATGACCAGAATGTTCTGGGTGGGGGCGATGTTGTACCGCGGTCGCACCTCCCCCGGCGGGGCTGCAAGCCACTCCAGATCGAAGGTGTCGGCGTAGGTCCGCAGGTCGGAGCATTGGATGAAGCGTCCACACATTGGTCTGACTCCTGGTGAAATAGCCATCGGACGTGATAACCGGACGTAGGGGCGGGTTTCAAACCCGCCCCTACACCAAAGGTTCGTCCGGAGATCAGGTAGGGGCGGGTTTCAAACCCGCCCCTACACCAAAGGTTCGTCCGGAGATCAGGTAGGGGCGGGTTTCAAACCCGCCCCTACACCAAGGGTCTGTCCGGATATCAGGTCGGAAGGCGATAACCGCTTGTCGGCATGGACCTGCGGTTACTGCTTCCGCTAACATGCTGGTTTTCCGGAAA
>Ga0247836_1000228_pt1 | contig 105043 bp, 95 predicted proteins | sample LaCruzMarch2015__4_FD_187116 | JGI IMG/M metagenome (GOLD analysis project Ga0247836, IMG submission 187116) | Freshwater microbial communities from meromictic Lake La Cruz, Castile-La Mancha, Spain - LaCruzMarch2015_14m | ecosystem: Environmental > Aquatic > Freshwater > Lake | place: Spain...
GGTCCACTGCGCATGCGCGGCGGTGGCGCCCAGTTCGGTGCGAATCGACGGAATCGCGAGGTTGACGATGGTGAGATCCATGATCGTCATCAGCACACTGAGGCAGCAGATCGCCAGAATGCCGACCTTGCGGCGGGTGCTCACCCGACGAACTTACCGGCCCACCCGCACGCGTCACCGATGACGTTTCGGTAGGTTCGTCCGATGAGCATCGGCGGCCTGATCCTCGTCGCCGTGGCGATCGCGATCGGCCTCGTCGGCATCCTGGTGCCATTTCTGCCGGGCACCCTGCTGGTCTGGGCGGCGATCGCGGTCTGGGCATTTGTCGAGCAGGCCACCCCCGCCTGGGTGGTCCTCGGTGTCGCCACCGCAGTCTTGGCGGCGAGCCTGCTGGTGAAGTACCTGTGGCCGGTCAAACGGATGCGCGCGGCCGACGTCAGTGGCTGGACGCTGACCGCCGGCGCGGTGGCCGGCGTGATCGGGTTCTTCGTGATCCCGGTGGTCGGTCTGCTCGTCGGGTTCGTGGCCGGGGTCTACCTGGCCGAGTTGGCAACCCGCCGCGACCGCCATCGGGCCTGGGCGTCGACGGTGCACGCCGTCAAAGGTGCGGCGCTGTCGGTGGGGGTGGAACTGGCCGGCGGAATGCTCGCCACCGCGGCCTGGGGCGTCGGGGTAGTGCTAACCCATTAGGTAGTGCTAACCCAGTAGCGCGGTGCGCAACCGGGCCACATCGTCAGCGCTTACCTCGCACGCCCGCAGGTAACCGTCCAGCCCACCGTAGTTCTCGTCGACGACGCGACGTGACGTGCTCAGGTACTGCTCTTGCACCCCGAGCACCTCATCGGTGAGCCGGGACTGCATGAACGACACGACCTCGTCCGTCACGCCCTCACGGCTGCGGGTGGTCTGCAGAATGTGCTCGCGCAGTCGGCCGGTTGCGCCATTGCTGTGCAGATAATCGGTGAGGATCGCATCCTGGTCGACTCCGGCGGCCTCGAGTGCGACCGCGACGGCGAACCCGGTGCGGTCTTTACCGGCGAAGCAGTGCACCAGTACGGCTTTGTCGTCTGCCAGCAGCGTGATGATCTTCTTCACCGCGCGCTGCGCACCGCCCAGTGTGGGGAACCGCTCGTATTCGTTTGTCATCCACCGCTGTCCCGCCTCGGCGGGTTCAGAGTCGGAGTACTCCGTCATCATCTTCTGCCAGGCGGTCTCGTGCGGCGCTTCTTCGGGCTCCCCGGATTCGGAATGCGTATGCGAGACCTCCGGGAACGGTAGGTGATGGAGCACAACAGCATCGGGCACCGCGCCGGGGCCGCGCCGCGCCAACTCAGCCGGGGAACGTAGATCGGCCACATCGGTCACGCCGAGTGCCGTGAGCGCGGCGCGACCGGCGTCGTCGAGCTTGCTCAGCTCACTGGACCGGAACAATCGCCCGGGCGCAATACCCGCCGTCTGCGTGACATCGCGGAAGTTCCATGCCCCGGAGAGCCTTTCGTGGTCGGTCCCGTTGCCTGGGCTCACCCGCCGGTCACCGCTGCGGCCAGTGCGCTCTTCTCCCGGCCGATTTCGGCCCGTGCGACGGTGCGGATGTGTACCTCGTCGGGCCCGTCGAAGATTCTCATGGCGCGGTGCCAGCCGTACATCCGGGCCAACGGGAAGTCGTCGCTCACGCCGCCGCCGCCGTGCACCTGAATGGCGCGGTCGATCACGGTGCAGGCCATCAGTGGAGCCACCGCCTTGATCTGAGATACCAGGCTGAACGCCGCGCGGTTGCCGTGTTCATCGATCGTCCATGCAGCCTTTTCACACAGCAACCGGGCCTGGTCGATCTCATTGCGGGACAATGCGATCTGTTGCTGGACCATGCCCTGCTCGGCGAGTGGCTTCCCGAAGGCGATTCGGGTGCGCGCCCGTTCGGTCATCAGTGCCAGCGCACGCTCGGCCACCCCGATTGCGCGCATGCAGTGATGGATGCGGCCCGGACCCAGGCGCGCCTGGGCGATCGCGAACCCCATGCCCTCCTCGGCGAGCAGATTCGACGCCGGCACCCGGACGCCTGAGTAGAGCACCTCGGCGTGGCCGTGTTGATCCTGCCAGCCGAACACCGACGTGGAGCGCACGATGTCCACCCCCGGGGTGTCCGTGGGCACCAGGATCATCGACTGCTGCTGGTGGGACGCGGCGTCGGGATTGGTCCGGCCCATCACGATCAGGACCTTGCAGCGCGGATCGTTGGCGCCCGACGTCCACCATTTCCGGCCGTTGATGATGTAGTCGTCGCCGTCGCGGGTGATCGCGGTCTGGATGTTGCGGGCGTCGCTGGAGGCGACCGCGGGCTCAGTCATGGAGAACGCGCTGCGGATCTCACCGGCGAGCAACGGTTCGAGCCACTGCTTCTTCTGTTCGGCGGTGCCGAACATATGTAGCACCTCCATGTTTCCGGTGTCGGGGGCGGCGCAGTTGATCGCCTCCGGCCCGATCTCGGTGCTCCAGCCGGTCAGCTCCGCTAACGGCGCGTATTCAAGGTTGGTCAGTCCGGATTCGGCGGGCAGGAATAGGTTCCACAGCCCGCGTTCCTTGGCCTTCGTCTTGAGTTCTTCGACGACCGGCGGAACGGTGAAGTCACCCGGACCGGCCGCGGCCCGGTAGGCGTCATAGGTTTCCTCGGCAGGCACCACATGATCGACCATGAACTCGGTGAGGCGCTTGTGGTAGTCGGCCGCCTTGGCGGACATGGCGAAGTCCACTGCTCATTCCTTCCACTGATGTGGTTGTGGTCGTCAGCCTATGCCAGGGCTGAGTCCACCGACCGGGCAGCATCGTGTCCAGACTCGATCGCCCCGTCCACCCAGCCCGACCACACCCCGGCGAAGTCCGCCCCGGCCAGATGGATTGCGCCCCAGCGTGATTCGACGTGCCCGTGGAGGCGTGGTTGTCCGGGTCGCAACGCCACCCAGGTGCCCTTCGAATAAGGGTCGGCGATCCAGTCGTGGCCGTAGATCTCCTCGACGGTGGCGTCCAGTTTCAATTCGTCGAGCCCGGCCTGCAGGAGATCGGGCCGGTCGACGGCCAGGTGCGGCGCCAGGCCGAAGGAGGCCATGATGGCGCGCTCGCCGCCCGCCTCGGTGACCGTGCCCTTCCAGGTGGCCTCGATCACCCCGGGCCAGCCCATCGCGAACACGTGGTGCAGCCCAGCCAGCTTGGACCAGACCTTGACGCACCGGCCGGTGTGTCCCTCGCTGACCAACTGGGCCAGGCTGGGTGGAAGTTCCGGGGTGAACGCGATATCGCCCAGGGTGTTCAGCGGCGCGGCCAGGATGACCTGCCGGGCCGAGTAGCGCGAGCCGGCCGCGGTGACGACCTCCACACCGGCGGATGATTGCGTCACCGAGGTGACCGGTTCGCTGAGCCGGATGTGCTCGGCGATCTCGGTGGCAACACGCTCGGCGAGGCCACCGCTGCCGATGTCGACCCGGGCCAGAGAGGCGAAGAAGGAGTAGTCGGGGTTGTGGTCGAAGCCCGCGATCTCGCGCAGATAGACCAGGGCCGAAAATTCCTCGGGCAGGGCTCCGGTCAGTGTGTAGGACTGGGCGCGGAGAAGATCGGCGATGGCCGGCGGGGCGTCGAGCTTGGCCAGGTACTCGCTGAACGGGATGTCGAGGTGGGCGGTGCTGTCCTGGGTGAAACCCTTGGCGAACACCACCGGAGCGATGTCGGCCCGCAGCCGGTTCAACACCTGCTCTAACTCGTTCATGTCGATCAGGCCGTCGGGTTCGTCACCGTCGGCATGCCGACCATCGAGGTACCAGCGGCTGGCGCCGCCCTTGTCCGCCTCGACGAACCGTGCGCCGTACCGGGCCACCTCGGCCGCCATGAAGTGGTGCCGCGCCGGGTCGAACCATTCGGCTCCGAGGTCGATCACGACGTCGGTGCCGGGGAACGTGCCCGAGTAGGTGCGGCCTCCCGCGCGGTCCCGCGCCTCGAGGACGACCACGTCGCGCCCCGCTTCGATCAGATCGCGTGCGGCCACCAGGCCCGCGAAGCCCGCTCCGATGACCACGACATCCCAGACCCCGGCTGAATCCATGGCCCGGATTCTTTCACGCCGCTGCCATTCCGGGGCCCGATGGTCAGGGCCCGACAGTTAGGGTGTCACGAGCATCGGGTAGGCCCAATCCTAGGAAGCACGTGCACAGGTCATGACGAACACCGATACGACAGGTTCCACCGGCACGACAGTTGGCGTCGTCGTCGAGTCGGAGCCCGATGAACGCCGGGTGGCGCTGGTTCCCAAAGCGGTCTCGACGCTGGTGAACGCCGGCGTCGCCGTGGTGGTGGAATCCGGCGCCGGTGACGCCGCGCTGCTGCCCGACGATCTGTACACCGCCGCGGGTGCGGTAATCGGCGACGCCTGGGGGTGCGACGTGGTGGTGAAGGTGGCGCCGCCGACGGCGGCCGAGGTAGCGCGGCTGCGTTCGGGGCAGACCCTGGTCGGTTTCCTCGCTCCTCGCAACGCCGACAATCAGATCGGCGCGCTCACAAGTGCCGGCGTGCAGGCGTTCGCGGTCGAGGCCATCCCGCGGATCTCCCGCGCCCAGGTGATGGATGCGCTGTCCTCCCAGGCCAACGTCGCGGGTTACAAGGCGGTGCTGTTGGCCGCGAGCCTGTCGACCCGGTTCTTCCCGATGCTGACCACCGCCGCCGGCACCGTCAAACCGGCCACGGTGCTGGTGCTCGGCGTCGGGGTGGCCGGACTGCAGGCGCTGGCCACCGCCAAGCGGTTGGGCGCGCGCACCACCGGCTACGACGTGCGCCCGGAGGTGTCCGATCAGGTGCGTTCGGTGGGCGCGCAATGGCTGGACCTCGGCATCGATGCCGCGGGGGAGGGCGGCTACGCGCGCGAACTCACCGAGGATGAGCGGGCCGCCCAGCAGACGAAGCTCGAGCAGGCCATCGGGGGCTTCGACGTGGTGATCACCACCGCGCTGGTGCCCGGCCGTCCGGCGCCGCGGCTGGTGACCGCCGCGGCGGTGGCGGGCATGAAGCCCGGCAGCGTGGTGGTGGACATGGCGGGCGAGACCGGTGGCAACTGCGAACTCACCGAACCGGGGCAGACTGTGGTCAAGCACGGCGTGACGATCGCCTCGCCACTGAACCTGCCGGCCACCATGCCCGAGCACGCCAGTGAGTTGTACGCCAAGAACCTCACCTCCCTGCTGGAACTGCTCATCACCGACGGCGTCCTGGCGCCGGACTTCTCCGACGAGGTCGTCTCGGCCTCGTGCGTCACTCGCGATCGAGAGGCCTCCTGATGTACACCCAACTGTTGTCCAATCTCGCGATTCTGGTGCTGGCCGGTTTCGTCGGGTTCGCGGTGATCTCCAAGGTGCCCAATACGCTGCACACCCCGCTGATGTCGGGGACCAATGCCATCCACGGGATCGTGGTGCTCGGGGCGTTGCTGGTGCTCGGCGCTTTGCCGCCCAACGCCCACTGGGGCGTGCGGATCATCTGCTTCGTCGCCCTGGTTTTCGGCACCCTCAACGTCATCGGCGGCTTCCTGGTGACCGACCGCATGCTCGGCATGTTCAAGGGGCGTTCGAAGCCGGCCGTGTCGGCTGAGGCTAAGGCTGACGCGAAATGAACTATCTCGTCGACGTTCTCTACATCGTCGCCTTCGGGCTCTTCATCCTCGGCCTGTCCGGGTTGACCGGACCCAAGACCGCGGTGCGCGGTAACTGGATCGCCGCCGCCGGCATGGGGATCGCCGTGCTTGCCACGCTGATCAAGGTTCGCGACACCGCCGCGATCAACTGGATCCTGATCGTCGCCGGCCTAGCGCTGGGCGTGATCCTGGGCGTGCCGCCGGCCAAGAAGACCAAGATGACGGCGATGCCGCAGTTGGTTGCCCTCTTCAATGGTGTCGGCGGCGGTACCGTTGCGCTGATCGCCTGGGCGGAATTCATTGAGACCAAAGGCTTCTCGGAATTCAAACCGGAACAGACGCCCACCGTGGCACTGGTCGTCGGGTCGCTGTTCGCGGCGATCATCGGGTCGGTGTCATTTTGGGGTTCGCTGGTCGCCTTCGCGAAGTTGCAGGAGTCGATTCCGAAGAACGTTGAGAAGAAACTGGTCTCCAGCGCCAAGCTGTTCCAGGCGTCCAACATCGTGCTGTTGATCGCCGCCATCGGCGCGGCCGTGTACATCGGCCTGCGCGCCAATCCCGGCCAGGGCAGTGCGCAGTGGTGGATCGTGCTGGTACTGGTGCTGGCCGGCCTGATGGGGTTGTTCGTGGTGTTTCCCATCGGCGGCGCCGACATGCCGGTGGTCATCTCCCTACTCAATGCGATGACCGGGTTATCTGCCGCCGCAGCAGGTTTGGCGCTCAATAACACCGCGATGATCGTTGCCGGCATGATCGTCGGTGCGTCGGGTTCGATTCTGACCAATCTGATGGCCGTTGCGATGAACCGGTCCATTCCAGCGATTGTGTTTGGTTCCTTCGGCGGCACCGACGCCGTGGGCGGTCCGGCCGGCGGGGACCAGGGCCCGGTCAAGGCCACCTCGGCCGCCGACGCCGCCATCCAGATGGCGTACGCCAACCAGGTGATCGTTGTGCCGGGCTACGGTCTGGCCGTGGCGCAGGCCCAACACACCGTCAAGGAGATGGCCGACCTGCTCGAAGCCAAGGGCGTCGAAGTCAAGTTCGCCATCCACCCGGTCGCCGGCCGAATGCCCGGCCATATGAACGTGCTTCTCGCTGAAGCCGACGTCGAGTACGGCGCGATGAAGGAGATGGACGACATCAACGGCGAATTCGGGCGCACCGATGTGACCTTGGTGATCGGAGCCAACGACGTCACCAACCCGGCGGCCCGCAACGACTCGTCGAGTCCAATCTTCGGCATGCCGATCCTCAACGTCGACCAGTCCCGGTCAGTGATCGTGCTCAAGCGTTCGATGTCATCGGGCTACGCCGGAATCGAGAACCCGCTGTTTTTCCTGGACCAGACCTCGATGCTGTTCGGCGACGCCAAGAAGTCCGTCTCGGAGGTCATCGAGGCACTCAAGGACCTGTGACGTCCGACGCGCGGAGTAGCACCGTCTGCAGGGCGGTGCGAAACTCCTCGCTCAGTGGTTCGGGTCCGTTGTCGCCGAGTGCCACCAGCACCGTGTCGCACACACCGATGCAGTTACCCGCGATGAACAGGCCGGTGGACGCCACGTAGGAGGTCCGGCCGATCCGGCCGACGCCCGCGCCGGTCGCGATGGTGGCCGGCCAGTGCGCCTCGACGAGAAAGTGCACGGCGTTCTGGGACGTGACCAGTCTGATCCGCCGCCGCGTTACGTCGTAGGCGTGCGGCAGTAGGTCGCGGTTCATCGTGGCGCGCGCGTTTTCGTGCAGGGACTCCAGCGCGAGATTGTTGAGGTGGCCGTTGGCGTCCATGTCGCCGTAGCGGGCCGCGATGGAATCCACCACCGGATAGCACGCGAGCATCAAACGGTCCGGATGCGGACGCGGAGCCGTGGTCGTCCGATCAGTCACAAGGAGTGCACCCTAGCAACTGGCTAGAATCATCTGTGGCCTCCGATGGGAAGTCCGGTATCGATCCGGAGCGATTGCGGGTGACGCTGGAGGTTCTCGCGGACCTGGATCAGCTCGATGAGCGCCATCCCGATTTCATCGCGGTCCGCCGAGCTACCGCACGCATGTTCAAGTCGGTGAAGAAATCCCGCCGGGACTCCAAGCGGTCGCAGATCGCCGAAGCCGACCGCGCGGTCGTCGCCGCGACAGCGACCGGGGCACCGGACCGCATCGACGACGAAACCCGCGGCATCCCGCTCTCCGTCTCAGTCAGCGCGCCGAGCGCGGGCACTCTGCTGCGGTCGCGGGCCTGCTACATCTGCAAACAGCACTACACCCGGGTTGACGCGTTCTACCACCAGCTGTGCCCGGATTGCGCACAGCTCAACCATGCCAAGCGGGAGGCCCGCACCGATCTCAGCGGCAGGCGAGCCCTGCTCACCGGCGGGCGCGCGAAGATCGGCATGTACATCGCCCTGCGCCTGCTGCGTGACGGCGCCCACACGACGATCACGACCAGGTTTCCCCGCGATGCCGTCCGGCGCTTCACCCAGGCCCCGGACTCCTCCGACTGGCTACACCGGCTGCGCGTCGTCGGCATCGACCTGCGCGACCCGGCTCAGGTGGTCGACCTCGCCGGTGCCGTGGCCGACGCCGGGCCGCTGGATATCCTGATCAACAACGCCGCCCAGACCGTGCGCCGGTCACCCGGTGCCTACACACCACTGGTCGAGGCCGAACTGGCGCCGCTGCCTCAGGGCCCGCTGCCCGAACTGCTGACGTTTGGACGCGCATCCGACGCGCATCCCCAGGCGCTGGCCGCCTCGGTCGCGCAGGCTGAGGGCCTGAGCGAATCCGCGCTTGCCGCCGGATCGAGTTCGCTGCGACGCATTGCAGCCGGCACCGCGATCGACGCGGGCGGACTCCTCCCCGACCACCACCCCGTGAACAGCTGGACTCAGCACGTGCACGAGGTTGAGCCGTTGGAGATGCTTGAGGTCCAACTGGCCAACACCACCGCCCCGTTCCTGCTCATCAGCCGGCTGCGCTCGGCAATGGCCGCCTCGGCGGCGCGACGCACCTACGTGGTGAACGTGTCGGCGATGGAGGGGGTGTTCTCTCGGCGGTACAAGGGACCCGGACACCCGCACACCAACATGGCCAAGGCGGCATTGAACATGCTCACCCGTACCAGCGCGGGGGAAATGTTCGACACCGACTCGATTCTGATGACCAGCGTCGACACCGGCTGGATCACCGACGAGCGGCCGTTGCCGACGAAGATCCGGCTGGCGGAGGAAGGCTTCCACGCTCCGCTCGATCTGATCGATGGCGCAGCCCGGGTGTATGACCCGATCGTGTCCGGCGAGGCCGGAGTCGACCTCTACGGGGTGTTCCTCAAGGACTACTTCCCCGCGGACTGGTGAGGGCTGATTGGTGAGGGGTCGCTGGGTTGAGCCGGTCACGCTCGAGGGCAGCATCGTGCGACTCGAGGCGCTCTCGATCGGGCACTTGGACGACCTCGCCCGGGTCGCGTTCGAGGGTGAGCTGTGGCGGTGGGTGATGGTCCAGCCGGCGAACGCCGCGGAACTTCGCACCTGGCTGGAGTCCGCCCTCGCCGAGGCGGCGACTGGGGCCGAGGTGCCCTTCGCCACCGTCGACCTGGCATCAGGACGCGCCATCGGCAGCACCCGGTTCATGTCGATCGCGGCCGAACACCGGCGTTTGGAGATCGGGTGGACGTGGATCGGGCTCGCGCACCACCGCAGCGGTGCGAACGGCGAGGCGAAACTACTGCAGCTGACCCACGCCTTCGAGACCCTCGGCGCGAACCGGGTCGAATTCAAGACCGACGCGTTGAATTCCAAGGCGAATGCCGCTCTGCTTGGAATCGGCGCGACGCGGGAGGGGACGTTTCGCAATCACATGGTCATGCCCGGTGGCCGAATCCGGCACTCGAATTACTACAGCGTGACCCGTCAAGACTGGCCGACGGTCAAGTCCATGTTGACCGAACGCCTGGCCTGACTCAGACCGGCGGGTAGGCCGGGGTTCCGGTCCAGTCGGTGCCGCGCAATGCCCACGGGAACCAGCTGAAGAAGTACTCGATCTCGTCGGTGAGGTCGTAATCGGGATTGGGATCCATCGGGCGAAACCTCCTCGGGACGACGGGTTCTCCATCGGGGCACCGTTACTGTATCGCGCCCGACCGCCGGGTGCGGCCGATCGGGGGCAGATGCCTACACTAGCCAACCAGTTGATTGAGTCCCATGTGATCGTGTCGCCAGAGCAAGGACGCCCCATGCCACCGGAGAACGGGCCGACCCGCCGCGAAGAGTTGTTGGCCGTGGCCACCAAACTGTTCGCCGCGCGCGGCTACCACGGCACCCGGATGGACGACGTGGCCGACGTTGTGGGTCTCAACAAGGCGACGGTCTACCACTACTACGCGAGTAAGTCGCTGATCCTGTTCGACATCTACCGTCGAGCGGCCGAAAACACCTTGGCGGCGGTCCATGATGACCCGTCCTGGACTGCCCGCGAGGCGCTCTACCAGTACACGGTGCGCCTGCTGAAGAACATTGCCGAGAATCCGGAAGGTGCGGCGGTGTATTTCCAGGAACAGCCGTACATCACCGAGTGGTTCACCGACGAGCAGGTGGCCGAGGTGCTCGAGAAGGAGACCCAGGTCTACGAGCATGTTGCCGGCTTGATCGACCGCGGAATCGCCGACGGCGAGTTCTTCGACTGCGACTCGCACGTGGTGGCCCTGGGATACATCGGGATGACGATGGGCGCCTACCGTTGGCTTCGGCCAGATGGGCGCCGGACGGCTTCGGAGGTCGCCGCCGAATTCAGTACCGCCCTGCTGCGCGGGTTGATCCGCGACGAGAAGATCCGCGCCGAGCGCCCACCGATATGATCGGCCGGTGCCCCTCGTCAGCCAGACCATTGAGGTCGGCGCCGACGCGGCGGCGATCTTGGGCATCGTGTCGGATTTCGAGGCCTACCCACAGTGGAACGACGAGGTCAAGGCTGTCTACATCCTGGCCCGGTACAACGACGGTCGGCCCAGCCAGTTGCGTGTCGATACCGAGATCGCCGGAAACGCGGGCACCTACATTCAGGCTGTGTACTACCCGAGCCCGGTGCAAATCCAGACCGTGATGCAGCAGGGCGAGCTGTTCAGCAAGCAGGAACAACTGTTCTCGGTCGTCGAGATGGGCGCATCGAGCCTGCTGACCGTCGACCTTGACGTCGAAACCACCTTCCCGATGCCGAACGTGATGATGAAGAAGATCGTCAACGATGCCCTGGAGCATCTCGCGAACAACCTGAAGGGCCGCGCGGAGCACCTGACGGGCGGGCCGTAGCGGTGGACCTTCCGATCGGCTTCGGACCTGACACCGAAGAGCCTTACCTGTCCCGTCGACAGAACTGGATCACCCAACTCCATCGTCATGCGCTGATGCAGCCGGCTGCGACCGCGCTGCGGTTCGAGGGCCGGACCATCACCTGGGCCGGTCTTGCGGGCAGGGTCGCCTCGCTGGCCGGCGCGCTGCACCGGCGTGGAATCGGCTTCGGCGATCGGGTGATGATCCTGATGCTCAACCGCCCGGAGTTCATCGAGGCCACCCTGGCAGCCAATCGACTCGGCGCCATCGCCGTCCCGGTCAACTTCCGGCTCACCGAGCCGGAACTAGCCTATGTCGCGGAAAACTGCGGAGCCAAAGTCGTCATCACCGAACCGGCGCTGGCACCGCTCGCGGCCGCGGTGCGTGACGTCACCGCGGTGGTTTCCACCGTGATCGTCGCCGAGGCGCCGACCGGAGCCGACGGCGTTCTTGGCTACGAGGACCTCGTCGCCGAGGAGGGTGAGCCACCGCCGCCGGCGGATGTCCCCGGGGACAGTCCGGCGCTGATCATGTACACCTCCGGCACCACCGGACACCCCAAGGGGGCCGTGCTCACCCACGCCAACATCGCCGGGCAGGCGTTGACGGCGATTTACTCGGCCGGATCCGATGTCACCGGCGACGTCGGATTCATCGGGGTGCCGCTGTTCCACATCGCCGGAATCGGGGGGATGTTCCCGGCGATGACCCTGGGTACCCCCACCGTGATCCATCCCGTGGGTGGTTTCGACGCCGGCGAGCTCCTCGACGTGCTGGCCGCCGAGAAGGTCACCGGCTTGTTCCTGGTGCCCGCGCAGTGGCAGGCGGTCTGCGCCGTACAACAGGCCGCCCCGCGGGATCTGCGTCTGCGCAGACTGTCCTGGGGTGCCGCGCCGGCCTCGGACACCCTGCTGCGCCAGATGGCGCACACCTTCGGCGACGTCACGATCCTGGCCGCCTTCGGCCAGACCGAGATGTCGCCGGTGACCGCCATGCTGGCCGGCGAGGACGCGACCCGAAAACTCGGGTCGGTGGGCAAAGTCGTTCCAACGGTGGCGGCGCGCATCGTCGACGAACATATGCGCGATGTGCCGATCGGTGAGGTGGGCGAGATCGTTTATCGCGCCCCGACCCTGATGGCCGGCTACTGGAACAATCCGCAGGCCACCGCCGAAGCCTTCGCCGGTGGCTGGTTTCACTCCGGCGATCTGGTCCGCAGTGACGCCGAGGGCTACATCTGGGTGGTCGACCGTAAGAAGGACATGATCATCTCCGGCGGGGAGAACATCTACTGCGCCGAGGTGGAGAACGTCCTCGCGGCCCACCCCGGCATCGTCGAGGTGGCCGTCATCGGTCGTGCCGACCCCACCTGGGGCGAAGTGCCGGTCGCCGTCGCAGCCATCGGTGTCGCCGAGTTGCGGTTGGAGGACCTCAGCGAACTCCTCGGCGAGCGACTGGCGCGCTACAAGCACCCGAAGGCGTTGGAGATCGTCGATTCACTGCCTCGCAATCCGGCCGGCAAAGTGCTGAAAAACCAGTTGAGGGCGCTTTTCGCGGGCACACCCAAAACCCCCGCAGGCGATTAGTACTGATGCGGCTCACGGCCTCCGATTAATCGGGTATGTTCCTGTGGTCGCGGTTGCTACCCGGTGGTAGGGAGACCCGCGTCACAGCGATTTTCGGATCGCTCGCTACTTGAGGCCAGGGGAGGTTGCGTTTGACAACGGCGACCGGCGCCAGCGGATATCTCCGCAAGCGTATGCGCGGCCCTCTGCAGGCTATGGGCGGCTTCTTCAAGATGTGCATCCTGACCTTTAGGGCTTTGGGTAGGCCGTTTCAGGGCAAGGAATTCATCCAGTACAGCTGGTTCTTGATGTCGGTGGCATTGCTGCCGACCTTTGCGATGTCGATCCCGCTGACGGTGCTGATCATCTTTATCTTCAACCTGCTACTGCAGGAGTTCGGCGCCGCCGATGTCTCCGGGGCAGGTGCCGCGCTGGCGTCGGTGACTCAGCTGGGTCCGCTGGTGACCGTCCTCGTCGTGGCCGGAGCGGGTTCCACCGCGATCTGTGCCGACCTCGGGGCGCGCACCATCCGCGAGGAGATCGACGCCCTGGAGGTGCTCGGCATCGACCCCATCCACCGCCTGGTGGTACCCCGGGTGGCCGCGGCGATGTTCGTGGCCGTTCTGCTCAACGGCGCGGTCATCATGATCGGCCTGGTGGGAAGCTTCATCTTCGGTGTCGGACTGCAAAACCTCTCCGCCGGCGCCTACCTGCAGACCCTCACCCTGATCACCGGGTTGCCCGAGGTGATCATCTCAGTCGTGAAAGCGTTGGCCTTCGGTCTGATCGCCGGACTGGTCGGGTGTTACCGCGGCCTCACGGTGGGCGGCGGAGCCAAGGGTGTGGGCATCGCCGTGAACGAGACCCTGGTGCTGTGCGTGGTGGCACTGTTCGCGGTGAACGTCATCTTCACGACAATCGGTGTGCGGTTCGGGACGGGGCGGTAAATGGCGACGGCGACGGCGAACGCGACGGTAGTACGCACCCGCTTCCCACGCGCGGCGCGCGATGCCGGGAAGTGGGCCGGCCTCCCGGGCCGGTTCCTGGACAGCTGCGGGCGAATCGCCTGGTTTGCTATCCAGGCCGTCGGACAGATCGGCCATGCACTGCGGTACTACCGCAAAGAGATTGTCCGCCTGATCGCTGAGATCGGCATGGGCGCCGGCGCGATGGCTGTTGTCGGCGGCACCGTGGCCATCGTCGGGTTCGTGACGCTGTCGGCCGGGTCGCTGATCGCCATCCAGGGTTTCGCCTCGCTGGGCAACATCGGGGTGGAGGCTTTCACCGGCTTCCTTGCCGCCATGGTCAACGTGCGGTTGACTGCGCCGGTGGTGACCGGGGAGGCATTGGCCGCCACGGTCGGTGCCGGTGCCACCGCCGAAATCGGCGCCATGCGCATCTCTGAGGAGATCGACGCCCTTGAGGTGATGGGCATCAAGAGCATCTCCTACCTGGTGTCGACACGAATCCTGGCCGGCGCCGTGGTCATCATTCCGCTGTATGCGATGGCGCTCATCATGGCCTTCCTGGCCGCCCAACTCACCACCACCGTGCTTTACGGTCAGTCCGGCGGAACCTACTCGCACTACTTCCACACCTTCTTGAGACCCGACGACGTGTTCTGGTCCTTCATTCAGGTGATCATCATCTCGGTCATCGTGATGATCAACCACTGCTATTTCGGCTACAACGCCTCCGGTGGCCCGGTGGGCGTGGGCGAGGCGGTGGGTCGCTCCATGCGGACCTCGCTCGTGGTGGTTCAGTTCGTGGTCCTGTTCGCTTCGTTGGCGCTGTACGGCACCAACCCCAACTTCAATCTGTCGGTGTAGCGCCCATGACCGCCCCGTTGAACTCCCAACGCCGCCCGCCGCTGAAACTGGCCGGGATCATCCTGCTGGTGATCCTGGCACTCATCACCACATTCGTGTTTCTCCAGTTCCGCGGGAAGCTCACGCCCACAACCGATTTGACGCTGATCTCGACCCGGTCCGGCCTGGTGATGGATCCGAACTCGAAGGTGACCTACAACGGTGTCGAGATCGGCCGGGTCAAGTCCATCTCGGCTCAGGCCGCTGACGGTAAGGAAGCCGCAAAACTGATCCTCGAGGTCAACCCGCGCTACCTTCCGCTCATCCCGTCGAACGTGCAGGCTGACATCCAGGCCACCACGATCTTCGGCAATAAGTACGTTTCGCTGACCAGCCCGGCGCAACCGAGCCCGACGCGAATCACCGCTTCCGATGTGATCGATGCGCGAAGCGTGACCGTGGAGTTCAACTCGCTGTTCGAGACGGTCACCGGGATCGCGGAGAAGATCGATCCGGTCAAGCTGAACTTGACACTGTCGGCGACCGCGGAATCACTGACCGGCCTGGGCGCCAAGTTCGGCAAGTCGTTGGTGAGTGCCAACGCGGCACTGGAAGAACTCAACCCGCGGCTGCCCCGCCTGCAGTACGGCGTGCAGAGACTCGCCGACACGGCCGACATCTACACCGCGTATGGCCCGGACTTTTGGGACTCCCTGGACAACGTGCTGACTTCGGCGCGCACCATCAACGCCCAGCGTGGTGATCTGGATGCCGCACTGCTGGCCGCCGTCGGTTTCGGCAACACCGGCGCCGACGTGTTCGAGCGCGGGATGCCGTACTTCGTGCGGGCGATGTCGGACCTCATCCCGACATCGCAAACACTCGACACCTACAGCCCCTCGCTGTTCTGCATGGTGCGGAACTACGCCCAACTTCTGCCGCTGGCACTGTCCTCCTTCGGTGGCAACGGCTACTCACTGGACACCAACGCCGAGGTGCTCGGCGCGCCGAACGCGTACGTGTTCCCGGAGAACCTCCCGCGCGTCAACGCTCGCGGCGGTCCGGGCGGGGCCCCGGGTTGCTGGCAGCCGATCACTCGCGACTTCTGGCCGGCGCCCACCCTGGTGGCTGACACCGGTGCGTCGCTGGCGCCCTACAACCACTTCGAACTCGGTCAGCCGTTCCTGATGGAATACGTGTGGGGACGCCAAATCGGGGAGCACACGATCAACCCATGAGATATTCCGCTACGGCCGTCAAACTCGGCATCGTCTCCCTCGTGCTGTTGCTCTGCACAGTGCTGCTGATCGTTATCTTCGGGCAGTTGCGGTTCGAGCGGTACAACACCTACTCCGCCGAGTTCAGCAACGGCAGCGGTCTGCGGGGCGGTCAGTTTGTCCGGGCCGGTGGCGTGGAGGTCGGCAAGGTGTCGAAGGTGCAGCTGACCGACAACGGCCAACGCGCACTGGTCACCTTCGCCGTCGACAAGTCGCTGCCGCTGTACCAGTCGACCACTGCGCAGATCCGCTATGCGAACCTGATCGGCGACCGTTACGTCAATCTCGATCGGGGCACCGGCGAAGGCGCCGATCGAGTTCTGCCGCCCGGCGGTTTCATCCCGGTGGCGCGCACCCAACCGGCACTCGACCTCGATGCGCTGATCGGCGGATTCAAGCCGCTCTTCAAGTCACTTGACCCGGAGAAGGTCAACAACATCGCCACCTCACTGGTCACCGTGTTTCAAGGTCAGGGTGGGACGATCAGCGACATCCTCAGCCAGACAGCGCAATTGACTTCCACCCTGGCCGACCGCGACCAGGCGATCGGTGAGGTGATCACCAACCTCAACACCGTGCTCGGTACGGTCGTCAAGCATCAGAAGGAATTCGACTCCACCGTCGTGAATTTCGAGACCCTGATCACCGGTTTGAAGAACCGCGCTGATCCACTGGCCGGAGCGATCGCCGACATCAGTGATGCCTCAGGCACCCTGGCCGGGCTGCTGCGCGATGACCGCCCACTGCTGCAACAGACCATCGGCCAACTGGAGACCATCCAGCAACCCTTCGCCGACGATCCGGCCAAATTGGACAAGTTGCTCGCCGAGTACCCCGCAGCGATCACCCTGATCGGCCGGGCCGGCGGCATCTACGGTGACTTCTTCAACTTCTACCTGTGCGACATCAGCCTGAAGGTCAACGGACTGCAGCCGGGCGGGCCGGTCCGGAAGGTCAACATCACCAATCAGCCGTCGGGCAGGTGCACGCCGAAATGAGAACCCTCGAAGGCTCCGACCGGATTCGCAACGGACTGATCGGCTTGCTCGTGTTGATCATGGTCATCGGCGTCGGCCAGAGTTTCGTCAGCACTCCGATGCTGTTCGCCAAGCCCATCTACTACGCGCACTTCGCTGATTCGGCGGGATCGGGTCCCGGCGACAAGGTCCGGATCAACGGCGTCGACGTCGGCAAGCTCAAATCGCTGAAGATCGACGGTGACCGGGTCAAGGTCGGGTTCACCCTCGGCGACCAACGCATCGGGACCGACAGTCGGGTATCGATTCGCACCGACACCATCCTGGGCAAACGCGTCATGGAGATCGAGCCGCGCGGCAACAAACCGCTGGCGGTCAATGCTGTGCTGCCGATCGAGCAGAGCACCACGCCCTACCAGCTCTACGACGCGTTTTCTGACCTGACCACCACCACCGCCGGATGGGACCTCGACGCGGTCCGCAAGTCGCTGAACGTGTTGAGCGAGACCCTCGACCAGAGTTCCCCCGAGTTGAGCAAAGCGCTGGACGGCATCGCTCGGTTCTCCGACACCATCGGCAAGCGCGATGATGAGTTCAAACTGCTCCTTGCCCAGGCCAATAAGGTCGCCGGAGTGCTGGGCAACCGGTCAGAGCAGATCAACCGTCTGCTGGTCAACGCCCAGGTGCTGCTCGCCACGGTGAACGCCCGCGGCCAGGCTATTGACTCCCTGCTGGCGAACGTCGCCGCGGTTTCCCAGCAGTTCGCCGGGTTTATCGACGACAACCCGAACCTGAACAACGTGCTGTCCCAGCTCGAGATCGTCAGCGGCGTGCTGGCCAAGCACAAAGAAGACTTCGCCTACTCGATCACCACGGCCTCAAAGTTCATGGGTGCGCTGGCCGAAGGCATCGGCTCCGGTCCCTACTTCAAGAGCCTCATCGTGAACCTGGTGCCCGGCCAGCTGATGCAGCCGTTCGTTGATGCGGCATTCAAGAAGCGCGGGATCGATCCGGAGGAGTTCTGGCGCAATGCGGGCCTGCCGGCGTTCCGGTTCCCCGATCCCACCGCACCCATGCAGGCCAACGGAGCGCCGCCGGCACCGCAGCCGATCATGGAGGGCACGCCGGAATTCCCGGGCCCCGCCGTCGGCCCCGGCTCGCCGTGTTCCTACACCCCGACCGGTGGCAGTATGACGCCGGGCAATCCGATGCCGTGTGCGTCGGTTCCCGATGGTCCGTATGGGCCGGTGCCCGGCGGATTCCCGCCGCCGAACATCGCCGTGTCGGCTCCGGTCCCGGATTCGGCCACGCCGAATCACGGTGTGCCCGCAGCCGCCATCCCCGGCACCATGGGGCCGATCGCTCCCGGACTGCCGGGTCCGGCGTTGGCACCCGGTCCGTCGGGAGCCCGCACGGTGCCGGTGCCCGGCCCCATCGAGGCCCCCCCGATCGCGCCACTCGACATGGGAGGGCAATAAACCATGTCCATTGCGAACATCCGTGACAACGGCCTATCGAAGATCTCTCGTGGGTCGTTGATCGTGGGAACGCTCGCGGTGATCCTCGGGCTGATCGCCGCGTTCGTCGGCTGGAATCTGTACAAGAAAGCGGCCACCACCACGGTTGTCGCGTACTTCGCCGACGCCCTTGCGGTGTACCCCGGGGACCGGGTGCAGATCATGGGCGTCAAGGTCGGCAACGTGGTGAGCGTCGAACCGGCCGGCGACAAGATGAAGGTCACACTCAACTTCGACAGCCAGTACAAGGTTCCCGCCGACGCGACCGCATCAGTGCTCAACCCCACCGTGGTGGCGTCCCGGGTGATTCAACTGGCCCCCCCGTACACCGGCGGCCCGGCGTTGGCGGACAACGCGGTGATTCCCCTGGAGCGCACGCAGTCGCCGGTGGAGTGGGACGACATCCGCAACCAGCTCGACAAACTTGTCACCGAACTTGGGCCGACCCCGAGCCAGCCGAAGGGTCCGCTCGGTGATTTCGTCGAGTCGCTTGCTGACGGTCTCAACGGCAAGGGCAAGCAGATCAACGCCACCTTCCGCGCGTTGGGCGATGCGGTGGCGGCGCTGAACGAAGGCCGCGGCGATTTCTTCGCGGTCACCAAGAGCCTGGCGACGTTCGTCAACGCGCTGTATCAGAGTGATCAGCAGTTCGTCGCACTGAACAACGACCTGGCCGGCTTCACTACGTCGCTGAACAACTCCGACCAGGAGCTGGCCACTGCGGTCAAGGAAATCGACGTCCTGCTGAAGACCGCTCGGCAGTTCATCGACGACAACGGCACGCTGCTGGCCACCGACATCAACAATCTGGCCGATGTCACCAATGCCCTCATGCAACCCGATGCCCGCAACGGCATCGAGACGGTGCTGCACGTCTATCCGAACCTGGCTGCCAACGTCAACCAGATCTACCACCCGACGCACGGCGGAATCGTGGCGATTCCGGCCGTCGCCAGCTGGGCCAACCCGATGCAGTTCATCTGCAGCGCCATCCAGGCCGGTAGCCGGCTCGGCTATCAGGATTCCGCGGAATTGTGCGCCCAGTACCTCGGACCGATCTTCGACGCGACCAAATTCAACTACCCGCCGTTCAGCGTCAACCAGTTCTCCGGCGCCGAGACGCTGCCCAAGTACGTGGCCTACTCCGAGGAGCGCCTGCGGCCGCCGTCGGGGTACAAGGACACCACTGTGCCGGGCATCTGGTCGCGCGACACGTTGTTCTCACACGGCAACTCTTCCAACGTTCCTTGGCAGTCCGGGTTTGGACCGCCTGATTGGATCGTGGCCCCGGGCATGCAGGGCGTCGAGGTCGGCCCGTTCACGTCGATCATGCTGACCCCGGACTCGCTGGCGGCGCTGATGGGCGGGCCGGACCCGGTGTCCTCGCCGTCGGGTCTGCGAGGTGGTGCACCGCCGAACTCCTACGACCAGAACAACCCGCTTCCGCCGCCGTGGTATCCGGGCGCACCGCCGCCGCCCGCGCCGGGTGTCGACGTGATCCCGGGACCGTTGCCGGCGTCGCAGCAGATCGGACCGCCGCCGGCGGCGCCCGCCGCACCCGGGCCGATGCTGCCCGCTGAGATGGGGGCTGGATAGTGAATTCTGTCGTGAAGTCCGCGCGCCGGCTGGGCTGGCGATCACTGGCGCTCCTCGTGGTGGCGATTGTGCTGAGTTCTTGCGGGTGGCGTGGAATCGCCAACGTTCCGGTCCCGGTTGGTCCCGGTACCGGCAAGGGCTCGATGAAGATCTACGTCCAGATTCCGGACACCCTGGCGCTCAACACGAATAGCCGGGTCCGGGTGGCCGATGTCTTCGTCGGTACCGTGCGCAATATTGAGCTCAAGGATTGGGTGCCCACCCTGACCTTGGACATCGAACCGGGTATTGAACTGCCCGCCAATGCGACCGCGAAGATCGGCCAGAGTTCCATCCTGGGCACTCAGCACGTCGAGTTGGCCTCACCGGCCAACCCGTCGCCGGAGCCCCTTCGCGACGGCGCGACCATCCCGGTGAAGAACTCGTCGGCCTTCCCGACCATTGAACGCACCCTGGCCAGCGTCGCCACCGTGCTGCGCGGTGGCGGTATTCCGAACCTGGAGGTCATCCAGACCGAGGTCAACAATCTGCTGACCGGCAATGCCGACCAGATCCGCGCTTTCCTGACCAATCTCGACACCTTCACCGACCGGCTCAACCAGCAACGCGAGGACCTCGCGCGGGCGATCGAGTCGACCAATAATCTGATCACCTACGTGGCGAGCCGCAACAACACCCTGGACCGGTTACTGGTCGACCTGCCGCCGCTGATGGAATACCTGGCGGGTGCCCGCGACCGGGTGAGTGATGCGGTGATCGCGCTGGGTCGGTTCAACAAGGTCACCGGGGAGTCGCTCTCGGCGGCGCAGGCCGACCTGCAGACCAACCTGGCGGTGCTGCAGCGTCCACTCAAGCAACTGGGACGCGGGGCGCCGTTCTTCCTCGACGCGATGCGCCTGATCATCACCAATCCCTACCCGCTGGACAACATCCCCACCGTGATCCGCGGTGACTACATCAACCTCTCGCTCGGGGTCGACCTGACACTCAGTGCGATCGACAACGGGTTGCTGACGGGCACCGGCTTCTCGGGCATGTTGCGTGCACTCGAGCAGTCGTGGGGCCGAGATCCGTCAACGATGATTCCCGACGTTCGCTACACCCCGCACCCGGCGATGACCGATGGTGGCGGACCGTTCATCGAGCGCGGCGAGTGAGCGGGGGGGAGAGGCGATGCTGACTCGGTTCATCAAATTCCAGTTGGTGACCTTCATTGTGCTCACCGTGCTCGCCCTGGTCGGGCTGAGCATCTACTACCTGCGCCTGCCGAGCCTGGCCGGGGTGGGCCAGTACACCCTCACCGCTGACCTACCCACCGCCGGCGGTCTCTACAAGACGTCCAACGTGACCTATCGTGGCGTCTCGATCGGCAGGGTTACCAACATTGAGCCGACTGAAACGGGTGCCCGCGCCACCTTGCGGATCAGTGACAAATACAAGATCCCGGTCGATGCGAGCGCGAACGTCCGGTCGGTCACCGCGATCGGCGAGCAGTATCTGGACCTGGTGTCGGAAGGGAACTCAGACCAGTTCTTCGCCAGCGGTCAGACGATCACCAAGAGCACCGTGCCGGTTCCGGTGGGTCCGGCCCTCGATGCCGCCTACCGGTCGCTGGCGGCGATTCCCTCGGACAAGATCCCCAACCTGCTCGACGAGACTGCCCTCGCGGTCGGCGGACTCGGCCCGACCCTGCAGAGGCTGGTGGACAACACGTCGACCTTCGTTGGTGAACTCAATGACAACATCGGTGACATCAACGACATCGTCGACAACTCGCCGCCGATCTTCGACAGTCAGGTTCAGTCCGCGGACGCGATTTACACATGGGCCGCCAACCTGAACTCGTTGACGAGGCAGGCCAAGGAACAGGACGCCGCGCTGCGCAGCACCCTGCAGCAGGCCGCGCCCACCGCCGAGGGACTCAACACGCTGTTCGTCGACGTGCAGGATGGGCTGCCGCAGACACTCGCCAACCTCGCGATCATCATCGAGATGCTCGAGCGCTACAACAAGGGCGTCGAGCAGTCACTGGTGCTGCTGCCCCAGGGCGCGGCGGCCGGCCAGTCGGTCGCCGGCGTGTTCCCCGGTAAAGCCAACCTGCATCTCGGGCTGTCGATCAACCAACCGCCGCCGTGCCTGACCGGATACCTGCCCGCCAGCCAGTGGAGGGCACCAGCGGACACCAGCCCGCAACCGGTGATCGACGGCCTGTATTGCAAGATCCCGAAAGACACCCCGGCCAACTCGGTGCGCGGTGCGCGCAACTTCCCCTGCGTGGACGTGCCCGGTAAACGCGGGGCGACGCCGCTGGAGTGCCGCAGCGATGAGCCCTACACGCCGCTGGGTACCAACCCGTGGTACGGCGATCCAAACCAGATCGTGAACTGCCCGGCACCGGGCGCTCGGTGCGACCAGCCCGTTAATCCCGGCACGGTGATGCCCGCGCCCAGCATCAACAGCGGGCTGAACCCGTTGGCGGCCGAACTGCTGCCGACACCGACTCCGCCGGCCCAGGACCCGCTGTCCGCGCCGGGAACGGGTAGCGTGGTGTGCAATGGGCAGCAGCCGAACCCCTGCGTCTATACACCGGCGGCCACTCCGGCGACTAATACCTCGGCGGCTAATGCCTCGGCCACCTACGACGCTCAGAGCGGGGAGATCGTCGGACCCGACGGTACGACGTATACCGTCACGAACTCGACCAATACAGGAGACGACGGATGGAAGGAGATGCTGGCCCCGGCCAGCTGACCCCGATCCCGCCACAGACAGCACCGGATCAGCCTGAGTCGAGGCTCAACAGTGGCCGCTGGCCGACTGGCATCTGCGCGGCCCTGCTGGCGGCGAGCCTCGCGCTGATCACCATCGGAGTCCTGGCGTGGTTGTCGCATCGGCACAGCGCGACGGCCATCGGCGACGAGGTGGTGGCGGTGGCCACTGCCAAGGACTGCATCTCCGCCACCCAGGCACCGGACCTGGCGGCGATGAATGAGAGTCAACGCAAGATCGTGGCCTGCAGTACCGACAACTACGCGCCCCAGGCGAACCTCTACAGCAGCCTGCTCACAGAGGCGTACCAGACCGTGAAGGCCAAGGTGAAGATCACCGACATCCGGGCGGCGGCGGAGAAACACAACCCGGACGGTTCGATCGACGTCCTCGTCGCGACCCGTGTGTTGATGTCGAACGTGCAGCAGCAGGATCAGGAACTGAGCTACCGGTTGCGGGTGCGGATGGCTCCGTCGGAGGGCACCTACAAGATCGACAACATCGAACCGGTGGGCAAGTGACCGTGACATTCGACTCCGACCTGGTGGCGGACTTCGACTCTGCACCGCCGGCCGATGCCTCAGGACCGGTGGCGACCTGGTCGGCCCGCGCAGGTGCGTTCACCCTCGACGTGCTGTTCGGCCTCGGCGCGCTGATCGCCGCCGGACTGGTGGCGGTGGCGGCCACGCCGCAAGGCTGGCTCTGGTGGCTGTGCGTGGTGGTGGCCGTCGGGGCGCTTCTGGCGATCGCGGTCAACCGGTATTTCCTGCCCGCGACCCGCGGGTGGAGCATGGGCCGTTCGGTCTTCGGTATCGCCGTGGTGGGTGCGGGGGGTGCGCGAGTCGGTCCGGGGCGTTTGATGCTGCGCGATCTGGCGCACCTGCTTGACACCGTTCCGGTCTTGCTTGGATGGCTCTGGCCGCTGATCGACGCCCGTGGCCGCACCTTCGCCGATCTGCTGACCGGTACCGAGGTCCGCCGTGTCGACGGCTCGAGACCCGACTGGCGTCGGCGCACACTCGCCGCGATCGCCGCGGCCGCCGCGGTGTCCGCCGCGGTCGCCGGTGCGGGATACCTGGGCGTGTATCGACCGGAGTTGGCGGCCGCCCAAGCCCGTGAACAGATCGCGGTGCAGGGCCCCAAGATCGTCGAGGAACTGCTCACCTACAAGATCGCGACCATCCAGGACGATTTCGCCCGGGCCCAGACGTTGGTGACCGACGGTTACCGGCCGACCTGGGTTGCTCAGCAGGAGGCCACTCGCAAGGCCGGCGCGGTGGACAACGACTACTGGGTGACCAACGGTGCGGTGCTGAACTCGACCGCAAACCGGGCGGTGATGCTGATGCTGCTGCAGGGGCAGCGCGGCGCGGCGGGCGGCCAACGCTTCATCTCGGCGTCGGTCCGGGTTTCGTTCGAGAAGTCCGGATCGGGACAGTGGCAGGTTTCCGACCTCACCGTGCTGGCGCAGCCCAGGTCCGGCGGAGCCGGCGGATGAGCCCGCGCCGCAGAATTTCCCCGGACGCGCCGGATTCGTTCGGATTTCGCCCGCTGCCGCCCGAGCGGGCCAACCCGCTGGGGGGAAGGTGGTCATGGCTCGCCGCGCTCGCCGCGGTGCTGGTGTTGGCCTCCGTCACGGCTGTCGCGGTGATCGTGACCAAGCATGAGACGATTCGCCGCGCGCAGATCCGGGACGCGGACGTGCTCACCTTCGTGAACTCGTTTGTCACCGCGTACACATCGCCGGATCCGTTCAACGCCAACCGTTACGCCGATCAGATTCTGGCGCAGGGCACCGGCGAGTTCGCAACCCAGTTCGGCGACAACATGAACGCTGTGGTGTTCCAGGTGGCCCAGGCCGAGCGGGGATTCGGAACCGTTCAGGATCTCGGGATCGAGCGGTGGAACGACGACGGCAGCGCTGACGTCATCGCCGTGTCGAAGATGACGACCAAGATGCCGAACGGCACGACGGTCGAGAGCGGGAACCGGTGGGTGGTCACCGCGACCAGGGAGGGGGAGCAGTGGAAGGTCAGCAACCTGTTGCAGGTGATCTGAGCGAGGAGGCTCTCCCCGAGGAGGCCCCCCCGGAGGAAGGCCCACCAGAAGAGACTGCCTCCGACGAGGCTCTCGCTGATGAGACTCTCACCGACGAAACTCTCACCGTGGAAGACCCTTCCGAGGCGGGTCCGCCTGCCCCGACCTGGTTGCGCCGCAACTCGCGTCGTGTCGTGTTGCTGTCATCAGTCGGCCTTTTCGTGGCGGCCGGTGCGTTCGCCGGCGCGACGGCCCAGGCCTACCTGATGGACCGCGCGGCGGTGGCGTTGAAGGAGAAGGTGGCCCGTACCGCATCCGAGGCGATCACCACCCTGTGGAGTTACACCCCGTCGGACATGGACAAACTGTCCGAGCGTTCAGCCAAATATCTCAGCGGAGACTTCGGACAGCAGTACCGCCGCTACGTCGATGCGATCGCGCCCGAAAACAAGCAGGCCGAAGTAACCAGCAGCACCCAGGTCGTTGCGGTGGCGGTGGAGTCGCTGCGCGGATCAGAGGCCACCGCCATCGTCTACACCAACACCACGTCGACAACGCCGAAGAGCAACAACATCCCTTCGCTGAAGTACCTGTCCTATCGGCTTGAGTTGCAGCGTCAGGATCGGGATTGGCGGGTCACGAAAATGACGACCGTGACGTCGCTGGATCTCACCCCGAAACTCTGACTCGGGCGGCGGCGCATCAGTTGAACGCCAGCCAACTCGGAAGCGCGCGTTCCCGGGCATCACACAGCACCGCCGTGGTGTCACAGGACCCGCGCGGGGAACCTGCACCGGCCCACATGCCGCCGGTGTCACGGCGCAACACGATCGAGGAGGATCCGCCGCCGTCGAGCAACACCGCGGTGTCGCTGCCCAGTCCGCGGAAGAGATCCTGTACCTGGTCCGGGGTGTAACTGCCGCCCTGGAAGATGTATAGGTCATCGGTGCCGGACACGTAGGCCACCGCGGTTCGAGCGGCGCTGGGACCGGGATCGTTTAGTTGCCCGGTGTCTCCGGGCGCCAGTAACTTCACTCCGCTGACGGCGACGAATCGGGTGCCGTTACCGACGAGTCCGTCGATCACCGGCGTCGCGGCGTCGTAGTCGGTCGCTGTTCTCGGCGTCACCACATACGGCGCGCCGCGAACCGGCAGAATCAGGGTGCTCAACGCAGTCCACACCTCATCGCCGCCGGAGAGTGCCTGCTTACCCGCATACGCCAGGGTGCCGGTAACGGCCATGTTCGTCCGGCCCAGGGCACCGGTGTTGTCGATATAGGTGCCCAGCGGAGAACTGCAACCGGTCATCTTCCAGGAGCCGGCCCGCTGTGAGCGGACGTCGAAGAAGTTCGCGTTGATGGCGATGGTGGGCTGGCCGAGTGCCTGCCAGGCCTGCAGCGGGGTGTAGGTTTCCGACGCTTGAGCCAGACCTTCGCCGGTGCGCGCCCCGGGCGTCCGCTCACAGCGTGATTGGTATCCCTGATGGCTGTCGACGAGCAGCCTCGGAGCGATTCGCTGCGAGGCTGACTTCACGACCATCAGGTGCCCGCCGCCGCCGTGCTCGTACCAGTTGCCGGCCGCGTTGAGCATCGGCGCCGGGAATCCGGCGCCGAAGTTGTACACCAGGTAGCTACCGCGGGTGTTCGCGATTGCCTGAGCCAGTTTGTCTCGCCCGTCCGCGGCGGCGGCCGGGGGGCAACCGGTGGCGGCCAGGATCAGGCAGGTAAGCGCGGCCGCGACGCCGGTGCGCAGGCGGCGACGTGCGGCGGCGGGGAAGGGCACCAAATCACGATAGCCCCATCGGTAACAGTGTCAACAGCCGTAACAGCACTGTTGTACGCTGCCCGGATCCTGCCACCGGACCGGGTCAGGCCGGTTTTTGGCCCCTCCACCGGTCGTGGTACGCCGCGATCTCGTGTGGTTCGTCCATGCTCTTATTGACCATCGCCCGGTCGCGCCGAATGATCGACCGCATGGTGAGTGCGATCAAGACGATCATTACGACACCCCCGCCGATGAGGAAGAGGGTTTGAGAATTGTGGAATAGTGCGTCCATTGAAGTCTCCGATCGACTCCGAAGCGGTCCCGCTATGCGCCTGCGCCACTTGCCAGACGTAGAAATTAATGGTGAGTCCGGGTTTTGGGTTTGGGAAGACATCAAATGTGACGTATTTATGACGACTTGTACCTGCCGATGACGACCGGCCACGCGGAGCGAACGTTTGTCGGCGTCGGCGGGATCCGGATCGTCTACGACGCATGGACCCCGGACGCCGAACCGCGCGGGGTGGTGGTGCTTGCGCACGGCTACGGCGAGCACGCCCGGCGTTATGACCATGTCGCGCGCCGCTTCGGCGCGTCTGGTCTGCTGACCTATGCCCTTGATCACCGCGGCCACGGCCGGTCCGGCGGCAAGCGAGTGCGGGTGCGCCACATGTCGGAGTTCGTCGGCGACTTTCGCACCCTGGTCGAGATCGCGACGGCCGAGCACCCGGGTCTGCCGCTAATCGTGCTGGGCCACAGCATGGGTGGCGCGATCGTTCTGGCCTATGGTGCGCAGTACCCGGACTCCTACCACCTCATGGTTCTCTCCGGCCCGGCGATCGCGGCACACACCGGTGTATCCAGGGCCAAGGCGATGCTGGGTAAAGCGGTCGGATCGGTGCTGCCCGATCTGCCCATCGAACAGATCGATGCCGATGCGGTATCCAGCGACCCCGATGTGGTCGCAGAGTACGAGGCCGATCCACTGGTCTACCGCGGCAAGATCCCGGCCGGTATCGGTAAGGCACTGCTGGTGGTCGGGGAGGGGATGCCCGCACTTGCCGCGCGCATCACCGCACCGTTACTCGTGGTTCACGGCGAACACGACACACTGGTGGCCGCCGCGGGAAGCGAGCGACTAGTGAAGTGTGTGGCGTCTCGCGACGTCGAACTGAAGGTGTATCCGAAGCTCTATCACGAGGTGTTCAACGAACCTGAGCGTGACCGCGTGCTCAATGACGTGACCGACTGGATCGTAGCCCGGCTGTGATCCGTCGACTGTCGGCGTTGGCGCTCATTGTGCTCGCCCTGGGCAGTTGCTCACGCGACAGCGCCGCCGAGCGGGTCTGGTCGGAAAAGGACGTGACGTTCGCCGTCAACGGACTGACCCTGCACGGTACCTACCGCCACCTCTCCGGCGACGGTGTGGGCCCGGCCGCGCTGCTGATCTCCGAGAGCGGACAGACCGACCGCAACGGTGACAACAATGTCGCAGGACCGATCGGCAACATGCGTCAACTCGCGGAGTTCCTGTCCGAACGCGGAGTGGCGACCCTGCGTTACGACAAGATCGGCACCGGTGCCACCGGCCTCGGTCCGTTCGCCGACCGACCCGCCGACATCGGAAGTGCGATGTACACCGACGGCGCTCGGGCGGCATTGCGATTCCTGGCCGGGCAGGCCGGTACCGATGACGACCGCCTCTCGGTGTATGCCCTGGGGGAGGGCACCATTCACGCGATGTCGCTGGCCGATGACTCCTCGTCGGGTGCGCCGCGGGTTCATTCTCTCGGGTTGCTGCAACCACTTCCCGCGCGCTACCTCGACTTGATCACCGATCGGATAACGGCCGATGTCGCAGCAGCTGTGCAAGCGGGAAGTAAGACCCAGCAGCAGGCCGATTCCGTGCTCGCCGCCTGGCGGGCCGCGGTCGAGCAGATCCGTGCCGCCGGGACGGTACCGGCTGACCTGCCGGATGGACTGAGCGCGATCGTCAACTCCGGCAACGTGAAGGCCGTCGTCGAATCCGATGCGATCGATCCAGTGGGCGTCGCGTCCCGGATACCTGCGGATACGCCGGTTCTGCTCACCTGCTCGGACTCCGACGGCCAGGCACCGTGCTCGCAGATGCAGCCACTGGTGGCCGCACTGGGCAGGACTGCGCTGCAGTTCGTCGAACTCTCCGGTGTCAACCACGTCCTGCGCGACGACCCGACCGACAACGTCGCCGGCTACGCCCGCAAGGGCCCGTTGTCGCCGCAACTCACCGCCGCACTGGACGTGTTCGTCGACCAGTAGCGCACTAGGGTGACGGGCGTGATGATGGTAGTTGTGGACGAATTGCGGTGTGGGGAAGGCTCACCCGGCGGACGTCCGGACATCGCCGTGATGTCGTCGCCGTCGCCTAGCGTGGCGCCATGACTGATGACAGGATGCTCGCCCGGATCGCCGCACTGCTGCGCCAAGCCGAAGGCACCGATAACACCCACGAGGCCGAAGCCTTCATGGCCGCCGCGCAGCGCCTGGCCACGATGACGTCGATCGACCTCGCGGTCGCGCGCGCGCACGCCGCAACCCGAATCGGCGCCCAGACTCCGACCCAGCGCACGATCACCATCGGCGAGCCGGGCAGTCGCGGGTTGCGCACCTACGTGCAACTGTTCGCCGCGATCGCCGCCGCCAACGACGTCCGGTGCGACGTCGCGTCGAACTCGACGTTCGTCTACGCCTACGGGTTCGCCGAGGACATCGACGCCAGCCATGCGCTGTATGCCAGCCTTGTCGTTCAGATGGTGCGGTCCTGCGACGCCTACCTGGCCACCGGCGCGCACCGGCCCACCCCGACCATCACCGCACGGCTCAACTTCCAACTCGCCTTCGGCACCCGGATCGGCCGGCGGCTCGCCGAGGCTCGCGATGAGGCGAAACGGGAGGTGACCGAGTCCCGGACAGTTGCGCCGGGCACCGCACTCGCGTTGCGTAACAAGGAAGTCGAGTTGCGGGACCACTACCGCACCGAGTCCAAGGCGCGCGGTACCTGGCGGGCCACCAGCGCTACGGCCGGCTACTCCTCGGCGGCGCGACGAGCCGGTGACCGCGCCGGCCGGGCGGCCCGGTTGGGCGGTAGCCCGGAGTTGCCGGGAGCGCGGACCCGGCTGCCACGGTGAGTGTCCGCGACACTGGGCGGTCCCGGGTCTATGCGGCCGAGCAGTTCGTCCGCACCCTTTTTGATCGCGCCGCCGGACACAGTTCGCGCGCCATCGACTTCTTCGGCGAGTCGATCACCCTTCCACCGGAAGCCAGGTTCGGATCGGTGGAGTCGGTGCAGCGATATGTCGATGAGGTGATGGCATTACCTGCCGTGGCAGCTCGCTGGCCGCAGCGGGGCACGCTCGCGGTACGGGCCCGCCGCGCGGCGACCGCCGCGCACTACGAAAACCTCGATGGCGCTGGCGTTATCGCCGTTCCGGAACGCGGGGCGGCCGGGTGGGCGATGCGGGAACTCGTGGTGCTCCATGAGTTGGCTCACCATCTCGACTCCGGCGGCGGCCCGGCGCACGGCCCGGCGTTCGTGGCTACCTTCTGCGCGCTCGCCACAGCGGTGATGGGGCCGGAATGCGGACACGTACTGCGGGTGGTCTACAGCAAGGAGGGGGTGCGATGAGGCTGCGTCAACCCGCCGCGGCGATCTCCACCGGCACCGCGTTGAGCACCGCGTTGCCGGACAACGGATCCAGCAGCGAGTCGTCGAAGAGGCTGTTGACGTTGACGCCCGGATTTCGCGCGGCGACCGACATCCGGGTCCCGGGCGCGGTGTGCCCCCAGCCGTGCGGCAGCGACACCACGCCGGGCCGGATGGCATCGGTGATCTCCACCGGCACCTCCAGTTTGCCGCCCGGGCCGGTCACCACGGCCAGATCCGTCACGCCCAGCCGAGAGGCGTCCTCGGGATGGATCTGCAGGGTGCACTGATTGGAACCGCCGGACAGTGCCGGCAGGTTATGCATCCAGCTGTTATTGGAGCGCAGCTGCCGTCGCCCGATGAGCAGGAACCCGTCGTCGTGGCCGCCCAGTGAGGCGTGCAACCGCGGGATGTCGGCGAGGATCGGCGCGGGCGCCAATTCGACCATGCCGGAGGGGGTTCGGAGGATTTCCGGAATCTGCGACGTGAGCGCACCCAGGTCGATGCCGTGCGGGTTGTCCTTCAGACGCTGCAGGGTCAGGCCGTCTGGTCGGGCACCGAATGCGTCGCCGAAGGGGCCCAGCCGAAGCATCATGTCCAGGCGACGCTCGTAACCCGGACCGTCGGGCAGCATGGCGGTCAATCCCTCGACCGTGCGGCCGGCGACCGGAGAGTCCGGATCGGCGACCTCCTTGCCGAGGGTTCCCGCGATCACCTGGTCGTCGACCAGGGTGGGCTCGGCGTCGGGCCCCATCCCGAGCACGATCAGCGCCAGCCGGGACAGGATCTCGCACTCGTCGGGCCGCCCGTCGGCCAGCGGCAGAACCGGCGGGGAGTAGCGGGCGTTGTTGCGCACCACCGCGGCGCTGAGCGCAATGTCAAAGTGCCCCGCGCGCGACGGCGGCGGCGGCGGCAGGATCACGTCGGCGTGCCGGGTGGTCTCATTGAGGTAGGGATCCACCGACAGCATGAAGTCGACGGTGTCCAGTGCTTCGCTCAGGCGGGGGCCGTCCGGCGCGGAGAGCACCGGATTGCCGGCGATGGTGATCACGGCCCGGATCTGACCGTCACCGGGGGCCTCGATCTCCTCGGCCAACGCGACGGTGGGCAGTTCCGACAGCGCCTCGGGGTGACCGGAGACCCGGCTGTGCCAGCGGCCCGTGATGAAGCCGCGGCCGGGCCGGGCCGGCCGGGGTGCGGACGCGATCGGCGAACTGGCGAACATCACCCCACCGGGACGGTCGAGGTTGCCGGTCAGGATGTTGACGACGTCGACCAGCCAGCTGGTCACGGTGCCGAACTCGACGGTGGAGGTGCCCATCCGGCCGTACACCGCCGCGGTGCGGGCTGCGCCGATCTCGCGGGCCAGGGTGCGGATCTCCTCGGCCGAGACCCCGCAGTGCTCGGCGACTGCTTCGGGCGGAAAGTCGACCGCCGCGGCGCGAACCTGCTCGACGCCGGTCACGTGGTCGGCCAGTCCGCCGAGGTCCACCAGGTTCTCGTCGAAAAGCACGTTGACGACGGCGAACAGCAGCGCACCGTCGGTGCCGGGGCGCGGCGCGATATGGCGATCGGCGATCTCGGCGGTGCGGGTCCGGTTCGGATCCAGCACCACCAGCCGGCCACCACGGTGGCGCAGCGCTTTGAGCTTGCCGACGAAATCGGCCGCGGTGGCCAGACTTCCGTTGGACACCAACGGGTTTCCACCGATGATGACGAGGTAGTCGGTGCGGTCGAGATCGGGAACCGTGAACGCCAGCGGGTTGCCGAACAGGTAGCCGCACGCGACATGCTTGGGCATCTGGTCCAGGGTGCTCGCGGAGAAGATGTTGCGGGTGCCCAGCGCCCGAATGACGGCGGGGCCGTAGAGCGCACCGGCGATGGTGTGCGCGTTGGGGTTGCCCAGGTAGATCCCCACCGATGACCCTCCGGTGGCGCCGATGACCCGCTGCAGTCCCTCGGCGGCGGCGGCGAAGGCCTCCTCCCAGGTGGCCTCGACGAGTTCGCCGTCGCGGCGCACCAGGGGCCGCTGCAGCCGGTCCGGGTCGTTGTCCAACTCGGCGAAACTCGCCCCCTTGGGGCAGATGAACCCGTGGCTGAAGACGTCGTCGCGGTCGCCGCGGGCACCGCTGACGCGGCCGTCGTCGATGGTCAGCACCAACCCGCAGGTGGCTTCGCACAGGGGGCAGATGCGCAATGCGGTGTGGCTCATCTGAGCTACTCTGCGGCACCGTCGCCCGGGAGGCAATCAACCCGTTCGTCCACCCGCCGAACGCGGCGAAATCTCAAACGGTTCGCATTTGCTGGGGAGTTTGCTATGTTTCCCGGGACGGTACTGAAGACACCAGGGAGGATGGGGGCCATGAGCCTTAACAACGTTGCTCGTGGGCTTAAGTCGGGGCGCAGGTCGGCGGTCAAGATCACGGTCATGGGCGCAGCGATGGCGACCGCGGCTACGGTGGCCGTCGGTGCGGCACCGACCGCCAGTGCCCTGGACGTCAACCAGCAGGTCTACACCGCCGGGCCCCTGTTGAACCTGCTCCCGGTTCTCGGCATCGATAGCATTCCGATTTCGCTCGGAAATCTGCCGGTGGTCGGCGACACCACGTTGATCCTGAACTTTGCGCCCATCGAGTACGACGCCCAGAACATCTACAACACCATCAACGCTCTGCCATTCGCCAAACGTGGCACGTTCAGTTCGATTTATGACCGGGTGATCGGCGCTCCCGCCGACCCGACGAATCAGTTCCCGGCCGTGCTGGGATCGGGAATCGGGACCCGCAACCTCGTCGAGGCCTACCGGGCCCAGATTTTGAGCGTCAACGGCAACACCCTGCCCGGGTACACCCCGTTCCAGCCGGTGCCGGGAGCCAACCCCACCCAGACCAACCAGGCCCTGCTGTATCTGCGTAACCCGTTGCGGCCCAACGGTGGTATCGACGCCCGGTTCGCGCCGATCCTGAACCTGTTCGGCGTGGACACCACTCTGCCGGCCGCCGGCGTCAACACCGGCACCGGGTTGAAGCTCAACACCGCCACCCTTGACGTGACGTGGGCCTACGACCTGTTTTCGGATTTCCCGGTCACCCTGAATCCGTTCTCGTTGGTCAACAGCCTGCTGACCTTCCTGCCGGTCAATTTGGCGGGTGGGGTGTCACTGAAGGGACTTGACGCCACCGCGGCGGGTGTCAACGTGGCTAGCGTGCTGGGCATCCTCAACCGGCTCTCCGGCGGGATCGCGGGCGTCGACGACGGCCAAGCGTTCTACGGCACGCTGCTGCCCAATGACCTGCCGATCCTGGAACCGCTGCGACTGCCGTCGCGACTGATCAATGCGGTCTTCGGGACCGATCTGGGAACCCCGTTCGCTGACGCGCTGCAGCCGGCGTTCACGATCCTGGTGAATACCGGCTACTCCGACGTGGTGACGCCGGCCGATATCGAAGCCGACCCCGCCCTGGCGAACACCTACTCGCCCTACGACCGCACCTTCCTGACCTCGGCGACTCCGGAGCCGTTCCTGTCGGTGAATCCGCTGACCCCGGCGGAGTGGCTGCAGGTGCCCGGTGACGTGGTGCGTGCGCTGTTCACCGGCTTCAGTGACGTGTTCTTCCCGTCGGCCCCGGCGACCCCGCCGGCGTCGGTGCTGCCCAGCCTCGCGCCGCCGGTGTCGGCTGCGCGGACCCTGGCGGCCGCCGAGGCGCAATCCGCTGTCGTTGCCGATGACGTGGCGGCGCCGGACCCCGCTCCGGTGGCGGCACCACGGACCGAGGCGCCGACCGCGGTGGTCTCGGCCCGCAAGGCCCGCGGTGCGGCGCTACGGGCACCGGCGGCGGTGAATGCCCCGGCAGAGGCCGCGGCCGTGGAGTCGGGCGACGACGCGGCCACGGCAACGGTCGGTCAGAGCCGGGACGCGGCGACGCCGACGCGGGCCGTGCGGTCTGTCGCTCGCGCAGCGCCGGCCGACTAGTCGCAGACCGCACCCTGGGCGGCTGAGCCTACCAGCTTGCAGTACTTGGCCAGCACGCCGCGGGCGTATCGCGGCGGCGGCGGAGTGAAACCGGCTCGGCGCAAATCGAATTCGGCGTCATCGACGAGGACGTCGAGGGTTTGGTTCGCCACGTCGAGACGAATGTGATCACCGTCGGCGACGAAGGCGATCGGTCCGGCGTCGACGGCCTCCGGAGCGACATGGCCCACGCACAAGCCGGTGGTGCCGCCGGAGAACCGGCCGTCGGTCAACAGCAGCACGTCCTTGCCCAGGCCGGCGCCCTTGATCGCACCGGTGATGGCCAGCATCTCGCGCATGCCCGGCCCACCCTTGGGGCCCTCATAGCGGATCACCACCACATCGCCTTTGGTGATCGTGCCGTCCTCGAGGGCGTCCATGGCCGCGCGCTCGCCATCGAAAACCCTTGCGGTGCCTTCGAACACGTCCGAGTCGAAGCCGGCTGACTTGACCACCGCGCCCTCAGGTGCCAGGGAGCCGTGCAGAATGGTGATGCCGCCGGTCGGGTGGATCGGGTTGGACATGGCCCGCAGTACCAGGCCGTCGGGATCCGGCGGATTGATGTTCGCCAGGTTCTCCGCCATGGTCTTTCCGGTCACCGTCAGCACGTCGCCGTGCAGCAGGCCAGCATCGAGCAGTGCCTTCATGACCACGGGCACGCCGCCGATCCGATCGACGTCGTTCATGACGTGGCTGCCGAACGGTTTGACGTCGGCCAGGTGCGGGACTTTCGCGCCGATCCGGGTGAAGTCGGCCAGCGACAGGTCGACCTCGGCCTCATGCGCGATGGCCAGCAGGTGCAGCACGGCGTTGGTGGAACCGCCGAACGCCATCACCACCGCGATGGCGTTTTCGAACGCCTCCTTGGTGAGGATGTCGCGGGTGGTGATACCGCGGCGCAGTAACTCGACGACGGCTTGTCCACTGCGCCGCGCAAACCCGTCGCGGCGGCGGTCGGTGGCGGGCGGGGCGGCGCTTCCCGGCAGTGAAAGCCCCAGGGCCTCACCCGCGCTGGCCATGGTGTTGGCGGTGTACATCCCGCCGCAGGCACCCTCGCCGGGACAGATCGCCCGTTCAATGGCATCGACGTCCTCGCGCGACATCAGGCCCCTCGCACAGGCGCCGACGGCTTCGAACGCGTCGATGATGGTGACCTCGCGCTCGCTGCCGTCGCTCATCGTGGCCCACCCCGGCAGGATCGAACCGGCGTAGACGAACACCGCGGCCAGATCCAGGCGCGCAGCAGCCATCATCATGCCCGGCAGCGACTTGTCGCAGCCGGCCAGCATCACCATGGCGTCCATTCGCTCGGCCTGCATCACCGTTTCGACGCTGTCGGCGATGACCTCCCGCGACACCAGTGAGAAGTGCATACCCTCGTGGCCCATGGCGATGCCGTCCGAGACCGAGATGGTGCCGAACTTCATCGGGAAGCCGCCGGCCTCGAACACGCCCTCCTTGGCCGCGTTCGACAGCCGGTCCAGCGAGAGGTTGCACGGGGTGATCTCGTTCCACGACGAGGCCACTCCGATCTGTGGCTTGGCGAAGTCCTCGTCGCCCATACCCACCGCGCGAAGCATGCCGCGGGCGGCGGTCTTCTCCAGTCCGTCGGTGACGTCGCGGCTGCGGGGCTTGATGTCTGGAGTGTCGCTCACCCGGCCAGTATGTCGCGCAGGCGTCAGTGCGCCGCGGTCGGGGTCGCTGCCGCCACGCCGACTCCGATACCCCCAAGGGGTATCGGTTATGATCGTCTGATGACTACCGCCCGCACTCGCAGCATCGCTGTCCTGGCCGCGTTCGCCGCCGCCGTCACCCTGTCGTCCTGCAGCACGTCCACAACGGATCGCAGCGCCGATGTGTCGTCGGTGACCGACGCCGGAGAAGTGGCCGGGCACAACGCCGAGGATGTGATGTTTGCGCAGATGATGATTCCGCATCACGAACAGGCACTCGAACTCGCCGCACTGGTGCCCGACCGGTCCAGCAACCCCGAGGTGATCGCTCTCGCGGCGAAGATCTCCGCTGAGCAGCAGCCTGAGATCGGCGCCATGAAGGCGTTACTCCTGCAGTGGGAGGTCGACCCCAACACCTCCGCTCACGGCAGCGGCCACGATGGGATGGCCATGGAGGGCATGGTTGACGACGCCACGATGGTCACACTGGACACCCTCAAGGGCGCCGAATTCGACACGCTGTGGCTGCAGGCCATGATCAACCACCACCGCGGCGCCATCGCGATGGCCCGGTCCGAGATCGCCGACGGCCGCAACGCTGACATGATCACCATGGCCACCACCATGGTCGCCACCCAGCAGGCCGAAATCGACCAAATGACGCCGATCCTCGCGGGACTGGAGACCTAAATGGCGCCGGAGCAGCGCGGCTTTTCCGCCGACAAGGACAACTACGCCAAACGACTGCGCCGCGTCGAGGGTCAGGTGCGGGGCATCGCCAAGATGATCGATGATGAGAAGTACTGCATCGACATCCTGACGCAGATCAGCGCCGTCAACAGCGCTCTGCAGTCAGTGGCACTGGGACTGCTCTCCGAACACCTCAACCACTGCGTGAGCCACGCCGTCGCCGAGGGCGGCGCGGAGGCGGACAAGAAACTGGCGGAGGCCTCCGCGGCGATCGCCCGGTTGGTCCGTTCCTGATCGCACCACCGGTCGGTGCGTCTCGGCCTGGTCTCGAACCGGTGTAGCGGGGTGTCGGACGCTCCGGACCCGGTCGGGCTGTCGATACCGTGAGTCGTGCCCGCTCAGACCGCGACGGTCGATGTCTGTGCCCCGACGACCCACTCCGGGCCCTGGACGCCGCGAGTCATTCTCGCCCTCGCTGTGCTGGCGGCGGCGGCCTTCGTTTACGTGACCGCCGAGATCATGCCGGTCGGGGCCCTGCCGGTGATTGCCGATGACCTCGGCGTCAGCGAAGCCTCGGTAGGCCGACTGCTGGCCGGCTATGCGCTGGTGGCGGCTGTGGCCACGGTTCCCCTGGTGCGCTGGACGGCCGCCTGGCCCCGGCGCACGACCCTGCTGTTCACCCTGCTGAGCCTGGTGGTGTCCCAACTGATCTCGGCGCTGGCGCCAACTTTCACCGTCCTGGCTCTGGGGCGGGGACTGTGCGCGTTGACGCACGGGTTGATGTGGGCGGTGATCGCACCGATCGGTGTGCGCCTGGTTCCACCGGCCTACGCCGGCCGCGCCACCACCGCCGTGTTCGCGGGCACCGGTCTGGCACTGGTCGTCGGCAGTCCTCTGACCGCGATGATGAGTCAGGTGTGGGGCTGGCGGGAGGCGGTGGCCGCGATCACCGCGGCAGCCCTGGCCGTGGCGGTGGCCGCCCGGTTCACCCTCCCGCTGATGTCGGTGGCCGCTCCCGCCGCCCGGTGGCCCTGGGGCCGCCGTAACCGCGGGCTGTCGACGATGAGCCTGCTGACGTTGGTCGGCGTGACCGGGCACTTCGTCTCCTACACGTTCATCGTGGTGATCGTCCGCGACATCGTGGGCATCGCTGGGCTGAACCTGGCCTGGTTGCTGGCGGCCTACGGGGTGTCGGGCCTGACCGCGATGGGGTTGCTGGCCGGGCTGGGAGACCGGCGCCCGAGGGCTGCCGTGGTCGGGAGTCTGGCCGGCCTGTGCCTGGCGCTCGCGGTGTTGGCCGGGCTGGGTGTCGCGGGTAGCCACAGCCCGGTCACTGTGCTGATCGGCGTCGTGGCGGTGATGGTGTGGGGTGCGACGGCGACCGCGATGGCGCCACTGTTGCAATCGGCGGCCATGCGGCACTCACCGGACGACCCCGACGGAGCCTCCGGGCTGTACGTGGCCGCATTCCAGGTGGGAATCATGACCGGGTCTGTCCTCGGCGGCATGGTGTTCGAGGCTGCCGGTCTTTCGGCGATGCTGACCACGTCGGCATTGCTGATCGCGGTCGTCGGAGCGTGCGTCGCGGTAGGCCGTGATCTTCTCGCCGGGAAACCCGCCGGGATGTAACGCTGGTCACGGCCGCCGCGATGAACAGCACAGTTCAGCGTACTTTTCGAGGTCCCGGACCGGGTGCGTCGCCGATATCGGCGGTGATGGCTGGCACCGGGGTTATGTCACACTGGAACCAGTGAATCCCCTGGGGACAGCGAATATTGGAGGAGTCTGGTGAAGCCGGTGAAGGGCACCCTGGCCGCAGCGTTGTGCGTGTTGGGTGTGGTGGGCGCGGGTCTGGGGAGCGGTTCGGCGTTGGCCGATCCGGATCAGCCCCCGGTTGATCCACAGGTTGTCGACGCCGCGCCGATCCCGGTCGAGGCGCCGCCGGTCTTCTTCCCGCCGCCGCCACCTCCGCTGCCCGGTGATCTGGTGGCACCGGGTGAGTTCCCGCCGCCCCCGCCGCCGCCGGCCGATCCACTCCCGCCGCCCCCGCCGGTAGCCCCCGCCCCGGTGGCTCCCGCCCCGGTGGCTCCCGCCCCGCAGGCGACCACGATGGGCGCCGCCAGAGGCCAGAACGCCGCGCCTTTCACTGGCGATCCGGTGTTTGCCCCGCCCTCGTTCAACCCGGTCAACGGTGCCCTCGTCGGTGTCGCCAAACCGATCATCATCAACTTCCAGCGACCGATCGCCAATCGGCCATTGGCCGAGCAGGCAATCCGCATCTCCTCCTCGCCACCGGTCGCGGGTGCCTTCTACTGGACCACCGACACCCAGGTCCGCTGGCGGCCGTACAAGTTCTGGCCGGCCCGCACGATCGTGAATATCGACGCCAGTGGCGCGAAGTCGAGTTTCCGGGTTGGCGACTCGTTGGTCGCCACCATCGACGACGCGACGCACCAGATGACGGTCACCCGCAACGGCAAGGTCGAGAAGACCATGCCGATCTCGATGGGTATGGACAACGGCATCCATGAGACCAAGAATGGCACCTACTACGTGCTGGAGAAGTTCCCCGACCTGGTGATGGACTCCTCGACCTACGGAGTGCCGATCAATTCGGAGTACGGCTACAAGATCAAGGTGCCGTGGGCGGTGCGCATCGACAACAGCGGTGGCTTCGTGCACGGCGCATCGTGGTCGGTGGGCGATCAGGGCAAGCGCAACGTCAGCCATGGGTGCATCAACCTCAGCCCGGTGAACGCCAAGTGGTTCTACGACAACTTCGGCAGCGGCGACCCGATCGTGGTCAAGAACTCCGGCGGTGGGCTTTACACCACGCCCGACGGCGCCGACGATTGGCAGTGGACGCTGTACTAACCAGCACCACTGCTGGACGTCAACTCCAGATGCGGACCCGCTGCCGGGGTTCGAGGTAGAGAGCATCGTTCTCGCTCACGTCGAACGCCTCGTAGAAGGCGTCGATGTTGCGCACCACGCCGTTGCAGCGGAACTCTGGCGGTGAATGCGGGTCGACGGCTAGGCGCCGAATGGACTCTGCCGTGCGGGATTTGGTGCGCCACACCTGCGACCAGCCGAACAATACGCGCTGTATTCCGGTGAGTCCGTCGATCACCGGGGCCTGCGTATCGCCCAATGACAGTCGGTAGGCCAGCAGAGCGATTGATAGCCCACCCAGGTCGCCGATGTTCTCCCCGACGGTGAATGCGCCTTGGACGTGCGGAGCGTCGGCACCCTGGGCGAGGTCGCGCGGCACGTAGGTGTCGTACTGCTCGATCAGTGTGGTCGTGCGGGCGGTGAACTCGCGCCGGTCTTCGTCTGTCCACCAGTCGACGAGATGGCCGTCGCCGTCGTACTTGGAGCCCTGATCGTCGAAGCCGTGGCCGATCTCGTGGCCGATCACCGCTCCGATGCCGCCGTAGTTGGCGGCGTCGTCGGCGTCGGCATCGAAGAACGGTGGTTGCAGGATCGCCGCCGGGAAGACGATCTCGTTCATCCCCGGGTTGTAGTAGGCGTTGACCGTCTGCGGCGTCATGAACCATTCGTCACGGTCCACCGGACCGCCGAGTTTGGCCGCCTCGCGGCCGAAACCCACTTCGGCTCCGCGAATCACGTTGCCGTACAAATCATCTCGGGCAATGACGAGTGCGGAGTAATCGCGCCAGCGTTCGGGGTAGCCGATCTTGGCGGTGAATTTGTCCAGTTTCGCCAACGCTCGCTGCCGGGTCGCGGGGGTCATCCACTCCAGATCGGTGATGCTGATCCGGTAGGCCTCGCGCAGGTTGGCGACCAGGGTGTCCATCCGCGTCTTGGCTTGCGGCGGAAAGTGGTGTTGAACGTAGAGGCGACCGACGGCGTCACCCATTACGGCCTCGACCAGGGAGACCGCTCGCTTCCAGCGCTCACGGATCTGCTCGGTGCCGCTGAGGGTGCGGCCGTAGAAGGAGAAGTCCTCGTCGATGAGTGCGCGGGTGAGAACCGCCGCGCGGGCATGGATCAGCCGCCAGCGCGCCCAGTCCTGCCAGTCGGCAACTGCCTCGCCCGACCACACCCGGGCGAACGCGGTCAGGTAGTCCGGTTGACGCACGATGAGTTCGCCGATCGCGTCGGCGGGGATCCCGAGTCCGTCGATCCAACCGGTCCAGTCAAAGCCCGGCGCCGCGGCCGGAAGATCCGCGAAGGCCCGCAGGTTGTAGGTCAGGTCGGCGTCGCGACGGCGCACCACGTCCCAGTGCGCCGCTGCCAGTGCGGTCTCGAGGGCCACGATGCGCCCGGCCCGGTCGGCGTACTGCTCGGCCGTGCCGCCGTACACCAGTGCGAACATCGCCGAAATGTGTGCCGGGTAGGCGCCGAGGATCGCCGCGTGCTGCTCGTCGCGGTAGTAGGACTCATCGGGAAGTCCGAGGCCGGACTGACTGAGGTGGACGAGGTAGCGGCTGGAGTCCTTGGAGTCGGTGTCGATGTAGAGACCCACACCGCCGCCCACACCGGTGCGTTGCAGCCGGCCCAGAACCCGAGCCAGGGAATCTCGATCCTGGGCCGAGTCGATCTGCGCCAACTCCTCGAGCAGGGGTGTCAGGCCACGTCGCTCGACGGCCTCCTCGTCGAGGAAACTGGCGTACAACTCACCGATACGTTGCTCGTCGGTCGCGCTCTCGGCGGAGACTGAAGCGGCGCCGGTGATCAATTCCCGCACCTGCTCCTCGGCCCGGTCGTAGAGCACGCGGAAGGCTCCGTCGGTGGCCCGATCGGCGGGGATGGCGTAGTCGCGGAGCCAACGGCCGTTGACATGACCGAACAGGTCGTCCTGCGGGCGGACCGTGGCGTCGATATGGGACAGGTCGATGCCGGATCGTGCAGTCTGTACCGTCACGCCGTCATCCTTACCATGCGCGGGTAGCCTGCCCCCATGCCCGGGTTCGACGCGGTGATTGAGCCCGACGAGGCGAGTGGTACTACTGGGCGGCGTTCGGGGACGTTTTCCGGCTTCGGTGTCGCGTCCGCAGTTCTTGCCGTGGTGGCGTTATCGGTCGCGGTACTGATCTCGGTGATGTGGTCGGATCACCGGGCCGCCGCCGCCGAGCGCAGTTTCCAGGCCCGCAGTATGCAGGCTGCGGCTGAGTGGACCGGTGTGCTGATCAATATGAATGCCGACAATGTGGAGGAAAACCTTCAACGACTGCGGGACGGGACAGTCGGCGAACTCAACTCCGGTTTCGACGCCTCGATCGCCCCCTATCGCGACGTCGTCACGACGCTGCGCTCCCGCACCACCGGTGAAGTCGAGTCGGTCTCGATTGAGCAGATTCATCACGATCCGGTCGGCCGGCCCGCCGCGCCGGCCGTACCAGACCTCGCGACCGCTCTGGCCGCACGCACCGACACCGTGCTCGTCGTTGCCACCTCGGTGAGTCAGAACGTCGGCACCACCCCAGCGAAGGGGCCGACCACGGTGCGCTGGAACCTGCGCCTTGGCGTCTCCGACGTCGACGGCAAGCTGATGATCTCTCGGCTGGAGTCGATCCGGTGAGGAATCTGGCCCGAGTGCTGGTATTCGACGCGATCGCGCCGGCGGCGGCGATCTCGGCGCTGCTGATCATCGGGGTGATGCTGGAGTGGCCGCTGTGGTGGGTGTCGGTGTGTTCGATTCTGTGCCTGCTCATCGTCGAGGCCGTGCTCATCAACATCGTTGGCTATCGTCGCGATTCGGTGACGGTGGGCACCGACGACGACAAGCCGGTGCTGCGATTGGTGGTGATGGCGATCGCGGCCTCGGCGGTGGCCGCGGCGGCGGTAGTCGGCTACAACAATTGGACGCTGCCGGACCGGGCCTTCCAGGCCGATTCCGCCGCGGTCGTCCGGACGGCCACCGAGGTCGCCGAGGCGAGCGCGACGTTCAATCCGGCGGATCCGAACTCGTCGGTCGACCGCGCTGCGTCGTTGATGCTGCCCGAGAGTGCCGAGGCGTTCAAGGCCCAGTTCGGATCAGCGGCGGCGGATATGGCCAAGCGCAACGTTTCTGCACAGGCCAACACCGTCTCGGCGGGATTGGAGGCGCTCGGAGAATCCTCGGCGAGTGTGGCGGTGCTGATCCGCGGGACTCAGAGCGCACCGGGCGAGCAACCGAGTACCACCGTGTTGGCGCTTCGAGTGGCGTTGGCCAAAGCGGATGGCGGTTGGCGGGTGGTCGATGTGGCGCCGATCAACGCCCGATGAGCTTTCCTCACGCCGGGATCGTCGCACCCGTTGCCGTGGCAGGATTGCGCAGCGAACCCCGTCGGCTATCTCCGGCCACTCGGCAGCGAGGACTCCCGTTTGCCGAGATGATTTGCTAAATGTTGGCAAAACTCGACAATAGCGTTTGCCAGCGTGCATACTGCCTGAGACTTTTCACTCCGTTTATCACACTTGAGGGGACTTGAGATGAGCTCAGCGCAGGCCGGTTCGGCCGGAGGCGAAAATGCCGCCCAACCTTTGCTGCCGGCGGCAGTTTCCGCCTGTTCGGTCGGGCGGGTGGGCGCCTTGGCGGTGGCTCTCGGTGTCGGGGTGTGGATCGCGTCAACGCCGGTGATCGCCGCCGCAGATTCCACCGAAACGGCAGGATCGGGCACCTCGGAGTCGGCGTCATCGCCGAGTCCGCGGAAGCCTGCCGACGCCGCGTCGACGCGGAAGGCGCGGTCCGTCGCCGGCGCCGTCCGCAGTGTCGGGGCGCCGGTCCGGTCGGCAGCCGCGCAAGACTCTGCGGCGGGATCGAACGTTCCGCGACCCGGTGACTCGCCGGCACCGGCAGTGCAGCCGTTGCCGCAAACGCTGGTGCCCTATGCCGAGCGGGCGAGGGTTGCCCGTGAGAGGGCCGGCGTTGCAAGGCCGACCATGACCGTCTCGGCTCCGATCTCAGCGTCCGCCGCCAAGGTAGCGGCGTCGGCGGTGGCGCCGATCAATCCGGTCGCCGACGCAGTCAGGTTCTTCATCGGTAACGGCACGGCATCCAACCCCAATGGCGGCTTGCTGATCGGCAACGGCTTCAGCTTTGACGCGACATCGTGCACCGGTGGAACGGCCTGCAACGGAGGCATTGGCGGCCTGATCGGCAACGGCGGCAACGGCTTCAACGGCGGCAACGGCGGCTACGCCGGATGGTTCGGCACCGGCGGTGCCGGCGGCAACGGAATCACCGGCGGCAATGGCGGCAACGGCGGTAACGGCGGGTTGTTCGTCGGCCGCGGCGGCGTCGGGGGTGTCGGCGGAAACGCCACCGGTGCCCAAGGCAGCGTGGCCGGTGTCGGGGGCAACGGCGGCGACGGCGGCCTGCTGGCCGGCGGTGGCGGGCGCGGCGGAATCGGCGGCTTCGGCAATTACGGTGGTTCCGGCGGTTTAGGTGGCAACGGTGGCGCCGTGGGCGCACTGTCGCTGCTGGGCCGGGCCGGTGACGGCGGCAACGGCGGGGTCGGCAACGGCAACAACACCGGCGGCAATGGCGGCAATGGCGGCAACGGCGGAGACAACGGCTTCTTTGCGGTGTTCGGCGATGGCGGTTGGGGCGGTAACGGCGGCAATGGAGTTAATGCCGGCAACGGTGGTAGCGGCGGCACGGGCTCGGTGCTGACCGGTAATGGCGGCCGTGGCGGAGCGGGCGGAATCTCTACCGGTACCAACGGTAACGGCGGTAATGGCGGCAACGGTGGCGGTGCGGGTATCGCGGTTCTTCTCGGCAGCGGTGGCGTCGGTGGTAACGGCGGCACGGGCACCGGCACCGGCACCAGCGGCTCGGGCGGCGACGGCGGGGCCGGCGCCCTGTTGATCGGCAGCGCCGGTGTCGGCGGGGTCGGAGCGTCGGCCCTCGCGCCGGGCGGGACAGCGGGCAGTGGTGGCGACGGCGGCAGCGTGGGCGCCCTGTCGCTGTTCGGTGACGGTGGTGCCGGTGGGTCCGGCGGTGCGGGGATCAGCGGGGACGACGGTGCTGGTGGCACCAACGGCCTCGGCGGCGCGGGCGGTAACGGCCGGAACGGTACTGCAGGTGGTATCGGCGGCAATGGCGGTAACGGCAGCTCCCTGATCGGTAACGGCGGCAGCGGTGGCAGCGGTGGTAATGGCGGCAGCGGTGGAAACGGCGGCGTTGGTGGAAGCGGAACCGATCCGGTGTTTGGGCTCGGTGGTTCCGGGACCGGCGGGCGCGGTGGCAACGGTGGCAGCGGTGCCACCGGCGGTGCCGGTGGTAACGCGGGAACCGGGGCAATCCTGTTCTTCGTTGATACGACGGGCGTCGGCGGCGCCGGTGGCAGTGGCGGCAACTCGGGATCCGGTGGCACCGGTGGCCGCGGGGGCAACGGCGGATACAACCCCCTCGGCGGCGCCGGTCTTGACGGCGGCGGTGGCGGCAAGGGCGGGGACCCCGGCGCTCCTGCGCTCGGCGGTACCGGCGGTTCCGGCGCCACTGATGGCGCCGACGGCGCCGACGGGACGGCGCCGTCGACTACGTCAGGCAACGGTGGTGCCGGGGGCAACGGCGGCAACGCGAACTCGAACAACCGCGGTGGTGGACGCGGCGGCAACGGTGGCGTCGGCGGCGCCATCGGGAACGGCGGCAACGGCGGAACTGGTGGCAACGGCCGCGGCACCGGCAAAGGCGGCAACGGCGGTAACGGCGGAAATGGCGGCACCACGTCCGGCTTCGGCGGCTACGGCGGCACCGGCGGCACCAACGGCACCGGCGGCGGAACTGGATCCACCGGCAGCGACGGTACTCCTACACCGCCGCCGGCCTAAACGGACTGCGTCTCAGCCGGATTCGGGCTCGCTGGTCTGCCGGGCGCGGATCTTGGCGAACCGGTCCGACAGTCGGCGCATCCGGATCATCAGCGAGGCCGCGGGACTGACCGACGCGTCGAGGTAGGCCGCGAGGTCTTCCTGCGCGACGCCGATCCGGGAGGCAAATTCCTGCCGCCCGAGGCCGGAGCGCTCCAGGAGCAGTTGCACATGCCGGGCGGCCTCGGCGCGTTCGTTGGCATCCAGGTGACCGCGGGCGCGAACCAAAACTTCGTGGAGCGCCTTGGAGATGCCCTGGGGCGCAGCGGCTTCCAACACTTCTTCGACCTGGCGTGCGGTGCGTCCGTATGGGTCACGTTTGATCGCGACGACAATGCGCTGCCAGATGGTGATGTCGCCGGTCTCCAGCGCTTCGCGGATCGCCGACGTAGGCCAAAACTCGACGGGTCGCTCGTCGATGGCCACCGTCAACTCGCTTCCTCCAGGGTCGCTACTGCCAGCGACAGGCACCGCGTCCGCACATCGTCCCACTGTGCCGCCGCGTCCGGGGTGTACCAGCGATCATCATCGGTGGTGTCGGCGGGTACCGGATCCGCCAGCCGCCTGACCAACTGGGTCGCGATCCACATCCGGTGCGGGTTCCCGGAACTGTAGTACGCGTCGATGCCGGCCAGCACGGTCGCGGCGTTCTCGACGTTCATCGCGTCCGCGAGGTCGGCGAGTTCGGCGTAGTCCGACCGGCTGTTGCGGCACAGCACCAGGTAGCTCTGCAGTCGCAGGGTCTCGGCCCCGGTCGGGATCTGCAACCGGTCTCCGGTGGGCAACTGGACGTTGGTGGTCTCGACGGGACTGCTTCGCTCAACATCGGTCTCGGTCCCCAGTGCATCGAGTGCCACCGCGAGTCGGCCCCGCCAGATCGTCACCGGATGGGTCGGACGCAAGGTCGCGGATCGGGGCCCCCGCGAGGACTTGGCGGACCGGCGGTTGCCGCAGCCATTGAAGGCGAGAGGATCGGCGACGCAGACCGCGTCGGGAGCCATTTCCTTGAGTCGCGCCGCATTCTTGACCACCATGCGCAGGTCACCGGCGGGCGGTGCGATAGCGGAGATTTCGTCGGGGAGTACGACGAGATCGCCGAGGTCCAGTTTGGGCAGCGGCTTCTCGAAATCGACCGACGGCAGGATGCGGTCCAGCCAGGCCGGCAACCACCAGTTCCACTGGTCGAACATCGCCATCAGCGACGGCACCAGCACCAGTCGGACCACGGTGGCGTCGATCGCGATCGCCACTGCGCAGGCGACGCCGAGTTGGGCGACCAGGGGCATACCCGCGAAGGCGAAGCCGATGAACACCGCGATCATGATCAACGCCGCACTGGTGATGGTGCGGGCACTGGTCGCGACGCCGTAGGCCACGGCGTCGCGGGTATCGCCGGACTGCAGGTAGCGCTCCCGGATCCGGGTCAGCAGAAAGATCTCGTAATCCATCGACAAACCGAAGGTCAGGGCCAGCACCAACGGTGGGATGGTGCTGTCGATGGAGGAGATCGGTTCGAACCCGATGCGCTCCAGCCAGCCCCACTGGAACACCGCGACCAGGCTGCCGTAGGCCGCGGCGACCGACAGCACCGTCATCAGGACGCCCTTGAGTGCCAGGAACAGCGATCGGATGGAGATCAGCAGCATCACGAAGGCGATCAGCGAGACGAAACCGAAGACCAGCAGTTTGGTCTGCGACACCCGGTCATCGAAATCCTTGATCAGCGCCGTCGGTCCGCCGACGTCGATCTGGGCCCCGGCCGCCGCGGCGGGCAGTTCCGCGCGCATCCAGTCGACGGTGTCGCGGGCGGCGAGGTCCTCGGGGTCCACCGACATCACCGCCGAGATCAGCGCGCTGCTGTTGTCGTCGGCGAACTCCGGCGGGGACACCGACACGACGTTGGGGGCCTCGGAAATCCTCGCGCCCACCGCGTCCAGTTCGCCGGTGTTGCCCGAGGCGTTCCCGCCGGGGAAGGTGACGAGTACGCGTATCGGACCCAGTGCCCCGGGACCCAGGGCCTCGGCGGCCGCGGCCACCCCGCCGCGGATCTCGTGGGAGGACGGGAACTGCCGCTGCATGCTGTTGCCGAGCGTCATCGACAGCGCAGGTGCGGCCACCAGCAACAGAAATGCCGCGGCCCCCAGGGCCGAGGCCCAGGGCCTGCGCATCACCGCGCCGACCCAGCGGGTCCAGAATCGCGACTGACCGGATTCGGGTCGGCGCGACCAGTGCAGCAGGGGCGAGCGCCGCGCCGCCGCTCGTCCGAACGTGGCCAAAATGGCGGGAGTCAGGGTGGTTGAGGTCAGCACCGCCACCGCCACCGCCAGGATTGCGCCGGTCGCCATCGACTTCAGAACCGGGGTGTTGATCAAGTAGATGCCGGTCAGCGAGGCGATCACGGTGAGCCCAGAGAGCACAACGGCCAGACCTGAGGTCGCCATGGCGGCATCGGTGGCCTGGTCGCCGTCGCGTCCGGCGCGCAACTCCTCCCGAAATCTCATCAGGATGAACAGCGAGTAGTCGACCGCCAGGGCGATGCCGAACATCGACACCGTGGACGTGACGAACACCGACATCGTGGTCAGCGTGGAGAGCGCGTAGACCACACCCATGGTCACCGCGACCGTGCAGATCCCGAGGGCCAGCGGGATCGCGGCGGCAGCCAGCGACCCGAACACCGCAACCAGCACCATCAGAACGATCGGAAGGTTCCACCGCTCAGCGGCGGCGATATCGCTTTTGGTGCTGGTCTGCGCGGCCGCGCCGAGCGCACCCTGACCGATGACGTACAGCCGCACCCGGCCGTTGTCGATCGCGCCCGGCTGGTCGCCGTCGACGCCGATTTTCGCCCGCAACTGCCGTGCGATGTCCACCGCGCCGGAGTTGTCGAAGCCCAGGCGCAGGGACACCACGTAGGGGCGGTCCGGTGCCGGTTCCGGCTGTGCGGGGTTCGGGCGCACCTCAACGCTGGGCACCTGCTGCGCCGCCTGCTCGAGTTCGGCCACGGCGGCGGCCATATCGTCGTACGTCGCGTCCGCCCGGGGCGCGGCCACCAGTGCCAACGCGGACGCGCCCTGCTGCGCGTACTGGTTTTCGATCGCGTTCTGGACGTGCAACGACTGCGAGTCCGCCACCTCGAAGCCGCCGCCGGTCAGTTGGTTGGACTGGGTCAGCGCAAGATAGATCGACGGCAGCAACGCGAACACCCAGCAGCCGAAAACCAGCCATCGGTGTCTGCGCAGCGTGCCGCTCAGACGCATCATGAACTGCTGGATGGCTATTCTCCCGGAAATTGCAGCGAATCGCGTGGTTGCGAGCCTACCGCAGCACCGTCGGCGCACCACGGTGACAAGATCCGGCCCGGACAGCACCGGGCAGCGCGACTGCCTTACGATGATCCTCTCGCTGACTGTGAAGGAGTTGTGCCGATGATCAGCAGCACTTACACGCGTGGGGTCGGTGCCGCGATCGGTGCGGGCGTGGTCGTCGGTGCGCTGGTCCTCGGCGTGGCCCCGTCGGCGCACGCCGCCCCGCCCAACTGCACCGCTGCGGACCTCGCCGGGGTTGCCTCGGGCGTCTCCGCGGCCACCTCGGCGTACCTGTTCACCCACCCCGACGTCAACGCTTTCTTCACCGGGTTGGAGGGCACGCCCCGCGACACCCTTCGGGATTCGGTGCGGCAGTATTTCGACGCCAACCCCCAGGTGCAGGCTGAACTCGCCGGGATCCGCCAGCCGTTGGTGGATTTGAAGGCGCGCTGCGGGAGCTCCGACGACCTCGACGCCCCGAACCCCTAGCGGGCGCGGGCCCTCCACCGGTGGGCTATTTTCCGCCAGCCCAGGATGCCCCGCCAGCCCAGGATGAGTAGCGCGGTCACCACGGTGGCCACCACGATGAAACTCACCGCGGTGCCCTCAGACGTGGCGTGCCGCAACAGCATTCCCACCACCACGGTGCACACCCATACGACGACACCGGTCGGTGCCAACGCGGTGGGGCGATGCCAACCCCGGGAGAGCAACCAGCCGATCGCCGTCCCGGTCAGGAATGGCCAGGCCGTCTCGGCGACGCCCACGACGCTCACCCCTTCGGCATGGTTCCTTCTGCCGAGCGCGACGAAGAACACCACGCAGGCGACATCGGCGACCAACGCCGGCAGCACCGGCGACCTTGCCTTGCGGTTCTCCATAATCATCGAAGGATATTCCTGGCCGGGTATTTCAGGACGGCCCGTCGGTGTCGTGCTCGGGGGTCGCGAGCTCATCGATCGCGACGTCGGGATCCAGTGCGCCGTCGGTCCGGAACATGAAGAAGAACACCACCCACCCGATCGCGGAGATGAAGATCCAGCTGACCAGGCGGTAGATCAGCATTGCCGAGATCGCGTCCGCCAGCGCCATTCCACTGGAGACCAGGCCGGGAACCAGGATGGCCTCCACGACCAGCAACCCACCCGGCATCAGCGGGATCGCGCCCATCGCGCGGGCGGCCGCATAGGCCACGGTCAGTCCCGCCAGCGACGGATGCCCGCCCGCGGCGTAGGCCGCAAAGGCCAGGCAGGCGACGTCGGCAATCCAATTGAACAGCGACCAGCCGAACGCCTCCGAGAGTGCGCGCCGGCCGAGGCTCACCGATTCCAGTTGGGTGAGCGTCTCTCGCCACCTTCGTAGTCCGGTATCGGCGGGCTTGCTGCGTAACGAGTTCAGCCAGCCCAGCACTCTGACGCCGATGCCGTCGATGAGTTCCGGGCGGGTCGCCACCGCCTGGGCGAGGAGCAGTAGTGCGATGAACCCACCGAGGGTGAACAGCAAGGAGAATGGGTTGTCCTTGGCCCCCAACAGAAATGCGCCGCCCAGGCCCAACAGGGCCAGTCCCACGACTTGAAGTGCGCCCGACATCACCAACTGCCAGGAAGCCACCACCGGTGAGGCGCCCCAGAGCCGTTGTTGCCGGTAGACGAAGGTGGCCGAGAGCACCGGGCCGCCGGGAAGTGTCGTACTTAAGGCGTTGCCTGCATAGAACGCGGCTTCCGAACGCCATTGGCTCACCGTCACTCCCGCCGATCGCAGCAGTGTCCGTTGAATCTGGGCAAAGCTGTGCATCGAGGCCATGGCTGCCGCGATCGCCGCCAGCACCCACCACAGGTTCGCCGACAGCAGGCTCTGCCAGGCCTTGGCCAGTTGATCCCACACCAGGGTGGCCTCCACCGCGAGGACGATCACCGCCACGCCGATCAATACCCAGCGCACCCACCAGTACTTCCCCCGGACCGAGGTGGTGTGGGCCACGGGTTTCAGGGTAGCGGTGCTCAGGCCGGTTAGGCTGGCTCGGTGACGGCCGGCCGAGGTCCCGATAACGACGCTGTCGCGCCCCTGGTTCGCAAGGCGACGGCTTGGGCCTGGCACCTGTTGATCCTTCTCGCGGCAGTCGTGGCATTGCTGTTGGTGATGTGGCAGCTACGGGTGATTGTGGTTCCGGTGTTTATCGCCGTCATCCTGACGGCGTTGCTGCTGCCCGCGGTCGACCGGCTCGATCAGCGCGGAATGCCCCGCGGCGGCGCGGTGGCACTGGTGTTACTCGGTGGACTCGGACTGTTCGGCGGCATCCTGACTTTCGTTGTCAGCCAATTCGTTTCCGGACTACCGGGCCTCGTCACGGAGGTGACTCGCAGCATCGACAACGCCACGAACTGGTTGATCGATGGTCCCGCCCATCTGAGCCGGGAACAGATCGACAAGGCCGGCGATACGGCCGTTGCGGCGTTGCGCGACAACCAGGAGAAGCTGACCAGCGGAGCGCTGTCTACCGCGGCTACCTTGACCGAGATCGTGACCGGCGCCCTGTTGACGCTGTTCACCTTGATCTTCCTGCTCTCCGGTGGCCGCGGCATCTACGTCTACCTGACGAAGATCGTTCCGGCCGGCTCCCGGGATCGGGTCCGTGCCGCCGGCCGGGCCGGGTTCGGATCGCTGATCGGATATGTCAGGGCGACGTTTCTGGTGGCGCTCGTCGATGCCGTCGGTATCGGTTCCGGTTTGGCGATCCTGGGCATTCCGCTGGCACTTCCACTGGCGTCGCTGGTGTTTCTCGGCGCCTTCGTGCCGCTGATCGGGGCGGTGCTCACCGGGTTTGTCGCCGTCGTTGTTGCCCTGCTGGCCAAGGGATTCATCTATGCCCTGATCACTCTGGGCCTCATCGTCGCGGTGCAGCAGGTCGAGTCCCATGTGCTTCAGCCGTTGCTGATGGGCCGGGCGGTGTCGATCCACCCGCTGGCGATCGTGCTTGCCATCGCCACCGGCGCGGTGCTCGCCGGGATCATCGGTGCGCTGTTGTCGGTTCCCCTCCTGGCGTTCCTGAACAGCGCCATCCGCGTGCTGGTGGCTCCTAGGGAACCCGACGCCGCCGACGACGGAGGGTTTAGAGCCGACCTTCCCGCCGCAGCAGATCCTGCGCACTGACCCCGTTGGATTTGGCGCGAGCATTGAGTTGCTCGGTGGCCACGTCGGAGTCGCCCGAAATCGGCCGGCTCACCGGGATGGCGCGGGTTTCCTCTGCGTAGTCCGGCGCGGACTGGGTCGGTATTGCGGTCGTCGGCGGCTCCTCGGCCGGGGTGGGTTCGGCGATCACCGACGTCGGTTCGCTCGCGCTCGAGGGCTCGATGCGGTCCGGCCGCGGGAGCACCTTGCCGCGAATCTCGCTGAGCCAGGACCCGATGTCCCGGCCCCCAGAGGATTTACCTTCTGAGGATTTACCTTCTGAGGATTTATCTTCTGGGGGCTTTCCTTCAGGGGATTTACCTACTGGGGACTTACCTTCGGGGGATTGAGCCGTGCCGAACCGCGTGGTGGGTGCTTCATCGGTGGATTGTCCCGGGCTGCCCACCGGTTGAGCCGGGGCAGCGACCGCGCTGACGAGCGCGCCCGCGGGCTGGCGAACGGCGGGCCGCTTGAGTTCGTCGGGAAGGGTGGTCTCGCCGAGACCGATCTTGTGCTGCAGGCGTTTCATCCATTTCGGCGCCCACCAACAGTCATCACCGAGCAGTTTCATGATCGCCGGAACCAGGAACATCCGCACGATGGTCGCGTCGAGCAGGAGGGCGATCAGCAGACCGAACGCCAAATACTTCATCATGACCAGGTCGGAGAACACGAACGCGCCGGCCACCACGGCCAGCACCAGCGCGGCTGCGGTGATCAACCGACCGGTGGTGGCGGTACCGACCCGGATTGATTCGGTGGTGGACATGCCGCGATCGCGGGCCTCCACCATCCGGGATACCAGGAACACTTCGTAGTCGGTCGACAGGCCGTAGATCACCGCGATGATCAACCCGATCATCGGGGCCATCAGCGGCTGTGGGGTGTAGTTCATCAACCCGGATCCGTGTCCGTCAACGAACATCCAGGTCAGGATGCCCATCGTCGATCCGAGGGTGAGTGCGCTCATCAGCGCCGCTTTGATCGGCAGCACCAGCGAACCGAACGCCAGGAACATCAGGACCGTGGTCGTGGAGATCAACAGCAGCACCATTAGGGGCAGCCTCGAGTACAGGCTGTGGATGGAGTCCTGTTCCAGTGCCGGGGTGCCGCCGACATAGACCGATACCCCTCGCGGCGGGGAGATGTCCCGCAACTCCGCGATCTTTTCCGCGGCGTCGTTGCGGTTGATCAAGCCGTTCTGGATGACCCGCACCGACGGGTCGTTCGAGGTGCCCGGCCGGGGCTTCCACATGGCGTCGGGGTTGTTGTCCGGATCGGTGAAGCCGCTGATGGCCATCGCCCGGCTGCGGATCTCCGCGACCTGCTGGTCGGTGACGGGTTGGCCGTCGTCGTTGGAGATCACCAGCGTCAGCGGTTCGGTGCGGAACCCCGGGAAGGTCCGGTCAAATTCCTCTTGGGCCACCCGGACCGGATTATCCGGCGGCAGGTACTTCTCGCTGATGCCGCCGAGTGCGAGGTTCCCCAGCGGAATGATCATCACGACCAAGAGCACCACGATCGGGGCGGCGAACAGGATGGGCCGCTTCATCACCCGGTTGACCAACTTGCCCCAAAACCCACTTTCGACCTCTTCGCGGGTCTTGGTTTTCTGGGTCCTCTCGGCCACCCACTCGATGATGTTTCGGGACACCGACCAGTTCCGCAGGAACGGCACCCTCAGCAGGGTTCGGACCCCCAGTGCATCGACGTTCGGCCCGAGGATGGCGAGGATGGCGGCGAGCACGGTGATCGACAGCACCGCCGCCAGCATGACCGAGGCGATGATTGCGTAGGTGATCGACTTGAGGAACCCCTGCGGGAACAACAGCAGGGGCAGCGACGACGCCACGATGATGACGGCGGAGAAGACCACAGTTCGTCCGGCGGTCATCACCGTGCGCCGGACCGCGGCTTCGGTGTCATAGCCCTCGGCGATCTCCTCTCGGAATCGGCTGACGATGAACAGTCCGTAGTCGATCGCGATACCGAGGCCGATCAGGGTGACGACCGGTTGGGCGAAGAAGTGCACGGGCGCGAAGTTGGCCACGATTCGCATGATGCCCAGCGCACCGAGGATGGTCAGACCGCCGATGATGGCCGGCAGGCTGGCCGCCACCACTCCGCCGAAAACGAAGAACAACAGCACGGCCACCAGGGGAATGGCGGCGATCTCGGCACGCTTCTGGTCGACGCCGATGGTCCCGGTGAGCTCATTGGCCAGTGGGTTGAGCCCGGCCAGCTTGATGTCGCCGTCGTTGATCTGTTTCAGGTCGGGTGCGACGTCCTGGTAGTTCTTCAGGATCTCGTCGTCGTTGTCGCCCTCCAGGGGGATGCTGACGAACGTCTGCCGCATGTCCTGGGTTCTCATCTGGGCGACCGTGGCGTCGGTGCTGTCGGGGGCTCGTAGCCAGCCCGCCCAGCCGGCCACCTTGTCGTCGTGCTTGGCGACGAAGGCGTCGAGTTCCTCAACGGTCCGCTTCGACCACTGCGGATCGTCGACCTTTGTATCGCCCGGTGGAGTCAGGATGGCCACGACGTGGCTGGTGCGGTCCCGGCCGTAGGCGCCATCGGCCAGCAGCGAGGCCTGTACCGACTGGCTGCCCTCGTCGTAGAAACCGCTCTGGGTGACGTACTTGCCGAGGTCCATGCCGTAGATGCCGCCGCCCACGCACAGCGCGACCATGAGACCGATGACGATGTAGCGATACCGGTACACGGTCCGACCCCACCAGGCGAACACTCAATCTCCTCACTGACGACCGAACCTCTTCTGACCGGTTCGGCAGCCCTACAGTCGTGAATTCAGTAGCGCGGACAGCGGCCGGAATGGCGCAAGCCATGCCCCGTGTTCCGGCAACGAATCCAGGCCGATTCGCGGCAACGGCTCACGGAAGACACCGGGGATGTCTTCCAAGTCGACAAAATCCAAGCTATCCGACGCTAACGCCCAGCTTGCGTGTTCGCGAAATCCCAGCACGCCCACCGGAGTGCCTGCTCGCGCGATGGCTTCCAGGGGAATCCTAAAAGCCTGCCCGTCCGCGGACGCCACCAGCAGGTTTGCCAGGCCTTCAGAGTTCCGCAGGGCGATGTGGGCCAACATGTCGGCATCGACGTCGCTGTCCTCGTCCACTTTGGGTTTGGCGAATACCGCGAAGCCGACATTGCGCAGGGCCTCCACCCAGGGGCGGACGACGTCGGCGCTGCCGGCGGCAATGTTGGTGAACACCGTGGCCTCGGGTTCCAGGACTGTTCCCGGATGCTCGGCGGACAGTTCTGCGGTGCGGTGGAGCAGCCAGCGTCCGAGGGCATCGAATCGCGGCCGGTGCGCCGCGGTGGGCCGACCGCCCAGAATCGAACCAAGCCCCATGTCGAGATTGGGTGCGTCCCAGATCAGCAGCACCCGCTTGGTGGCCGGTCCCGGATCCGGTCCGACCGGGCCCGGCGGGGCGGCCTGAGTGGTCTCGTCGATCACGGTCACGGTTGTTTCACCCACAGAAATTCGTTCACCGCGTCGCCGGCGTGACGGGCTTTCGACTCATATTTGGTGGCCGGCCGCTCCTTAGAGATGGCCAGCGGCTCACCCCGCCGGGCCGGGCGAAGTCCTGGTTCGGCATTCCCGACCACCGCGATCTGCTCGGCGTATCCCCGGTGGTCGGTGGCGACGTGCAGGACGCCCCCGGGGCGTAACCGCCCGGTGATCAGTGCGACGGTCGGCTGCTGAAACAGGCGACGTTTATGGTGGCGGGATTTCGGCCAGGGGTCGGGAAAGAACATCCGTACGCCGGTGAGCGAACCTGGGCGCACCAGATGTTCGAGGACGTCGATGCCGTCGCCCCGGATCAACCGGATGTTAGAGATGGCCTCACGGTCGATGGCGCACAGTAATTGAGCCAGGCCGCGGCGGTAGACCTCAACGGCGATGACATCGATATCGGGCTCCGCGGCAGCCATTGCCAGCGTTGAAGTGCCTGTGCCGCAACCGATCTCGAGAACCAGCGGTGCAGTCCGGCCGAACCAGGTCTCGGTATCGAGTGGTTCATCGTGTTCCTTGTCGCCCGACTCGGTTGGCCGGGCCAGCATCCCGATCCGCGGCCAGAGCCGGTCCCAGGCCTCCTGCTGGGCTTCGGTCAGGGCCGCGCGCCGCGAACGGAAACTACTCACCCGCCGGCGGGCATGCGCCGGGATGTCGGGCACGGTCGAGCCGCCCTGGCGCTGGGTGTGCATTTGACCATGGTGGCCCATGAACAGCGGTGCACGACCACCCGGATACAGATTGATACCCAACAGTTGTCTTTGGGCTGACTCGCGGGCAATCGGGGTGGCTGCCACCATCACCTGATGGACGACGGTCCACTCGCCGCGGTGCTGGCCGCAGGTGCCGCCGTGCTCGATGATCCGGCCCTGTCACGCCTGAGCGCCGACCTGAGCGCGCCCCTGCGGGTGGGGGTCTGCGGTCGACCGGGTGCTGGCCGAACCGCAGTGCGCCGTGCGCTGCGGGGCGCGGGTCTTGGGGTGACGGCCCCGGGCGTGGCCGCTGACGTCGGCGTCTATGTCTTCACCGAAACCCTGACCCCCGATGACCGCGCCGCTCTGGCCGATGCCCGCCTGCCGACGGTGGCAGTACTCAACAAGGCCGATCTCGTCGGATTTCGGGGTGATGGACCCATGGCGATCGCCGCGGCTCGCTGCCGTGAGCTGCAGTCCAGCACCGGGGTGCCGACCAGGCCGCTGGCCGCGCTGTTGGCGGTCGCCGCCGGCGATCCCGCCGTACTTGATCCCGAACTCGCAGCGGCGCTGCAGCAGCTGACGGAGGGGTCGGCAGGGATGAACCCGACGCTATTGAGCCCGGGAATCCGGCGCCGGCTGCTGGCCGAGTTGGATCTGTTCGGGATCGCGAATGCCGTGGCGGCAGTAGCCGGTGGCGCGGATCCGGCAGCGCTGGCTGCACTGTTTTGCCAGCTCAGCGGACTGAATTCGGTGATTGCGGAGATTGAGCGGATGGGTGCGCTGCCAAGGTACCGCCGCCTGGTCGATGCCTTGGCGCCCCTGGTCGGTGAGTCGGTTGGTCCCCGCGGCGCCCGGGTGGCGGAGTTCCTCGCCGGCGACGCCGTCGTACTGGCGCGCAGGGCCGCCGCGGCTGACGTCCTGACCGCCGCGGGAGAGATCCCGACGGGGGAGATTCCGGACGGTTCCGGCGAACCCGACGCCGCGCTGCGCCGGGCGATCTCCTTTCAGCGCTACGCACGCGGCCCGGCGGCAGTGCTGCACCGTGCCTGCGCTGCCGACATCATGCGCGGTGAGTTGCGGCTGTGGCGACGGGCCGCCCGATACCCATGAGCGAGCCCCCAACCATCCTGGTGACCGGCCCGGCACTGGCCGGCGTGACCGCAGTGGCCCGCGCACTGCAGGTGCGGATGGATCCCGGGTATCGCGTGGTCGAATGCCTCGGCCCCGGTGAGCGGTCAACGACCGTGGTGTTCGTCGTCTCCGCGGCCGCTCCGATGGCCGACGCCGACGCGGCCTTACTCGGCGACGCTGCGGCCGACACCGACGCGGTGGTGGGCGCGGTGTCCAAGATCGACGTTCACCGCACCTGGCCGCAGGTACTCGAGGCCAACCGCAACCGCTATCCGCATCTGGCCTGGGTGGGGGTCGCGGCCGACCCGCAGATCGGGGCAGTGAGGCTGGACCGGCTTGCCGGTGCGGTACTCGCGACGCTGGCACTCTGTGGGCGGGAGCGTTCCCGCGGCGGCGAACCCGCGCCGCGGTCGCGTGCCGCACGGACGTTGTTGCTGCGCAGCCGGATTCAGCTGGCCCGGGTGCACCTGGGCGGGCAGGCTCGCGCACTGTGCGCGAGCCTGCGTGCCGAATTGCGCCAGGAGGCGGCCGGGGTACCGCGGGGCGGGGTCGATGCGTTCTGTTCGCGGGCGCATCGCCGGTCAACGCAGGTGGCAGCGGAGTTCGACGCCACCCTGAGCACCGCGCTGCCCCGCCTCGTCGGTCTCCCGGCGGGGCCGTTCTCGGCATCAGCCCCGTCGTGTCCGGCACTCGAGTCGTATCTGCCGCGCTTCAGCCACCCGCGATCAGACGACCGATTGGCCGTCTTGCTCAGCGTCGGCTTCGGTCTCGGAGTGACGTTCACCGTGGGGCGGTCGCTGGCCTATCTGGTGCCCGCCTGGTGGCCGGCCGTCGTCGCGGGTTGTATCGCAGCCGGCATCGCACTGACCTTCTGGGTGATCCGAACCCGCAGCCTGGTGGCCGAGCGTGCGGCGCTGGATCGGTGGTCAGCGGAGCTGGCCGCCGGCCTGCGCGCGGCCCTGGAGGATCAGCTGGTGATCCAGCTGCTGGCGGCCGAAACCGCCCTGGCGGCACGTTCGGGGATTGGGCCGTCGCGCGATCGGACATAATCAGTTCTCCGACGGCTTTGCGGTTAACTGCGGGCGGTTTAGCGGCGGGCAGTGCGCCCGCGTTAATCTGATCGCAACTCAAGTGGGAGATACCTAATGACCTCAGCGACCATTCCCGGTCTGGACAACGCACCGACCAAGCACGCCGGCTTGCTCAGCTGGGTCCGCGAGGTCGCCGAACTCACCGGACCGGATCGGGTCGTGTTCGCTGACGGTTCGGTGGCGGAATACCAGCGTCTGTGCGACCAACTCGTGGCCGCCGGCACCTTCACCGCGTTGAGCGCACCGGACAAGCCGGGTTCCTACCTGGCTCGCTCTGAGCCCTCTGATGTGGCCCGCGTGGAGTCCCGGACGTTCATCTGCTCGGAGCGCGAGGCCGACGCCGGCCCGACCAACAACTGGATGGCGCCCGAGGAGATGCGCGCCACCATGACCGAGTTGTATCGGGGGTGCATGCGCGGTCGCACCATGTACGTGGTGCCGTTCTGCATGGGACCCCTCGGCGCCGACGATCCCAAGCTGGGGGTGGAGATCACCGATTCGGAGTACGTCGTGGTGTCGATGCGGACCATGACCCGGATGGGCACGGCGGCGCTTGCGAAAATCGGCGATGACGGCTTCTTCGTCAAAGCACTGCATTCGGTGGGCGCGCCACTGGAACCGGGCCAAGCCGACGTCGCGTGGCCCTGCAGCGAGACCAAATACATCAGCCACTTCCCGGAGACTCGCGAGATCTGGAGTTACGGGTCCGGCTACGGCGGTAACGCGTTGCTGGGCAAGAAGTGTTACTCGCTGCGCATCGCCTCGGTGATGGCCCGCGACGAGGGCTGGCTGGCCGAACACATGCTGATCCTCAAACTCATCTCCCCGGAGAATAAGGCTCACTACGTGGTGGCGGCGTTCCCGTCGGCGTGCGGCAAGACGAACCTCGCGATGCTGCAGCCGACAATTCCGGGCTGGCGCGCCGAAACCCTCGGCGACGACATCGCCTGGATGCGTTTCGGTGAGGACGGCCGGCTGTACGCGGTGAACCCGGAGTTCGGGTTCTTCGGGGTGGCACCGGGCACCAACTGGAGTTCCAACCCGAACGCGATGAAGACGATCGCCGGCGGAAACACCGTCTTCACCAACGTGGCGCTGACCGACGACGGTGATGTGTGGTGGGAGGGCCTCGAGGGTGAACCGCAACACCTGATCGACTGGAAGGGACAGGACTGGACGCCGGAGTCCGATCATCCTGCCGCTCATCCGAACTCGCGCTACTGCACCCCGATGTCTCAGTGCCCCACCCTGGCGCCGGAATGGGATGATCCGCAGGGCGTGCCGATCTCGGCGATCCTGTTCGGCGGCCGGCGCAAGACGACGGTGCCCCTGGTGACGCAGGCCCGCGACTGGCAACACGGGGTCTTCATCGGCGCCACCCTGGGCAGTGAACAGACCGCGGCAGCCGAGGGCACGGTCGGCACTGTGCGCCGCGACCCGATGGCCATGCTGCCCTTCATTGGTTACAACGCCGGCGACTACTGCCAGCACTGGATCGACCTCGGCAAGAACGCCGACTCCTCGAAGCTGCCGAAGATCTTCTTCGTCAACTGGTTCCGCCGCGGCGACGACGGCCGTTTTCTGTGGCCGGGCTTCGGTGAGAACAGCCGGGTGCTCAAGTGGATCGTCGAACGGGTCGAGGGCACGGTTGAGGGCATCTCGACCCCGATCGGCGTCGTGCCGGCGATCGGCGATATGGACCTCGGTGGGCTCGACGTCACCGAGTCCGACGTCGCCGAGGCACTGCGCGTCGACACCGCAGAGTGGCGCGCCGAACTTCCCTTGATCGAGGAGTGGTTCGACTTCCTCGGCGAGAAGTTGCCCACCACCCTGCGAGACGAGTTCGAGTCACTCAAGCAACGACTTGCCGAGGCGGACTAAGTAGAGTCCACGCATGCAGATCCGCGAGCATGCGCAAGCCACGCCTGACAAACCCGCCGTCATCCTCTATCCCAGCGGCACCGTCGTCACCTTCGGCGAACTGGAGTCTCGGGCGAATCGGTTGGCGCACCTGTTCCGTCAGGCCGGCCTGCGCGAGGGCGACGCCGTCGCGATCCTGATGGAGAACAACGAGCACTTCCACATGGCGATGTGGGCGGCACGGCGTGCGGGTTTGTACTACGTGCCGATCAACACCCACCTGACCGCCGCTGAGGCCGCTTACATCATCGATAACTCCGCGGCCAAGGCCATCATTGGTTCGGCGGGCACGCGGGGTGTCCTCGAGAAACTCGGTGAGCACCTGCCACAACTGCCCGGACTTTTGTTGATTGCCGGAGCCGCTTTGTCGGCGACCGACGCCTCCGGCGATGATCTGGACGGCTGGCTTCGTTACCCGCAATGTGTTGCCGACCAACCGGATACGCCCATCGCCGACGAGATCGAGGGTGATCTGCTGCAGTACTCCTCGGGCACCACAGGCCGGCCCAAGGGCATCAAACGCGCGCTGCCGCATCTGCCGCCGTCGGAGGCGCCCGGCCTGATGACCGCGCTGGTGAGTTTCTGGGCGAAGCCCGACGGGGTCTATCTCAGCCCCGCCCCGCTCTATCACACCGCGCCGTCGGTCTGGTCGTTGACGATGCACGCCGCCGGAATCCCGGTGGTGGTGATGGAGAAATTCGATGCCGAAGGCGCCCTCGATGCGATCGCGCGTCACCGCGTCACCCACGGCCAGTTCGTTCCGGTGATGTTCACCAGGATGCTGAAACTGCCTGAGGCGGTGCGCACTTCGTATGACGTCTCGAGTCTGGAACGCGTGATGCACGCCGCGGCGCCGTGCCCGGTGCAGATCAAGCAGCAGATGATCGACTGGTGGGGTCCGATCGTCGACGAGTACTACGCCTCCTCGGAGGCGCATGGCTCGACCCTGATCAGTGCCGAGGAGTGGTTGGCGCACCCCGGGTCGGTGGGTAGGCCGATGGGCGGGGCCGTGCACATCCTCGATGAGGACGGAAATGAACTGCCCGCCGGTGAGCCCGGAGAGATCTACTTCGAGGGTGGCAACACCTTCGAGTACCTCAACGACACCGAGAAGACCGCGGCCTCACGAGACAAGCGCGGCTGGACGACCGTCGGTGACATCGGTTATCTCGACGACGAGGGTTACCTGTACCTGACCGACCGCCGCCACCACATGATCATCTCGGGCGGCGTCAACATCTACCCGCAGGAAGCCGAGAGCCTGCTGGTCACCCACCCCCGGGTGATGGACGCCGCGGTGTTCGGCATTCCCGACGAGGAGATGGGCCAGTCAGTCAAGGGTGTCGTGCAGTTGGTCGAACCCGGTTCTGCCAGTGCCGAATTCGGCGATGAACTACTGACCTGGTTGCGGGAGCGGTTGGCGCACTACAAGTGTCCGCGGTCGATCTCCTTCGAGGAGCAACTCCCACGCACTGATACCGGCAAGCTCTATAAGCAGAGCCTGATCGAGAAGTACTCCGCGGTGTGACTGCGGCACCCTATTTCGATGACCTGGTAGTGGGCCAAGTATTCGACACGGCGCCGTCGATGACGATCACCGCCGGTATCGCGGCAGCCCATCAGGCGATCACCGGCGATCGGTTACGGCTGGCGCTGGACGCGGAGTTATCGGGCGCGGTCCTCGGCGATCCCGGACAACTGGCCCACCCGGGGGTGGTGTGCGATATCGCTATCGGCCAGTCCACGGTGGTGACGCAACGCGTGAAGGCCAACCTGTTCTATCGCGGGCTGAGCTTCCACCGGTTCCCGGTGATCGGCGACACCCTGTCCACCCGCACCGAGGTGGTCGGCTTGAAACGCAACAGCGCGAAACCGGGCCGCGGACCGACCGGCCTGGCTGCGCTGCGAATGACGACCGTCGACCAGGCCGGCCATCTGGTGCTCGATTTCTACCGCTGCGCCATGTTGCCGTGCAGCCCCGATGCCGGCGACACCGGCCACAACGACGATCTATCGCAGATCGGTGTGGGCTCGGCACCGGCGGCCGACCCGACCCGACACTGGGACGCCGACGCCTTCCGCCGCCGGGTACCCGGGCCCTACTTCGACGCCGATATGGCTGGTTTGGTGCTGCGCAGCACCGGCGACGTCGTCAGCTCCGCGCCGGAGTTGGCCAGACTCACGCTGAACATCGCTGCCACACATCACGATTCGCGTGTCGGTGGTCGCCGGCTTGTGTACGGCGGCCACACCATCGGCCTCGCATTAGCCCAGACCAGCCGTCTGCTGCCCAACCTCGTGACCGTGCTGGGCTGGCAGTCGTGCGATCACACCGGTCCGGTATACGAGGGCGACACGCTCTACAGCGATCTGCACATTGAGGCAGCGGAGGAGTTGGGCGCCGCCCGCGGCGGGGTGCTGAGCCTGCGCTCGCTGGTCTACGCGGCCGGTGACGGCGAGGATCGCCCGGTGCTGGACTGGCGGTTCTTCGCGCTGCTCTTTTAAAGTGGCCGCTCACCGGCCGGTAGCCTGGTGGCTGACCTGAAAGGATCGAGCAAGCCCGATGAGCACTGATGACCTCGTTGCGCAGACTGGTTACGGCCCGGTTCGCGGAATCGACGACGGCCGAGCGGTGTCGTGGAAGGGCATCCGTTACGCGGCGGCGCCGATCGGCGAACTCCGCTTTCGGGCACCTGAGCCACCGCAGCCCTGGAGCGAGATCATCGACGCCGGCAGCTACGGGTTCGTCTGCCCGCAACCCCCGGTGCCGACATTCCCACTCGATCTCGGTGCGCCGGAGGACGAGGACTGTCTGCACCTGAACGTCTGGGCACCGTCGGGTACCCGGCCCGGTGACGGCAAGCCGGTGCTGGTGTGGGTGCACGGCGGCGCGTTCGTGCTCGGCTCGAGCAGCCAGCCGCTCTACGACGGCCGTCGATTGTCAGCCGAGGGCGACGCCGTGATCGTGACGATCAACTACCGACTCGGGGTCTTCGGATTTCTTGATCTCGCGGGGATGGGCACGGGCGACGAACAGTTCGACTCCAACGTCGGTCTGCGCGATGTGCTTGCGGCGCTGCGGTGGGTCCGCGACAACATCGCCGCGTTCGGCGGCGACCCGGCCAGGGTGACGCTGTTCGGGGAGTCCGCCGGCGCCGGCATCGTGACCGCACTGCTCGCCGTACCGCAGGCCGGGGGACTCTTCTCGGCCGCCATCGCCCAGAGTTCGCCGGCAACATCGGTCTATGAGCACGAGCGCGCCCAACGTGTCACCCATCTGGTACTCGATCATCTCGGCATCGCCGAGGCCGACGCCGGGAAGTTGCGCGACGTGGACGTCAGGGCGCTGATCGCGGCGACCAAGGAGGTGTTCGACGAGGTTCCTACCCGCAATCCGGGAACGGTCGCGTTCGTACCGGTCGTCGACGGCGACCTGCTGCACGGCTATCCCGTGCAACTCGCCCGGGAGGGCCGCACCCACCCGGTTCCGCTGATCATCGGAACGAATAAGCACGAAGCAGCGCTGTTCCGCCTGATGCGCTCTCCACTGCTGCCGATCACACCGCGTGCGATCACCTCGATGTTCAACGACATCGCCGCCGAACAGCCCGACATGGATCTGCCCACCGTGGACGAACTCGGATCGTCGCACTCTCGCTACCGCGGCAGTGGCCGCGGCGTGAGTATCGCCAGCGATGTGGGTTTTCGGATGCCGTCGGTGTGGCTTGCCGAGGGACACAACACGGTGGCGCCGGTTTATCTTTATCGCTTTGACTACGCCACCCCGATCATGAAGGTGTTGCTCGTCGGTGCGGCGCACGCCACTGAATTGCCCTATGTCTGGGGCACTCTCGGCGCACCGAAGGACGTCACCTTGAAACTGGGTGGGACGAAAGCGGCCAAGGCGGTATCCAAGCGGATGCGTGCCCGCTGGGTGAATTTCGCGGCCACCGGTAAGCCCGGTGGACTAGTCGGTGAGCCCGAGTGGATCGCCTATCAGGAAGCTGATCGTGCGTGCTTGATCATTGACCGCGACGACCGAATCGCATTCGACGCCGATGCGAAAATCCGGCAGACCTGGGGCAGCGACGTTCTACACTTCCGCTGACCTGTTTGGGTCAGTGCGGCAGATCCCGGAAGGCGGTGTCGCGGTAGGGCTCCGGTTCTTTCGGTAGGCCCAGGATGCGCTCGCCGACGATATTGCGCTGAATCTGATCGGTGCCGCCACCGATCGAAGTGAAATAGGCGTTGAGTGCGCGGAAGGTGATCGCGTCACCGACGGGATGATCCGGCCCGGCCAGCATGGTTTCCCCGCCGGCGATCTCGGTCTGTACACGGGCGGTTTCGTGCAGGATCCGTGACATCGCGATCTTGCCCAGCGACAGCAGGGTGGCGGCCTCGGCCTTATCGGCGGTGTTCTTGGCGCGGCGAGTGTTCCAGCGGTTGACCGCCGCGTACCCCTCCACCACAGCGATCTCCTGGCGGATGTGGGAGTCCGACAGCCGTCCGGCCGCTCGCGCCATGCCGATCAGACTGTTCGAGTCGGGCTTGAGGTCACCACTGGACTTCGACGTGCGGGCCAGGTCGCCCATCAACCTGCGCTCGTGCGCCAGAGCCAGTTGCAGCACAGCCCAGCCGCCGCCGGGTTCGCCCACCAGGTTGGCGTGCGGCACCCGGGCGTCGGTGATGAACACCTCGTTGAACTCCGACTCACCGGTGATCTGATGAATCGGCCGGACTTCCACCCCGGCCTGGCGCATCGGGAAGATGAAAAAACTGATCCCCTTGTGCTTGGCCGCATCCCAGTCGGTGCGGGCCACCAGCAGTCCGTAATCCGCGTGGGCGGCGAAGGAGGTCCATACCTTCTGCCCGTTGACAACCCAGTCGTCCCCGTCGCGATCGGCGCGGGTGCGCAGTCCGGCAAGATCTGATCCTGCGCCGGGTTCGCTATAGAGCAGACACCACCGAGTCTCCCCGCGCACCGACGGCCCGATCAGCCGCAGCTTCTGTTCCTCGGTGCCCAAATCATGGATCGTGCAGGCCAGCATGTCGGCGCGGTCCGCTCCGGTGCCGTACGCGCCGACGGCGGCGAATTCGGCGGCCACGATGCGTGATTGTGCATCGCTCAGTCCGCGGCCACCCCACTCCGGCTCCCAACTCGGCGCTGACCAGCCGGCGTCGAAGACCCGTTGCGTCCACCCGGTGCGGTCGGCGCCGGGATCCCAATTCTGCGCGAGCCACTGGCGCACCTCGGTGCGGATGTCGTCGTCGGTCATCAACTCTCCTCCCGGATTCGCACGTAGCGTTCCCGGTGCCAGGCCGGGTCGCCGAAGATCTGAGCGTCGGTGCGCGCCCGGCGCAGATACAGATGCGCCGGGTGCTCCCAGGTGAATCCGATCCCGCCGTGCACCTGGATGGTGGCGGCCGCGACCGAGCAGAACGCATCTGAGCAGAACGCCTGTGCCAGCGCCAGATCCGTCAATCGGTCGGGTTCTTCCGCATCGAATGCAGCGGCGACGTGCCGCGCGGCCGAACACGCCGACTCGGCCTCCAGCAGCATGTCGACGCACAGGTGTTTGATCGCCTGGAAGCTGCCGATGGCGCGGCCGAACTGGTAGCGGGTGCGGGCGTAGTCGGTGGACATCTGCACGCACTGCATGGTCCCGCCGGCCTGTTCGGCCACTAACGCCACCGCGGCGCGGTCCAGGGCGGCATCGAGAGCGGCGGCGCCGGCGGCGCCGATCAGCCGGGCCGGGGTGTCGGCCAGCGTGATCCTGGCCTGTCTGCGGGTCTGATCCACGGTGTTCAGTGCCGACACCGCAAGCCCGGCCGCGCCCGGATCTACCGCGAAAATCCCTACACCGGAATCGGATTCGGCATGGATGTAGTACCTCCCGGCACCGACACCGTCCAGCACAAAGGTCTTCTCACCGGTCAGTGACCAGCCGTTCGCGGTGCGCACCGCCGTGGTTCCGGGATGCTGCGGAGGCCGTGCCGAACCGGATTCGGCGAAGGCCACCGTCGCGCGCAGTTCACCCGCCGCGATCCGCGGAAGTGCCTCCGCGCACTCCGCGGCGTCGGCGATCCCCAGAAGCAGATACGGGGTGAGAACCGCGGCCGACAGGTACGGCGCGCACAGCAGTGCGCGCCCCATTTGTTCGGCAACGACGGCAAGTTCCGCGGCTCCGGCATCCGACCCGCCGAACTCCTCCGGAATGATCAGGCCCAGCAGACCCAGTGCCGCCAACTCGGCCCATACCGCGGGGTCATACCCGCCGTCGGCGGCCATCAACCGGCGCACCTCGTCCTGCGGTGACCGTTTGGCCATCAGGTCGGCAACGGTCTGGCGCAAGTCGGTCTGCTCACGGGTCAGTGCGGTGGACACCGGGCTCACACTTTCAGGGCGCGACGAAGGCTCGCGCACGTGCTGTCGAAGTAAGCCTGCGAGACAGCGGCTTTCGGCGCCAACCCATCGAACCCGTGGAATGCGCCGGGCACCTCGTGCACCTCACACTCCACGCCGGCGGCGTTGAGCCGCGCGGCATAGGCGAGGTCCTCTGCGCAGAACAGATCCAGGGTGCCCACGCCCAGCCATGCCGGGGCCAGACCGGCGAGGTCGGTGCGGCGGGCCGGCACCGCCACGGCCGGATCGGCCCCGCCGAGATAGGACGTCCAGCCGAAACGATTGCTGCGGGCGTTCCACAGCCGGAAGCCGGGCTTGTCGAGCTCGGGGTCGACGGTGCGGTCGTCGAGCATCGGATAAGACAGCACCTGCAACACCGGCGAGACTTCACCGCGATCACGGGCCAGAAATCCCAGGGCGGCGGCCAGCCCGCCGCCTGCACTGGCGCCGCCGATGGCGATCCGGTCGGCGTCCACGCCCGGCAGTCCGGCCAGCCAGGTCAGCACCCGGTAGCAGTCCTCGAGCGGGATGGGGTAGGGGTGTTCGGGCGCGAGCCGATACCGCGCCGCGGCCACGACGATGCCGAGTCGCTGCACATAGCGACGGCACAGCGCGTCGTCCTGCTCCGGGCTGCCGAGCAGGTAACCGCCGCCGTGGATCCACAGCAGCGCCGCGGTGGGCGCCGTCGCCGCGGTGGGCCGGTACAGCCGCGCCCCGGCGCCCAAGGGCAGGTCCACCACGTCCACGCCGTCGTTGCTGGACCGTTTTGCCATGGGCAGCCTGCGCAGTAGGGGCAGTGACCACGGGTAGAGGATTTGGCGCGGTGCGAACCTGGCCACCCGGCGCAAATCCGGATGGATCTCGTCGACGCGGACGTCAGTGGCCATGGACCATTATTACGATAGGCCCGATGAGCGAAGAATCCAGTGCCCCGGACGTCGTCCTGACCGAACAGCGGGGCCGCATCCTGATCATTACCATCAACCGCCCGGAGGCCAAGAACTCCGTCAACGCCGCCGTCAGCCACGCCCTGGCGGCCGCGATGGACACCCTTGATGACGATCCGGGGCTCTCGGTGGGCATCATCACCGGCGCGGGCGGATCGTTCTGCGCCGGGATGGACCTCAAGGCGTTCGCCCGCGGCGAGAGCGTGGCGGTGAAGGGCCGTGGACTGGGCTTCACCGAGCGGCCGCCGGTCAAGCCGCTCATCGCCGCCGTCGAGGGCTATGCGTTGGCCGGTGGGACGGAGTTGGCATTGGCCACCGACCTCATCGTGGCCGCCCGCAATTCCGCATTCGGCATCCCCGAGGTCAAGCGTGGTCTGGTGGCCGCCGGCGGTGGGCTGTTGCGACTGCCGCAGCGCATCCCGCCGGCGATCGCCATGGAGTTGGCGCTCACCGGCGACAACCTGCCTGCCGAACGTGCGCATGATCTGGGTTTGGTCAACGTCCTCGCCGAGCCGGGACACGCGTTGGAGGCGGCGATCGAACTGGCCGAACGGATCACCGCCAACGGGCCATTGGCCGTCGCCGCCACCAAGCGGGTCATCGTCGAGTCGCGCGGCTGGACTCCCGAGCAGCAGTGGGCCGAGCAGACGAAGATCATCATGCCGGTGTTCGCCTCCAAGGACGCCCGGGAGGGTGCGGTCGCCTTCGCCGAGAAGCGCGCACCGAACTGGACCGGCACCTAGGTATCAACGACGTGACGAACCGGCGCTTTGTTTGGTTTGAACTTTTTTACGACCTCGTCGTTGTCGCGGCTCTGGTGAACGGTGCCCACCTTTTCGAGGAGAGTCCCACGGTCACCTTGGGCAACTGGCTCGGCGCGACCCTTGCCGTCATGCTCGTTCTGTGGATGCTTACTGCGCTGCACGCCAACCTGTACCACTCCGATGACTGGCCGCGACGGACGCTTGTTCTCATCCAGATGTTCAGCATCACGATTGCGCTTCTCGCAATCGGACGAAAATCGGATAGCCTCGCCGACGGGGTCGGATTCGTCGCGCTCGGAATCGCCTTCCTGTCGATAGCCCTGATGTACGCATTGTCCGGTCGCTTCCGACACCGCGGCGAGGCTCGGCTCGTGACGTGGGCAATGGGCCTTGGTGGCGTCATTTTTCTCGCCGGAGCACCATTTGCGGAGTCGGGCGCCTGGGTTGAGGGGTCTATCTTCGCCGCGGGCGCTCTGATTGGTTGCGTCCCGATGTATTGGATCCTGCTCGGGCGCATCGTCAGGGAACGCAAGGTTGACGTCGAGCACTTCTCCGACCGGCTAGGCGAGTTCCTCGTCATCGTCTTGGCCGAGTCGTTCGTCGAGGTCATGATTCGTCTCGATGGGTTCACGCACATCCCGAACCCACCGGTATTGATCGCGGCCTTCCTCGTCGCGTTTGTCGCATGGGTCTGTTACTTCACCCTCATCGGACCGCGACGTATACCTCTAGGAGTCGGACCGCTTCGGGTCTGGTTTCTGGCCTACTACCTATTGATCTTTGGACTGATGGCGGTCGCATCGCGGTTCGGTTTGCTGGTGGTCAAACCGTGGCAGGAAACGTTCACCGTCTCCGTGTTTTGGACGGTGATGCCGCTGCTCTACGTCGCGCTGGCGCTGTTCGCTCTGTGGCAGATCTCGCTGCGCTACGCCGGTGCACCGCAGATGATCATGTCCCAGGGGTCCGGCGCGGCCAGGGCCAGCCGGCCCAACCGTCGGGCGTGATAGGCGGTATCGCCGAACTCACCGATCCAGCTGCGGGCCCGCTGGGTTGCCAGCCAGAGTCGGTGCTCGATGGTCACTCCGATGGCGCCGTGCAACTGATGGGCCGCGGTGATGACGATCGGAACCACCTGGCCCAGCGTCACTTTCGTCACTGTCACGGCGTAGTCGGTCTGCGCGCTGTCGAAGCCGTGATCGGCCGCCGCCGCCACTGCAAGGTCGGCCGCCGCGCGGGCGCGTTCGATCTCGCCGGCCATCGACGCCAGAGTGTGCTGCACGGACTGCAGCGCGCTCAGCGGACGGCCGAATTGTTCGCGCTCACGGGTGTGAGCCACCGAAAATTCGACGGCCGCGTCGAGGGCGCCGATGACCTGGACGCAGCGCGCCCAGGCGCCGCGCCGGGAGAGTTCGACCGCGGCGTCGATGGTGACGAAGGCACTCGCGGGCAGGTCGGCGCCAATCGCGTCGCGAGGCTCGCCGCCGGGGTTGTGGCCCCTTGTGATCGAGAGTTCCTCTGGGCGCCGCACGGCTACCCGCAGCTGGTCGCCGTCGGGCAGGGCCAGCACCACCGCGGCGGCATCCGCCGCGTACGGCACTGACTGCAGCCCGGTGGCAATGGTCAACGGACCACTGTCGGGCACCTCCAGTTCGGCACGTGCGGCCAGCCAACCGGCCAACACGTCGGTCTCGGCAAGCGGAACGGTGACGCAGTGGCGGGCCAACGAACGAAGGATCACCGCGACTTCGACCGGGCCGCCGCCGGATTCGACATTGCTGTCCAGTCGGGTCAGTCCGGCGTCCTCGAGGTGGCGCCAGGCCGCGCTGTCGAACGTGTCCGGGAGCCCGCGATGACCGATCCGTTCAGCGAACGAACGCTCACCGATCTCGTCGGCCAGATTGCGCAGATCGCTCAAATCATCTGGTGCACTGTCGAAGACACCCCCGCTGAGCACGGCCACTAGCGCAACCCCATGCCGCGTGCCACCATGCCGCGCAGCACCTCGTTGGTCCCGCCGCGCAGGGTGAACATCGGTGCGTGTGACCGCGCGGTTTCGACAAGGGTCGCGACGTGGGAGCGACCTTCGACATCGTCACCGACGTAGGACAGTAGGTCGGCGGCCAATTCCACCGACTGCTGTTCGAAGCGGGTACCGAGGTCCTTGACCAACGCGGCCTCATTCGCCGGGGACCGTCCCTGAGTCAGCGCGCGGGCCACCGCTACCGACAACTGGCGCAGCGAAATCACCCGCGCCATCAGGTCTCCCAGTGCCGCGACGGCGTGGTCATCAAGGTCAGGCTCCTTCGCCAGGGCTCGCACCAGTGCGGTCAACAGTGGCGCGGTGCTGAGGATGCGTTCCGGTCCGCTGCGCTCGAAGGACAACTCCGCGGTGACCTGGCGCCAGCCGTCGCCTTCCTTGCCGAGAAAATTGGTGTCGTCGATGAAAACCTCGTTGAAGGTGATCTCGTTGAAATGCTGCTCTCCCGACATCAGCACGATCGGGCTGATGTCGAGGCCGGGCGAGTCGGTCGGCACGATGAACTGGCTGAAGCCGGCGTGCCGGTGCTGCGGGTCGAGTGGGCTGGTTCGGGCCAGCACAACGACCTGATGGGCCAGGTGTGCACCGCTGGTCCACACCTTGGTGCCCGACAGCACCCATCCGCCATCGGTTCGAACGGCTTTGGTGGCGGCCGCCGCGAGGTCCGAGCCCGCCTGTGGTTCGCTCATTCCGATCGCCGAGAAATACCGTCCCGCAGCGATTTTCGGGAGGATCCGTCGGCGCTGCTCCTCGGTGCCGTAGGACAGCAGACCCGGTCCGACCTGACGGTCGGCAATCCAGTGCGCGGCCACCGGCGCACCGCAGGCCAGCAGTTCCTCGGCCACCACGTAGCGGTGCAGATGACCCAGACCCTGGCCGCCGTACTCCTTCGGAATCGTCAGCCCGACAAAGCCGGCATCGCCGAGGCGCGCGCTGAACGGTTCATCCCAATCTGACAGCCACGCGTCGACGGCAGGCTGCCAGCCGAATTCGGCGCGATCGGCAGCCAGGAAATCCCGCAGCCCGCCCCGAAGCTTCGCCAACTCCGGTTCGTTGGCGCACAGTGCGGCGAAGTCGTCAGCCACGACACTCACCGGTAGCCGGTGACGCGGGCGATGATCGCGGTTTTTCCATCGTCGCCGATCGCCTTCGCGTCGCCGATGGCCGACGTGCGGCCGATTCGCAGAGCCGTTCCCTCATAGACAGATTGTGCACCGGCGATGAAGGGCCGTAGGAAGTTGACCCGAATTGAGGCCGTTCGGAACGGCTCGGACTGCTCATGGTTGATGGCCGCCGCGGCCACCAGTTCCAATCCGGCGCTGCTGACGCCGCCGTGGACGATCCCGATCAGGTTGTTGACCATCGGATCGGGCCGCTGATGCAGTCTCTGGGCGCCGTCCTCGATGCTCGGGGGCCCGAGGGCCATTAGCTCGGAAAGGGCGGTCGTCGAAGTGCGGACCAGCGGATCGTCCCCCGGAACCCGCGGCTCGTCGGGCCCGCCGTCGACCGGCACCGTCCGCACGGTACCGCCGCCGATGACGGTGCCGCAGTGGGTGAGCGTGCACACCGCGAGCAAGGTGGCGCCGGCCGGACCCAGCGGCCGCGCGTTGGCCAGCACCGGTTCATCGGGCGCGGAAAGGATGCTGGCGACGGCGCCGGGACTCATCTCCACGACCAGTTCGCTGGACACCGTCCATTGCTCTTGGCCGCAGCGGTCGTAGTTGACCCGGCCGGCCACGTCATCGACCAAGACGGCCAAGCTGGCCACCGTCGGCAGACCGGTGAACGGGTTGTACATCCCGCCGACGGGCATGTGGGCCACCACGGTGAACTCGGTCAGATCACGCTCGAGTGTGGTGATGCCGAAGCGCCTGATGACGCTGATCGGTGTCTCTGGATCCACCCCTTGGGGGTACACCCGGCTACCGCGGGCCTGACCGGTCACCTCAGGTAGACGGTCGAAGCAGGGTGGCGGGCCAACGAAGGCCGCGTCCGTCTAGTCCGAACAAACCCCGGCGTCGGCCGGGCACACGACGTGTGATGGTGCGGCCGGCGATGCTGATCTCAATCAGCCACACGGCGGTCTCCTCATCAGTTTCGTTCTGGAACATAACTACGCTTACGACGGTATGGGCGGGCCTGCGGGCGTGCAAGCCGCGACGCGCCCGAGTTGTCGGTAACCAACCGATAACAGGGCGCTGAACTGCGGTCTGAGGGCTATCCGGGGCGCGTTCTATGGCGAATGTCATAGCCCGGGGAGACGCACCCTAGGCTGCATCCCATGAAGCTCATCTCCTCCATCAACGACGCGGTATCGCTGGTTGGCTCCGAACTCGGCGTCAGCGATTGGCTGGAGATCGACCAGCAGCGCATCAACGACTTCGCCGATGTCACCGGCGACCACCAGTGGATCCACATCGATGTCGAGCGGGCCAAGGCCGAGAGTCCCTACGGCGCGCCGATCGCGCACGGCTTCCTTACGCTGTCGTTGATTCCCGCGCTGAGCAAGGACAACTTCCGCGTGCAGAACGCACAGTTGGTTATCAACTACGGCCTCAACAAAGTGCGGTTCCTGTCTGCGGTGCCGGTCGGCAGCCGGATCCGGGTGCGCTCGGAGTTGGCCGACGCCGTCGCCAAGGACGCAGGCACCGTCGACCTGACCGTGCGACACACCATCGAGATCGACGGCGTGGAAAAACCCGCGGCGGTCGCCGAGATGATCGCCCGGGTGCTGTTCTAGCCCGGGTGCAGATCTAGCCCGTCACGTCTTCGGCGTGTAGCCGAACGGCAGCAGGACGCTCTTGAGTTCGACGTAGGCGTCGATGCCCTCGGGGCCGTTCTCCCGGCCGATGCCGGAGTTCTTGTAACCGCCGAACGGCGCGCCCGGATCGAAGGCGTACATGTTCACCGCGTAGGTGCCGGTGCGGATTCGCGAAGCGATCTGCATCGCCTTGTCGTTGTCGGTCGTCCACACGCTGCCGGCCAGGCCGTAGGCCGAGTCGTTGGCGATCCGAATCGCGTCCTCCTCGGTGTCATAGGGGATCACCGACAGCACCGGCCCGAAGATCTCCTCCTGGGCGATGGTCATGGAGTTGTCGACGTCGGCGAAGACCGTCGGCGACACGAAGTAACCGCCGTCGAGGCCCTCGGGGCGCCCGCCGCCGGTGACCAGTCGCGCGCCCTCCTCCTGACCCTTTTTGATGTAGCCCTCGACGCGTTCGCGCTGCTTCTCGGTGATCAGCGGCCCGATGAAAGCACCCGGGTCGTCGGGCAGACCCACCGGCATCGCCTCGACCGCCGCAGCGAGCTTGGTGACGATCTCCTCGTAGCGTGACCGGGGCGCCAGGATCCGGGTCTGCGCCACGCAGGCCTGCCCGGAGTTCATCAAGCCGGCGAAAAGCAGCATCGGCAGGGTGGAGTCGATGTCGGCGTCCTCAAGGATGATCGCCGCCGACTTGCCACCCAGTTCCAGCGTGCAGGGCTTGAGTTTCTCGGCGGCCAGCTTGCCGACCTCTTTGCCGACTGCGGAACTGCCGGTGAAGGTGTACTTGTCCACCAGGGGATTGGCGGTCAGTGCGCGTCCGGTCTCGGCCCCACCGGGTACCACCGACAGCACGCCTTCGGGCAGCCCGGCCTCGGCGAACACCTCCGCGAGCGCGTTGACGCTCAGCGGGGTCTCGGCGGCGGGCTTGAGCACCATGGTGCAGCCCGCGAGCAGTGCCGGGCCAAGTTTGTTGCACGCCAGGAACAGTGGGACATTCCAGGCCGCCACCGCACCGACGACGCCGATGGGCTCGCGCAGCACCAGGGTCTGGCCATAGATCCCGTCGCGGATGTCCGACCAGGTGAACTTGTCCGCGGCCGTGGAGTAGTACTGCAGGCCCGAGATGGCCGCCCCGTACTGCATCATGTCGACGATCATCTGCGGTTGGCCGGTCTCGGCCTTGAGCAGAAACTTGAAGAGGTCGTCGCGATCCTCGATCAGTTTGACCGCGTTGCCGATCACCGCCTGACGTTCCTGCGGCGTCATCCGCGGCCACGGGCCCTCATCGAACGCCTTGCGTGCCGCGGCACAGGCGGCGTCGACATCGGCGGCGGCGGCCATCGGCACCTTGCCGACGTACTCGCCGGTGGCCGGCGAATGCACCTCGATGACATCGGCGGTCGATGGCTTGACCCACTTGCCACCGATGAACAGCTTGTCGTATTCGGTCTTATAGGCGGTCTGCGTCATGGCAGCCACAGTACCGATTTCAGGCGATGACGAGAACCTGTTTCAGTCATCGGTCATCGGGGAGCGCAGCACCATCACCAGGTTGCTCACCAAAAACTCCCGTACACCGGGCACCGCGGTCAGCCACCACGCCCATCGGGGGTGGTAGCGGGGGAATGCGGCCACCAGTGCGCCGGTGGAGGCGGCCCATCTCAGTCCCTCGGCCGCCGACACGTTGAACAGTGACGACCCGTAGTTGTTCTTCGGCGGGTGGCCGTGGCGGCGGGTGTACCGCTGGGCCGCGCGCGCGCCGCCGAGGTAATGCCACAGGCCGGTCTCGTGGCCACCGAAGGGCCCCAGCCACACGGTGTAGGACAGGATCGCCAGGCCACCGGGCCTGGTGACCCGCAGCATCTCGGCCCCCAGTTGCCAGGGCGCCGGCACGTGCTCGGCGACATTGGACGACAGGCACATGTCGACGCTGTGGTCGGCAAACGGCAGGGCCAACCCCGAAGCCCGCACGAAGGTCCCCGGCCCGCCACGGCCGACGCCGCCGGCGGCGGCGTGCATCTCAGCGGGGTCGGGTTCGACCCCCACGTAGTTCCAGCCCGCGTCGGTGAACGCGCGCGCAAAATAACCCGGACCGCCGCCGACATCGAGGATGGTTCGGCCCCGGTGGTCGCAGGGCTGACTGGCCCGCCACAGATCGCCCACCATTGCCGCGGTATCGGCGGCCAGTGCGTCGTAAAAAAGGCCCGGGTCGCTCTGCTCGTACCGGAATTGCCCGAGCAGTCGCGTCGACCGGGCCAGGGTTGCCCGTCGGGCAAACAGGTCGGTGACGGCCATCGACGCTTACCTTGCCAGATATAAGCTGGCCCGATGCCCGACCCCGTCCGCTCAGTGCTGCTGCTGTGCTGGCGCGATACCGGCCACCCCCAGGGCGGGGGCAGCGAGACCTACCTGCAGCGCATCGGTGCGCTGCTTGCCCAATCGGGAATCAACGTCACGTTGCGCACCGCCCGCTATTCCGGCGCGCCGAGGCGTGAGGTAGTCGACGGCGTCCGTATCAGTCGCGGCGGCGGTCACTACACGGTCTACATCTGGGCCGGGCTTGCCATGGTCGCCGCGCGCCTCGGCCTCGGCCCGCTGCGCAGCGTCCGGCCCGATGTGGTGATCGACAGCCAGAACGGACTGCCGTTCCTGGCGCGACTGGCCTTCGGGCGCCGTGTCGTGGTGCTGGTGCACCACTGTCATCGCGATCAGTGGCCGGTTGCCGGCCGTTTCCTGGCCCGGTTCGGCTGGTTCGTCGAATCGCGACTCTCGCCTCGACTGCACCGCAACAATCAGTACGTCACGGTCTCGTTGCCCTCGGCGCGTGATCTCACCGACCTCGGGATCGATGCGGCCCGGGTCGCGGTGGTCCGCAACGGCTTGGACGAAGCCCCGCCGGACACACTCCGCGGACGGCGATCAGCGACGCCGCGCGTGGTGGTGCTGTCGCGTCTGGTGCCGCATAAGCAGATCGAGGACGCACTCGAGGCGGTCGCGGCGCTGCGCGGCCGGATACCGGATCTGCACCTTGACGTCGTCGGCGGCGGATGGTGGCGACAGCGTCTGGTCGAGCGAACCGAACAGCTGGGCATCTCCGACGCCGTCACCTTCCACGGTCATGTTGACGACGCCACCAAACACTTTGTGCTGCAACGTAGCTGGGTGCACGTGCTGCCCTCGCGTAAGGAAGGCTGGGGGCTGGCGGTCATTGAAGCCGCCCAGCACGGCGTCCCCACCCTCGGCTATCGCTCGTCCGGCGGCCTGACCGACTCGGTGATCGATGGTGTGACCGGACTGTTGGTCGATGACTACGACGAATTGGTGAACTCCCTGGAGCGTCTGCTGGGTGATCCAGTCTTGCGCGTCGAACTCGGCGCGAAGGCCGCGGCGCGCAGCGGTGAGTTCTCGTGGTCGCAGAGTGCGACGGCGATGCACGGCGTGCTGGAATCGGTGCATGCCGGCCGCCGGGTCAGCGGAGTGGTCTAGCCACCATGGCGACAAGCCCCACCACACCCGTTCGTCCGGGCCTGCTGCAGTACCTGCGCTACTGCTACGGCGCGGTGCTGCCCCCGGCGTACGACGACTGGGTGCGTCACGATCTCGCCGGCAAGGGTGCGCGCAGGCGAAACCTGGTCCGCGTCACGATTCCGGCGCTGTTCGTCATCGCTCCCCTCTGGCTGATACCGGCCACCCTCGGAATGCATCTGGCGATGTCGGCGCTGCTGCTGCTGCCCTTCGTCTACTTCGCCCACGCACTGGACAAGGTCTGGCGAACGTATCGACTCCGTCAGCATGGTCACGATCCCGATCTCGTCGACGCCGAGGACCGCCGGCGCGATGCCCACCTCGATGAGGACTATCGCCGTCGCCACGGACACCCTCAGGACTGAGGGCCCCGCCGGGCACTCGTCGCCGCCAGCACCGCTGCGCTACCGACGAGCATGGCGGCCCAGACCAGGTGGGCAATGATGACCGCGATCCGTTTCCAGTGCGGCACCGGACGATCCACTCCACCGATGCGATAGAGCGTCAGATCGTTGTCGGCGTAGTCGGCATTCAGCCCCGGAATGGCCTCAGTGCCAGCCTCGCTGACCACCCAGCCGACCCCGGCGGCAGCCAGCGTCGCGCGATCAGCCCCGGCGGCGATCAGTCGGTGCACATCGCGGGCGCGATTTCCCTCACCCGGCACGATGCGTCCGGAGACCACAAGGTCGCCGGTGGACAGCACGTCGGCGCGAACCCACCGCGGTAGTGGGTCGAGCACCGGCGCCGGTCCTGCCCAGTCGAATCGCCGCATCGTCGCGTCCGGCAGCACTGCGACATCCTGCGGGTCGGCGTTGATCCGGGCTGCCACCGCCGACCACCCGTCGGGGTAGCGCACCGGCGTCAGGTGTGCGCCCGCTCCCCAGGCGAGGTCGGGTAGCACTGCGATGATCGCGGCGGCGCAGGCCACAGCAATCAGACCAGGACGTGCCAGGCGCCGCAGCGTCACCACCGCACCCGCACCGGCCAGTGCATAGGCCGGCATCGCCAACGCCATCCACTTCTGGCCGTCGCGCAGCACGGCCAGGCCGGGAACCACCTCGACCACCGAGCGCAACACCATAAGGCCTGGGCCGGTGGCCATCGCCGCCACCGTCAGCAGGGTCACCGCCGCCAAAATCAGCAGCGGTTCCACCGGACGCCGACGCAGCAGCGCCGGTAACCCGCACGCCACCACCGCCAGCAACACCAGGGTCGCCACCAGAGCGAATCCCGTTGTCCGTGAACCAGGTACCGCTTCGGCGTTCCAGATCCCGCCCAGGCCGGCCAGGCTGCCGAGGGTGCCGAGTCCAGGTTCGGCACGGGCCGCGAACGGAGCCAGACCCGCAGACTGCGAACCGGCCAGTGCGGAGCCGAGGAACGACGCGGTCAGCCATGGCAGGGCCGCCGCCACGGCGATCAGCAGCAGCACGGCGCCGGCGCGCGTCCGGCCGACACCGGAACCGGGAACCGCGAGACACACCGCGGCCACCGTGGCCGCCAGCATCAGTCCGGTCGGCGTCAGGCCGGCCAGGGCGATCCAGAACACCACCGCGGCCCAGCTGCGGCGGTCCGCGGGGCCGGCCCGCACTTGCCGAACGGCGGCCGCCACCCACGGCAGACAGCCGTAGGCCAATAACAGGCTCCAGTGACCCTGCAGCAACCGTTCGGCGACATAGGGATTCCACACGGCCACCGTGGCGGCGACGAACTGGCCGGCCATGCCGGCCTCGGGGAGCACCTGCCCCGCCAATCGGGCCGCCCCCCAACCGGCGAGGAACACCGCGGCGATCAGCGCTGCCTTGACCACCACACCGCCGTCGATGACTGTCGACACGACGGCGATGGCGAAGTCCTGCGGAACCGCGCGCGGCGCGGAGTCGCCGAGACCCAGGGCAGAGTCGGAGAGGTAGGAACGAGGCGTGGACACGGCGTCACGTAACAGCAGGTACCCGCCGGCGAGCAGGGGTGCCGTCACCGCGAGCGTCAGTAGCAGGGCGTAGGCCGCCACCGCCCAGCGCGGCACAGTCCGCAGCGCCGTCACCGCGGCGCGGGCGGGGGCTCCGGTCGCCGGGTGGGGATCTTCTCGGTCGGCGCCGACGCGGCGGGCATGGGACCGGTCTCGTCCTTCCCGAAGATTCCCAGCGCGATGTCTGCCTCGCCATGTTCGGCCAGCGCGGACTCGATACGCAGGCTGAACGCGCCCAGCAGGGTCGCGCCGATCAGCAGGACGAGTCCGGTGGCGGCCAGGCTGATCGGCAGTACCCGGGACCACAGCGCCACCCGGTCACGTTCGTTGCGCGCTCCGGCCACCAGGGACTCGACCGTCTGCTCGGTCGAAGTCACCGTGTAGTCGGCCAACGCCATCTCAGGGTTGAGCGCCTCGCGGGCGTAGTAGTGGTTGGCGCGTTCGGTGGCCTTGACCACGGTCCCCGTCACCGGGTCCACCCAGAAGGTGCGCTGGGCGGCGTAGTACCGCGTCATGGTGACCGGCTCGTAGGGGTCACCCGGCAATCCCCACAGTTCGGCGCGCGCGGTGACCTCGCCGTCCTCGTTTCTGTCGTAGAGCGAGGCGTACTTGATCGGTTCGACGAGTTTCCCGTCGGCGTCGTAGCCGACGTTCTGGGTGAACCGGTAGGTGGTCAACCCGTTCACGTCGTCTTCGCCGTCGTAGTTGGCGTCGAACGGTCTCTGGGCGATCGCATCGAAGAACGGGTAGGACTTCTTCTCGGTGTTGAACGGGAACCGGAACGTCAAGCCCTCATGCGGAAGCGCGATGGTGGTCGATGGTCGGTCGTCTTCGATGGTGCGGGGTTTCTGCACCGAACCACCGGGGCGTTCGTCGTCGGACACCGCCTCGGCTGTGCTGCGGTCCAGTGTCGCGGTGTCGACCATGGCCAGGAGCAGGCCGTCGTCCTTCTGTTTATCGGTGCGCCGGACGGTGGTGCCCACCTGCAGGGTGACCACCTGGGCATTGGCGGGGGTTTCGACGGTGACCGCCTGCTGGGAGACCAGGGGGACGTTCTGATCGACCACGAACCGGGTTCCCGACAGCGACACCGGGTCGAGGGCCGCTCCGGTGCCACTGCTGATCAGGGTCTCATCGATGGAGAGCGGAATCTTGGCGATCTTGCCCGCGGTGTAGGTGGTCAGTAGCACGGCGGCGGTCAGCAGGGCGGCCCCGAGACTCATGATGGCCAGCGCCCCCAGACGCAGCATGCTTGCGCGATTCACGCTGCCCGGGCCTCCTAGCGCTGACGGTGTAGCTGTCCTGCAAATCGGATTGACCCTAACAGCAGGTACCCGGCTTAACCCCGGTGCCGGAGGGATTGCGCCGCACCCATCTATCGCCGCAGACGGGTCCGCGAGCACACTGGTAGCCGTGAAACCCGATCGGGTAGTCGGTGATGCCGCCCAGGTCGGTGGTACCCGGGCCTTCCTGCCTGCCGTCGAGGGCATGCGGGCCTGTGCGGCCATGGGCGTGGTCCTCACCCATGTCGCGTTCCAAACCGGTACCTCCGGCGGGGTGGTGGGCCGGTTGCTGCACCGATTCGATCTGGCTGTGGCGGTGTTCTTCGCGCTATCGGGCTTTTTGCTGTGGCGCGGGCACGCGGCGGCCGCCCGCCAATTGCGGCACCGGCCTGCCACCGGCCATTACCTGCGGTCGCGGTTGGTGCGGATCATGCCCGGCTACCTGTTCGCCGTCGTGGTGATCCTGACGTTGCTGCCCGAGGCAAACCACGCCAGTCCCACCGTCTGGCTGGCCAATCTGACCCTGACCCAGGTGTATGTGCCACTGACCTTGACGGCCGGGCTGACCCAGATGTGGAGCCTGTCGGTGGAGGTCACCTTCTACCTGGCGCTACCGATCCTGGCGGCGCTCGCCTACCGGCTTCCGGTCCGGGCGCGGGTGCCGGTGATCGCGGCGGTCGCCGCGGCCAGCCTCGGTTGGGGACTGCTGCCGATTCAGACGGCGGCCGGGGTGAACTTCCTCAACTGGCCGCCGGCGTACGCGTCGTGGTTCGCGGCCGGCATGCTGCTGGCGGAATGGACGGTCAGCGACGTCGGATGGCCGCACCGACTGGCCCGCAACCCGTGGGCGATCTACGGGATCGCCCTGGTGGCCTACCTGGTGTCGGCATCGCCACTGGCCGGGCCGGAGAATCTGGTGCCGGCCACACTCGGGCAGTTCGTGGTGCGGACGCTGATGGGCGCCATCGTCGCCGCGGCACTGCTGGCTCCATTGGTGCTCGATCGCCCCGACACCCCGCACCGGATTCTGGGCAGCCCGGTCATGGTGGTGCTGGGTCGGTGGTCCTATGGCCTGTTCGTCTGGCACCTCGCGGCACTGGTGATGGTTTTTCCGATGGTGGGCACGTTCATGTTCAACGGCGACATCGTGGTCGTTCTGATCCTGACTCTGTTGCTCGGCTACGCCATGGCCGCGGTCAGTTACGCGTTGATCGAGTCACCGTGTCGCAATGCGTTGCGGCGCTGGGAATACCGGCGCAGCGCATCGGGCGGCACAGCGCCGCCACCGCTGGACAGTTCGGTTACCGATAACCCGGAGCCTGCCGTCGCGCGATGACTTCGTCGCGTACTTCGGTACGGCGGGCCTTGCCGGCGTCGTCGCGCAACGGGGTGTCGACGAACTCCACACTGCGCGGAACCTTGTAGGCCGCGAGTCGCTGCGCCACGAACGCCGCGACCGCGGTCTCATCGAGGTCTGCAGATCCGGCGTGCACGAGGGCGTGCGGAACCTGGCCGAGATCCTCGTGCGGCACTCCGACCACCAGACACGACAGCACCGCAGGATGTTCGGCCAGCGCGTTCTCGATCTCGGCCGGGTAGACGTTGCGCCCGCCCACGGTGAACATGTCCACCCGGCGGTCTGCCAGGTACAGATAGCCCTGCGCGTCGAACCAGCCCAGATCGCCCAGGGAGTCCCAGGCCCCCAGCGCGTCCGAGCGTTGTTTGGCGGTGCTGCCGATGTAGCGGTAGGTGGGCTGACTCCCGGGACGGGGACGCATGTAGATCTCCCCGACTACCCCCGGCGGGCATTCGGCACCGTCGTCGTCGAGCACCTTCATCTCCCCGGACACCACCCGGCCGACGGAGCCCCGGTGGTCGAGCCATTCGGTGCCGCTGATGAATGTCAACGCCTGGAGTTCGGTGCCGCCGTAAAGTTCCCACACCACCTCCGGGCCGAGGATGTCGATCCAGGCTTCCTTAATCGCCGGTGGGCAGGGCGCGGCCAGGTGCCACCAGCGCCGCATCGATGACAGATCGTAGGCGCCCGGATCGGCGCGGTAGACGGGAAGCAGTCGCTGCATGATGGTTGGCACGGTCGCCAGGTAATTCACCCGGTACTCGGAGACCAACCTCAGGAATTCGGCCGGATCGAATCGGCTCATCAGCACCAGGTGCTGGCCCGTCGCCAACGCTATGGTGGCTGACGTGAAGCCGGTGTTGTGACTCAGCGGCACCGACACCAACTGGGTGTCGTTCGCCTCGTTGCCCATCATCGCCGCCACCAGGCCACCCTGGAAGCGGCTGTCACCGCCGGCCTCGATTAACTTCGGTCGGCCGGTACTGCCGCCGGATGCCATTGACTTCAGCGACGGCGAAACCACTTCCGGCAGCGGGGCATCCGAGACATCACCTGGATCGAAGTCGCTGGGCACCGCGCGGACCACTCCGCGCGGATCGGGCCGGCCGACCAGCAGCGCGCGCGGCGTGAGGTCCAGCAGGTCGGCGTATTCGGAGTCGGGCAGCCGCGACGACAGTGGCTGCGGAATCGCGCCCAGCTTCCACACCGCCACCACCGCCTGAACCCATTCGATCGAGTTCGGCACGGCGATGGTGACGTAGTCTCCCCGGCGCACGCCGAGTTCGGCGTACGCGCGGGCCAGGCGGTTGGTAGTCGAATCCAACTGTCGCCGGGTGAGTGTCCGGCCCTCGTGGCTCAGTGCCGCAGCCTCGGGATCCTCGGCGGCAAGGCGACTGATCTGGGTTCCGATCGCCGGAACCTCGTCGGCCGCCATTAGTAGCCGCCCCGGTGGGAGAAGATGTCGCGCGGATTGTCGACCAGCATGGTGGTGATCTGCTCCTCGGTGACTCCGCGCTGCCGTAGTGCCGGCAGAACGTCGTTGTGGATGTGCAGGTAGTGCCAGTTCGGCAGGACCACCGGCAGTGCGGCCTCTGGCAGCCAGTCGATGTAGCAGGACGCGTCGTGGGCCAGCACCATCTTGGCCGCATGGCCGCGTTCACACATCCGGGCGACGGTGTCGACCCGGTCGTCGAAGCTGAGGATGTTGTCCACGCCGAACCGGTCCATGCCCAGATAGGACCCGGCGGCGATCAGTTCCTCAAGGTAGTCCAGGTCGGTGGTGTCGCCGCTGTGGCCGATGATGACCCGGCTGAGGTCCACACCCTCCGCGGCGAAGATGCGCTGTTGATCGAGTCCGCGCCGGGAATGCGCATGGGTGTGGGTGGTGATCGGAACCCCGGTTGCCCGATGCGCCGCAGCGACCGCTCGCAATACTCGCTCAACACCGGGGGTGAGGCCGTGAGCGTCGGTTGCGCACTTGAGGATCGCCGCCTTGACGCCGGTGTCGGCGATGCCCTCGGTGATATCGCGCACGAACAAGTCGGTCATGGTCTCCGCCCCGCCGAGCGCGGTTCCCGGCCCGGTGAAGTGGAAGTACATCGGTACTTCGTTGTAGGTGTAGATGCCGGTGGCCACCACGATCTGCAGGTCGGTGCGCGCGGCAACCCGCTGGATGCGTGGGATGTAGCGGCCTAGGCCGATCACGGTGGGATCCACGATGGTGTCCACCCCGATGGCTTTGAGTGCGTTGAGCTTGTCGACCGCGGTGTCCTCGCGGGCCTGTTCATCGCCCCAGCCCTCGGGGTGGTTGGCCATGATCTCCGGGGAGAGCACGAAAACATGCTCGTGCATCAGCGTGACTCCAAGGTCGTCGGCGGCGATCCGGCCCCTCACGGTCTGCACTTCGGCACCATGCGGCATGTGACGCACCCTACGTCGAAGGCTTTGCGGCGGTGTCGTTTTCAAGTGCGGAGACGGCCAGTGCGGCGACGGCGACGAGCGCGGGCAGCTGTACCCAGGCAGAGTCACCGATGTAGCCGTCGACTGAGCGCCACGGATACCGCGCGAGCAGGGCGCCGGCCAGGATCAGTCCGGCCGGGGCCACCACCAGCGTCAGCCGATCGAACAATCGGCGTCGGTGGCGCAGCAGGCGGGTGCCCAGAAGTGCGGCGCCGAACACCGCGACCCCGCCCACGCCCGCAATCGCCGCGCCGACAGCGATCACCCCGAGGCCGGCCAACGCGCCAGGCGCCCAGGGTGCGGCCGCGGGCCCGGCCGTTTCCGGACGACGCGGTGGCACCAGTGCCAGCATCAGCAGCAGTGGCAGCAGCGCGAGACCGCCGAGCAGGCCCACGCGGTACGGGCCGTTGGACGCGAACCCCAGGGTGATGGTTCCCACCGCACCGGCCGGCACCACCCAACCCTGTTGCCAACCATTCACGATCACCGGTGTCAGCGTCGCGCCGTCCGGCGTCCGCGCGACCCAGCCGGGGTTGACGCTCTCTGGAACCACCACGACCCGCGCGATCGGCGACCGGGCCAGACTAATCTCCCGCCGATCGGCGGTCCATTCAGTGACCGGCGCGGGAGTCGTTGGCGCCGTAGCGATCTCGGCGCTGAGGGGTCCGCTCAGTTGCACGCCGTCGACGATGAAGGCCGAACCCGGACTGATCAACAACTCCTGGGTTCCGGTACGCAGCGAGATCGGGGCTGGATCGCAGGTTTTCGCCGGGATCGGCCTGCCGTCGAGTAGCGCGCCCACCGTCGTCGACACCGACGTCTGCACGAATCGACCCGAGACAGCAATGACCGGTCCCTGCCCGCAGGCCAGTTCGATCCCGCGAACTCGGTTCGCTCGCGCGTCCGCTGCGGCGATGGGTGCGCCGTCCGGGCCCAGCACGGCGACCTCGGCCAAACCCGGCGACTTGAGTTGATCGAAACCCAATGCCGTGCGGTCGATTACGTCATCCCACTGAAGCAGACTGATCCGGACGGTGTCGGTGATCCGCGGGTGCAGGGAGAGCGTCTGGGGCCCGGCGTCCGGTGCGGAACTGAGCCTGCGAACCTGGGGGCCGTCGCCGAGATCGATCGCCACCATCGTCGGATGGCTGGGCAGCGTCGAACCGCTCTGCATCAATCGAAGGCCGCTCACCTCCGTTGCGACGGGCAGTGTGACCGTCAAGGTTGGCGCTGAACGATGTTGTGCCGCGCCCTGTTGTGCGGTCCACGAGGTTCGCGGGTCCCCATCGGCTCCCGCGAAGGCGGACCCTGCGACGTCGATCAGATCAGCGGCGCCGGTCGCCCGAGCCCGGCCGGGCTGGGCGATCAGATCGGCCAGCCGCGGCCCCTGTCGGGCCCGCACCCAGACGGTGGGCGTGACATCCATCGCGGTGGGCACACTCAAGGTCCGGCTCAGCGTCACAGGTTCCTCCGGCGCCACCGCCATCGATGCCGCACAGACCACACCGGTGCCGGACTCACTGGCGCCGGACTCACCGGCGCCGGAACCCCCGGCGCCGGAACCCCCGACGCCGACGTCGGCGCAACCGTCGCGGCCCAACAGTTCCGATCCCAGGTCCCAGGCCGCCACCGGCGATCCGCGCGGCGGCGGCGGGACCACAACGGTGTGCCGCAGGTCGACCGCACGGGCGAAGCCCGATGCGTCGTACTGGGTGACAGCCAGGTCGGTGATCCCGAATTGCACGCCCGTCGAACCGTCGTCGGTGCCCACCGCGGTGACCCGCACCCACGGGGTTTCCCCGTACGGCAGCGCCACGGTCAGCGGCACACCGGGCCGCTCGAAGCTCACCGTGGACGTTCCGTTGACGGTCGACACCTGCAACCGCCGAACCTGGGCGCCGACGGCGGTGGCACTCGGGGTGATGGTCACCGTCGCATTGGTCACCGGCCGGTCGAAGTCGATCTGCAACCACTGTCCCAGCGCCGGCTGCAGCGAGTTGGACACCCACGCGGTGGCCGGATCGGCGTCCACCGCCGCTACCGGGGAGCTGGAGGGTGCCACCGCGGGCAGAGTGGTGGCATCCGAGGAGGAACTTGATGCGGACAGCCTTCCGCCCGACCACGAACCCACAACAAGCGGGGCGCCGGGCATCGGATAGTCGGGTACCCGGTTGAAGGTGCTGCGCCGATCACCGGGGGCACGCACCGACGACGAGTGGTCATCGACGCGGCCGTAGTCGGTCTCCCGGTCGACGGGGGTGTCGGTGACGATGACACCCCGACCCGGCGGTGTCGACAGCCCGGCACGTTGGGCGTCGGCGGTCAGCAGCATCGGTCCCAGCGGCTCCTCGCCGAGCAGGCGGCGTCGTTCGTCGATACGCAGCAATGACTCCGGCCCGCCGGCCACGCGCACCATCGCGTTGGCGTCCGCGAAATACGGCCTGCCGGGGTCGAGGGCACCGGCGGGCCGGACCCGGTAGATCTGCACTGCGGGAAAAAGCGGGCGCAGACCGCTGTCGGTGATGAAGCCCTCGACGGTGCCCGGCCCGACCGGTTCGCCGAACTCGGCCACCTTCGTCAGTCCGGGCGACCCCGCGATGGCCCGGTGCACCAGCAGTGGCCGCGCTGATCGCGACGTCTCGGGGTCCAGATCGTTGCGCACCACCAGGTACGAGATGCCCTGGCGGTCCAAGGTGTCGGCCAGGCCGGCGGACCCTCGGCCTGCGGCGAACAGTCGCTGTACCGAATCCAGCGCCCGGATCGTCTGCGGCGGCGTCAGGGGAATGGAATCCCTTACCCCCCAGGGGAAGTCGCCGAGAACCTGAAGGGGTTCATCATGGCTGTTGCCCCAGACCTGGTTTGCGAACGGTGCGCCGGGAACCACCAGTACCCGGCCGGCACCATGGTTTTCGGTGAGCCAGTCGGCGGCCTGGTGCCAGTAGTCCGGGATGGCCCGGAATGCGCCCGGCGGGGTCAGCCTGCCGGTCCAGGCCAATGACGTCGCGACCAGCAGCGCGGTCAGCACCACGATCCCGGCAGCCATTCGCCTGTCCTTCTCCGGGTGTGCCACGGCCTGTACCCAGACCAGCCGGGAGACGCTGCCGGGCAGGGGGATTCGGCCCAGCAGATGGGCGATGCCGAGTACCAGCGGTATCCGGATCACCGGTTCGAGTTTGTGCACGTTGCGCAACGGAGCCCCGGCGGCGTCAAGGAATGCCTGAACCTCATGCGCCAGGGGTGCGCCGAGTCCGCCCGCATAGCCGGCGGTGAGCAACACCAGGCCGACCATCAGCATGGTCACCAGTCGGCCGCGCGCCGGCATGGAGCGCAACGCCAGCCCGGCCAGTCCGCCGGCGGCGACCAGCGTGGTGGCCAGCACTGCCACCGGTTGGGACACCAGGGAGGACGCCGCGGTGGACCCGGGTGCCACGAACGGCGTCCACGCTGACGTTCCGCGCAGCACCTCGGTCAGCGACGTCCACTGGGTGGTGACCCCGGAGGACTCGATGAAGTCCAGAAACGGCGGGCTTACCCGGCCGAGCAGCACGAGTGCGACCACCCACCACGTCACCGCGAGGAGTGAGGCCAACATCCACCAGGCGGTGAAACGTCGCCACCGCCGATTCGGGCGGTGGCAGGCCCACCAGATGATCGCGGGCAGGCAGGCGGCCAGGCTGGCGACGGCGTTGACCGCGCCCATCAGCGCCAGGGCCACGCCGGCGCGGCCGGCGAGCATCCGCAGCGATCTGGCGCCGGTGGCCCGCTGGAGCGGACCCTGGGGATTAAGCGCCAGGATCACCGGCAGCAGCACCCACGGGGCCAGCATCATCGGGAGGGTCTCCGAGGAGATGGAACCGATGGTGGTCAGCACCCGGGGCGAGAGGGCATAGGCCATCGCACCGATGAGCCGTGATGTGCGGGTGCCGATGCCCAGTGCCTCGGCGACCCGCAGCAGACCCCAGCACCCCACCGTGAGCAGGACCGCCCACCACAGCCGTTGGGTCAACCATCCCGGCACTCCGAGGGTGTGCCCCAGCGCGAAGAACGCACCGTGCGGAAACAGGTAGCCGTAGGCCTGATTCTGGGCCTGACCGAAAGGCAGGTCGCTGTTCCAGAGGTTGGCCGCCCGGGCCAGGAAGCGCAGCGGGTTTGCGGTCAGATCCAGCTTGGTGTCCGGCGCGATCAGGCCCGGTGAGGAGGCCAGGCACAGCATCAGAGCAGCGGCGAAGATCCCGGCCAGCCAGCGACGCGACAGCGGGGATTCGGTGGCGGTGTCCTCCGCGGCCGTCGGTGGCGAGGCCGTAGGTGGGGAGGCGGCGAGGGTGCTCAGGCTAGCCGCGGTTGCCGTACTCGACGCGGTTGAGCACCGACGACGCGGGGTCGCCAGCGGACAGCGGTGGCTTGGTGTCCTGCTGGATCATCAGCGTCACGCCGAACACCGACGCGGCTCCCAGCAACAACCCGACCACCAGCGAGGCTCCGGCTGGCACCACGAACCGGGACATGATCGGCGCTCCTCGCGGTAGTGGCAGGACCGGCCGGGGAATCGGCCGCCCAGAGAACTGCTGGTGAACCTAGCACGGTGGGAGTTGGCCCCGACCTTGCGTTGGACCCTCGCCGCGGCCATGACAGCATGTGGGGATGTTTACTCGGCTACTCCCGCGTGCACTGACGGCGTTGACGGCTTTGCCCCTGGCGCTGGCTGCCTGTTCGGCGCCGGCCCCCCGTACCGAGTCGGCACCCGCCGCCGGTGCCGGCACGGTGCAGTCCGACTCCGTCACGGCGATGGCCGGGCCCATCGGGGCCCCGGCCGCTCCCGCGGCACCGTTCTGCGGTGATATCGCGGCGCTGTCGACCCGCGACAAGCTGGCCCAACTACTCATGGTGGGCGTTCGCAACGCGGCCGATGCCCGGGCCGTGGTCGATGGTTATCACGTCGGCGGCATCATGATCGGCAGTTGGACGGACCTGTCGATGCTGACCGACGGGTCGTTGGCCGGGATCGCGAATCTCGGTCCGCTGCCATTGGCGGTCAGCGTCGACGAGGAGGGCGGCCGCGTTTCGCGGCTGTCGTCACTGATCGGACCGGCACCGTCGGCGCGCACGCTGGCACAGACCCAGACCCCCGAACAGGTCTACCAACTCGCCCTGGGCCGGGGCGCTCAGATGCGAGGCCTGGGCATCACGGTGGACTTCGCTCCCGTCGTCGATGTTTCTGCCCAGGCCGCCAACACCGTCATCGGCGACCGGTCCTTCTCCAGCGACCCGGCCACCGTCACGACCTATGCCGGGGCGTTCGCCCGAGGTCTGCGCGATGCCGGTGTGCTGCCGGTGCTCAAACACTTCCCGGGCCACGGCTCCGGCTCCGGTGACTCGCACACCGCCGGGGTGGTGACCACTCCGCCGCTGTCGGACCTGATGGAAAGCGACCTGGTGCCCTACCGCACGCTGGTCGCCGAGGCGCCGGTCGCGGTCATGATGGGACATCTCGAGGTGCCCGGCCTGACCGGCAACAACCCGGCCAGCCTCAGTGCCGCCGCGGTGAACCTGCTGCGCAGCGGCGGTTACGGCGGACCGGGCTTCAACGGCCTGGTGTTCAGCGATGACCTGTCCTCCATGGCTGCGATCTCGTCGCGCTATGGCGTTGCCGAGGCAGTGCTGCGGGCACTGCAGGCCGGTACCGACGTGGCGCTGTGGATCACCACCGACGAGGTGCCGGCGGTGCTGGATCGGTTGGAGAGTGCGGTCGGCTCCGGTGAGCTGGCGATGCCCGCGGTAGAGGGCTCTGTGCTGCGGCTCGCCGGCGTCAAGGGCCCCAGCGCGCGCTGCGGCGGCTAACCGTGGCCGGTGGGGCCGGCGGCACCAAGAGGCTTCCGCGGGCGGTCCGCGAACAACAGATGCTCGACGCCGCCGTACAACTGTTCTCCGCCAACGGCTATCACGAGACGTCGATGGACGCCATCGCCGCCGAGGCGGAAATCTCCAAGCCGATGCTCTACCTGTACTACGGCTCCAAGGAGGAACTGTTCGGCGCCTGTCTGAGCCGGGAGTTGAGCCGCTTCGTCGAGGCAATCCGCGCCGACATCGACCTGAAGCAGACCCCGCACGAGTTGCTGCGCAGAACAATCGGCTCGGTTTTGCACTACATCGACGCCAACCGGGCATCGTGGATCGTGCTTTATTCCCAGGCCACCAGTTCGCAGGCTTTTGCGCACACCATCCGCGAGGGCCGCGAAAAGATCATCGATCTGGTGGCCCGATTGCTGGAGACCGGAACCCGAAACCCTGATCCCGATAACGACTTTCACATGATGTCGGTTGCCTTGGTGGGGGCCGGTGAGGCGGTCGCAACCCGCGTCAGTGTTGGTGACGCCGATGTCGAGGAAGCCGCCGAGCAGTTGATCAACCTGTTTTGGCGCGGACTCAAGGGAGTGCCCGCACCGAACCGGTGAGATGCGGGTAGCCCTTGGTCAGATCCCGCAGCGTGATATCCCAACCGCGATCCACCCGATCGGTGTAGAGGCCGAGGACCGCCGGGAGGAAGACCGGTTTACCGAACTTGACTGTGTAGCTGACGGCGTCCGGAAGCTGTCCTTCGATGTTCGCCAGAACTGTTGCGGCACTGAACATCCCATGTGCGATCGGCCTGGGGAAGCCAAACAGCTTAGCCCCGATACGGCTGGTGTGGATCGGGTTGTGGTCGGCGCCCACCGAGGCGTATCGGCGGATCTGTCGCGAGGTGATCCGCACAACGGCGTTCGGTGGCGGCAGCTTCAACTGTTTGGGCGGCTCCGGCCCGGGCTCCGCGGAAAGACTGGTGCGTTGCTGATGCAGAAAGGTCGTGACCTGATCCCAGGCGAGCTCGTTTCCGACGGACACCCGGCTCACGACGTCAACCAAGAGGCCCTTTCGGTGTTCACGAAGATTTTCGGCATGCGCGCTGATATTGACGACGTCGGTCACCGCGATCGGCCGATACCTGGTGATCTGGTTCTGGATGTGCACCGCGCCCATCGCGGCGAACGGAAAGTCGAAACCGGTAACCAACTCCATCACCACCGGGTAGGTCAGCACGAACGGAAAGGTCAGTGCCACCGTGTCGCCGTAGCGCAGTCCGGTGACTGAGGCGTAGGCGGCCACGTCGCAGCGATCGATCGCGACATCGTCGGCGGTGAGCGTCCGGTCTGGAAGTCGGTCTCCGCGAGCGATCAACGGCAGCGCGCCGAGGGCCGCACGCACAAGGTTGTTCATCGCGATCAGGCTCCCAACATCCCCTGACCACAGACCCGGATCACGTTCCCGGTGCAGGCATTTGAGCCCGGGCTGGCGAAATAGGCGATGGTTTCGGCAACGTCGACGGGCTGCCCGCCCTGATAGAGCGAGTTGAGGCGGCGGCCAACTTCTCGCGTGGCCAGCGGGATCGCCGCGGTCATCGCGGTCTCGATGAATCCCGGCGCCACGGCATTGATCGTGATGCCCCTGCTTGCCAGCGATGGCGCCAGCGCCTCGGTGATACCGATCATGCCCGCCTTGCTGGTGGCGTAGTTGGTCTGGCCGCGATTGCCCGCGATCCCCGCCATCGACGACAGTCCGATCACCCGGCCTCCGGTACCGATGGATCCGTTATCGATCAACCCCTCGGTGAGCCTCAGCGGGGCGAGCAGATTCACCGCGATCACCGCATCCCACCGCCCGTCGTCCATATTGGCAAGGAGTTTGTCGCGGGTGATTCCGGCGTTGTTGACCATGATGTCGGCCCTGCCGCCGTGATGCTCGCGTAAGTGCGCGCTGATGCGCTCGACGGCATCAGGCGCGGTGACGTCGAGCGCCAGCGCGGTGCCGCCGACACGGGTCGCCGTCTGCTCGAGGGTCCGCGCGGAATCCTCGATGTCGACAGCCACCACCTGGGCACCGTCGCGAGCGAACACCTCGGCGATGACGGCGCCGATCCCGCGAGCCGCACCTGTCACGATGCCGACCATCCCGGCCAGCGGCGTGTTCCAGTCGGTGGGCGCCGACGATTCGGCGGCACCGACTCGAAACACCTGGCCGTCGACGTAGGCCGATTTGGCGGACAGGATGAAGCGCATCGTCGACTCGCAGCCGCTGGCGGCGGGCCCGGCAGCGGGGGAGACGTAGACCAGTGCGACGGTGGCGCCGTGGCGCATCTCTTTGGCCAGCGACCGAGTGAAGCCCTCCAATGCCCGCTGGGCGATGCGTTCGTCCGCGTCGTCGACCTCGTCGGGGGTGTTACCCACCACGACGACGCGCGCGCAGGGTCCGAGATTGCGCAGCAGCGGCGTGAAGAACTTGAACAGATCCCGCAAGCCGGCCGGTGTGGTGACGGCGGTGGCGTCGAAGACCAGACCGCCGAAGGTGTCCGCCCAGCGTCCGCCGAGATTGTTTCCCACAATGTCGTAGTCGTCGGCCAGTGCTGCCCGCAACGCCTCGGCTAACCGGCCGTCGCCGCCGATCAGCAGCGCGCCGGCCAGCGGCGGCTCGCCGGGCCGGTAGCGGCGCAGGGTCTCCGGTGCCGGCAGGCCGAACTGTTTGGCCAGGAACGACCCCGGCGCGGACGTGATCACCTGGGAGACGAGGTCGGAAGCCACGTCCGATAACGTACGCCAGAGTGCAGGTGGCACGGTCCGGACGGGTCTAGTCTTGCCGAACGTGGCCACAACGAAACATCGCAGGGTCGTCGTGCTCGGCGGCGACCGCATTCCGTTCGCACGATCCGACGGCGCCTACGCACAAGCCTCGAACCAGGACATGTTCACCGCCGTGCTGACGGGTCTGGCAGATCGTTTCGGACTCGGTGGCGCGCGCCTCGACGCGGTGATCGGCGGCGCGGTGCTCAAGCACAGCCGGGACTTCAACCTGATGCGCGAATGCGTGCTGGGTAGCCCGCTGTCGCCCTATACCCCGGCGTTCGATCTGCAGCAGGCCTGCGGAACGGGTTTGCAGGCGACGATCGCCGCCGCCGACGGTATCGCAGCGGGCCGCTACGAGGTGGCGGCCGCCGGTGGTGTGGACACCACCTCGGACGCCCCGATCGGCCTGGGGGACAACCTGCGGCGTTCGCTGCTGGCGGTGCGGCGCTCGCGTTCCACGCTGGACCGGATCAAGTTGGCCGGCCGGGTGCCGGCGGCACTCGGTGTCGAGATCCCCACCAACGGTGAGCCGCGGACCGGTTTGTCCATGGGTGAGCACGCCGCGATCACGGCCAAACAGATGGGCATCAAACGAAGCGACCAGGATGAGTTGGCTGCGGCCAGCCACCGCAATGCCGCGGCCGCCTATGACCGCGGGTTCTTCGATGATCTCGTCACCGGGTTCCTCGGGTTGTACCGCGATGACAACCTGCGGCCTGATTCCACCGCGGAGAAGTTGGCCACGTTGCGGCCGGTGTTCGGGGTCAAGGCCGGCGACGCGACCATGACCGCCGGCAACTCCACGCCGCTGACCGACGGCGCCTCGGTGGCGCTGCTGTCGAGTGAGGACTGGGCGCAGGCGAACTCGCTGACCCCGCTGGCCTACTTCGTCGACTCCGAGACCGCCGCGGTGGATTACGTCAACGGCACCGATGGCCTGCTGATGGCACCGACCTATGCCGTGCCGCGACTGCTGGCCCGCAACGGACTTCGGTTGGGAGACTTCGATTTCTACGAGATTCACGAGGCATTCGCCTCGGTGGTGCTGGCGCATCTGCAGGCCTGGGAATCAGATGAGTACTGCACCGGGCGGTTGGGTCTGGACTCCGCGCTGGGGCCGATCGATCGCAGCAGGTTGAACGTCAACGGCTCATCGCTGGCCACCGGTCACCCGTTCGCGGCCACCGGGGCCAGGATCGTGGCCCAGTTAGCCAAACAACTCGCCGCGAAGAAAGCCCAGACCTCTAGGCCGGTGCGGGGATTGATCTCGATCTGCGCCGCCGGCGGCCAGGGCGTGACCGCCATCCTCGAAGCATGAGGGCTGCTATCCCTTCGGTGTGCCCTTACCCTTCGGTTGAGAAGTGGCGTCGCGGAGTCCGGACTGAAATACCGCGGCGTCAACGTAGCGCTGAACCGGCCGCGATTCGAAGAATCCGGTGTGTCCGCCGTGATACCACCCGATGTCGGGCCTGCCCCAGTGCTCCCAGAGGGCGAGCACCTGTTTACGTGGGTGCACGATCCGGTCGGCCACGCCCGCGTAGATGAACCGACCCTTCGGCGGCACCTTGGGTGGCATCGACAGCGGTGAAACCATGCGGCCGATCGGCCGGGCCAACTCGAGCGTCTCAAGACGGGGGTCGCCGCGGGACAGTCCGGAGTGCCGGCCCAGCAGATCGATCAGATCGGCCGGCGGCACCCCGAGGATGGCACAGGTCAGGTCGTCGTCGAGGCTGGCCACCAAGGCCGAGACGTAACCGCCGATGGAGATTCCGTTCAGGCCGATCTTGGCGCCGGGTTGCTCGGCCCGGATCCAGGCCATGATCCGGCGGATGTCCCACACGGCCTGCGCGGTGCCGTGAAAGTCGTCCATCATGTTCTCGCCCGGGAACACCGCACTCTTCGGCAGCCCCCGGGATCGAGGGCCGTGCAGGGGCAGCACCGGCAGGATCACATTCAGACCCAGATCCTCGTGCAGATGCCAGGCCCGGAAAATCGTCAGATCAAGCCCGGCGCGACCCATCTCGGTTCCGTGTACGCACACCATCCAGGGCCGGGGTTCAGCGGTGTGGCGCAGCATCATCGCGTACATCCGTTGATTGCTTGCGTAGCTCATCCAGCGTTCGGCCCCTGGTTCGTCAGGGTGGGGCGCGTAGCCGCTATCGAAGGAGATTCTCTCGTGGGAGCGGTTGCGACTGGTGTAGGAGCGGATCTCGAAATCAGTCGGCGCCTGCGGAGCCGGGAAGAAGCCCTGCGGCTTGGTCAGCCACCCTTTCTTGCGGTAGAACTTCGTCGCCGCACGCACCTCCTCGTTGATCTGTTCGTGGACGCCGGGATCACTGACCGGGCGTCGCCACAGCAGACCCACCAGGATGAGTTCGTCGCGAAGGGCGTGGCTTGCCAGCGACAGGGTGGGACGCGCCACCGGAAGATCGTCGCGCTCACCGCCGAGGAAGTCGCGCCACGAGCGTGCGTAGAAGCCGCCCGTTTTGGTGAACGGGCCGACGAAGTTAACTAACGTGCCCCGACTTCCGCTGACGGCTTTCCTGAAGTCGGGCACCGCCACAGCAGCGACGGTAGCAAATTTTCCCCGTCAAGTGTGTTGCAATCGCAACGGCCGGGCGTCGCGGCCGAGTCAGGGCAGGTCGGGCGCCCTGGCATGGCCGGTCGACGTGGCAGTTGTGGCAGAGGTTGCCGGTTGGCCGAGGCTGCCGTCACCGATCCCGAATGGTTCGGATTGCTCAGCAAGTGGCGATTCTAGCGAACCACCTCTAGAGAGCGGCTTCGTCGAGCTCCATGACCTCGTTGTCCACCGACTCGACCACCTGACGCATTCCGGTGAGAAGGGGCAGGAAGTTCTTGGCGAAGAAGGAACCCACCGCGATCTTGCCCTCGTAGAAGTGCCGGTCGGCGTCGGCGCCGCCGGCGTCCAGTGCCGCGATGGCGGTCGCCGACTGACGCAGCAACAGCCAGCCGATGACCAGGTCGCCGACGCTCATCAGGAAGCGCACCGATCCCAGTCCGACTTTGTAGATGCTTGCGGCGTCTTCCTGCGCCGCCATCAGGTAACCGGTCAGCGCCGCCGCCATGCCCTGGACGTCCTCAAGGGCCTTGCCCAGCAAGGCGCGTTCGGTCTTGAGGCGCCCGTTGCCGGTCTCGTTGGTGACGAACTCCTCGATCTGGCCGGCCACATGGGCCAGCGCCACGCCCTTGTCGCGAATAATCTTCCGGAAGAAGAAGTCCTGCGCCTGGATGGCCGTGGTGCCTTCATAGAGCGAGTCGATCTTGGCATCGCGGATGTATTGCTCGATCGGGTAGTCCTGCAGGAAGCCCGAACCACCGAAGGTCTGCAGACTCTCGGTGAGTTTGGCGTAGGCCTGCTCGGAGCCGACACCTTTGACGATGGGCAGCAGGAGGTCGTTGACCTTGGCCGCCAGATCGGGTTCCACGCCCTGGACCGCCTTGGCCACCGCTTTGTCCTGGAAGGTCGCCGTGTAGAGATACAGCGCCCGCAGCCCTTCTGCGTAGGCCTTCTGTGTCATCAGGCTACGACGCACGTCCGGGTGGTGGGTGATGGTCACCCGTGGCGCGGTTTTATCGGTCATCTGGGTCAGATCCGCGCCCTGTACCCGGGTCTTGGCGTAGTCCAGCGCATTGAGGTAGCCGGTGGACAGCGTGGCGATTGCCTTGGTGCCCACCATCATTCGGGCCTGCTCGATCACCTCGAACATCTGCGCGATGCCGTCATGAACCTCGCCGACCAACCAGCCCTTGGCCGGAACGCCGTGCTGACCCAGGGTCAGTTCGCAGGTGGCGGAGACTTTCAGGCCCATCTTGTGCTCGACGTTGGTGACGAAGGCGCCGTTTCGCTCGCCGGGTTCACCGGTGGTGAAGTCGAACAGGTACTTCGGCACCGCGAACAGTGAGAGTCCCTTGGTGCCCGGGCCGGCGCCTTCGGGGCGGGCGAGGACCAGGTGGAGGATGTTTTCGAACACGTCGCCGGAGTCCGCGGAGGTGATGAATCGTTTCACGCCGTCGAGGTGCCACGAGCCGTCCTCCTGCTTGACGGCCTTGGTCCGGCCGGCACCGACGTCGGAACCGGCATCCGGCTCGGTCAGCACCATGGTGGAACCCCAGCCACGCTCGGCCGCGTTCACCGCCCACTTCTTCTGTTCTTCGGTGCCCAGGTTGTAGAAGATCTGGGCGAAACCGGCGCCGCCGGCGTACATCCAGACTGCCGGATTGGCACCCAGGACGTGCTCGTGCAGCGCCCACAACAGGGCCTTCGGAACCGGTACGCCGCCGAGTTCCTCAAGGACGCCGACCCGGTCCCAACCGCCGTCGATAAACGCACGCATCGATGCGATGAAGGGTTCGGGCAGCGTCACCGTGTGAGTCTTGGGGTCGAATACCGGCGGATTGCGGTCGCCGTAGGCGAAGGACTCCGCGACCGGCCCCTCGCACAGTCGCGCCAGCTCACCGAGCATCTCGGTCGCGGTGTCGACGTCGAGGTCGCTGTACGCTCCCTCGCCGAGGGCCTTATCCAGTCCGAATACCTCGAACAGGTTGAACACCTGATCGCGAACATTGCTCTTGTAGTGGCCCACTATTCCTCCTTGATGAGAACGCCACTTCCGGGTTGGGTACTTAACTCTAAGTTACCCACCAGTAACCGCCTCAACTATACCGTCCGGTGATGGGAACGCAAGACTGGTGTGATCCACCGCACGTCACTGGTGCGCGGGCTATTTCGGAGATTCCGATTCCGGAAAGTCGCGGCCGAGGAGGAGTGTGAGGATAGAGGCGTTATGAGCAAGGCAGAGTTGAGCCCGGCAGCCCTGCGGGAGGCATTCGGCCACTTCCCGTCCGGTGTGATCGCCATCGCCGCCGAGGAGGCGGGACAGCGAATGGGGATGGCCGTCAGCACGTTCGTTCCTGTCTCGCTGGACCCGCCGCTGGTGTCGTTCTGCGTCCAGAATGCCTCGACGACGTGGCCGCGACTTGAGAAGTTGCCGGCGTTGGGCATCAGCGTGCTCGCCGACGGCCATGACGAGGCGGTCCGTTCTCTGGCCGCCAAGACCGGCGACCGATTTGCCGGATTGGACACGGTGACCTCCGAGGCGGGTGCCGTTTTCGTCACCGGTACCTGTGTCTGGCTGGAGACTGAGATCGAGCGCTTGGTTCCGGCCGGCGATCACACCATCGTTTTACTACGGATCCGCGAGGTCGTAGTACACGGCGATGTCACGCCGATCGTGTTTCACCGCAGCACATTTCGCCGACTGGATGGCTAGCGAACCTACGTTCGCTTGAAGAGGATGTTCCCCAGCCAGACGACCGGGTCATACTTGCGATCGGCGACGCGCTCCTTCATCGGGATGATCGCGTTATCGGTGATTTTGATGTGCTCGGGGCACACCTCGGTGCAGCACTTAGTGATATTGCAGTACCCGAGACCGAGATCCTCCTGGGCCATTTCCTGGCGGTCCAGGGTGTCGAGGGGGTGCATGTCCAACTCGGCGGTGCGCATGAGAAAACGTGGGCCGGCGAAGGACTTCTTGTTCTCCTCGTGGTCGCGCACCACATGGCAGACGTCCTGACAAAGAAAGCATTCGATGCACTTGCGGAACTCCTGTGAGCGCTCCACGTCGATCTGAGCCATCCGGTACTCGCCGGGCTGGAGATCCTTGGGTGGGGCGAAAGCCGGAACCTCCCGAGCCTTCTCGTAGTTGAACGACACGTCGGTGACCAGGTCACGGATCACCGGGAACGCCCGCAGTGGCGTGATGCTGATCGTCTCGGACTCGTCGAAGGTCGACATTCTCGTCATGCACATCAGCCGCGGGCGACCATTGATTTCGGCCGAACAGGACCCGCACTTTCCGGCCTTGCAGTTCCACCGTACTGCCAGATCAGGGGCCTGTTCGGCCTGCAGGCGGTGGATGACGTCGAGAATGACCTCGCCGTCGTTGACGTCGACGGCGAAGTCGCGTAGTTCACCGCCGCCGTCGTCGCCGCGCCACACCTTCAGTTTCGCCAGGTAGGTCATCGACGTTCCTCCATTCGTCCCGGGTGCGCCGCGAGTTCTTCGTCGGTGTAGTACTTGCCCAGTTCCTCGATATCGAACTGTGCGAGTAGATCCTCTCGCATCGGCGGCTGTGGCTCCTTGGTGACGCTGATGTCCGGTACCACGGGGTCATTGTTCGCGGCTTGGCACACCAGCAGGGTGCGACGCCACTGCGAATCCATCTTCGGGTGGTCGTCGCGGGTGTGACCGCCCCGGCTCTCGGTTCGGGCCAACGAGGCCTTTGCCACGCACTCGCTGACCAACAGCATGTTGCGCATGTCCAGCGCCAGGTGCCATCCCGGGTTGAACGCGCGGCCGCCCTCGGATTCGATGTTGCGGAACCGGCGTTTGTACTCCTCGATCTTCGACAACGCTTCTTCGATCTCGGTGCCGGTTCGGATGATGCCCACCAGATCGTTCATGGTCTGTTGGAGTTCGGCATGCAGGGTGTAGGGGTTCTCCGGTTTGGCCTGACCCTGCGGCCCGGTGAAGGGTGCCAGGGCCATCGCGGTCGCATTCTCCAGCGCCTCGGAGGACACCGAGGGTCGATGTGAGAGTGCGCGAACGTAATCCGCCGCACCGAGTCCGGCGCGGCGGCCGAACACCAGTAGATCCGACAGCGAGTTACCACCGAGACGGTTGGATCCGTGCATTCCGCCTGAACACTCGCCGGCCGCGAAGAGCCCGAGAGTGGCGGCCGCTCCGGTGTCCGGATCCACTTCGATGCCGCCCATCACGTAGTGACAGGTCGGTCCGACCTCCATCGGTTCGGCGGTGATGTCGACCTCGGCCAGTTCGATGAATTGGTGGTACATCGACGGCAGTCGCCGCTTGATCTCCTCGGCCGGCATGCGCGAGGCGATGTCGAGGTACACCCCGCCGTGCGGGCTGCCGCGGCCGGCTTTGACCTCGGCGTTGATAGCCCGTGAGACCTCGTCTCGGGGTAGCAGATCCGGGGTGCGCCGGGCTGAGTCGTTGTCCACCAGCCACTGATCGGCCTCGGCCTCGGTCTCGGCGTACTGGCCCTTGAACACCGGGGGGATGTAGTTGAACATGAAGCGCTCACCGTTGGCGTTTTTGAGCACGCCGCCGTCGCCGCGGACACCCTCGGTGACCAGGATTCCCTTCACTGACAGCGGCCACACCATTCCGGTCGGATGGAACTGGACGAACTCCATGTTGATTAGGGACGAACCCGCGCGCAGGGCCAGTGCGTGTCCGTCTCCGCTGTACTCCCAGGAATTCGACGACACCTTGAACGACTTGCCGATGCCCCCGGTGGCGAGGACCACCGCGGGCGCCTCGAACAGGATGAACTTGCCGGTCTCGCGCCAGTAGCCGAAGGCTCCGGCAACCCTGTTCTGGCCGCCGGTGTCGTCGAGGATCAACTCGGTGATCGAGCATTCGGCGAAGACCTTGATGCGCGCGTCATAGTCGCCGAGTTCGGCTTTGTCCTCCTGCTGCAGCGAGACGATCTTTTGCTGCAGGGTGCGGATGATCTCCAAGCCGGTGCGGTCACCGACGTGCGCCAGTCGCGGGTAGGTGTGTCCGCCGAAGTTGCGCTGGCTGATTCGGCCATCTGCGGTTCGGTCGAATAGTGCGCCGTAGGTCTCCAGTTCCCAGACCCGTTCGGCGGATTCCTGCGCGTGCAACTCGGCCATCCGCCAGTTGTTGAGGAACTTGCCGCCGCGCATGGTGTCGGCGAAATGCACCTGCCAGCTGTCCTTGGAGTTGGCGTTGCCCATCGCCGCGGCGCAACCGCCTTCGGCCATCACCGTGTGAGCCTTGCCGAACAGGGACTTGCTCACCACGGCGACCCGCAGGCCGCGCTGCCGGGCTTCGATCACCGCCCGAAGACCTGAGCCGCCGGCACCGATCACGACCACGTCGTAGGAATGCCGCTCTATCTCCGATGAGGCACTCGGCCGAAGAGCATCAGATTGCGTCATTGAACCTCGCTTCAGAACTCGGTAGGGGAAATCCCCAGTCAGCCAATGAATCTCAGGTCGGAGATGGCGCCACTGGCCACCATCATGATGTAGAAGTCAGTGAGCATCAGCGTACCCAGCGTGATCCAGGCGAACTTCTTGTGATGAACGTTCAGCCTGCTGACCTCCGTCCACAACTTGTAGCGCACCGGGTGTTTGGAGAAGTGCTTGAGTCGGCCGCCGATGACGTGCCGGCAGGAGTGGCACGACACCGTGTACACCCACAGCAGGATGACGTTGACCCACAGGAAGATATTGCCCAGGCCGAACCCGAAACCTGTCGGTGAGTGCATCGCCTTGACGGCGTCGATGGTGTTGATCACCGAGAGGATCACGGCGACATAGAAAAAGTATCGATGCAGGTTCTGCATGATCAGCGGGAATCGCGTTTCCCCGGTGTATGTCGCGTGCGGTTCGGCGACGCCACACGCGGTGGGCGACTGCCAGACCGAGCGATAGTAGGCGCCGCGGTAGTAGTAGCAGGTCAGCCGGAACAGCAGCAGGAACGGCAGCGAGAACAACGCGTAGGGCAGGTACGACAGCAGGCCGGTGCCGGGAAGAATCTGAGGCCAGAAACCGCTGGCCTCACCGCAGTTGACGCTCATGCACGGCGAGTAGAACGGCGTCAGGTAGTGGTACTTCTCGACGAAGAAGTTGTCCCGTTGGAACGCCCGCACCGTCGCGTAGATCACGAATGCGGCAAATCCCAGATCGGTGAGGATGGGGGACTTCCACCAGTTGTCGGTGCGCAGTGTTTTCTGCGAGATCTCGGCCCGGCCCGGCGAGAAGACGCCGGTTCCTCGCCGGTTCGCGGTGGGTGCGCTCATCTGCGGTGATCCTTCAGGTCAGTTTGGGGCAGGTTACACCGCGGTGAAGGCACCCGTTGACTGGTGGGTCAGCGCCTGTTGTGCCCGCCCACACCTTCGTCATCGACGTCGCGCCAGAACTCTCGGTCGTACGGTGTGTCGGGCACCTGGATCTTCTCGCCGGTGAACGGCCCGGCGTGCGTCGCCAGTTCCAGTTCACCGGCATCCATCTCGAGAAGTTCCAGGTCAACGAGTATTCGCTCGGTATCTAAGATGACGCGCCGCATCTCTGGGGCATCGCCGAAGCGGTCGTGCAGAGCGTTGACGCACCGGCGCAGGCTTCCGATGTGCTGGTGCAGTTCGGCGAGTTCAGCGGCCTTCGACATCGGGACTCCTCGACAGTGTTGAGAATCACACTACTGGTCTCGATGCTAGTCACTACTCGTCGCGATGTCTTCCGGGTCCCGATGCCCAGACGAGACGCAACTGCTGGCCACCGCGAACTTGGGCGATCCGGTCGGTGTCGGTGTCGATGACGACACCGATCACCGGGTAACCACCGGTGACGGGATGGTCGACCCCGAGAATGATCGGCTGTCCGTCCGGCGGGACCTGCACCGCGCCGCGAACGGTGCCCTCGCTGGGAAGCTGTCGCCCCGGCCACCGATGTTCCAGCCCCGGCCCGGCAAGCCGCAGACCAATGCGGTCACTGGCCGGTGATGCCATCCACGTGGTGCGCACCAGCGCGTCGGGGTCGATGAACCAGTCGTCGCGCGGCCCCCGGAGCAACCGCAACTCGACGGGGCCACCGGGGATCGCGGCCACCGGCGCCAGATCGAGTTCCGGCAAGTGCCCCACTGGCTCACCGACCGGCAGAACATCACCCGGCCGAAGGGGCGGCGGTCCGATTCCCGACATCGTGTCGTAGCTGCGCGAGCCGAGCACAGGAGCCACCGCGAAGCCGCCGCGGACGCCGAGATAGCTGCGCACCCCGGAGCGCGGCGTCCCCAGCGAGATCACCTGGCCTTCTCGAATGCGGGCAACGCTGTTGACGCCGAACGGGATTCCGTCGATCGCCGGCTGAGCTTCAGCACCGGTGACGGCGATGTCCAGACCGCCGCCGAGTACCCGGGCGCTGAACTGACCGAAAGTGATCTCGATCGTGGCTCGGTCTTCGGCGTTGGCGAGCAACCGGTTGGCCAGTCGGTGGGCGCGCCGGTCGGCGGCACCGGACCGGGTGACGCCGACATGGGCAAGACCTGCTCGACCGAGATCCTCCACCAGGGCAAGCGGCCCCGTTTCGCACACCTCAAGGCGGATCATGGGGGGCCGATCATGGAGCGTCCACCGCACGGAAGGTCACCCACATGCCGGGTGTCAGGAGAGCCGGTTGGGTCCGCTCGACATCCCACAGCACCGCTTCGGTACGGCCGATCAGTTGCCACCCGCCCGGCGACTCCCGCGGGTAGATCCCGCTGAACTCGCCGGCCAATGCGACCGAACCGGCGGGTACCCGGGTTCGGGGCTGGGTCCGGCGGGGAACCGATAGCCGACTGTCGCCGTCGACGAGGTAGGCGAATCCGGGCGCGAATCCACCGAATCCGACCCGCCACGGCGTCCCGGTGTGGGCGTCGATCACGTCGGCGACAGTCATCGTCAACAGCGCCGCCACCTCAGCGAGATCGGCGCCGTCGTAGATCACGTCGATCACCGCATCGCCCGGACCGGGCCGCGCCGGGTCCGCCGGGGTGGTGAAGTCGACCGTCGCCAGCCGTGTCCGCGCCGCGGCCTGCTGCGCTGGGTCGGTCAGCGTCACCAACACCGTTCTTGCGCCGGGGACGATGTCGGCCACCTCGGGAAGGCCCGCCGCACGCAGTGCTGCGGTCGAGGCGAGAACCTCGGCCGTGGAGTCGTACTCAAGCAGGAGCGCCCGATCGCCGTAGTCGCGGATCGTCGGCGCGCTCATCACACCAGGGCGGTGTAGGTCGGCTCGCGGTGCTTGATGTAGCCGATCAGCGAATAGGTGACGGGCAGCAGCAGGACCTCGACCGCGGTCTTGTACACCCAGCCGAGTGTCGCGTAGGTGGCGAAGTCGGCGAAAGTGGTGATTCCGATCGCCGGGGCGGCGATGGCACAGAAGACCAGGGTGTCGCCGAGTTGACCGGCGAATGTCGAACCGACAAGCCGGGCCCAGAGGTGTTTCTCCCTTGTGCGTTCCTTGATCTTCACAACGGCCCAGGCGTTAATGGTCTGCCCTACGAGGAACCCGGCAAGGCCCGCGGCGATCAACTGGGTGTAGGCCCCCACAACGTTGGCAAGATGCTCCTGGTTTGGATAGAAGTCAGCGGCCGGCAGATAGACCGTTACCCAGAAGACCAGAGCCGCAAGAGCATTCATCGCGAAGCCGAGGATGATCGCACGCCGGGCCGCCCTGAATCCGTAGATCTCCGCCAGCACGTCGCCGATGATGTAGGTCAGCGGGAAGACGATGAAACCGCCGTCGGTGATGATCGGTCCGAACGCCACGCCCTTGGTGGCCGCGACGTTGGAGATGATGACCAGGGCGGTGAAGACAGCGACCAGCACGGGGTAGTAGAGGCTGCCGACGCGCGCGAACCCTGGCGCCTCCGGCGTTGTCTCGACGTCACCGGTCACGAGTTTCATCCAAGCACGATGCCCAACTCAGTGTGTGGGCCAGCACGCCCGGCGGGCATCGCATTTCACCCTAAAGCCATCCAGCTGCCGAGCGCGATCATCGTCAGCGCGATCAGCCCGTCCAGAGCCCGCCACGTTGCCGGGCTGGCGAACAGGCCGGCCAGCCGGCGCGCCCCGAACCCGAGGCTGAAGAACCAGACCACGCTGGCCGTCGCCGCCCCGGCACCGAAACGCCACCGCGCCTCGCCCTGCTGGGCGGCCAGTGTTCCCAGCAGGACCACGGTATCGAGGTAGACGTGTGGGTTGAGAAAGGTCAGTGCCAGACAGGTCAGCAGTACTGACGTCAGGCTCCCCGGTCCGGCGTCGCTCGGTGTCAGGGTGGTCGGTCGTATCGCGCGGCGGGCGGCCAACAGGCCGTACCCCAGCAGGAATGCCGCACCGCCGTATCGGGCAACGGTCAGCAGTTGCGGATGCGCGGCGACGAGTGCCCCGACGCCCGCGACGCCGGCCATGATCAGTAGCAGGTCCGAGACGGCGCAGAGTGCTACCACCGGCAGGACGTGCTCGTTGCGGATGCCCTGCCGCAGGACGAACGCGTTCTGCGCACCGATCGCCACGATCAGGCTCAAGCCGGTGACGAACCCGAACAGTACGGGTGTCACTGGGTGGTGATCACCGTGCTGGTGATCGTGACGCTGTCGCCCACCCGGATCGTTCCCGACCGCAGAACCCGCAACGCCGACCCGGCCCTGCCCCGCAGTGCCACCATCGCACCCGGACCGATCCAATCGTCGAGCAGACGGCATGGCGCCGCATCGCGCACAACCTCGAACTCGGCATCGCCGATTCGCAACCGGACGCCCGGTGCGGTCGGAATCTCGCCGCGATCGACGGTGATGTTGCGCCGGGTCGCGTGGGAATCGAATTCCAGGCCAAGATCGGCCGCGGCCAGGTCCAGCGACTCCCGGGACTGCAGAGTGACCTGACGGTGCCGACTGCCGTGATACCGATCTCCGAGGAGACCCTTGCGCGCCTCGGCGACGACGGAGTCGACCGCATGAGTCGTCAGCCGACTGCCTGGTGCGATGTGGATCGCGACGACTTTCACAGGACGACTTTCACGAAGAGAAGTCTAGGGTGATCGGGGTGAGTGAACTCGCTGGGCGGTCGGAGATATCGCAGCCGGAGATATCGACGCGACGCACCTGGCTCGGCCATCCCGTCGGGCTGGTCAACCTCTTCGGTGTCGAGTTATGGGAGCGTTTCTCGTTCTACGGGATGCTCACCATCCTCGGGTACTACCTCTATTACTCGGTGACCGACGGTGGATTGGGCTTGCCCAAGGCGACCGCCG
>Ga0247836_1000233_pt1 | contig 104351 bp, 111 predicted proteins | sample LaCruzMarch2015__4_FD_187116 | JGI IMG/M metagenome (GOLD analysis project Ga0247836, IMG submission 187116) | Freshwater microbial communities from meromictic Lake La Cruz, Castile-La Mancha, Spain - LaCruzMarch2015_14m | ecosystem: Environmental > Aquatic > Freshwater > Lake | place: Spain...
TTTCTTTTTCTTCAAGAAGAGGATTTATCATAGTAATAATGCCTTCACGTATTCTTGCACCATATTCCTGCGCCGTTGTATTTTCGTCTCCTAACCCACAACTTAAGTAATGAGAAAGGTTAGATAAAACATCCATTGCTGCATCTCTTTGGTTGCAAATTTTATTAACTTCCAGCATATTTTCTACTGCAAGAGTATCGTATTTCCGCTTTGCTTCGTCACGCTCTGCAATTAACCTGCATTCCCGTTCGCCAGAGATACCTAGCAATCTAGCCTGTTCCAATGATTCTTCTAGTGCATCGTCTCGCTCACGTTCCAAATTAATACACTTTGTAGCCCACTCTTCGACATCTAAGGCACTAACATAATGTGGTGTGTCGCTCATTTTAAATTTAAATTCAAAAATGCTTCTTCTTTTTGTTTTGCCATTTCCATCCAAGCTTTCTGTCTCTCTTGAGACTCTTTATTTGCTTTAGGAGTATCACAAAGCTTCCAAAACGCATTGTTAATTACTTGTTGTTGTTTTTTGTCGGAAAGCTCTCCGTTGCCAATTCGGTGGCTATAACTCCAATCATCAGCATTCTCAACTAACTCTGCAATACCTCCGTGGTTACCTGAGATAATGAACATATTAATCCTGTGCAAAAAGAACTCGTATTGGTTTACCTTCTGTCTGAGTGTTGGCGTCTTCATGTAGTTAATATTAGTGGAATTGTTAGGACAGGGCAAGCTTTTTTATCAATTTTCCTGTTTCATCATACATATAATCCTCAATCATATTACCTACAACTTCTAAAGAATCAAGTTCTATATTAGAAAATAGATGATGCCAATCTACAACATAAGCACATAGATCATAGCTGTATTGTACTTCTCCCATTATTTCAATACCTAAACCATATATGCCTTTTACTACGTCTCTCTCATAAATTTCACGCATGTTCTTATCCCGAATACCAATAAACTGGTAAAGATGTTCATAAGCAATTCTATATTCACTTGCTGTCATATTAGAAAGATCAAAGTATTCAAACTTTTTTTCTTTAGAATCCCAAACTTTAAATTTTTTATTATTCATTTTTCTTTTTGAATTTTATTAAAAAGACTTCTTCAATCCCCTTTTTCCAAGCTTCAGAAAATTTGGATGATTTTCCACTTCGGTTGCTAAATTTTTAGCACCTTTAAGTTTTTTTAGTTCTTTGCTCATGTAGGTAATATTAGAGATTATTTCTGGAACTGTCAATCTTTATTTTCATCTTCTCCAAAAATTAATTTGTGCAATCTATCTAAACCTTCTTGATGAACTTCCCATTCCTTTTTAAGACCCAAACAATAGCAAATCTTTTCTGCTAAAGGATAAAGAAAGTCTTGTTCGTATTTCAAGTATACATAAAGATAATAAGGTTTTTTAGTCTTAAACAATCTCATTAACCACATGATTATATTTGCAATCAATTCAGAGAATCTAAATAAACCCCCTACTATTACATGAGATACTATTTTTTGTTTGAGTGTCATCATTACATTAATTCTTTTGGTGGAAAATCATCTTCTAATTCAATCCAGCCTTGAAATTCATCTGGATTTTCATTGTAATATTCTGTGTTACAAATTTGCCATTTCGGAATATATGTATTTGATTCACAATAATTCTCATCCTTCCAAAGAGCAAGAACTACATTTGTGTAACCATTTACTTCTCTAATTTCTGGAAGTCTATCGGTAATAATATCTGATCGTTTAATTTTCATATTAAGGACTAGTCGTAATTGGATATGGATAATTCTTCGGCCAATCTATTTTTTCTTTATTACGAAACTTAGAAGGTTCAAATGATGTAGGAAGTAATGGTGAGCTATTTTTCTCGTCCAGCAAATTCAAACCATCCACAATTCTTTTGAGGTTGGAAAGCGTATACATATTAATCGATCCTTCAGAAGCAATTTTTCCTTCACCCAAAGTATAAGGATGTACTTCAGAAGACCAACCAAATTTTGGAACACTAAAATTAAGTTCTGCTCTCAAACAAAGTTTCCATCGTTCTCCGTTATAGATTTCCAAGAAGTATGTTGGTCTATTTTTGCAATGAATTACGTCAGAAGGATAAATTCCACTTTGTTTGGTTTTGGTTTTTCTTCTTTAAATTCTGATTTATTATGATATTCTCCAAAAGAATTCCAATCTTCTTCTGTCATTTTTTGATCAACTTCATCGTAGAAGATCATTTTGTCTTTTGTAATTTCGTACTCTTCGCATTCCTTTTCTATTGCATCTGCTTCTTGTTGCTCATATGATACTTCGTCAACTGGAGTTTGTTTATTTTTTAAAGTGTCTAATACGATAATATCTGCTACCTTGTACCAATCGTTTGTTTTATTAGAAGAATGTTCAAGACAGACATATTCACCTGAATCAGAAAATTCTGAAATAATTGCTTCCCATTGAAGAGTTTGACGGCATTTATGACAGTATAAAATTCTTGTATTTTCTTTGTAATCTTTAATGTTTTTTGATCCTGTTGTTTTCATAATTTATTTCAAAAAGTATAACACACTAAAATATATTGTCACACAAAAGGAATACCAGCAAAGAAACATAAAAACGATGCTATTGCTAAGATTGGATTGCCAAAAGTTCCTTCTTTAGATCCCTTGGCACACATTAAGCCAAAGATAAAAACTAAAATTGTTGCAACAATAGGAAACCAAATTGCTGAGAATGTAATAGTCATGAATTATTTTTTAAAGGGACAATCACTCAACCAACAATCACAAACCAAACATTCTCCATTATGATCTGGATTGCATGGTAATTGAAATATATTACCAACAACTTCAAAGTAATATTTCATATAGTCCATTAAGATTTTAGTTTCAAAAATATTCTTACCTTTGACTCCAAATGATGCTTTGTCTTCAAGCCATATAACTTCCCCAAATAAGTCTTCGGTTTTAGTATAGCCAAAGCGTACTCTGTCACCTTCATATATGTCTTTTCCATTTCGATCAATAAATCCAGTCCATTGTTGTACAACATATTCATCCCCCCCAGAACCATTCTGAAGGTTTTGAAATTGTCCATTCAAATAAAGAACATAATGTCCTTGATATCCTTTGTCTGGATAGAAGAATCGTTTTTCTAGTTTATCCCAAGCTCGGAATTTTAGTTGTCTTTGCATATTTTTTTCTCTTTACACTAACTTATTTTTTTTCCAGGTCAAGCTTTTAATTTATGTTGGCATTACTGTATAAAATGGTTATATAATTTCTGATCCCAATATTTCCGTTCTTTGAATTTTACCTGAGCCTCTGCTGAGAGTTCTTCAAATTTTATTTTTTTATATGTATTTTCATTTTTTTTGTTTGCAAGCGCTTCTTTATCAAAAGAGTCCGAGTTAAAGCATTCTAACAATATTTTTTTAATTGCTTTTTCCGTATCCTTGCTATCGTATATATTGAGTGACTTAAGAAACTCACAGGCTTTATCGAAGTCTTCTTTTGTTAATTCCCTTCCCCGTGGCGGGATATCTAATGAATTTCTAATCAACCAGCTATCTTGTAATTGCAATGACATTACGTGTTCTTCAAAAGAAGATGATTTAAATATTCCATGAGTGCGTTCATGCTTTGATTTTTCGGAAGTAAGGTAATGATAAAGGGATTGCTCTCTAGAAAATGGATCTCTTAATATTATGAATTTATACAAATTAGATTTATTCAAAACGTTGAAAAGGGGCTTTAGCAATGTATCAGTAAGCCTAAAGCCATCTGGTTTAATAAATACTGAATGTATAGATAATTTTTGTAAAATATCTTCTGTTAAATCATCGATGCTCAGATTCCAAATTATTTTGCCATCGTTTAAAGACGTAAATTTATCACACTGATTTAAAAAATTCAAATCATCAAATGCAATAAATTTTGCAATATGCCTTTTTGATTCTGACAAAACTCTAATTATACGAGTTTTATTTTGACTTAATTTTCTGGCTTCATTGAGAAAACATTGAAACACGTAGGTTCCGGAATTTTTCGGAATGTGATAAAATACTGGGATGGTATTGATTTTCATAATTTAAATTTAATATAGCGCTATCTATTCTAGTTGTTTTTGTATTAAAATGGTGATTTTTCTACAATTACCGTAACTATCGTAAAGAAACATGGAGGAATCGGAAACCTTTACTGTTTTGTTGTCCTTTTCAAAAAAATGAATAGTTTCTACCATTCTGGTTTCATCTAGTGATAAATACATGAATTCTTGATCCGGATATCCTAAGTCATAAAGTTCTGGATACATTAGGGTTCCGCTGTTCAGTTGAACGGCTGAAGCTTCCTGTATAAGCTCAAAAGCCTCTTCAATAGATACAGTTTTCATAAATTTTTATCAAGTTCTTGATATTTTAAGTGAAAACTTTAACACAAACTTGTAATGTTGTCAATAGTTTTTATCTCCAGTTAATAAACTTCGAAAGTTCCCCACTAGAAACTTGGATTTTTCTTTTTGCCAATCTACATGTTTATACTTGTTCTTGTATGCTTCGTTTAAGAAGTCTTCCGTTAAGTCGTCCCACTTATCTACTATTAAAAGCGGTAAATTGTAAATGTCTCTTAGTTCTCTGTGCGCGATATAATTAGTTACTACGGGTACTGTTTCGGATAGAATAGACTCGCATATCTTAGGAGTCTGAATTCCATTCCCTAATGGGCATGCAAAGAATTTATAATCACTCAGCTTTTCAAAATAATCTAACGGATCACAAAACATATTATCCATGAATTGAGAGCTACGCGTGAACTCTGCTAGCAATCCTCTGTCTTGAACTGTTTTGGTTACTGAAGGCCATCTACTACCAAAAGCAGAACCAATTAGTCTGGTTTTAGTTTTTGGTTTGTTTATTTGGTGTAGTATTTGATCTCCTCCACATCTTAACATATAAGCCATAATCGTACCCATAGGTATGGTGGTTACCCAATCACATTCTATGTCTTTTGCTTCATAATAAATATGTTTAAATAGATGTTTAACTTCTTTTAAATATTCAATATTTTTACTTAAATGTATATCATCTCCAGCGCACACAAGACTATCAAATTCGCCTGGATGATTCGTAAGAATGGTTTTTATCCTACGGAGTCGGGCAACATCACAATAAACATTATTTGTCGTAAAGTCAGTATTAACATTTATTTGTTGATGAATTATACTAATATTAAAGTTTTTAAACACGAGCGGTATTATTAATAAGTGTTTTTCAATTTCTTGCTGTGATAATAAATTTGACTTAAACCATGTTAAAAAACGCGGATCATATCTAAAGTTAAGAATATCGTGAATAGAATTAATCATTATTTATTACTTGTATGTTTTTCTTTGTATGGTTTAGCAATTCTAAATTTATACTAACGTTTTTTATATAAATTGATTTAAAACCTCAAGCATTTTTTCTACTTTTTTATCTGCTATGCCTTCAGATCTGTAACATCCAGCAATATGAACTATAGAAGACTCCTCCAGATTTATTAAATTTATTTCACTCCACATATTTCGCCGTTGTATTCCATATAAATGCACATATTTTGACAAAGTCGGAGTTAATAAATTTTTATCACACGCTAAAAACTCATTAAAGAAAGGTTGCTCGGATGATTTTATACCTTTAAATCTTTTAAATCTTTCTATATATTTTAGTAAATCTTCTAATGCTAATTTTTGATTTTTATTGAAACCGAATGTGCCAGCGTTAAACGCGGGTCCTTCCACGCATTGTTTTTCAAAAAGTCTAAAAAATTTAGGCATGATTCTATCTTTCTCATTGATGCTGAATCTCTCTCTTACTCCGTGAATAACATCTTTATTACTATTAATAGTATCAAAAATATTACTTAACGGCTTTATTGCGAATGCGTCCGAGTCTAAATATAAAAAATTATCATAATGGTGAAACGACTTCCACTTCACTATGCTATATTTAGCTGTATAAAATGGGTCGAATTCTGGACAAATAAATGACTCTACATCAAGACCAAAATCCACTGGCGTTATGCAGCAAACGTGTATTTCGGGGTTATATTTTCTCAAAAGTTTCAAATTATGCTTAAAGCATTCTAAATAAGACTCATCGAATGCGTAATATACAAGGTTTTTCATAAGATCATATAATTTCCTTTTAATTCAGTTGTTAATTCATTCTTCATATTTATTCCTTACTGTAATTATACGTCAAAAAATCTTTATCATAAAGTTTGTTTACAAGAATTTTAGCTTCTAAACTCAAAGAATGCCCATGTGGGCTATGACCAAATTTTCCCAACTTTTTTTCTCTCAATCCGAGCGTATTGCATATATTTTTAAAATCTTCTTCTAACGTTTCAAATTTTCCAATATAATCAATTGGTTCGTCTAGTATGCTTCCATATACGCAATTTTCTCTGTGTGTTTCATTCTCGACTTCTTCCCTTTTATAAAATCGGCAATCATGCTCTATTAAAATAGGGGTTCCGAATAATTTTTTATACTCATTTATATGTTGATCCGTAATTATACCAGCGAACGGAACGGCATCGCCATAGTAAATTTTACGCATTTTATCAAAAGTGGTCATGCTCAGCATTCTTGAATATGGATCGCGGACAAATGAAAATTTAAAATAGTCGTTCCAATATTCAGAATAAAGTTTCTTAGCTTGACTAGCAATCAAATGCTTTGTTTTCCTGTCAACATTCCACCAGTCGTCCCCAATTAATGCTCGCTCAATACTGGACCCTGCTGTTCGAGGGATATGAATAAATATGCATTTTAGTTCGTGCGAGATCATAATATTATTAAAATTCAATTGGCGTCCACTCGTCAAACACAAATATATCTCCGTGCCATCGGGGTCCGCCTTTAGGATAAAAAACGCTTTTTGAATGACTTAAAAAACCCATCCACCAACTAAACGTTCCCTTACTTAGAACTAAATTACCAAAATCTTTTGCAAAATTTATAGTTTCTACTGGCTCATTTTCATACAAGGTTAAATTGAATTTATTAATCAAGTGCGTTATGATTTCGTTAGAAGGGTCGTCGCTACTAATATATCCTTTTTTGAATTTAGATTGTTCGATAGCTTGAACATAATAAGCAAGACTGGGAACTCTATTGTTTGGGACGCAATCTCCCAATCTAACATGAATAAATAAATCATCTTTGTGTTGTTGATCATATTGTAAATCGAATTGATTTAACATTTCTTGTTTGTATTGTAAAATAAAGTTTTTGTTTTGACAGCTATAATTTAAATACAAACCATGATCAATACTTTGTTTACTTAAGATTTTGTTAAAGTTTATTCCAGTAACTGTAACTGTGTTTTCAAATATTTGAGTTCCTTGCTCGTAAAATCTGGGCTGTAATATTTGCATTTTTTCAAGTTTTGCATATTTTTCAACTTTAATGTCGAACTTTTTTGACATTATGCTGGCCGCACAATTTCTAAACATTGCATTTCCTAACCTGCCTTGGTCTTTAATTGTAATCATTTTAATTTTAAAATCTCCCTGAGTCTACACAAGTCTACACTTGATTCTCTTCGGTTTATTAGTTTTATAATTTGGGATTCTATTGTTTCATTAGATATCCACGCCAAATCAGATGCTAATTTTTGAGTTATCCAGTTAGCTTTTAAATATTGATACACATTTTCCGCATTACCTCTGTAAAGAACAGCCCAAAGACCACAATTTCCGGAGTAGGTTATTATATGTTTAGTTTTTGACATAATAATAATAGCAGCTAAAAAATAACAAGCGTGTTGTTTCCTTTCATGTCTTGGCAGAGAATGATGAACAGATGACTTCGGATCATGATTTATCATAGACAATTCATCAAACCAAAAACTATTTGGAAACCTCTGTTTAAATGCTTCTGCAAATTCAAGCTCGTCTGTTTGTATTAAGAATTTTATATGTGGATTCTTTTGTAGGATTTCTTCAGTCTTATTAAAGAATTGTTCATACTCGGCTAATCCGGTTTCACTTGCTTTGTCATTTCCTCTATAATAAACGGAACATATATTATCGTAATCTAGTTTATATTTTTTTTCTAGTGTTTCTATAATATTTCTTATTGTAATGCTAGGGGAAAAAAATGCTTTTATTAATGGCACAACGTTTTTAAAATCAATATTTTTGTATTTTTGATATTGCCGAGGAAGGAAATAATTAATTTTCTCTACTGTTGATGCAATAGCTGTTTGCTCAAAAAAATATTTTGTTAAGTCGTCTACTGTATCGTCAACTTCTTCTTTGTAATTTCTAAATTGCGCTGAAGAATCTACGGTTCGAGGCAACTCGTTATTTTTATTAATAAAATTAATAATTTGTTTCAGTCTAACCGAGCAATTAGAAAAAAAACCAGCTGTTTTACAATGGCTTGTTTTTAATATTAAGTTTTTATTATCAAAAATCATTAAATTTATTTTAATGGCAATATCTTTTTTAATTCCGCTACATCAATAGTGCAATCGATTTTTTTCAGCATATGTATTGTTTTTTTAGTTTTTTCCTGAAGATCAGGCTCATCAGCAATTTCTTTTAGCACTTCTGTAGGCAGAATGCAAGGAATTATATAATATTCAGCAAAAACTTCGATTGCTCCTGCAAAAAGTCTGCTAAAGGTCTTTTTTTTAGTGGGGCAAAACTCTATAACTTTTGGTTTTTTCGCGGGATCTAAAAAAATTAAATTACTCATAACTCCTCCGTGTAGACCTACTAGAATCTCGACATTGCTGAAAATTTCATATTGTTTAGAAATGGGAACACTGCTTCCGTCGCACTCTTCTCCGTTAAAAAAATAAAATTCCAGATTATTTTCTTCTGCATATTCTTTCAAATACTCTATAATATTATTTTCGTTTTGTTGGGTTATATTTCTACCATGACGAGCAGAGGTGCTACTTCTAGAGCAAAATAGCAAAAAATTTTTTGGCTTGTTTACTATAGGATTTTGCTTGTGAAAAATTGACTTCAAATTAGCAACATTGTTTAATTTATTAATATAAGATGTGGGGCAATGATTCACTATCTCTAATTTATCAAAATTCAACAAATATTTTTCTTCCGAAGTTGAACTGATAAATTTAATTCTATCCGATAATTTTAAGTTGAAAGTTTCTATTACTTTTTCCATTAAGGGCGTCTTGGTTATTAAAATGCAGTCATATTCGGGGTAAGTGTCGTCAACTGAAAAAATTTCTGAAAAAACTTCTGAGTATATGTGTCCATACTGATTAGAATGATTTAAATTTAAAATCATCATATTCTTTGCATTTATGACGGTTTCTTTTATTTGTTTTATAAGCCTACTTCGAAATAAATTAGACCAAGATGGTTTTACCATCACTTCAATAAGTGAGTCTGCAACGTATGCGTAAACTGAGTCTGAAGAGGTAAAGCCTCTAAGATTTTTTTGCTCGATTTTTCTTTTTAGAATAAAATTATTAGTATTTTTTTCCATAACATTTTTCAAAATTCATATTTAAAATTACTTATGTCCCATTCGAATAATTTTCCTATAGTATTTTTTGTTTCCTCGTCGTAATAATCTGCGTAAGGGATTCTTGTTGTAAATTTTTCTATATTATTTACTTGGGGTATGCCGCAACTTAAATCAAGTTGTAATTTGTCTTTTATATTAAGAATGTCTTTTTCGATATGCTCTAATCTAATTACGTAATCTAAAAAAAACTTATTTTGAAAAAACATATATGGTATAGTAGCCACTTGAGAATTAAAATCGTTTTTATAATATTTATAAACATACTCTTTAAATGACATAATATTCGAATCTTGAACATATCTTGGCATTTCTTTGTCGGGTCTTTTGACTGTGTAGTAATCGTATTCTTTATACCTGGTATGATTATAGAATGATACCGCCCTATCCCAAGGGTTTCTTATTATAGAAAACTTGAAAAAGTCTTTGATTTGAAGATTTTTTTCTGTTAATTTGTCTACATGGATCTTTAAAGAAGCATGTTTAAAAGCGTGAATATTTGGATATTCATTTCTCAATTTAAGAAAACCTATGAGGTTTTCTATAGAGGTTCCCCCACATTTAGGTGGATGAGTGAATATAAATTTTTTATTTAAATCGTACATGATTAAGCTTAAAAATTGATAAATTTATTATATCATGTTTTTTTTAAATACTCCATAATAATCAACAGGATTCTTTATGCAACTTGTCATCCAAGTGAGTTCTTATTTTAAAGATTTTTTGAGCATTTGGAGACAATTCTTCAAATTTTATTTTTTTAAAATTTGTTTTGTTCTTTGTTAGGGTGTCCCAAGGTTTGAGTTCGATGGTTCTTACGTCGAAATTATAACAAATCTTGAAAGCTTCCAGAATTGCTTCGTCTGTATTTTTTATATTAAAAATATTAAAAGATTTTAAAACGTCAATGGTTTCATCGTAGTGAGATTCGCTTAATTGTATGTCGTCGCTTACGTTTGCAATATTTCTGATCAGCCAACTGTCTTCCGCTTGCTCCGATAATAAATACTCTTCAAGGGTGTTGAATTCAATTGAGTGGTGAGTTTTTTCATGGATTGAAGAATCCGACGTAATATAATTATAAAGCGATTGAGCCCTTGAAAAAGGATCTCTTGATATTATAAACTGGTACAAGTCATAATTCGAAAGTAAGTCTAGTATGCTTTTAGCGCATTTAAAGCCGCGAGATTTAATAATAACTCCAAATAAAAAAACATTTTCGAATAAATCTTTTGGTAGATTATTAATATCTATATCCCATTCTACGGTGGAATGTTTTTTATCAAACACTGTAAGAGATTCGCAATAATAATTTGGGTCTCCAACTAACAGTTGTGCTATCGTAAAGCCTGCCTTAGTAATGTATAAGCACTTTATAGTGTCCTGTCCTGGGAGGCGAATTTTAAGCCAATTTGTATATTTTCGCCTATAATAACGAAATGCAATCAACATCCAATCTGATACATAAGTGCCGGCGTTTTTTGGTATGTGATAAAAAACTGGAATTTTATTCATATTTTTTTCTCTCTATTCTAACTTCTTTTATAAAAGAAGTAACGTTCGAGTTTTTATCGCTTTTTAATTTATAAAGGCTTTTCATCTTTCTCCCTTTGCTTTTTTCATTTTGTGTATGTTTTTATAATCTGCAGTACCGATAGTATCTGAATACTCAAACATTTGAACAACATAAGCATAAGCATCATAAAGACCTTCCGAATATCTCCTGTAATATTCGTCTCTCAGCATATCATTTTTCAGACCCTCATTTAAATCTTTATGATGGAGAGCCATATAATAAATGTTGTTTAAATGTTTTTTGTTAGTCATGGAGATTTTTTATCATTTTTAAAGTTTAAATTGCTTATCGTTTCCAAAATGTATTGAACAAAGAATATCTACACAACCATGAATTTCTCTCATTAAATCTGGATGTGGGTTACTATAGAAACTTTCTGGATAATCTGAACTTGTAGAAATAGAACGAACTGGTTCCAATGTTTCAGAGTCTTTTATCGTAATTTCAACAAAATATCTTTTTTCTTTCATGTAACCAATATAGAGTTATTCGAAGGACAAGTCAAGCCAATTCGTATCTTCTGGTATTATTTCTACATTTACTCCAGCTTCTTTGGATTTGTTAATAATGTTTTGCAATACTCCACGTCCATACATATTAAATCCATAGGTATCTTTGTGGCACTTATAAACACTACCAGAATAACCTTCAAACAAATAGAAATCTTCTTCTTTTGTTACTTTTTTGATTCCAGAATTCATTTTCCATGAATCGCCATTTAAATAACCTCCATACCAACAAGCAAATACTTTATAGGTCAAAGGAAATTCTCCTCCTTCGATTTTAACTACTACCCATTTATCAGGTGTATATTTGTTCATAATTAAAAATAGTCTGGAATATTTCTAATAGCTTGATAAAGTACCCTCCACAAGCATTTTAATATCCTGCCCCCCAGCAATTTGTAATAGTACACCTAATTTCTCCGACAATTCTTGCAAACCTTCGACCACTTTGGCATTGGTTTTGAAATCGTAATCGCTGTATTTTGGTTTTAAGTCATACAGCGCGGCATATTGCTCAGCCTCCTCTATTGTCTTCCAGGTGCCTTTTATCCTGCTTCCGGTTGCCCATACCTGAACTTCTTGATCGGGGTTTAAGGCTTGCAGATGAGCGCGGATTTGTAAATAAATTTGTTTTGTTTCCTCTTCAAGCTCTTTGAATGAGTTTGCCTTTGGTTTTTCGGAAAAATTAAATGGGAGAGAAATTTGATTGATCCAAGCTTCCTCGCCAATCAATTTTCTGACCTCTTTCGCGGAATATGCCTTGCCTACTTTTAACATTATTTTATAGAATTGAAATTATTCTCTATTTTAATCTAAATTAATAGTGTCAAACCAAGTTAGTTCTACTTCCTCGTCCGTTTCTTCAAGTATAACACCAGTCGAAGATGAGGCAACACTAATTTTCTTTACGGTATAAACTTGTCCAGATACTAGCTTCTTTGCATTCTCAATTCTATTTGTAAACCAATGGGGTCCAGCTTTTCTGAACTCAATCTTATCTCCAACTTTGGTGTTTTGGTATGTTGCGTAGTTTTTAGGCGTCATAGAAGTTTAGGGTGTTCGAATTTATTTCCAATTACTTTTATCTTCCAAGTATAAATAGAATCAGAAAGATCATGTAATAAACTATGTGTAAGTGTTCCTTCAGTGTCTTTAGTCTTAATCAAATAAGCCGCATCCTCATAGTATATAATTGCAGTGTATTTTTTAGAATTTTTCTTTGTTAAAGGTCTTTCAAATTCGATAATATCCCCTTCCCAAATCTCTTTACCATTACAATCTTTTATGTCTGTATATTGAGAAGGAATAAGCATATCATCTCGTTCAAACAACTCATCGACATACCCGCTATATTTGTATTGTTCTACAAATGCTTTGCCTGGCGGATTCCAGAAACGAAACTTTATGGTTCTCATCTTTTTTATATATTAATCTCCAATAAACACTCTACTCAAAGTTCTTAAAATATCTTTTTTAACTACGGCTTTAGGGTTATAATAATCAATTATTTCAACTCTATCTGTTTTAGGCGTAGTATAGTCATCTAAAAAATCTTTTGCTCCGTTCAAACTTTCAAAATAAAAATCATAATGCACATTAGACCACCCAAACAATACTTTTTTTTGAGGATAATATTGCTCTTTATCGATTCTTTTTATTTTTTTTATCCTGTACATTCTTTTATTTTTCATCTTGCTTCTATAAGAACTTTAATTTGTTCAGGTGTCCAGTTTTTTTCAATTGCTTCTTTAATAAGTTCTGCTCTTTTGTTTTTGTCTTCTCTTTCTAATTTAGACATATAGCAAAGAGTAAGCATAATACAACTAAACATAATTGCCATGAATACCAACGTTGGGTCAATTTTTTCTTTCATGCTATTTATTAATCAACTCTTCGTAGTTTTTATTCAAGGTTTCTAGATAATGCCCGAAATCATCGATTTTTTGATCATCGTTGCTCACATTATAAATGTAGTCAAAAAGAAAATCTTTCCCCTCTTCGGTGAGGTTTAATCCTTTTGACAGTCTTTCAAAGTAGTCATCTTGAACGTCTTTAAGCTTATCAAAGAAGCTCTTGACTTCGTGTATTGCATCTTCTGGATGTTTGCCTTCCGGCGTATATGGTTTTGTATAATCACTCATTTCTCTATTGTATAGGTTGTTTTTATTTTTACAAGCTCAAATTCTAAAAAATTTTCATTTCCATAATTTGGAGTATTGTTGAAAGCGCTTGTTCTTAAAAACATTTCCAGATACCCCTTGCTATCACTAACAAGACAATCTTTAAAATCTACTAAGATAATACAAGAAACTATAACTTCAATTTCATCATTTCCAAACCATACCCATTTTTGAGTAGGTTTATGATAAACTGCATATTTATATTCTGTGAATGTTTCGTTATTTTTCTTTTTCATTAAAGTAACAATAAGTTGCAAACAAAATACTCAATATAACCAAAACCCATGTTAAAATTAGCACAAACATATTATTGCTTTTCCTTCCATCCCCATTTAAGATTAAACCAAACGTGTTCTTTTTCCATCATTTGTTTTGTAAATTTAAGATCCTTCTTTCCCTCGGCAACAAGCCATTTTTTAAACTCCTCTGATTGATCTTTTGTCCAGGTTTTTTTAGAGTACCAGTCCTCCTGCTCCGCAAGGTTTTTATCAAATTTTTCAAGCCCAACCATCTGAAACATTTTATCTAGCGCTTTTTTAAGAAATTTGTCGTATTTTTTATTCATATTGTTTTAATTTGTCGGGTTATTGAGTTAGGGTGACTTAAGCATAGTTCTGGATTGTTTCTACGTTTTTTTAAGTGTAATATGTTTTATTTTTAGTATGTATTATTACGGCTTTTGGCTTCAAATTATGGTGAGTTAGTTCCATATCGTGAATATTACTGGAAATATTTAATATATACGGACAGTCTATATACTTATCTATCATTCCGAATGAAAATGAATACTGATGCATGGCAAAATCATAATTAGTTAGCTGTTGTTCTATTTCATTGGAAATAAAAATATAATTAATAAAATCAATAAAATCTTTGGTTCTATTATATAGCGCAACTCCGTTCATGTGAGCTTTCCTTTCTAGCTCATGTTCAGGGTCATTCATCCAGGGCATAAGCCCATAATACGCAGAGCCTATGATATACCAAGTTTTTCCAAGGTTAGATTCGAATTTTTTTATTTCTTCATCAAAATTTTTTAATAGAAAGCAATCGCATTCCAAAAGCAGAATTTTGTTAAATTCAGTTTTTTTATAGTTAATTAGAAAATGGAAAATTCTGGAAGTTGGATTGGCTGAATCCTCCTCGTCTATATGAACTATATCAATATTTGCTCCAGTTGGAGTCTGAAGCGTTTTAACTATGTCAATTGATTGAAAATTGAGAAAAATAACAATTTTAGTATCTTTTTGTTTAAGATTGTCATAAATTCTAATTAGAAGTTTTTCGAGTTGTTTGTTTTCTATTTCATTGTGAAATGATTGAATGAAAATTGCGTCCATATTACATACCTTCAACATAGGGGATGAGGTGCCTGCGATTGCAGGATTCGGATTTTATAGATAAAAACTTTGTTACAGATTTTTCTTCACTAGAAATCAAAGAATCAATTTTTTCATTCAATGCTTCTAGTATATCTATAGATTCAGGGCTTAAATCTTTAAGCGTAGGCGTAGCTTTTAACTTGTATTTATCTGAAACTTCTTTTATAAGGAAAATTTCTTTTATTAAGTTTATATTTTCATTTTGTTCTGAGTTAATCTTTGATTTTAAATAGTCCATAAAAAGGGGATTTATTTGATCTGAAGTAGGCTGGAAAATATTCCCTATAGGGAAATTGATGCCAATTTTTTCACAAAGTAAATTAAAAAAATCCTTTTCTAATGCTTTTTCGTAATATAGAAACGATATATTCTCCTTTCCGAAAACCTCTGTCAAGATTTCTGCGCCGTTGATAAAGTTTTCAATTTTAGTTTTAAAAAAATTTTGGAAAAAAGCTTCGGCTTTCGTAAATCTGAAATTTAATGGAATTTGATAAAAGCTGTTCATAAAGTCCTTCATGAGCAAAGATAATAAATTTTCTATTATTAGAGTAAACTTAAAAGTAAAGCCGGAAGATTCAAAAATTTCTTTAATTATAGAGGCATCTTTTCTGTTTAAGTTTTCTAGGAAACAAGACGTTAATAAGATATTTTTTTTATCTCCATTTCTCTTCAAAAGAGAATAAACAAATGATTCAAAATCTACCTCAGAGCTTTCTCCTTCTTTAACATTTCCAAATTTAATTAGTGGTTGTATATGTTTATTATATTTGTCTTTTGAAAAGAAAACACCCAATTTAGGTTTAGAAAAATTAAATAAATTAATAAAATCTAATTGAGGATAATCCTCTTGAAGTTTTAATTCTGATTTTTTTAAAATAGAAAAAGTATTGTCAAATAAAGAGTAATTTGAAAATATTACAAATTTAATTTCTTTTTTTTTATTGATTTTGTTTTGTCCATTAATAAGTTTACTAGCATTCTTTCTACGTCAGAAAATAAAATTGCATTTTCTTTAATTTCTTCTTTTACCTTAAGAAAAAGGTAATCTAAAATTTTGTCAATTTCTTCATTAAACTGAGCTGAGGTCGGCTTCTCACTTGCTGGGATACTAAATCCAACGGGTTTTGGAGCTTTATATTCTGCATTGTTGCTAATCATAATGATATTATTATATATACATGTATATCAAAAGCAATAAAAATTTTTAAATATTCCAAGATATAGTAGTGATAGAATCACCACATTGCTCACAAATATCTGGATCGTGTTCATAATCATCAGGTTGAAACAGTTTCACAACATCTTCAAGAAGAATTGTTTGACGGTTAATACCTTCCTTTACTTTAACAAAAAGATAACTTAACATTTCATCGTATTCTTGTTCAGAAACTTCGGAAAATTGTTTGTCATTCACTGTAAAATTAAATGCAGTACACCCTGTAGTTTCTATAAATTTGTATTTAGTAGTTTCCATGTTTTTCTAGTATTTCTTTTTCTACAATTTCTTCAAGTTCTTTCATATCCAAATGACTTTGTTTTCCAATATAATAACTGGAAACACAAGCAGATAGTATTAATAGAAGAATAACTGATAATAATAAAATTTTTTCAAGAATTTGCGTTATAATCTTCATACATTTTAATAGCATCTACTGTTTCGTTATATAGACTCTCTCCTACTATCGTGATTGGTTTGTCTTGTGTCACTGCATTTACATGTAGAACAACAGCGTAAAGTCTTCTTGCAATCTCTTCTAGTTTTTGGTTTAAAATTCCAACTGGTTCACAACAATAACAACACCCCTGAAAACCGTTTACAAAATTCTCTTTTTGTTTTTCTACAAGAATTTTACCGTATCTTTCAATTGCCTCGATTGTATAAGAATCTAATTTTTGTAAGCATCCATCAGCAGATAGACCGCTTTCATAAAATGCATATTCTTCAATTTGTTTCTGATTCATCATCATCGTTTTTTTCTCCTTTAGCGTCTTTCTCTTTCCAATATGCTTCGGTTGATTCATTACAAGCTACATAGCCATCTTTCCTAGCTTGTTCATAGGAAAGAGTTCTATACCAACCACCTCGCTTACAAACTGTTCCGTCTTTGCCTGTAACTTCACATGTATGAGCAGACCTTATTTCAGCTTCTGTGATAATATCATCAATAATAGCACTTTCAATACTATTTGCACCATAAGTACTTGTATAGAATGAAAGCGTTCCAAACTTCTCTTTGATGGTAGTAGCAATAACCTGCACTTCTCTATCGTCTGTTGAACAGAGGTCGCAGAAATATTGCAATTTCTCCATGCATTTATCGAGAAGATTGTACCAGCCCGACTCTGTATCTATGCCCCACGCCATGCAAGTTTGCATCATATCGCCCTTATAATCCTTGAGAATTTTTGGATATTTTTCTACTAGCTTTAGCTCTAGTTCATGTTTCATATATCTAATAATAATGTATTTTAAAGGAATGTCAAGACTATTCTTCCCAACACCAATTTTTATAATCCCAGTGCCGAGAATCATAAATTCTCAGCCCTGCTTCAAACCCTAAAAAATTTAAATTTACACTCAAACCACCATGATCTTTTCCAATTGGACAAAAATCTAATTCAAATTGAAAAATGTTATACCCTGAATAAAATGTTTCAAATTCTAAGTTTTTATATTTAGAAAGTTGTTTGTAAAAAGAAAAATATTTTTCAAAATCTTTTCTTGGTTTGCAAAAATTTCTTAATGATAAATTAAAATACATTCATCTATATTAGCTTATTTTATGAATATGTCAATAAAAAAACCCTATCTGAAGGCTTGAACTCCAGATAGGGAATATTATATTACCAGAGAATATTTTAGACGTTTACAAGTCTATCTTCAAATTGCTTAAAGTCAGGAAGATCTAGAACTACTTCGTCCAAAGTGAAGGTTTTGAGATTATTTTAAAAATTCTGCGAAATAAACATCTCTATCTTCCGATCTAACTCTGACTGCCTCTTTTGCAATCTGTAGAGGATTGTCTTTAAATGCACGAACTCTATAACTGCCCCAAAAATCATATGTCCAGAGTTTATTTTGTCCTTTTGGGTACATATAAGCAACTATTGCGTGACCCTTTGGTTTCTTAGTCTTCACATCAATCCATTCATACCTCAGAACTTCTGACCAAACGTCGTATTTTTGCAAGCCTTCTCGGAAAGCAATTGCTGTTGGAAGACAGGCATTTCGTTTGGTTTCCATCCAAGATTCTGTGTTCGTTGGAGTATTCACACAGGATGTAAAAATAATACAAGTTATTAACGATAAAAATGTTTTTTTCATATTAGTTACTTATCGATAAATTAACAATACTTTAGTTTTAAATAATTCTGCTTCTCTGCAATCGTCATACTCTCCGTAATACCATTCTCTCTTAAATGGACCACATACTTCTATTTGCTTTGTTCCTACTGGTAATGCATAACCCCCTTCGTATCCGTTAACAAGGATAAGGGTTTCTGGATCTAGTTTTTCTAGAATTTCAATTAGTTCTTTAGCTTTCATATTTTTGATTTATTAGTTTGGTCCATTGTTCTTTGTTGATTATTTTACCATCTAAAACGGAAAATACAAATGAAGAATTTTCCTTAAAGTTTCTTTTGATCATTATTGCTTGGTCTTTTCTTGTTTCCACTTTTCTTATATCATGCACTACTTCTAGGATATGGTCAATATATTTTTTTGCTTTTTCTCCTGCTTCACAAATTTTTTCTAGTTCGTCCTTTAATTGAACCGCTATCTCATAATCAAATTCAGTTTCAATTATTTTGTAAAAAACATTATAACAAGGCATCTCTTTTTCGATATAAAATTCTATTAAATTTTTAGTAGAACTGAGTTGCGACTTAACTCGATGACAAAATAAATACCAATCCGACTTCAACTTGATTCTATTCTGTCCATTATTGTAAGAAATCACAATGCCTTCTTCGCCTTTCCAATTCTTAATGTATTCGGATATTTTAGATAGATCCCCGATGTCATTAAACACATAAGTTTTTGGAGTGGGTATGTTCCCTATCTCTCTCCAGATCTCTGTTAAATCTCCAGAAGAAACAATAGTCATGTCGTTTTTGTTTATCGCCCCGAGTAGATAAAATTCTACATCTTTTGGTCTAATGACTATTACATTATTGGGAGTAACAATTTCAAACAACAAGCTGAGATGTTGGTTTTCTTTTAAGAAATCTGCTGCCTTTGGATATTTTTGAGGAAGCAATTCGAAATCTTTTGCGTTTTTCTGAGTTGAATAAGAAACCGCTCCTCTGGTTCTCATTGAGAATTGGCTATTTACATGGTCACAAATAATCAAAGAGCCGTCTTTTTTCTCATCGCATTTCCAATCGCTAAAATTTTCTGGATTAGGATAGCAGTTTATTTTTTCACCATGATTGAAAAACTTAGGCCAACCTGAAGACAACACGTTTCTATCTTTATCAGTAATGAGAGAACGATAGAATAAATTGTTACTATTCCACTTCGCGTCAATTTTTGGAGTTATCAAATAACAATCTAAATCACAAAATTTATTTTCAACGATATTGAAATATTCCTCTTCTGCTGGAAGACTTACCTTCATATTATATTATGATTCTATATTGCTCCAAATTTCGTTAATGTCTAAAAGTTTATGCACGCAACCATTAACTCTTTCGGTCCAAGAACTATGAAAATGTCCATAAAGATGGAGTTTCGGCTTGCAGAGTTTACAAATTTCATCCATAATTGCCCTTTCCTCTGTAAGATCCTCTATTAGATAAGCATCTTCTCTTGCCCAACCATAAACCATTTCGTTAAACTGCTGCGGAAAGCACCAGGTTGGAGCAGTATGGGTTACGAGAATATCTACTTCCTGGCATTTTTCCCTATCAAATTTAACCGCTTCATCTTCCCAATATGAAATGCCTTCTTTTCTGGCGGCTCTGTCAATAGAAACAGCGCCGCCAATAAATTGAATTTTTTTACCATTATATTCCATGATGGTATAATCTTCTATCAATTCAAAATTACTTAAAGAAACTCTGTTGACACCTTTAAAATAATCAGGGCCGTCATGATTTCCGCGAATAGACATGAAGGAGATATTTCTATCTTTAAACTCCATATTAAACCATTTATTATTTTTTTCTTGAGTTTTATTATCGGTAAATCCAATGCCCGAATCCCCAACGCTAATCAAATAACAATCACTTATTTTTTTAGCATCTATAATATCAAAAAGATAAGACCATTCGCCATGGTGATCTCCTAAGAATAAAATTGGCTTACTGCCATCCAGAGTCTTCATCGTTGTCATTATTATATAATCTATATTCTTTTATTTCTTTTGTCAATACTTCTTTCAGTTTAAACAATGCCTCATCATGAGAATTGCATTCCTCTACGATATCACCTAAAATATATCCCCAATGTTGCACATTATATTTTGGGGATTGACCATAACTCCATTTTGTTTCGACGTACCAATGGAAATCCCTATCTTTGCAATGATCTTTTCCCGTTAGAGATCTCCATTCTTCTGTCAATTTTGTAATTTCTTCTACAATTTCTTTCATTCTGGTTCTGTCTTGTAAGGTTCTTCTATTATGACGAAATAAAATCCAGCAATTTTTTCAATTTTGCTTTTGCTTCCTTTAGGGAGCGGTTTGTTTTTAAATGATTTATCGGCAATTTCCCATGCTTTTGTAAAATCTTTTGACTTTGCTGCTTTATCCATAGCTTCTTGATATCTTTGTGGAATTTTAAATTCCTTTCGCGGCTTCCAGTATCCATTAACTGCATCAATAATTTTAGGAATCGGAACATCAGAATATTGCATTGGTCCATTACCAGAAACGTTCATAATGGTTCTATAGCCATCATTTTGCTGATAATGGAGATATTGTTCAATTACTTTTTTAATTTCCCAAGCGGCAGTTCCGTCTTTCATTTGCTCGCAACCGACTCCGTAATACGAATTCGGATTTGTGCAAATATCTTCATTTCTAAATGCCAATGTCCTAACAACGCTTTCAATTACATGAGTGTCAATATAATTTAAGCAATCCTTGTCAATAAAGGCGGTGGACATAGCCATTGCAATTTGACCAGATCGTAGGCGGCTATAAACTTCAAGCGCCGTTACTAGAGTGGCGAGATGTTTTTCATCAAACTCTATTAATACTTTTTTAGATTCTGTTTTTTTCTTTTTCATTTTTAATCTTTTGTTGAATATGAGAAGTTGAATCCTCCATACCTTGAATATTTTTCGTCTACTTGTCCGGATTCAAACCAAACATCTGCATATTTTTGCGCGGAATTATCAAATTCTTTCATTTCCACGTCGAAGCCAAGTTTTTCCAATTCCAATGCGCAATCAGAATCTAAATCCCAAGGTGGACCATCATAAAGATTAAATTCTGAAATATATTTCACAAATTCCTCTTCACTATTGCCTGTATATGGATTTTCCTCTAAATTTTTGAAGTCGTCGTCGTCTAGTTCTACCGCCTCACTTGCTAAGTACAGCGTCACGTTTTCTCTTTTTCGAATAGTATATTTCATATCAGTGAGCATATTGATTTATTTTTTAGTAAATGTCAATATGATTTAAAAAACTGGAGGCGAGAGGGGTCGAACCTCTGTCTTTATAATATCATCTAAAAGGTGCTACATGCTTTAATGAATTTGACATTTTTTGACTAAAGGCTGTCTTGGCTCATTCGCCATCTTTTAAAGTCTGCCTACACGAGCGCAAGGTCTCGTATTACCTCTGTATAAGTTTTTCTATGATCTCTAACAGTTCATCAAAACCTCTGCAATTCAAAACGGATTTAGAGGATTACCGTTAGGCTCTTAGGCGGCGAGAGCGTAGGACTCTTCTTCAAAGCCGGCGAGAAACTCGTCGGCATTGTTGAATATGTATTCAGCTTCGGCTAAAAGATCAGAAGTATTGTCTTCTGCATTTAGTTTTTTAATCGATTTTTAAAGAGGCCATCGATTAACCTCTACATGCACTTTTAAATCTCAATTATAAATCGAGAACCTGTACACCCCCATAATTTCAAAGAACAATTGCTAGAAAGTTTTTCATTGGCTACCGTGTTTTTAACACGCTGGACGAATTTTACTTTTAAACTCTGCCTAATCGAGTCTAGCATAAATATATACACTATATTAGTGATTTAAAGTCTTTAATCAATTTATTAGCATCATCTTCAAGATCGCTTAGCCCGATCATAAGCTTCTTTGCCCTGCTTGTGTCTTCATGATAATGATCTAGCGTCCTATCCTTCATTAGTTTTATTTGATCAATTATTTCAGAAACCTCAACCATTTGTGAATATGTGTCGTTCATTAATCTTTGTAGTTTCTATTAATTAATTTAAATCCAAGCGGGCGACGAGAAGAATATCCGCGAGGATAAGAGGACGGTCTTACCACTATTCCTTCTCCCTCTAATCCGCTTTGATATTTTTGTTTATCTGCCAGTTCTTGAAGTTTTTGCAATGGATTTACCCAAAGTTTTATATTGGAGTCAAGTCCTAATTTGCACACGAGCGGAACAACATCACAATGTAAAGAATTTTCGCAAAAATCCTTCATCTCTTCATAAGTCATATACTTTTTATTTTCACTAATTTGAAATACAAAAATCTTAACATCTTCCAGTTTAAGCTGATTGCGCTGGATTCCATTACCACAAAGTTCGCCCTGGATTGTTCCCGTCCAATTTTCTGGAATTGTAAGTTTTTTTGCCGCTTTCCAGAAGGTATTATTTTCAGTTTCTTTTTTGGAAAGATTTCTCGTACAAACTTGTGTAAGAGCGCCGTCTTCAATAATTAAAGTTACAGAGCTTCCATCCAGCTTTTGCGTGACTGTAATGTGAGAATCGTGATTAAGAACCTTTTCTACTAGACTTGGATCATTCAGCCCATTATCTTCATCTGTTTTAGATATGATGTTTGTTGGAAAATCTCCCAATGTTTCTCCAGACAAATTAGCGGGAATTTCTTTTATATATTTTGTAACGCCGAGCAATTCCGTTAAATCATATCCTTCTTCATATTCTTTGAAATTATCCGGAAATTCGCTCAGGGGAATAATTAAACCGCTGGAAAATTCTCCACGGAGTTTAATGTTTTTGATTCTAATTACTTTGTCTGGATTTTTTTGATCAACCAAGAACTCGGACCAATTATAACGTGGGACAATGGTATCGATAGTAATAAAAACTACTTTATCACCATCTTTGTGAATTCCTTTTTTAACAATGGTTTGCCAACCTAAAATCTCTGAAATTTGTAAAGAGTCGGCGTTGAGATGGTCTTTGATATTTTTTATGATTTCAATTGATGCTAATTTCATACTTTTGTATAGTATGAGCTATTTTCAATTTAGTCAAGAAGAATATTAACTTCTTACCACGCTTTTTTCTGAATTGAATCCATTGGTCCAAACGGCTTGCCATGGGTATGGTGCATTTCCGGTTCCACTTGACAGTATACCATATCCGGTATTATTATATTCCCAATTCGAGCCGTTCCACAGTACGGTTTCATCTCCGTAAGTGTAAGCTGGTCTGCCGTTTGATAAAGATGTTGGATTTAAAATTCTCCAAGATTGTCCGCCAACTGGAACTCCGCCAATATACCAACCATCCATTTTCACGCCAGCTTCATTATCTGGTAAATCAGCGAGAGGATCGGCTGGATTAAAATCTGGCAAATTTGTAATCAATTCCCAGCAATGGGCATATTGTTGTGAGTATGGCGAGGATCCAATTGCGCATGTTATATTTTTAAATACATAAAGAGCGCGAGAATTCATATTGGTTTCAAAATTTCTGCCGAGTGTCACTACGGCATCATTCAGACTGTATTGTATTCCAGTAAAGTCGCCTCTAAAATTGTAATTTACAACTGGCTCTGGCGCGCTATAGTTTAAAACTTTAAGTTTACCATCAGCTTTAAGTTTACCATTAACCTTTAATATTAAATTTTCTGTCGGCATGATATTTAATACACTTATTGTTTGATTTTATTTAAGTATTTTTTGGCTTACACCATGAGTTGAAGTAATTTTGACCCCACCAAACCAATATTTCCTCGCCCTCATCAATATCTTTTTCGGCTGTAAAAATTACTAAATCTAAATTTGGATATATTTTAAAAGAGGCGTTTTTTGTTTCGTCTGAATCCGCTGAGTTATATACTGACCCATTGCCAAATAAGATCATTCCAGTATTACCATGAGTTTGGCAGTCTTTACATTGGCAATTATTCCAATAAGCAAACTTGATAATAGAAGAATCGTGAATGTATTTTCTTTTCCAGCTCATTGTTAGAGCATGACAATACTCTATTACTTCATTTTTTATAATTTTTTTATTCGCAAATACGCCAAGTCCCTTCCCGAAAGATTCTCTTACACGTAAATGATCATTTGTAAATCCCTCTGCTCTTACTTTTATCCAATTTTCTTGGATACTTTTCAGATCCGACTCGCTGTTATTTTTTTCGCTATTTTGATTGTCTTGATTTTTTTCCATATTTCTTATTATTCCCAACAAAAAATTACATTGTTAAATTTTTCTAGTCTTCTGATTAAATTGTGTTGTATTAGTTTTTCCCATATCCTGTATTTATTAGCTAATCCAGCGCCCAACTGAGATATATAAAATGTAATATTTGGCGAATTTTTAATTATTTTTTCCAACTTGTCCAATTCTTCAAAAAATACAGAAGAATACTCCTCCGGTTTATAGAATGACCCATCACAGTTATCTGGAAATTTTTTTGTGATAAAACCTATTGCTCTTTTGTGAAATCTTAATTTTGCCGCTCCGCCAGTTCCTCGTCTTTCCAAGTTGTCTCCAAATACAAAATACGCGTTAGAATTAGCATCTAAAAAAGATTCTGTTACAATCAATGAACTGTACGTTGCCATTTTTAGAATATCTTGAATTAATCTTCTTCGCTTTCCCGAAAATTTTTACTGCTTTTCTGCTGCCTCATCTTTTTTATTTGTTGTTTTTGGTCTTCAGACACAATCCCGAGTATGTCTTCGCGCCATGTTCTATTTGCCTCTTTATTTGAAATTGGAGGCTCGCCTTTTTTTGGCTTTTTCTTTAACGCTTCCCTTATCTCTGCCATCACAGGAGAAGATTTTAACGATAGCCATGTTGCAGTATTCATATTTTTATTTAATAGTTGTAATTTTTAATTTATTGTATGTTTTTAAAGATTGTCAAGTTTAATTATTCAATAAAAGTAAACCCAGATTTTATCATTTGGTTTTTGAAGAATATTCAAGCCCCTATAAAACTCTCCACCAAGTCTAAGGTTTTTTATTAAATTTCCATAAGCTTCTGGGGTGTCTTCAATTTCTATTACATTCCCCTCTAGATAATTTGAGCTAAATTTGTCGTTTGATTCCGGTTGTTTTCCGGCTTCTTCGTATTCAGATCCTGTATTGTTAAAATGTTTAAGATTTATATCATTTTTTGAAAATTCTTCCTTTTTTTTGTTATTTTTAAACTCTATCTGAAAATGTTCGAACATCACCTCCTGCTTTTCAAGCCCTGTTTTTAAAAAGTCTTTTTGGTTTTCAGTAATTTGATAAATAATTCGTCTGTAACTATCTAAGGATGAATCTTTATTCTCCGCGATAAATGTAGTAAACCTTCCTCTGCAGGAACAATTCTGATTTTCAAGAGAGCTTACTACGTCTGCATAGATTTCATCTTGATTTTCATATTCTTCTACTACGCTCCTCCTAAATTCTTCTGAAAAATGTGAAAGATCTCCATAAAGATTTACCATCATACTTGGAGCAATCCTATTATTTTGTAAATTTTCTTCGCTTGAAAAGTAAGAATAAATATTTTCTATCGCTTTGAATTTTAATTCCTCTAGATTTAAGTTTTCCATGTTTTTTACGTTTTTTATTTTTTTATTTGACATCTGTATATATATTTTTTAAAGTATGTTATTTTTATTTGCTATTTTTATAATTAAAAGAGTGCTTGCCCCCCCGCAAATTCCCGAAAGAATTAAACTTATCAATTTTCCATCATTTAATTGCAAAATAGCTGGGAAAAATACAAAATTGCACAATAATCCAATCCAAAAAGACGAGCACTCCATGCATAGCAACATTTTTCTAAAAAATTTTGGGGCTCTTTTTGCCACAAAATTTCTAACTGGCATAAAAAGTTCTGAAAGGGACCATATTATACTTATCCCACAAGAAACAAAAAGGAAACATATTAAATTGTTCATATTTTATTATATAGCAAGTTTTCTTTTTTTAAAAAAGTGTATATGTTTTATATAGAAATGCGTGAAAAAATCAAAAGGATAAAGGTTAAAATTAAAGGTTTTGGCTCTAAAATGGACAACAAGGCTAATGGCGGTGAAGGTTTAGTCGATTGTGAGTTTTTGTCTGTTGGTCCAACTTACTCATTGGCAATAGATTCCGAATCTAAATTATTCGGCTGGGGTGAAAATTTTTCTGGCATTTTGGATTTTGAGCAAAATGGCGTAAGTCAAAAAAAGTTTAAAAATGTTTCGGCTGGATATAATCATGCAGTTGGGGTTTGCCTGTCGGGAAGCGGTGTTAACTCAAGTTTTAAACGGTATGATTTAAACTACGCGAGCGCAAATTCTCAATTTGACTTTTCTCTTTCTTATACTGGCAACTGGAGTTCTCCATTTTGGATTCCAAAATCTAGCCTTGACCCATACTCTGGATTTAATAAAAGAGTTATATTGACTGGAATTTTTGATGCTGGACTGATTATAAAAAAATATCCATCTGATGAGAGTATTTTGCAAGAAAAATATACTGAGCCTACTTTTTTTTCTGGTAATTTTGACTTGAAGAATGATGAGTCTTTTTCATTGCGCGTTTATCCAAAACCCAGATTGTTGTTACCTGGTTCTACGAATCCTTGGTCTTGCACATCAGTAGTGAAAGTTTTTCAAAATATCGAAGACACGTACGTAGTAACGGGGTGGGGATCGAATGATTCTGGTAAGCTTAATTTTGTAAATTATCAAAAAAATTTAATTAATCCTAAGTTTGCATTGGCTTCCAATGACTTTTCTTTAATTTTACTTCAAAATGGAAAGGTTAGTGGATTTGGATCGAATGCCTATGGTCAAATAAGCAATTTAAATGCTTTAAATAACATTGTGGATGTTTCCGCAGGATATGATCATTCTTTATTTCTAGATAGCAATGGTTCAATTTATTCTAGGGGTTCAAATGATTTTGGTCAACTTGATTTTCCTGGCATCAACAATGTTTATCAAATTGCTGCAGGAGGAAATACTTCTGCAGTTTTATATAAGCAAAATATAGATTCAACTGATTATAGCATTTTTGCAGTCGGTGACACAGAAAGTTTTAATTTTACACAGATCAATGCTGTAGAGGATGCCGTTTACTTGAATGTTTCAGCTGCTGCAATTATTGTAGTTTTAAAAAATGGAAGCGTATTGAGGTTTAGTAATGATCAAACTTGCGTTAGCGGAGTGGGCGATTTAAAAGACTGTATTTATGGATTAGATGGTTGGAATTTTTCTCAATTTATTATTTCTGACGGAGCTAAAGATGTAAATTTTTTAGAGGTTGGTGCGGACTTTTCATTTGCTGGTAAGTCGGATCAAGTTATAGAGAATATAAATATTGATACGGCTATAAGAAAACAAATAGAAAATATAGATGGTAAAAATTATATAAGAATGGATTCATCTTTATTTAATATAAATTTTCAATCAGGATCATATCAAAATTCATTATCTGATTCTTTCCTAAAGATTTCTGGAGCTTCTTTGTCAAACAAAAGGGTGAGTGGGGAAACTTTTACTTATTCATATTTGGACGATCCAATCATAGAAGCAAATAACGGTTTAAATTCATATCTGGTTGATGATTGGGCTTCAGATTTAGCGCTTGCTGACCAAGATTATAAAAATGAAATAATAAACTCTGGGTTTATAGACCCATTGTCGTTCTCCGGAGCGGATCCATTTTTAAGAGTTAAAAGAAGTTTGGGTGACATTAAAACTAAAAATTACAGTTTAAAAATTTCAGATAAGAAAAATCAAAGAAATTTATTGACCGATTTGAATGAAGAACCAAATAGATTCGTTTTTTCTTGGAAAAATTTGCCTGTTCAAAATTCTCCATCTGAAGACTTAATTTCAGATGATAGGGCTTTTATTATTTATGATAACAGAACTGGAACAAGCTCTAAAAATGTATTCGCTTATGCTTTTGAATTCGAAAAAGGTATATTTTCAAAAGAAGTTAAATTTGCACAAGATGATTACAAGAGGTATTTCTATAATCCTATTTTAAAAATTGAGCCAAAAATTATTAGTGGCTGGCATTCTTTCACTTCATCTTTCCAGTCTATATGTGTTCAGAAAGAGGGGTGTGGACCTGGGCTGCCACCTCCGCCAAAAGAGATATGTATTGATGGGGCTAGTGGAGAATATTCTTTTCCTGCTGGGGGTACTGGCAGGACTCAATTGCCTCCAACTGGCACTGGCTATGACATTTGGTTGTCAAAAATAAAATCTGATTTTTTAAAACCCCCAACTACTTCTTTGCCATCTAATTCTTATTTGTATGAGCGGGGAATTTCCACAGGCGCCTTGAAAACAGAAATGATTTTTAGCGGGTCTAGTGGTATTATATTGTTTGGGGACTTCTTCTCTGGAGACTCGCTAACTTTTAAGCCGTATAATATTGACGCATTGGGCGGTTATAGCGGATTATATAAATCGCTATACCTTGAATCTCCACCATATTCAGAAGTTCCTGGTTTTACTTTAAAATTTAAAACTGATTTTGACACTCCGTCAGAATTGTTGAGTTCTCTTAATGACAATTTTGCTAATTATAACTTAAATCCTGGTAGAGATGATCGTTTATGGTATTGGGGAATGGGATGCGCGACTGGACTGGGCGCTACTGGCGTTTTCGAAAAAATAACTAGACCGCTTGCTGACGCTTTTTATGTTGAGCCAGGGAATTTTTTTAGCGGAGTCAGTGAAGAAACTCTAAAACATTGGAGTGGTAGAATAATTGGATTTAAGGCAAATTATTATCATCAAAGTGGATTTAGATTCAGCTTGCAAAAAAATTCTAGAAAAATAGAAGCTTCTTCAGCGCAATTGGGTGGATATAAATTTGTCCTGCCTAACAAGATTTCTTTATTTGGATCGAATGATCGTATTAACTGGAAGCTTTTAGATACTCGTTCTGAAATTGTTTGGTCTGGGTTAGAGCCAACTCAAAAAAAGGTTGATATTAGTTATTTTAATTCTGACTTGACTATGTTAAAAGAACTTAATCATATATCTGGATATGACAAAAATTCTATGGATGAAAGTATTATCAAAGCCCAATCTGAGGTAGATATTACTTCTTTTTCTTTTTCTCAGCCGGTAACAGATCCTCATTATCAGTTTAGACAGTTACTTGATATGTCTAAAACTTATCTCAGACAGGAAAAACCGTTTTGTCAAGCAGAGATTGTGGAGGAAAATGTTCCTGTGTTTTATATTGGATCTGGAAATAGGTGTGGGGAGAAAGAAAGTGGAGCAAAAGAGAGTGGCGAAAAGGAAACTGAAGAAAGTGGTTCTACTGCTGATCCGTTAATAATGGAATCGGTTAGGACTGGATGGACAATTGACTATAAAAAACTTTCGATGACGGAAGCTGATTTATTTAATCTGAATTTTGATTATCTCAAGGTTGACTTTGAAAATTTTAAATCTTCTACGGAATTAAATGAATTGAGTCCGCTTAATTTTTTCCACGTTAATAAAATTAACTTTTTTTCTCTTGAAGGTGTTTCTCCTGAATTGCAAACTACTATTGATTGTTGGGATAATGGAATTTATGAAATTACACCAAGTGGAGATGTTCCAGTTAATATAAGTGGTTTTTTTACAGCTGATGTTAGAGCGCAAGATAGTGGGGTTAGGAAGTTTACTTCCGCGTTAATAAGCGGCAAATTAGTGGATAAAGCTTATGGAGACTATATAAAGATGAATAGGCTTAGTGGGATCATAACCTCAGATTCTGGATACGCTATTTATTCTGGTCCGCTATATGCAACTGGAGAATTTTGTACTGGAATATCTGATTGGTTTTACAACTCTGATACTAAAATAGTTGATTTAAAAAAAGATTTTTGTTCTACTTTCAATTCTGGATCTGGAGCCTTTTCTGGTTCTTATTTGAGAATAAAACCTGAAATTGTTAATAGAGATTTAGCTGCTGGAAGGTTTCTAAATCCTTCGTACGAAGTAAATTTTGAAACTGGAATTTTCTATAGTGGATTTTTTTATGCAAAAGAATATGTTTCTGGATATACTGGCTATTTAAAAGTTCCATATTCTATTACTGGCTATTCTACATCTGGCTTTATTGACTTTGCTAATAATTTAAATGGGTCTTCTTTTGGATCTCAAATCAAGGTGATTGAAAATCCTTCGAGTTATGACCAAGCTTCCGGCTGGTTTAGAATAAATGAAAATTTATTGGTAACTGGTGATTTTTTAAAATTGAATCAAAATTTTATTTTTTACAATCCTGATTCTGGAAATGCAATGGCTCCAACAAACTTTAGTAACTTTAATTCGCTATGCGATATTTTAACTGGTGATCTATATTCTGAATTATTTAATTCTAAATTTGAAATTTATGAGGACAAAACTATTTTAATAAAAGCTTTGCCATTGGGGGATTCTGGAAATTATATTGATTTTAATTTTCAATCTACTTCTGGAGGTATAAGTGGAGCAAATGGATATTATTATAATGGCTTGTTTTTGAGTGGCGGCAAAACAGTTTACCAAAAAATTTCTGGAACTGGCGGCTACTCTTATGCTATAAATATTAGTGGATATCCTGTAACTGGTTTTTATTATTCCACTAGTGGCTCTGGTTTGATTTCTGGGCCAGTTAATTCATACCAAGGAGAGAGAGAGTTTACTGGCGCTTGGGCTTTGGCAACTGGAACATCTACTCTTTTGCAAAATTTAAGTTTAGTTGAAATTACTGGCGGGCGTTATTCTGGAAAATATTTAGAGGAAGATCTTGGACTTTATCCTGGGAAGCTTAATATTGCAGTTGGCTATAAGGATATATTTAGTATTGGAGGTAGAGATGCTGCTTTGTTAACAATTCGTGATGAGAATTATATTTATGTTAATAATAACGAATTGATAACTGGTTCTGGGATTAGTATAATAATTAAAAATTATTAAATTATGGCTGGACAAAATTCTAAAACTTATAGAACTTTAGCTCTTCCTACTAAGAGTAGCGCTAACTTGGCGTACCCATTTCAAATTACCGAATATGACGCTTCCTTGGGTGGAACAAAGCCTGATGGATACGATGATGTGGGTGGTGATAAAACTTTTCATATGGTTCGAACTGGAGATTGTTTTAGAACTTTTTCCTATGATCCAAAGCATCTTATAAACATAAGGGGGATAAATTCTGGCTTTGAATGGGTAGAGGATGGGAAGGTTTTTATTGATTTTACAATTTTAGGTAATCTCCAGCCATCTGGAGATGCATTTGTAAGATGTGAAAAAGTAGGAAAAGATTCGGCTGGTAAAGGGGGAAAGGATATTATTGATCCAGGTGGATGGGTTGATTATCCTTCTATGTTCAGATTAATTCCAGAGGATGAATTGGATGATAAAGGATATATATCTAAAGTTGCGGACTATCAGGTTCAAACAAAGTGTTATTTATTACTTGGCTTGAGGTCAGATGATTCTCAACTTGTTAGCCCTAATGCTACAAAAACGTCTGGTGAATTTTCTATACTTCAAAAAGCCAACTCTAATTTGATTATGATGGCTAGCCAGCATAGAGGCACTCCTGTTTGTTTTCCAATGCCTTGGCATGGCGGAGCTAATATTTCTGGAGTCGTAATTGGATCCAGTCAGTCTTCTTAATTTTGTATGATTGAGCCAAATAGTCCAATTTTTGTAAATTACCTGGGGGAAATACCAATAAATCCAGATGATTTACCATTACCAGACAATCAGTATCGCAGAAGACTTTTTGTTGGAACCGGTTCAGATAGACCAATTGGATTTACATTTAGAGAAATGGCTCTTTTGTATTGGAAGGTTAGATCTTTTAAATTTAGTGTAAATGGAATATTACCGCCAAGAGATGCTCTTACTGATTTTCTAATGGCTGGCGGGGCTTCTGGAGGGGTTGCTCAAGCCTCTGGAGGATTAGAAGTAGTTGCCGCGCTTGGCAACTCATTACCGAATTCATTTAATGCATCTGGATCAACTAAGGTATCAACAGCATCAAGAGTTAGAAACAGAATAAAGGATAGAAATATAGAAGAAGCTTCTCTTGAGGATTTAAATAATCTTAATTTGGCTCAAAAGTCCAATAAGGATAGAAAAATATTCGGTGATGATAATGGTCCTTACGCCGCTAAGGTTCTACATACTCGTAGAAATAGAGATAATAAAAAAACCGGAAATGATTACAGAGCCGTAAATGTAAACGAGGGAAGCTTGCCTGCAGCTGGTCCGGTGCATAAATTTTCCAATAATGGATGCAGTCTTGTGATAGATTTCTCGTACATAATAAAGAAAAAATTTCTTTATTATCCTAGGATCATTGTGACAACTCCATGGGGAAATTCATGGGTCAGCTTTTCTTCGGAAACAGAAACAGAATATGGCTTAAAGACAAATTTTAACACGTCTTATTCAAGCGCGTCAAGCATTTATGCAAATGTTTTTTTCAAAAATGGAGGACTTATTCCTATATATTATTTTTCAGAACTTCAAGTAGGACAAACTGGCATGAGAGGTCTTATGGGTCCAATAATAAATGGAGATATTTCTATCATGAGCCAGGGATCCTCGAGTGGATCAGCTAGCACAACTAGCTGCTGCTCTAGATTTTATTATGATGACTCTGACAAATACAGACTTGAAAATGCTAAGGAATGTAAAAATTGTGAGCAACTTGGAGTTGGATTAAAACTTTAAACTTTCTTCTTAAGCCTTTGAATAAGTTCGAAAATAACCTTGTTCGGCACATTACTTGGCTCATTCCAATCTTCCGCTTCTACCTTTCCTTCTTTTTTCAAGGTTTCTTTTACTTTTTCAAAAGTAATATTTGTTTTTTTCATTAGGTCTATCAGAACATTTACAGGATGAGTCGATGAAACTGCTGAGTGATCACTTGAATCTTGCGGCGGCTGCCCTTTGTTTGAATCTCCAACTTCATCGCTTCCAACGATATTTATTCTTAAAAAATTTCTTACGGCTCTAACAAACGCTCTGTTTTCAGCAATAGCCATCAAGTAATCTTTGGCAAAACTTTTTGTGTTTTCAATATGGGCGTCGGCTAGCGATGAGAATAAGACTGGCTCCATCTCTGTTTCAAAATTAGGGATCCATTCTATTGTGCATTTAACAGCCACATAGCTGCTACTGGCTTGAACTACGTCATACGCCACGCTTCTAAAGCCTCTAGTTTGCGCGAGGTCTTTAATGCCAGCTAAAAGAATCAAAAGTTGGTTATCGGGAAGGCTTGATATATCAACGTCCTTGCCTTGGTTTTTTAAGGCATCCCTGTTAGCAACTAGATATTCTCTACCTATCATCGCTCTCCAGTTAATGGTTCCGTTGACATTAAATTCATATTTTACGCTAGGTAAAAGCCCGCGTTCGTCTCTTTTGAAGAGAGTTAGTTCTTTTTCTAAAGAAGAGGACTCGCCCTCATCGCCTACATCTGGCAGGTTAACGGTTTCAATTGTTTCGATTTCTTCGCTTGTATTTTTTGTATTTTTTTTCATCTATTTTTTGAAAATGTAAATATTATCGTAATCTTTTTGTAAAAGAAGGTCAAGATTTTTTATTTCTTTGAGGTCTTGATAAAACGACCTAGTTAAAGCTTTTTCTTTCAAAGCCGCCTCGCTGATATATGTTGACCCATCTGAATAGATTATTCTATAGCTTTTATAGAAGCTTGAGCCCTTGATTTTTTTTAATAATTCCTGCTGCTTTTCTTTAGTGTCCCTTTTTTCTATTTTATATACTTCGCATACATCCAATAGGTTTAATTTTAAATTATTAATTTCTTTTTCATTGTCCATTATAGATTCGTCGAATAGAAATTTGCAATTTAATCCTAGCTTTATCAGTTCTTTAATGAAGAGTTTAGTGCTCTCTGATGAATCTTTTACGTAAAAGGTGAATTCTTCTAGATTTTTTTTAATTTCGATATTTTTTAAAAACTCCACGTCGAATTTTTTATCAGAAAAAATCCTGCACTTTCTCTTGGATAGATTTGTTAAAATGTATTTTATATTATTTCCATCAATTACATTCGAATTCAAAAGATCAAGTCTTAGATTGAGTGTTTTATCGGGAGCTTGCTGTACATAGAAATCAAAATTAGGAACTAATTCTATTTTAAGATTAGAAAAATCTTCTCCAAGGTGAAGAGATTGTATGTCCAGATTATTTTTAATTTTAAGAAATTTTAAAACTTCTTTAGACGCTTCTTCCGGCTTAATAAGATTAATTGTTTTCGGTTTTTCTTCACTAGAGAAAGATGGCTTGTTGCCATTCCTGTGAGACTCTATCATCTTGTAATCTTCTTTTTTACTCCAGTATGGGTAAATATTTTCGGCGTAAATTACTGTAGATAGGCAAACTATCTTTTTTTGGAAATAGGAGGCGAAATGTAGGCTCATCGTATCACTTCCAAGGTAAAGTTCGCTATTCTTGATTAAATGAGCAGTTTGCCTCTTTGTGCAGCCGAGAGCGCTGTAGCAATTATTTATTAGTTTTTCTTTTTCGGCTCCCACCTGAACGATTTTAATATTTTCTTTTTCTAAAAAGGGTAGCATGAAATCAATCACCTCGTTATAATAATCGTAATTTTTAGACTCCATGCCGCTTCCAGCATTGAGGCAAATATATTTACTATTACCAAATGGCAATGGAAAATATTGAGTGATTATTTTAGGTAATCCAATTTTTGCGCCGCAGTTCACTGCGTATTGTTCTAATATGTGCATATTTTATAAATTAGAAATTTTTTATGTCAAAAGCAAGCTTATCTTTGCCGTTGTGTATATAGTTTAAAATTCTTTGCGTTCCTATGTGTGGAAGAAAAGTTATTTCAAAGTATCCTTTATTTCCCCCTTGCCCCTCTGACCACAATAAATTGTCCATAATTGGATAATAATCTATGACCTTGTGAATAAATTCATTTCCATCTAGGATGTCTGCATATTGTTTTTTTGTAGCAAAGTATATATTATAATCAGGATAAGTTTCTTTTATTGATGGTAGAAGCGACGTACACCAGAAAACATCTCCAGCGCTTTGAGGCATAACGAAAAGTAATCTTTTTCCTTCGTCATTTTTGTCTAGAATGTCTTTAAAGTCAATTTTTTCTTTTTTTTGAATTTCTTCTGAAGCTACTTTTCTAAAGTAATTTTCTATAGTTGCTCTTTCTGTATTTTTTCCAAGCTCTGTACACCAGTATTGAAAACCTTCATTTGATTCTTCTATCTCCATGTCGAGAATACTTTTGTATAAAACTTTTATCCATTCTTTATCCATTAAATTGGATGGAATAATTGCTTCTGGGTTTTGCTTTCTAACCTCTTTTGATTCAAATGAGCTTTCATCTTCATCATTTATAAATGGAGTATTGTCTAAATAGTCTTCTATTTCTCTTGAAACATTTGATATTCCGAATTTTTTAACCGTCCATTCTCTTGCTTTTTTGCCCCAGTCTTTTTTTTCCTCTTTACTTAATGAGATGAACTTGTCCAATTGTTGCTTGATTGAAGCTGGGTAGGTTGATGCTTTTATAAATTCAGTTCCATGTTCTAAATATTTTGCCCAATCTAGAGGTAATGAATATGCTTCCGGCTCGCAACATTCCTCTCCGCATGAGTAATTTGTGACTAGCGTAATAAGTTCAGTAAGCTTAGCTTCTTGAATAGGAATTTCTTGCCCCCCACTAGTGAATGGATGGACATATACATCCATTAAATTGTAAATCTCATTAAGCTCCTCTTCCGAGATTCCAAATCCAACACCTGTAGTAATTTGAGATCCGCGTGCTCTGCAGCAATTGCAATTTTTATTTTGAGCATCCAGAGGCTCTTCCGTTTTTTGTCCAAACTCATCCAATACGAAATTGTCATTATCTTTTTTAAATTTTTCTAATCTATCGTCAAATGACTTAACTTCGTACTGTCTGCAAGATCTGCAAATATAAGTTGTTAATATTTCTTTTGTATCAACCCCATATTGATCCGCTTGCGCTTTTATATTCCAACCTTCTGAAAAGTTCGTATGCAAAAGTAAATAAGCATTTTTTATCTCTGGATGTGAATCTCTCCACATTTTGTAGCCCTCCATTAAGTTGGGTACAAGTTTTCTAAGTTGGTTTCTGAATACGAAACCTATAATAATGGCATCTTCTGGTAGATTGTTTTTTACCCTTAGCTCTTTTCTTTTTTCATCATTGAGTCTGTAAAATTTCGAGTCATCAATTGGTCCATGTATAGTTTTTACATGTTCATGACCAAGCCTATGAAGTTCTTTTTCGGCAAAATTGCTCCAAACCCAGTAATTTTTAATGTCTTTAGCTTTTTTAACTGCAAGTGGCAATATTGGTAAAGAGTCTAGCGTGATCCAGAGGCAGCTATTGATTTTCTTGAACCAAGTTTTATCGATATTATAGTCCACCCCCCAAAAATCTTGAGTTCCGATATAAATATCTGGTTTAATATTTTTAATATGTTCGTCGATTGTATGCGCACCATACCCAAGTGTTCTTGCTTGATTTGGATCTTTTACTATTTCTTGGATTTTTGATTGGTCGGATGGCACGCTTCCATAACTTTTCCATGGAGTAGCTTGTAACTCTGGGGATCCCTCGTTAACGCTACAACATACATGATGAATATCATATTTTTCAGTCTTATAAAGACTCGAAAGAAGAGTCTTCATTACTCTACCGAAACCTGTTTTAGCTAATGCGAAATCAGAGTGAAATAAAACCTTTTTTTTTCTCATTTTAATCTTCTTGACTTACTGTATTGCTGGAGGAAACACTGAAGGATGCTTCGAGGCTAAGTTTCAGCCATTCTCTTAGTTTAATTGATTCATCATTCGTAAAGCCAACTGAAAAAATATTTTCTTTGTCTTTTGTGTCAGAAACCCTTAATCCAAATCCTGACATTACTCCTTCTTTAAGATATGGCGAAAAAGAAATTGAAACTCCAGAATCATTATTAAATTTATGAAAAGTTGACCACTTTTCTTCTTTTTCAATTGCTCGAATAATACCAGAAACTTCAACATCATTGAATTTGATATTTTTTTTGGCGCTCAAATTGTCTTTATTACCCTTGAATGAGCCAATTTTTTTCTCAGCATTCCATGAGAATTGTTTTATAAAAGAAACGTAAATCCCACCATCTGCTTCGTTAAAAGCGATGGAAACGGCTACTCCCTTGTTGCTTGCATTTGGTTTGTAAAATTGAATATTGTTTATAGTCATACGCAAATATTATATATCTATTCTATCTCTTCATCTATTAATTCTTCATCTTTTATATCTCTGAGAGCCATGTATATTTTTGCAGTCTGAATCCCTAATTTATCCACATAACAAGCGTTCCCATCCTTCTTGGTTCCTTTTATAACTAACACGTCGCCTTCCTTCGGAAGATTTCCATCATTATCTTTTTTACATTCCTCAAGCTTATCCCATTTTTTAGATGAAAAAATAAAGCAGTCAACGGATCCAGTTTCGTCAGAGACTGAATACTTTACATATGGGTTCCCATTCTTTGATGTTCTTTTTACGATTTCATTCACCACTCCTACGAAAAATAGACTGCTTTTGTCACTCAATGAGTTGCAATATTTAATATCTTTAATATTTTCATTCTTCTTGCCGAAGATGGAGGAAAGACTTTCGCTGTAAGACATACCAAGAAGAGCTCTTTCGTAAAAAAAATTTGCCAATTCTTCATTTCTACTATTCAACAAGTAAATAGTTTTAAATTTGTCATAATCCCTTTTAATTGTAGAAAACCTAGAACTCTTAATGATTGAACCACCTTTTTCATCTTTTATGGTTTCGTTCAAGGCTTTTACGCAATTAAGAACATCATCAAATTTTCCAGATTCAATTAATTGTTTTGTTAAAATTTTCTCTCTATCTTTTAGAAGATTCCACGTTTGCGCTTCTAAAACCAATCTGCTCCTAGATTTATTGTTTATACTTTGAAGAGCACCGGCTTGAATGAGCGCTGAAAGAACGCCTATTGATATCTTGGCTTGCTTTGCGGCGATGAATAAGTCAATTTTTGAATTATATTCGCCTCTAAAATTGATCATTTTTTCAATCACTTTTTTACTAATACCTTTGATTGCAGATAATCCATATCTAATATTTGCGCCCTCTATCTCAAAGTCTTCGCCACTTTTCGCTAGGTCTGGAGGCAAAAGCTTAATTCCAAAATCCTTCATTTCTATACTGATAATATTAATTTCATTTAAACTATCCTGCTCGTTCTTTGCCATCCTCAGAAGAGCTAGGAAGAATTCTTTAGTGTGATTAAATTTAAAATATATAGTCAATGCTGCCATTGCGCTATAGGCTGCGCTATGAGAAAAGTTAAATTGATAGCCAGCACTGTCTTCACATACTTTCCAAATAGCGTCAGCTGTTTCTTTTTTTATATTTGAAGATTTGCACTTCTCATAAATCTTTGGCTTCCATTTCGCAATTTCTTCTGGGAGTTTTTTTCCGATAGCTCTTCTAATCTCTTCTGAATCAGAAAGAGAAAACCCAATTTTATTAAACATAGCCATTACCTGCTCCTGGTAAAGGCAAATGTTTCCGGTTTTTTCCAATACTGATTCGATAATTGGATCAATTTCTGGCTTAACCCCAGTATTTGCATATGTTGCATATTGATCTGCGTAATCTAATGCTCCTGGTCTTGCAAGCGCAACTACAGCGCTGAGTTGTTCTAAATTTTTTGGCTTGACTTTTTGACAAACCTTATAATTTGTATCCGCTTCAATTTGAAATAAACCTCTTGGATTTTTTAAATCTTGAAGATGCGCATATATAAGTTCATAATCTTCTAGATCAATTTTTTTATAATTTATACCCACTAACTTTGAGACTTCATGAATTACCGACACACTCTTTAAGCCAAGAAGGTCTAGTTTAATATTAATTTTTGTTGCCCAGTCCATTGTGAACGAGCTTACGGATTCTTTATCAGATGTTAATTCCGTTGGAGTAGTTTTATTTAGCAAATCGTGACTAACCACAATTCCAGAAGCGTGAACTCCCTTATTTCTAATTAAATTTTTAAGTTTTAAAGCAATTTGATATACTTGCTTATTTTCATCGCACCAATTTTTAAATTCTTCGTTTGTCTCATAAATCTCCTCTGGCTCAGCTACTTTTCCAAATTTAGAAGTAAACAAAGGGGTAATTTTATTCATCTCTACTTCATCTTTTTCACCGATGATTTTTCCGCAATCTTTAATTAGAGCCTTACCAGAAAGGGTGGATACTGTAAGCATCTTGCTTGTTCTTTGAGGATACTTTTCTTCAAGATATTTTATGACTTCTTTTCTTCTATAATAGCAGATGTCGCTGTCAATATCTGCGATCATTTTTCCGTCAAGATATGTCACTCCATTTATAACTTGCTTTTTAGCTCTGGCTTCTGATACAAATCTTTGAAAAAATAATCCGTATTTTACTGGATCTACCCCAGTTACGCCAAGTAAATAAAGAACAAGGCTTCCGGCCGCTGACCCCCTACCAAGTCCAGTTGGAATATCGTTTTTATTACAAAAATTAAAAACATCCCAAACTATCAAAATATAATCTACAAAATCAAGTTTATAAAGACTTTCAACTTCTTCAGTGACTCTTTCTTTGTACTTTGATATATCAAATCCTTGAGCCTTCCATTCTGGCATCTTTTCTTTAAAGCCTCTATTGCATAGAGATTTTAAAATTTCTAAACTATTCGCATTTTCTGGAATAGCAAACTCGATGCGATCTTTTTTTTCGACTTCTACTTTTGGGCACCGAACACCATAAAATGGAAGGTTAAGTTTTGAAAAATTTTCTAAAAACATATTCTATGTTAGATATTTAAACGTTTTTGAGTTAGTTGTCAAATTTCAATTTGATATTTTAATTTGTTCCAGACTTGAATATTTATATTTAAATCATAAAGAGCGTCGTGCAGCTTACTTTCGTCAAGTTCTATAGATAAATTTTGAGCTACCTTGCTTAATGAGTTTTTAGAACCCTTGACTATATACCTGAGCATTTTGTACTGATAAAACATAAAATTCTCAGATTTTTGATATGGAATTCCGTTATTTATACCCTTTGCTATTGATAGCGTATCAAACACTTGTTTCTTCGCAAGGATATCTGGACACTTTCTACCCATTCGCTCATAGATGGCTTTAATGAGGTAAATATCAAATCCGAGAATATTGTGACCAGCTATCGCATCACAGTCTTTCAAGTGATCGGAGAGTATATTGAAAGCATCAATTGGTTTAACGCCATCCTTATTCATTCGGTCCTCAGAGTAAGAATGAGCCATTTGCCTTGCGCCTTTTGAAAATTTAAAATCATCTCCCCAGTTTATTAGTATGTCTAATTCGGAATTTTTGCAAATTTCTCCCCCAACTGTTTTAATCAAAGCCATCTGCCATGGAAGATTAAATCTATAATTAAGGCAAAGATTGGCGGTTTCAAAATCAATAAAAAGAATTTTAATTTTCTTATTAAATCTAACGAGGTCTTCTTGCATTTTATTTATTTTCTAGAAAGGATTCGAGACAAAAAGAATCACTGCACATGTGATCAAGATTAGGTTTTTGCAACTCACTTTTCTTGCCCAAGCATCTAATCGTCAAATAAGCTAAAAAGTCTTCCCTATTTTCGTAATAGATAGATTGTATTTTTATTAACTCTGAGGCTGGAAAGTTTGATTTTACGAATGAAAAAAGTTTTTCCTTATAAATTGAATCAAACGGTAATTCATTTTCCTCCCAAAAAAATGTTGGGGTTGTCCAAAATTCAGAAGGGGCGCAAGAACTCATCCTAAAATGATTATTAAAAAGATAAGAATCGTAAAATGGAACGCCAAGTGAAAGAGAGGGGCACCAATATTTTTTCAAATTTTCAAAATCAATTCTAGGAACGTAATAAAACCCGTCTTTGGCGGCAGTAGAAAAGATTGAACTTAAATTTTCATAGCCGTCGGCATCATTTAAAAAGATAATATATTTAGATTCAGTTTTTATTGACGCTTCATTTTTTTCAGCAATATTATTGCAAACAGTAATTCTTAATCCAAAATTTACATTTACATCGAGGTCTTTAGAATTAAAGTAAAGCTCCAATAAGCCGGACATATTATCATCAACCAAAAAAGCATTCTTGATATTATTATCTTTAACCAATTTCAAAATTGACCTTGGTCCGACTTCACCTTCATGATTTTTTTCCAGCGTTAGGATGGATCGATTCATTGAATAATGAGACTTGAAAAATGGTATAGTGTCGTCCATTTTTTGATCATACATGTTCTTTAAGACATGTCAAACGTTATTTGAACGCTGGGCAACCAGAGTAATCAATTACTTCGATTTCCCATTCTTGTTCTTTTTTATTTTTTTCAATTTTTTCCAATGCTTCCTGATACTCTATATGTGAAGAGACTCCTTTGGCGGTTCTTTTGGATTCATCTTTTTCAATAATTTTATAAAAAGTCATTGGATTTTTGTAGGGACATGTCCATTTTCCCATTTGGCATAGCCAACTCTTTTTTCTATCAAAGTAAGCCATGTTGTTCGTGGCAGACTTTTCATCTATTTTTTCTATAACAGATGTTATGTATTCTAAATAATGCTCCAATCCGTCGATTTCATTCTCAGAAAAATTACTGTCCTGGTACGGGCTGTCTGGGAATCTCATAAAAAAGAAACTAGCCTTGTAGTTTTTATAATTTTTCCATATTTTTCTAGCGACGAGGGAATACATCATAGCTTGAATGTTGGCGTCCTCATCGTCTCCTTTAAATTTTTTAGAAGAACTCTTGTAGTCTAAAATCTTAATATCATCGCCATCTATCTCTACTCTATCAATAAAACCCCTAATTGCATACCTTGGTGACTCATTGACTATGTTAAACTCATATTCAGAATCTATAATTTTAGAAAAGTCCTTGTCTATGAATTCGAATTTCATAGTTGTCATCACCATGTCGCAAACAGTTTCCCAATTATCTTTAGTTGGAAGCTTCGCTTTGATCGGTTTGACGGGCTCCTCTTTTGAGATTTTTTCTTTTAAGAATTGATTTTCTAAAAATCTTTTAATGGCGGGAATTTTTTCTGGAGATCCAGCATTCCATATTTTTTTAATATAATGTTGGTGCTTGGCTTTAGAAATCAATTCAAAAAGATTGTGAACAACCGTCCCCCTGCTGGCACCGCTATTTCCCTTTTGCGGAATGCCTAACTCATAGGAGGCATAATATTGCCAAGAGCAAGAATCGAGGGTTTTTATTTTAGAAGCTGATAGGTATGTGGGTTTTTTTAATTGTTGTTCCATTCTTGAATTTCTTTCTCTGACATTTCTCCAAAATCATTTTTCGGAGGTAGTTTTATTATTACTTGATTTTTATCAAAATAATCAAGGAATTTCTTTTTTGCAGTTTGTGCTGCTAGATTTCCAGCATTGCTTTTTTTATCATTAACTGAGTCATTATTGAACGATATTATAATTTTCTCAGGATCTAGTGAGACAAGCGTGTAACACAATTCGTCTAAGCCTGTTAAGCCAAATGTGATAACAAAATTTCTAATACCAGACTGCCAAAGTTTTAATCCATCGCCAATGCTTTCAATAACAATGCAGGTTCTAGAATCTAGGATATAATCTTTAGTCAAAAATAATGGGTATCTCCATTCGTTCTTTCTTCCGATATGTTTCCATTTTGGTGGATATTTATCATTCATGCCTCTCCCAGAGAAACCTAAAATATTCTTTTTCTCGTCATAAATTGGAAAAACATATCTCCCTAGCATTTTTCCACTGTAACAAAGTCCTCCCTCGAAAAGATCTAAAGTTTCCTTTATTATTCCCCTTCCAGACCAATAAGAGTAATCGCTTTTGAGTTTTGAAAGAAGAGATTTGTCATAAAATTTAATATAATCAAGTTCCATATTTTCAGTTTGTGAGCTTTCTTGAATGTGATTCGAGAAATTTAAATTCAATTTTTTAAGCCAACTTTTTGCATAGCCTTTTGGCTTGCTCAGGCTAAGTTCTATCAAATCTTCAAGTGAGCCGCAGTAGTTTCGAGCAAAATCTATCCATCGTCCATCGTCTTTCCTGATACAAAGAACACTATCATTGCCAGAGTCTCTGTAAATTGGCTTGGTTCTCCAGTCTCTTCCGTTGTCAGAAAGCTTATAGCCAAGATTTTCTAAAACGTTTCTGATTGATTCTGAATTACAAGAGTTCATCTTTACTATTGCCACCATCTACGGGGCGTCCCTCCTTATCGAAAATTTGAAATTGAAGACCGTTTTTCTTAACAAGTTGATCAAGGCTTCCCTTTTCCTCTACGTTGAAATTCTTAACATCGAAAGATATATAATTGCTTACATATTTTCTTTCTCCGTTGACAATTCTTTCAACCAAGTCAACGTGACCGCTGGCTTCTTTTCCTTGGAAGCGGCTGGCAGTTGTTACCAATTTATGAGAACCGCATTCTTCCCCATCTTCTTCAATTTCATCAATCGTTTTTCTTCTAAAGATGCCAACATAAGATGCGAACCATTGGAGGCGGTCAGATAGAGCGATAGCGGAAGAGTCATCAGTGAATCCTCCTGCTTTTCTATTCTGACTTTCTCCGCTTCTATTCATTTGAGTGGAAGTCAATACTACACAATTCAATTCTTCACCAAGCTTCTTGAGTTTATCGGTCTTGTCTCCGATTACTTGATATTCCTTCCAGGATTCAGAAACTCCTTCTCCTGTCATTTTAAGATAATCATATGTGATAATAGCGTTTTCTCCGCGACCAACCTTGGAATAATACCATCTGCGAGCTATTGACATGATTTCACTCGTACTTTTATTTCCAACTTTCAAATGATGAAATTTGAAATTTTTAATTTTTGTCCAAGTGGCTCTAACTTTTTGAACCATTTCTGGATTTTTTCTCCAATTTCCAGTATCTATGTACCAAAATGGCACGCCAGAAATTGACGCGATCAGTCTTTTTTGAACATCAAGCGTTTCCATTTCAGTATCCAGGTACAAGCACGACACTTTGCCATTGTAAGTCTCATTGCATATCTTATAATTTAGATCGCAAAGCATCGTGGTCTTTCCAGATTTTGGACGAGCAACAAAAGCATACAAATTTTTTGGTCGAAGACCTCCATATAGGCGATTAAAATCTTTAAATGGAGTGAGAAATCCCGAATCATCAACTGGATTGTTTCCAATTTCTTCAATTTGCTCCATAGCATCTTCGAAAATATTTACAGGCTCTTCAAATAAGTCATAAACGCTAATTTTTTCATTATAAATTGCATCTGCAGCAGCAATAATCTGATCTGCTGACATTTCCTCTTTGGCGATCATCTTCTGCTTTAACTTCTCTGCAGTTTCATGAATTTCCCTTTTGATTGTAAGGGTTTTAAGTTTTTTAGCAGATTCAATAAACGCTTTTTCAGATAAGTTTATTAGGCTTAAGCTCTCAAGATAATCAAATATGTTTGTGGAGTTTTTAAATGTTATACCAAGATTGTTAATTTTTTGGCTAATCAGAACATTATCAACACTTTCATTCTGAGCAATTGTATTTTTAATGACGCTGAAGATTACAGAGTGGATATTATGGTAAAAATCTTTCTCATTTACAAATGAATCAATTTCATAAAATGATTTTGGATATTTTAAGCATCCTGTGATTACGTGTTTTTCTACTGGCAGAGAATAAATCATACTTGTATTATTAGCATCTTTTTTAATCTAGTCAAACTAATACGGGGCCTTGTTTTCAATCCCCCTCATCGTCCTCATATGAATTCATAATGTCTTTTTTCATTCTTTCAAGTCTGCACTGCTTGTCAGCTTCTAGCCACTCCATTGAAAAATTTTTAATTTGAGATTCGTGAAGCGCGCTATCATAGCTTTCGTAGATGTTTGGCAAACCGTCAGATCCTAAAACTATCATCATATATGCTCCACCACTCATTTCTTCAAGCTGCAATAAAATTGATTCTGGCAAGAGAAAATCATTGTCGTGTTCCATTATTTTATAAAATTAAATTAAATTTTTCTGCCATTAGTTCTGCTGATAAATCTTTAGTTTCAAAATCGTATATCTCTAGAAATACAAAACCATTGGATTCTATCCAATTTATTTTTTCAAAATCTCTCTTTATGGATTTCAAGAAGCCAACTCTATTTTTATGAAAAAACTTTACAAACTTCTCATGCTGTCTTCCAGACGTCTCTATTGCTATTTTTTTTGTAAAATTTATTAGATCTATCCTAAGCTTGCTGCCTGGAATTTTAAATTCTTCGCAGACCACGTCTGCTATCCAGTATTTTTTAAAAAATTGTTTTGTAGCAAATTGAGGCGCACTTTTAGATGGATGATCCCATTCTATTGAATATTTCGTATGGCTTACCTTGGTCGGTCTGCCTTTCATGTTGGAAATAATCATTAATTTAAACAGATTTCTTTAAATTTATTAAAAAGATATTCGGACGCTTCTTTATTATTGGCTAAGGCTAGTCTTAAGTTTTCAATGCCTTGTATAGTTTCTGGAAAAGAGATATTTTTATTTTTTAATTCCTCTATTAGGGATGGGTCTATTTTGATCCAGGCTCCTGCTTTTTTAGCCATTTCCCAAGTCAACATGAGGTCTGCAATTTCATAATCGATCCAAACTGAATTTCCATTTACTTGATTGTGCCTTATTGGGTATTTTATTTCTTTTCCATCTTTTTCATTTGGAGATTTTCTAAATAAAATTTTAGCCCAGTGACCAATATTTTCTTCTTTTCCATTTGTAGTAGAAGTTATGTAGTCAGCCTTGTATCTCGGAGCAAATTCAAAAATCCAATCTGAATAGTGAAGCAGTGCGGATCCTCCAGATGCATTTGTCAACCTTGGATCCGTTTTGGCATATTGATTTATTTTTACCTCGCTTCTAACTTGGGAAATCATTGCGCAAATATGACCACCCACAGAAAAGGGTAAAGCCATCTTCCTTAAGAAGTGAGAAGAAATTACAGCTCCTCCACTAACTTTCACCGCATCTTCGAAGGATTTGTCTTTGTCACCTTTGGGTATAAGAGCGTCCATACTGTCAATAATGAAAAAGTAATTTGTACTTTCTTCGTTTGTTTGAACAAGTTGATGAATTAAATTAGCTACAGTTTCATATATATTACTTTTAAATATAAAGCAGGTTCCTTCCTTCCAGTCTTCTGCATTTTCTACAAAATTTACTCCAGATCTTTCTATCATGTTTTTGGAAAGTCTTCCTTCGGCTTTTATGTAAAGAGCTTTTCTATTTTTGGAATTAGAAAGAAAACTTTTCATTATTGAAAGAGCGCAACTGGTTTTTCCTCCTCCGGAAACGCCACAAAACCTCATAATTGAGGGATGGATTCCTCCTCCCAACTCCACGTCGAATATGAGACTTCCGGTAGAAATCGTATAATCCACATTCTCGGAAAAATTAAAGTGATCTTCTTTGTTACTTTTTAGATAGCTTGCTAATAGGTCTTGCGATTTCATTTTTTATTGTTTAAAAAGTCTTTTAAAGTTTTTATTTTTTTAGAGTTTTCTTTTTCTACTAAATCTTCGCCATGCTTTTCGGACGAAAGTATTTCAGTGTTGTGTTCTTTTTCTAAGGTTTTTATTTTAGAAAAAAATCTTTTGTGTTTTTCATTTAGAAACGACCTACCCTTTGGGGTGAGGAACCAAGCAAGTGATGGAATTTCAAATTCTGGTATAGCATGCCTCCAGAAGGCAGGATCGTCGCATTTTTTTACTAGATCCTGCATTAGTTTCATCTCCTTTGGCCAAGAGATGGTTTTTTCTTGGCTTTTAGGTAGTTTTAAGCAGTTTAAAATAAATTCAGTTTTAAATCTATTTAATTTGAAATCTTTTTTACTTTTCAAGATAAAAAGTAGTATCCTTTTTTTTTAAAGAAAGATCAAGCTTTTTTTTCAAACACTGGACAAACCGCACAGAAGGCGGAGTTTATTTCTGGAATTTTTCTTAAAGTGCATTCGTAAACAGTTTTTTTCTGCTTATTACAGGGGCATCCTATAAAGACTTCTTTGGGGGCACCTCTATGAGCACATAAGTCCATTTTTTCTTGCCCATCTAAAACCGGTTTCATATATTTATATTACACAATTTTAAATCATTTTCTACCATTTTTTTTACCAATTCGTCAAATGAAATTTTTGGAATCCAGTTTAGCTCTTTTCTTGCTAGAGTCGAGTCACCTAATAGAATGTCCACTTCAGCGGGTCTATAGAATTTTTTATTAATTTGCATCAAAACTATACTTGGTTTATTTTCCAATACGTATTTCTCATTAATTCCTTCTCCAACCCATAAGCCGTCAATTCCTGCGAATTTAAATGCTTTTTCAACAAATTCTCTTACAGTATGTGTTTCATTTGATGATAATACATAATCTTTTGCATTTTCTTGGTTAAGCATAAGCCATATGCCTTTAACAAAATCTATAGCATGGCTCCAGTCTCTTTTTGCATCAATGTTTCCCAATTCTAATGGAGAAAAATAAGATCCCGATCTCATATGACTTCTTATTCTGGCAACATTTGTTGTAATTTTTCTTGTTACAAATTCAATGCCCCTTCTTTCAGATTCATGATTAAATAGCCACCCTTGAATAGCATATAGATCGTATGAATCTTTATATACTTTTACTAATTGTCTAGCTGCTGCCTTGCTTGCTCCATATGGGCTTCTTGGCTTCAATGGGTGTTTTTCATCCTGTGGAACGTATGAAACGTTTCCAAATTCTTCACTGGATCCAGCTTGATAGAATCTGCAGGTTGGCTTGTGCAGTCTGATAGCCTCTAATATATCCAAAACAGAAGTTGAATTAGCTTGCCATGTCTGCCTTGCGAAATCCCAACTGCTGGCTACGAAACTTTGAGCTGCTAGATTTATAAAATAATCCGGCTGAAGCTTTTCGATAATTCTTAAAATTGAATGTGAATCAGTTAAGTCAAAATTTAACAATAAAAATCTAGGGTTATTGATATGGCTGATATTGATATGATTGTAAACGCTCAATCTTCTAACTCCACCTACGATAAATAAATCAGTATTCTCAAGAAGATGTTCTACCATATAACTCCCATCTTGACCAGTAACACCAGTCACGATGCAGACCTTTTTGCCCAAAAGGATTTTGTGCGCATCATCTATATTTAGAATGTTCGCATTGTCTATTTTTTTACCGATATATGCCTCTTGTAAATTTTTATTCATTTAAATATTCTATTTTCTTACAATGAACATCATATCGTCATATCTGCCAATATCAGCCCTAAGGTCTACATGTTGAATATTTTTTTTGAATTCTTCTGGAACAAACTGATCAAGTATTGAAAAATGTTCGTATCTTTGGATATCTTCTATAACTAAAACTCCGCCATTGTTAAGTTTCGGCAAATATAATTTGATAAAATCGATTTGGCTTTCTAGCGAATGTGGCCCATCGTCTATCATGATGTCAAAATTTGGTAATTTGCTGGCTACGTCTTGACTATATGCGTTTGCAAATAGCTGATTGACATTTTCTATACTTCTATATCTGTCTAAGATCGCTTGATCTGTAATGTCAAGTCCATAAATATTTGCATTTTCAAAATACTTCTCCCACAAGAACAGAGAGCCACCGTGGCATATTCCTATTTCCAGAAGATTTATTTCCTTGTCTTGAAATTTTAAAAATTCATTTTCATAAAATCCCTTAACATAGTTATGGATTGTATTTTTATCTGTCCCTGTGTCGATATTGTCAAGAACGGGATCTTCGCTTAAGATTTCTATTAATTTTTTCATTTTATATTTCTTCTATTTCTGGGATCATTACAAATAACCTGCCTGTATAGCCGTAATCTCTAAGAGACTTGGCTATGTAATCTTTAAAGTTATGCGCAAGTATAATAATATTATCTGGACAATATTCGGTTTTTATAATTTCCCTTGAGCAAATTTTAATACCAGTGCCAGGACTGAATTTGTTTTGCTTTTGAATTGTGTCGTCAATTATAAAATTAATATCTTCGTCTATTAATTTAAGGGAGTTCAAATAAATGCATCCCTTTGCTGCAGCGCCAAAGCAATAAGTTTTTCCGGTTAATTTTTTAATAAAAAGCTTATCTTCAATTAGTTTGTTTTTAATTACGCCTTGCCAATTTTTAAAATCAAAATCGTTTTCCTCTTTTAGGAAGGTATTTATCAAGTTTGTATTTTCAATGTCCGATTTAACGTTAGATGAGACTATTCTTAGCGAGCCACCATGAATCTCTTGTCGAGATATGTCTATTATTTTTAAACCATATTTTTTAAATAATGAATATAAGGGTGTCAACAACCAGTAGAATACATGCTCATGATATATTTGATCAAATTGATTTGTTTTTACTGTATCTAGAAAATAAGGAAATTCTAGTATCCATCTGCCATTTAAATTTTTTTGAATTCCATCTAGGAATTTTTCATAAAATGGATTGTGTTGAAAAACATTTGTGGATGTGATCAGGTCAAACTTATTTTCGAAAACCACATCTCCCCAGTAATTATTATAATAATTTATTCCACTTTTTTCATTATCCTCTTTAAAAGATTTGCTTGCGTCTACGTTGTGCAGGTTTAGTTTTTTATTGCTTTTTGATTGAAAGGCTTTAAGCAATGCCCCATCATTTCCACCTATGTCTACTATATTCTGTGGATCAAATTGTTTTGCATATTCCCACATAGCTTCACAATGTTTTATATATGGAACATTTATAGATGATCTGTATAAGTATTCTTCAAACATCTCTCCAGATGGAATTTCAACATCTAGCTTCATTAATAAATTATCTTCTTCGATAATTTTCAATCCGAACGTCTTTGTGCTCAGGCTTTCCTGTTTTGTTTTACAAAGGTTATTTACTAGCGGTAGATTTCCAAGATTTATGATTTCTTTTTCCATATTACCATTTCCAGTTTTTCAAACACCAATCTATTGATTCATTTACTTCAGACATCTTTATGCCGGTCGAAAGTAATTTGCTATTATTTGTAATGCAATTCGAGCGAGGCATGGAGCTTATATGTTTATAAAAATTATCTATTGTTAGAAAATTTGCTTTCTTGTTTGGAGTAATCGTATTTACCAACTTTTTGACTATCTCTATTGATGAAATGTGACCACTGTTAGTTATGTTATATGTGCCAAATGGTATTTCTAATTTTATTGAATCTATGCAGGCTTTTACAAACTCAACCTTGTTTGAAAGTGAATTATTTTCTGACACAAGTGTATCGTAGTTAATTATTTTTGAAATGTAATTTCTATTATTATATTTATTTTCAAAAGGCAGTCTTATTCTCCATATGTAGCTTTTTTCATATGACGAAATATATTTTTCCGCTATGATTTTTGTGCCAGTATAGAAACTGCAATTATTAAATTTAAAGCTAAAGTTTGGCTCGTCTGCCTCTTGCCACCCATTTGCATTTGGAGCTTCTCCATTATATAAACAACCGGTGGAAATATGGCAATATGCTATTTCAAGTTCTTGGCTTATTTCTTTTAATAAAATTGGTAAAACTACATTGCCGCTTATTGTTTCATCTTTTTGATTTTCGCATGCTTCTATATTTGGTTTACCAACAAATGCGGCGCAATTGATTATATATTGAAAATTATGGGCTCTATGTATTTCAATTATATTTTTTTTATTGGCTTCTTGATGCTGAAGCGTTCTATAGGGAATTGAGTTTTCTTCAAATTGTTTTTTAAATTCCGTACCTATGTACCCCGTAGAGCCTACTAGCAAAATCATATCTTATATATGTGACTCCATGTATATTTATCTAAAATATTTGGTAGATCGTTAGGAAGGCAGGGTTCTATACTGTATGCGTCTGATGATTTTAAATGCGTGGCAAGGTAACCTTCCAAACCATGCACGTCAGCATAAAATGTTTGCCAATTTTTTGAAAAAATTGATTTATTTTTAAACCAGAAAAATGCGCCGCTATAATGCCATGGAACGAACGACAACGCTGAATAGGGTCTATCTAATTTAAAAGTACCACAGCATTCATAATTTTCAAGTATATTGGAAATGTATTCGAAGTCATCCAAGTTTTTTGTATACATTGTATGAGGCCATAAGATGGATATTACTGACTCTCTTGCAGAATTATAGTGTGTGACCGATTTCGTGTGACCATAAAAGGTATACTCACTATCATCTAATGAATAAACAGATGGCATTAATTTTGTAATGAATGGATGAAGCTCATACCAGTTATTTGTTTCGGAATTTTTGGTAAAAAAGAACTTTATATCTGGAAAATCTTTGAAATATTCAGTTACAAATTTTTCTGCAAAATCCTGATCTTGATCAAAGTTTACATTTATTACCTTTTTTCCATTAAATTTAACAAGATATTTTTTTAAATTAGATAGATTAAAGTATAGAATGGGATTTATATTCGTTAAACATAAGTGATATATCAAATTGTATTTAATATTTTTCATTTTTATATTTTCCATTCTGTTAAAAATTGAGAGCAATAATCTACATTTTTAGGTGGGGCGTCTAAATACTCTCCATACCTATCTCCAATAAATTCATTCTGTACGCTGGTAAATGGTAATATTGTTTCTATTGCGAGCCCTCTGTATTCGTCATATCCTTTTTCGCAAAAATTGTAAAAATTATCTAATTGATCTTCGCATATGATTTGTATCCCAGATTCCGGAAAGCCATGTCTTCTACATGGAAATGAAGTCCATCCGCTTGTGAGGCTGTTTATATAATTTACAATTTTATCCGACATTAAGAATATGTCGGATTCTATATGTATGATTTTTTTATAATTAAATTTTTTCGCATATTCCGCAGCAAATGAAAAGCTTCTAAACCAACCTGGATAATCTAGTATACCTTTTCTTCCAAAATTGTTCTGGAAATAAAGTATAGAATTTTTGAAATCATCTGACTCTTTATTCGTATCTTGACAGGGAATTGCTTCAACGGATTTAATATTGGGAATGATTGGGCTTCCGTCATCTATCATTAATATTTTGTCAGTGTTTAAACTTATAGAGTTGTAAAATTTTAACCATTTTATATATCTATTATCCCAAAGATATTCGCTGTCAGAAAAACTAGTGCAAAATAATAAAGTTTTTAAATTATTCATACTCCTCAAAATTAAGAAGCAATGGATTTGATTTTCTTGTGCTTTTCAGCGCAATTTTATTATTTAGTTCTGCTTCTGTTAGAACTACAATTTTTTCAGAGCCTCCAAAGAGAATATTTAAATCATCTTTGTCAAGAACTTGATCTAGCAGGATATTAAAATCTACTTCTGAATTTATCTTATTACTTAAAGAAAGTGAAAATTTTTGAACATGTCCTTTTACCATTAATTATTATGGTAATGTAATGTTTTTTTTAAAATTTTTTAATCAATATTTTTAGTATATATATCAGAAACAAATTTAATAGCTTTATTGTAAATATCTTGATAATCTTCTGTGGATGGCATTGAGTAATTAGAGATGGCGTTCAAATAGTTCATTTTTTCATCTTTAAGTTTTTTATTTATTTCAAGCACTTCTACTTTTATTTGCTTATTGATATTTTTTTTCCAATTTTTTAAAAAAAAATCACTCATCGATTCATCTAAAGCTTCATTCCTTCGATCAGAACAAAATGCATTGAACATAAAAAATACCATATTTGAAATAATGTCCTGAGAAAATCTTGCTTTTAATTGTTCTAAAACGGCGTTATTTGAAATTTTTATATTTTCAACAAGATTATTAACATTAATGTCTTCTAATATCTCGCTTGGAAGGACTGATGGATCTTTTTTTTCGTTTTTATTTTTTTTCATATCTCGTTGAGTATATGACATATTACACATTGAAATGTTGAAGTAAAGCGGATTACGCCTCACAACTTTTACAAGCCAAGATATTTCTCGACAGTTCCTGACTTGGAGACGCTGATCTTTGATAATAAAACGTTTTAATACCCATTTTCCAACCTTCTATTAGTAAGGTGCTAACATCTTTAGCTGGGGTTGATGGTGGGATCATTATATTTAATGATTGACTTTGGTCAATATATTTTTGTCTTTGAGCAGCTTGAATAACAATTTCTTTCTGCGAAATTTCACCAAAAGTTTTAAACACGTCTCTTTCTTCTTGAGAGAGAAAATCTAAATGCTGAACACTTCCTCCTTTTACCAAAATTGACTTCCACGTTTGGCTGTCGTCTTTGCCCTTTTGTGTTAAAAGTTTTTTAAGATATGGATTTTTATATGTAAAATTTCCTTTTGCAAGTTTATTAACAAAATAATTACTATTAAGAGGCTCAATTGATGGAGAAACTTGACCTAGTATAAAACTAGAAGAAGTCGTTGGGGCGATGGCTAGGGTAGTTACATTTCTACGCCCATATCCTTTCAATAGTTCCGGCTCGCCAAATATTACGGCAAGATCCTGTGTAGCCTTATCGGATTTCTCTTTGATAGTCTTCCATATTTGATTATTTAGGATTTTAGATTCTAGTGATTCGAATGATATCATCTTATCTTGAAGTAAGGAGTGCCAACCTAATACTCCCATACCCAACGCTCTTTGGTTCTTTGCAAACAAATGTGCAGTTTCCATAAATTTTATGGATTTTGATTTATATATAAATTCTTCGTTAACTGAATCTAAAAAATAAATTAAAGTTTCAATTGCGTCAGTTTCTTTGATTTTATCCCAATGAAGTAAATTGAGCGAAGAAAGAACGCAAACAAATGACTCCTCTTCCGAATTAGAAAGTTGAATTTCAGAGCAAAGGTTGCTGTGACTTATTTTCAGTCCCTTATCCTTATAAACACTTGGAGCATTATTATTAACGGTATCAGTGAATTGAATGTACGGGTAGCCAGTTTCAAACCTTTTTTTAATAATATTTGCCCAGGTTTTTCTTTTATCTTTATCTCCATCAACCATTTCTTGCATCCACTTGTCAGTAATAGTGATACCAATGCTCATATTTTGAATCGAATGACCAATGGATCTAATCTGCAAAAATTCTTCAATATCGGGATGTTCAACTGGAAGGTATGCGGCAAATGACCCTCTTCGAGCAGAACCTTGAGAAATTACATCTGAAATAGTGCTGAACAGCTCCATGAAATGAACTGGACCGCTTGATTCTCCACCAACGCTTATTTTTGTACCTCTTGATCTAAGATTTCCAAAAAAACCAGAAGTACCGCCGCCTAGTTTTGACATCATTCCAACTTCAGAAACTTTTGAAAGAATCGATTCCATTTTGTCAGATAAAAAAGAACCAAAGCAACTTACCGGTAACCCTCTACTGTTTCCAAAATTAGTCCAGACCGGAGTTGCTAAAGAATAAAAACCCATAGACATGTAGTTTTTAAATTTTTCAGCAAATCCATCGATTCCTAAAATTTTTTCTGCATTATGTGCAATTTGATCTACTCTTTGCTCAGGTGTAGTTTCGCCTTCGAGATAACCGCCTTTGAGAAATTGAACTGAATCTTCATTTAGCCAGTAATATTTTTGATTTGTATCCATATATAAAAATTTTATACTTTAGAATAACAGAATTTTTACTGTTATCAAGCAAATAAAATTTAATTTTTAAAAAAGATCGTCTTCAGAAAACGACTGGGAGTTTTTTGAATATTCGGTCGGACGAGAATTGAAAAAATCAGTTTTGCCGTTGCCCAAAAGCTGCTCATCAAACCACATTGTTTTATGAATAGCATCTTTATCTACTTCAAATAATTTTGCAAATCCGATTTCAGACAATGCGTGGTTCATTCTGTTTTTAATAAACTCTTTTAAGAGGGGAGAGTTGAAAGTATCGTGATCGTATCCATTTACAATCCATTCTATAATTTGACATTCATGCTCTATTGCTTCTTCAGCTTCTGAGCGAATTTTCTCTACAAGTTCTTCATCGAACAACTCTGGATATTCAGATCTAATTGTATTGATGATTTTAATCCCTATTTTAGCGTGCAAATCTTCCTCTCTTGAGGTATATTCAACTTGTTTGTTTGTATCTTTTAATACGTTTTTAAATTTTCCAAACCAATTGATTGTATAAAATTGAGAAAAAAGAGCAATATTTTCTACAAACAGAGTAAAAAGAATAATGGAGTAAACGAATTGTTTTTTATTGTCTTCATGAAATCTACGAAGATACTTTTTAAGATAATTTACCCGCCCTTTGATAATCTTCTCTTTTAAGATCATGTCGAAAGAGTCTTCAATTCCAAGAACTTCAAGAAGCCTTGAATATGCATGACCGTGAATAACCTCTATATTAGCCATAACGTACCCAAGATCATTTAGGCTTGGGTGAGGCAAGTTGTCTCCAAGTTTAGCCCAAAACTTTTTAACAGAAATTTCTAATTGACCTATCGTTGACAAAGATCTGACAATAATTTCTTTCTCTCTTTCTGATAACTTGACTTTAAAATCTTGGATGTCAGACTGAAAATTGAATTCTATATCTGTCCAAAATCCATTATGCATCGCTAAAATAAAATCTTTAGACCATGGATAAAAATCTGGTTTCAAGGGGATAACTTCGTCAAATATTTTTACAGTTTTATTTTCCATATTGTTTTAGTAATGGAAAATTACACGTTTTTTAGAACGATGTCAATAAGCGAAGAGATATTGAAATAATAAACCAAATCAAGTGTATCTTTTAGTTTTCTATTGAAATTCCGAATTTTTTAAGCTTTTGGTTTGCTTTTGAGGTTTTTTGGTCTGCTAATTGAGCAGAATGCTTGACGCCATTTTCTTTTTCGTAATTTTTATAAAATTGTTTTTTAACAGGATCAGACATTTCTCCACCACGCTTTTCAGAAAGCTCTTTGCTTTCTTTTAATAAGTCTCCGATTGTTCCTTTTTTGTTCCTACTTTTTTCTACAAAGCTTTTCGAGTTGTATGGGTCAATTCTAGAATCTATAGAAATATTAGGAGCAGAATAAATTCTTTCAAATTGAACTCCATCTTTTGAAAATTTATGCACTTCATTTACACTTTGAAATATTTCTACTAACTCGTCAGTTTCTGGATGCTTGTATAAATAAATGGGCATTTTATGACTCTACGATTTTAAGAATATGATCTAGCGAATTTGACCAAGTTAATTTCTTGGACATCTTTAATCCATTTTCATTAACTGGATTAGACAAGAATCTTTTCTCCGCCTCTTCGCATGCTGAAATGAAATCATCTGGATTCCAATCAAAATAACTCCCTTGATTAAAGTCGAGTCCTTTTTTGAAGAAGACTCCGTCGTAGGCTTCTATTTTTCCACTTGGCTGGACCATAACTGCATTTTCATTATTAGCCCAATCTTTATAAGCATGAGCATTTAATACAACAGCATGTTTTCCAAGGCATACACTTTGGAATTCTGGAAGCCCCCACCCCTCTCCAGAGGACATTCCTATTGCAATGTCAGAATGATTTAAAAAATCATTGTATAGAGAATTTGTAGGCATGAAACTAAGAAAATTAATATTAAAATAATTTACATTGCCTAGTATATTAGAAATAGCTTGATTCTGCTGATTTTGATCAAGAAATGGATTTTGAATGGCGCAATTTAATTCATACTTACTATTATTGCCATATTTCTTAGCCCAACTTTGTAACAGCTTGTGATGTTGCTTTCTTTTTTCCAACTTTCCGAAAAGAGCAAAACTGATCTTATCGTCTCTTGTTTTTTCACTTCTTGAAAAATGAAGGTTATCGAATCCAAGTGGTGCAAAATGAACGTTATTTAGCCCAACTGATTCAAATATGGCTTTTGTGTAATTAGAAGAAACTATTACGTTCTTTTGATTTCTTAAAATGTTTATTTCTGTTTCGGTTGGGGAATCAAGCTCATAAAATGTAAAAAGCGTTTGATTCTTTGAAACAGAAGACATTGATCCGTTTATATGCCAAAGTTTAATAGTGGAATTATCCCTAGAGTGCCTAGCTTCGGACTTTGTTGAATTTTTTTGAAGCCAATTGAAAAATTCTGTATCTAACTTATCAAATGATGACAGGTCGGCTCGCTCTCCCATTGGGAAGAGGACGGGGTCAATGCTTCTTTGCTTTAAGGCATTAAGGATTCCGATTGCACAATTTCCAAAGGAAAGCCCGTTTATAGGAAGCTCTAAGGATAGATTCGGCATATTAAAATGGAATTTCGTCGGTGTCTTCTTGAGAGGGGATCTCAAGAACCTTTGAGGTTGATTGCTGAGAAGAATTTTTCGTTTCTTGAGCAGCGGCTTTTTGTTCGGAAAGGTAAATCCTAAAATTAGGTGTGTTGTCTCCAGCCTTCTTGTATTGGTTAGAAAAAACCACGACTTCTACCCTTTCTCCGTTTTCAAGTTGGACGTAACCAGTTTTGAACTTATTGCCAGCCTTAGAGGTTTTTTCCCAAAGGGCTCCAATTTCTTTGTTTTCTTTATTTTTATTTTCCATATGAAATCCTATTCTGATATATTTTTTATTTCAAGTCAATGTATTTTATATTATTTTTTGCAAATTTTATAAATTTATTATGCCAGTTTATCACAGTTTGTATAGTTACCCCCATATCTTTTGCAATGTCCGTATACGTTGTATTTTTATTTGATAGATATTTTTTTTCAATTACTTTTTTTATTTTTTCGTTCCCAAATGATTTTATCAGGGTTTTGATTTTATCAATGTTTTCAGCATTTAACTCTTCGGTTTGTTTATTTTCACCAGTTCCAAAAATTTCATTCTCTTCCCCAGATTTATTTTCTATGAAGAAGTCAGCTTGAGATGGTATATTTTTTTTATTTTTATTTATACAATTCAAACAATAATATCTAGCTTGATTAGCCAACCAGGTTGAAAACTTGCTTCCGTAAGATGGATCGTATGATCTAATCGAGTTGAAGATCACAAAGTTTTTACTCGATAAAATATCGTCTTTTACAAAAGAGGGGCACGCTAAGCTGTACGTATATTTTTTAAATACATCTATGCATATGCCGCTATGCATTTCTATTAGTTTTTCTGCAGAAAAACTATCTCCGTTTTTTGCCGCCTCTATTAAATTTTGCTCTAAGGTTTTCATTTAAAAAATATTTTTAATTTTACTGTTTATCAGGTTTATTGCTGGAATAGACTCAAAAATTATTGAGTTCTGCTCTTTCGAGCAAGTTTTCCACGTTAGGTTTAAATCTGCAATTGAAGCAATTTGAGGGAGATTTTTACTTTCTGATTCGTGGGCTGGCGGGATGCTGCTGCCATCATCGATGGTTCTATTTAATGTTATTATAATAGAATTCATATAAGATCTGATAAAGTCAGTTTCGTCCAATTCGAATTCTTTAAATCTAAGATCCGAAACTATTGCAATATTACCGCCAGACGTAAAAAATGAATTTATCTCTGGCATCAGTTTTTTCCACCAATATGTCCCGTCGCTTAGCGATCTTTGAGACTGACCATAAGCAATCAAAATACTTCTTATCTTATTTTTGTCTTCGGTATCCTCTGTGAAAGCTGAGATACCAAATTTTTCTTTACAAAATGAATTGAGATCTTGCCTGAGAGCATAGGCAAAAGAAAATATCTTTGAGTTTAAACCCAGATGATTGGAGTACTCTGATAATACTTCGGACAAGGTATTCTTACCGCATCTAGCAAATCCAGAAACCCCAATTATCAGTCCTGAGTCAAAATTTCTATTTTGAATCAGAAGCTCCGATAGGAGCTTTTTTTTGCTTTCTTTATCTGGCATGGTGATACCATAGTATTAATTTTAATAATAGTCAAGATTTATTCTCGGCCATACTAGCGCAGGTAATCATTTTTCGTAGTTCGTATTTTGAAGGGAGCGAAACGCCAGAAACAGGCAGAACGCAAAATCCGAGACTCGCAAGCTCTTCTGTTTATTTTTTGCATTTAATATAAAACGTAACCTGTCGGAGATATTCGACGCAATAGAATTTATTCTATCATATTTTTATCTGTAATACAAGCTTTTTTTTTACAAAAAAACAAAATTTGAAAATTATAGCGGAGTCGCCATGATAAATAATGCCGGACTTTATACATTTAGGAATATCAATAGGAAGTATTGTTTTTCTCATACAGCAAACTGACTTTGTGTACGAGTATTTTAGCCTTTTCACGCGAATCACTAAAAATAAAAAGCTTGAAGAATTTTTAAAATTCGACTATTACCAGAATTCAAATGGATATTCCAGCTATGTAGAATTTATCTGCTCAAGAGATTGGTCTGAAAACTTTATCATGTCATTTTTATCAAAATTGATATCTTGTTTTTTTTGCTTAAGTTGCTTTTTGAGTACAGCTTGCGCAATCGTGTTATGTTCAAAATTCTTATTTGGATATTTCTTGATATCCGTATTGACGTTCTATATACTTTTTAAAATAAAAAACGCCATTTTTAATAAAAAATAAGTGTATAATAAAATATTATGCCCCTTCCGAAGCCAAAAAATAAAGAAAAGAAAACAGAGTTTGTATCTCGTTGCGTTGGCGACGATCAAGCTGGAAAAGATTTTCCCGATCAAAAACAAAGAATTGCAGTTTGTTATTCGCAGTGGGATAAGGCAAAAAAAGAGGCTTCAGCATCTGTTGAGCTAAACGACGATGAGTTTTTGTTTTTTGTTGAATCAGATTGTTTGGAGTGCGACGGCGCAATTTCCGCATCTGAGGAAGAACTTACGCTAGAAAATTTATATATTCCAACCGAAAAAGAATATCTTAGCTCTGAAGAAATTGATCTTGATGAAGCAGAATTTGTCGAACTCAATATGGATGAATTTTTAAAAACTAAATCTGTAAATGCTTCAGAATATCAAGGTAGAAAAGTCACACTAAATAAACCATTTAGAACTCCAGGCGGTCCTAAAAAATCTGCTGTGTATGTAAAAAATCAAAGCGGAAAAGTAGTTATCGTAAGATTTGGCGACCCGAACATGTCTATCAAGAAAAACATCCCAGCAAGAAGAAAAAGTTTTCGCGCCAGACATAAGTGCGATCAAGCAAAAGACAAAACTACACCAAGATACTGGGCTTGTAAAAGCTGGTAAAACTAAAAGATAATAAAATTATGAGCAATAACTTCTCGAAAACTAAAGAAAACGGAATTGACACATTTATAGTATCTTTTAATAAAAAAGAAAATTTTGTCAAATCATCAGAATATGAATCTCCAGAACAAGAATTAATGGATCTTAAAGAAGATTTATCTGAAATGGTGATTGGATCATTAGGAGCAGTCAAGTCACTTTCTGAAAATATATTGAACAATCTTTCAAATGAGCCTGTGATGGAAAACTTGTCAGAACCATTCCTGCAGCAAATGGCATCTTTAGCGGAAGATTATATTACAACTATTCATAATTATTGCATGTTCAGTCAAGATCCTTCGGAGGAAATGGAAGAAGCTGAAGCGGCAAAAAGAAGAGGATTGTGGGACAATATAAGGGACAAAAAGAAAAGAATGGGTAAAAATTATAAACCCGCCAAGCCAGGTTCGCCAGACAGACCTTCTCAAAACTCTTGGAAAAAAGCTCAAAAATAAATCATGAATATCTTTAATGTTAATAATATCAAATCAATTTTACCATTTTTCTTACCTAGCTCTGGCGGAATTCTAAAAGCCAATGTGAGTGAAGCTGATCAAATTTCTGAAATTACAATAGATGGCGAATTAATTGAATTCGAATCAACGTCCTCCTCTGAAATTTCTTTAAAAATTCCAAGTTTAACAAGCGGAATTAAAAGCATTAAATTTAAAACTCAAGGCTATACAACTGAAAAACCTAATGCTTTTACAATTATTCCTCCTGCGACAATCAATCAAGTAAAAAATAACGACTCCATAACGGAAAAAACAATCTTAAAAAGGAATGAAAAATTAAAAATTCCCAAAAGCGGAGGATCCTTTAAGATAGTAGGTTCCGGCTTTGAGTTTGTAAATTTTATAAAAATTGATAAAATAAATATAATTGATTTTAAGATATTATCTAGTTCTGAAATCGCAGTAACCATACCCCTTACACTCTCCGGCAGAAAAGAAAAAATTTATATAAAAAACCTTGCTGGAGAAGAGAGCGCATTTGTTTTAAATTTAAATATAGATAACGAATTACCAACCATCACTTCTATTTCTCCAGATTATAAAAAAATAAGTGAATTGCCTCTAGAGATAACAATCATTGGATCCAACTTTGATTCTGACTTTTTAGAGGTAAAAGTCGATGAAGAAATTCAAAATATAAAATTTTCAGATTCCTCTATTGTTAAATTTGATTATTTAAATAATTCACCTGGACTTAAAAATATTTCGATCGAAACAAGTTCTGGAAAAACAATTCGCAAAAATTCATTTTTTAACTTTGCCTCCCCAAATATCAGTAATATCTCTCCACACAGTATTTCTCAATTTGGCGGAACTTCCATAACAATAACTGGATCGGATCTTGATATTTTTGAAAATGTTCAACTTGGTGAAACAAATTGCGCCATTCTAGAAAAAACGTACAATTCTTTAATTTTTACTTCTCCTGCTTTTGAAGATGATGGGCACAAAAATTTAACATTAAGTGGACCATTTCAAACAATAGTAGAAACAAATATTATCGAAGTAATTTCTGAACCAGAAATCTCTTCGTTTTTCCCCAATATTTTAAATCCGACAAAAGTAGAAAGCGTAAAGGTTTTTGGAAAAAATCTTTTAAATTTAAAAAACCTGCTAAATTCTTCAGATGAATCAAACATAGAGTTCTTAGCATATAATAATTTTTCAGGAGAAGCTAATATATATCCAAATTTGTCAGGGCAAGGCAATCAGACGATCCAATCGGAATCATCAATTGGAACAGTATTAGATACTCAAAACATTTATTCATACAATACGCCAAACCCAGTAATTTTAAAAATTGAGCCCTCTGTCTTACCAAGTTACAGTTTATCTATAAATGAATCTGGACAAATTTACAAATCTGATTCTTCTGGAATAATTTATGGAAATTATTTTTTGCCACCCCTTTCCGTAAAGATAGGAGGACAAAATGTAAAAATTATCACAGGGTCAAGCTTAAATACAAATAGTTCAATACCAGTAATACTCCCCACTGGGCTAATTGGATATTCCGATATTGAAATTACAAGCAATGGAAGAACGTCTACTTTAAACAGCGGTACCAATTTTTCTAATCTTCCAATTTTTGAAAAAGTATATCCTGACTATTCGTGGTCCGGAGGCGGACAAATGATAACCATAGAGGGTCAAAACTTACTCGGAAGTGAAATCTTTATAGAACAAGGAACTAATTTAAACCCAACATTTGCTAAAATAGAAAATACAAAAATTAATTCAGATCAAAAGCTATCATTTTTTACAATTCCTGGATCCGGAGGTTGTCGAGGTCAATATATGGGAACCTGCTTGGATCCAAAAGGACAAGACGGACCTAGAATTATAAAAATATCAGGACGCGGCGGAGATTTTCTTTATTCTGGTTTAAATTATGTAAACGAACCAAAAATAATAAGCGCCTATCAAACAGGATTCGACACTATCTGGGGCGCACTCCCATCTAATACAATATTTTTAAACGGAAAAATAAATGTAAATTACGACCCAAGCACATGGAATAGCTTTAACGGAAAGAGTGTTAAATTTTATCCAGGCAATTCAGGAGCTTTTTCACAATCAGTAAGCCCAAAAATAAACGGAGTAAAGTTACAAATTTTAACAGATCAAAGCTCCGCCACTGGACTAGCTTGTAAGATTCCTTATTTAAAATATTCGCTTTCGGGCAGTAATAAGACAGTATTAGGCTTTTCTGGGAACACCCAAATAACAGTTTCTTCCGGATTGTCTGCAGAATTACTAAATAAATCTTCTTTTATAGATTCCTTGGAAGATTTTAATTCAAGCCAAGTGTTTGTGGACAAATATCTTGCCTATAAAATATGGTACCATAATGGAGTTTCTGAAAAAGACCACTCGATTGACGACTGGTACGATACAAGCTACAGTTTTGACGGCTGGAATAAATACGGACAAGGAAATCCAACACCGCAACCCGCTCAATTAAAAAAAATTAAACCATTAGAATATGTAAAAAAAGCAAAAGTTAGACTTGACAATGGAACCAATTATCAAGTAGGGCCAGGCTATTTGGCTGGAATATCAACGCCCAACGTATTATCATTCAGCTTGCCGTCAAATGCAAAAATTGGAACTCTCATACGAGTAGAAATAGGGCAGCTTGGATACAATTGCACAACTACAATTCCAGGATTTTTAGAAGTTGATTGCGACGGATGCATGTATCCCGGCAATGGACCAGCTAGACCAAATGCAAAAGAAAAAGGTCCGTTTACATTTTTAAAAACAAAAAATGGTTGGAATATTATCCATATCGGCAATTATCAAACAATAAATTCCGCATTAAATACCGGCGTATCTCCAGGTTGGATAATTTCTCCAGAAGTTGGAGAATTAAATTTCTCTTGGGTCAAGAGAAAAGACTCTTTTGACAACGCTTATTTTGGAAATTACATACCCAATACAATATCTCAAAACAGCTCTGGAAATATACACATAGAAGAAAAAACAAATGAGATTGTGAATAGTGGAATTTTTGATTCTTACAATGTGCTTCAAGTAAAATCTGACGACTATCTGCTTAATCACGAACAGTATATTTCGTTCCTTCCATTCGTTCCGCCGTATATTGGAGCGATATCAACAAGATCCACCGGATCGAGCAATGATCCATCACCAAATTACGGACCCTTAACATTGGGCAATATAGCAAGTGGCGTGAACAACGGCGGATACATAATTGATTTATCTGGGTTTTTCCAAAAAACCGCAGGTACAAGCGAAGTATTTATCGGCGAACAAAAGGTGGCACAAATCGATTCTACTTCGTTCGGTGGAACGCTACCATCGGCATCATCAAGTCAAAACCTTATTTCAATTGGAGTAACAGGCTTTTCGCTTGAACAAGTTGGAACTTTTGATGTAACTATAAAAAACAACCTCGGTCAATCCACCCTGCCAAACGCGTTTGCAGTTTTTGAATCCCCCCAGCAGGGAAACACTAAGATTCAATCGCTATCTATTACATTATCAGCTCCAACTACTCAAAATCCAGCCATTTACCCAAAAAGCATTGATCTCAATCAAGATAATATTCCAGATAGTTGGGATAATCAATATTTCCCAAATGCTTTAAATTTTACATCATTTACAATCACAGGTTTCTCAAATGCCCCAGGCGGAACATCAACATTGAATTCTCCAAACGCAGTATATTTAAAAACTCCAAGCAATCAATCTACCTACCCTCAAGGTCAAGGAATTTATTATTACGAAAGCGGCAGACAAATCAATTCAAAGGGTCCAAACTTTATTTTATGCGCAGAAGGTAAATGCACGTTATTCCTTGCTCCCAAAAATGTAATACCATACACAACTTTGCCTTACGACCCCGTTTCGTCTCCACTTGGCGCTCTTTCATTCTTAAAAACTTTTGGTAAAGAGTTTGCTCCCTTGCCATGGAATAGGGAGTGGAAGTATGAGCAACCTCAGGTTGGCTATTCTTCAGGAACTGTTAGTCCAATATTTACAAGTCCAATAAATCATTATGTTTTAGATTCAGATGCAGATGGATTAACAAATACAAAGGAATATGTGTTTGGAACAAGCCCAATATCTTCAGCATCCAAATACGCGCCATCTTACTCTATAAGTGGGGGAATGTTTCATTTCTTTGTGCCAACAATAGTAGATAGAAAATATACAATTCAAACTGGCAATCTTATAAATTGGTACAATGTTGCGACCCTTACTGGAGATGGTTTTACTAAAAAGTTTTCTACGAATACAGTAGGTAACATTTTTTTCAGAGCGTTTGTTGAATTATTATATAAACCACCTACAGTAAACGAAATATTTCCAAATCAAGCCAAACTTAATGGAAATGAAAATTTTATTATCTCTGGTTCAAATTTCTCAACAGTTAATGCGCTAACGGTAGAGAACACAAATGTTAGCAATTTTCAAATTGAATCAGATTCTATCATAGCATTTAACCCTCCAAACCTGTCTACTTCTGGATATAAAAAAATAACTATAACAAATAAAAGCGGAACCACTAGTGGAAATGGAAAAGGCATAACCTATTTCAATACGCCTATAGTAAATTCTATTATTCCGAATAAATTTTCTGCTGCTGGCGGTTCAGCAACGATTAGTGGGTCAGGATTTTGTAGTCCGATTTCTATAGCAATTGAAAACGAAAATAATCCAACCTTTTCTTCTATTAATTTAACTGGACTTAATATCTCAATTCCAGCTCAAAAAACAATTGGAATTAAAAATCTTACAGTTTCAACTCCAGGCGGAAGTTCTAATTTGCCCATAGAAATATGTGGCGCTCCGAACATTATCGATATAGATCCAAATCGAGGCTCTCCAGCTGGAGGAAATAAAATTACCATAAATGGTAATAACTTTATAAGTGGATACACTAAACTTTTTATAGAAAAAACTAATGGCGATTTTCAAGAAATCGCAATAACAGATTTTTTAGGGACCAGCTCTATTTCCGCAACAGTTCCATCCTCTGAAATTTCTGCGCCATTCAGCGAAGGGTACAGGGATATAAAAGTCGAAACCTTTGGTGGGATTAACTCATCACTGCAAAGCAATGGATATTACTATGTTGGTAATGCATTATTGTCTTCTATAAACCCATCCACTGGAAACATTGATGGGCTTAATAATATATTAATAAGTGGATCTAATTTAAACTCAGATACTAATATATTTATTGATGGTCAACAAATATTGAATAAAGTTTTTATTTCTTCAAGTTCTATATCCGGCAAGGCTCCTATTGGATTAACAACTGGATTTAAAACCGTAATGTCTAGCGGGCTCAATCAAGGCAAATCATTTTTAATATCTGGATATAGATACGCAAAAAATCCAATTATAAATACAATTTCTACAAGCTGTATAAAAACAGGAACTTCTCCAAACATAAAGATTTCTGGACAAAATTTACTATCAAGCCTAAAAACAAAACTAACAATTGGTGGACAAAATTCAAATATTTCCTCTAACATTTCGGAAACCGGAATCGAATCATCGATTCCGATATCTAACAATCCTGGACCAGTTACTTTATTTATAGATACCGAAGCTGGAAGAAGCAATAGTTTAATAATAAACTACATAGGAACACCTTCAAGCTTATCAATAAATCCTAACTGGGCTAGCGAAACTGGAAAAAATAATATTACTATTTATGGAAATAATTTTGGAACTGGCGATTGCAAACCTCTATTAAAAGTTGGAACGCAACAAGCTCAAGCCACATCCTATACAAACAGTGAAATAATATTCAATGCTCCAGCTTCTACATATGGTGCAAAAAATATCAATGTTGAAAATTTGGCGGGCACCGGAACTGTACAGTTTACATATTTAATGAAGCCAACAATTGCCAGTGTAACGCCAAGTGAAGGTGTCGCAAATGGAGGCAACGTGGTAATTATTTCTGGAAGTGGAATCTTAACCTCACCATTTGAAGGCACTAAAGTTTACTTCAATAACTCTGAAATTGCAACATCAAATTTAATTGGAAACGTAAACTCTTCAAGTCGCGTTCAATTTACCGTCCCAGCCAGAGTAGGCAGTGAAAATTATATAGATCTTGAAATTCGAAATGGTGGAGGTCAAACTTTGGTTAAAAGCGGATATAAATACATTGATGCGCCTATCATTGCTTCTCTGCTTCCATCAGCAGGATCAATAGCTGGTGGTAATACATTTGAAATTTCTGGCTCGAATATAACTAATGATATCAGTGTAAAATTTGGAAATAACACAGTTGGAAATTTAACATTTATTTCAAATACAGGAATACGTGGATCAGTACCATCTTCAACAAACGCTGCAATTTCAAACGTAACAATTAATGGATTAAATTTATCAACAGTTACAAAAAATTACGCATATCTAGACTCTCCGTCTATAGCGAGTATTACCCCATCCGTTGGACCATCTGATTACAATAGAATATCTTTTCAAATAAGCGGATCAAAATTCACACTGCCAAATTCAAATATAAATTATGGCTCTAGCTTAAAAATTGGAAGTCAAGAAATATTAATCAATTCAATTTCTGAAAACATTGTTAATGCCAGCATAACAAATTCAACAACCCCAAGCGGAGTAAAAAACGTTCAATTTTCTAATCTCGGAGGGACTGGAATATTAAATAGTGGATATACTGGAATAAATTATTTTCCAACTTATTCAACTCCATCATTAACTGAAAACTCTACTCTGCTCACTGCAAGCCCAACAGTTAACACTCTATATATAACTTATCAACCATAATCGGTTATTTCTTCATTTTTTTTTTAAAAACTGTCAATCTTTTATAAAATAAGTGTATAAACTAATTAAGACACTCTAAAATTAATCATATGCCAAAACTCAAGCCTTACAGACAATATAGCGAACACGACGTAATAAATGGATTATTTTCTTACTCTGGACCCGTTCCAGTAGAAGCAGGAACGATAGTTAAAATTGCAAGCAATTATCGTGACTCCAGTGGCAATATTTCTGAATATTTAGAACTTTCTAATGTGGAAAATACCATTTCTGCTTTATTTTCATGCGTTGGGTCTGTAGCGAAAACTGTCAATTTTGACGATACGCCAAGACCAGTGGGGATTTTACTAAAAGACGTAAAAGAATTTGACGAAAATGGCACTCCCTTGATTTTTGAACCCAGAGCTGCTGCTGAAAGAAACATAGTTCTTCCACATCAAGCTGTTCCCATTTTAACAAGGGGAATTATTCTTATTAATGATATTGATGTATCCAATCATACTGGCGGAGGCGGCGAACCAGCGGCAGGAGATGCAGTATACATAGGCGATAATGGAGCATTTGCCACAGATGGAGTTATTGCAGTTGGACAATTCTTAAGCTCCATTGATGAGGATGGATATTGCCTTATCAGATTTTCATTTTGATTAATATTTAAAATACAATAAATCTTTTAAAGATTGTATTTTTTATACTATCAATCTCAAGCATAGTATTCGTCACAGTTAGTTGTAGATCTGCGGCATAACTGGTGACAGCGTTTTCTCCGTGGGGTCTTCCCATCGGCGCATAAACTACCAGTATCAACTTCTTTAGTCCATAAATTCTGAGCGCAGCAGTCGCTACTAAATGACGTGTATGCATCCGCAGCACCGCAGCCTAAGCACGAAACTCTAATTGGAGCGCTTAGTTCACCTTCAGAACCAACCCTTCCGTTTCTGCAATCGGAATCACTTACCACGGCACTGCTATTTCTAAGTTTAAAAACATTAAAAGTTTTAGAAGCACCAGGAATCAACATAAAACTACTCCTGCCAGAATCAATATTTATAGCCTTATTCATGGACAATGCAACACATTGCACGCATGTATTACAACTATTGACATTTAACCTTTTTCCGATTGGCGCTCTAGGTATTGCCGTAACACTACAAACCCCATATATACTGAAATCCAAACAGCTAGAATTATCTGACCAACAAGAAAGATATAACTCTATATAACATCCTTGTTGCACACTTGGACCAGCCTTAGGCGCTCCTGGTGCGCCTGGTGCGCCTCCAGGTCCGCTGCCGCCGAAAGGGTTCGGAGGAAAAGAAAGGGGCGCAGCAAGTAAAACCACTGGTCCAGCAACAGCAGCGGGTCCAGCAACAGGTCCAGCAACAGGTCCAGCAACAGGTCCAGCAACAGGTCCAGCAGGAGGCGTAAATGGAATATCGTCACATATTCCAGGATGACACCTAAGACCTCCAGTTAGAAATTTACCACCAAGACGACCACATTGCTCTTGCGTGGTTTCTACGCAAAGGGTGGGAAGACAACATGGGGCAATTGAATCTGGCGGTAATGGAGGTTCAGAAGGAATACAGTTATAAGCCTCATTTATATCGTCGTCAGTAATAATAAAATTAGCCTCATCATTGCCAATTTGAAGAAACGGATAAGACCCAATAGGGGTAATTTTTAATTTAAAACCCTCAACCCTCTCCATGTCCCCTTCGTTTTCAAGAATTTGACCAAGTTTTAATCCTGTTTCTGCATTATTAATAATAAACGGAATCTTGGTAAAATATCCACTTGGATAAATTTCACTAGATTCTAAATATTCAGCCCCAGTACCATTTATGGTCGGAGCCCATTTTTGATAAGAAATTAATCCAGAAAAATTATAATCTCTCCAACCTGTCAAATTTATAGTATAACTAACCATTTGATCTTTTTCACATCCCGAATATGAAGTTTTACTGAATGATAAGTAAGAAGGTAACGGCTCTGAAGGAGGATTGAAGCCACCAGTAGGTTTACCATATTTTATTTTTAATAAATAATTACCACTAGCCAAATAATCATTAAAAGAGAAAAAATTACTTTTTTCTTGAATTTGCTCATTTGAAAAGGGTTGACTTTTTAAAGTTTTTATTTTTTCATTTCTTGTGTCATAACCAGAACAATTAAAAAAAGAAATATTGCCCCTTGAGATTCCAGAAATATCACTTGCATCATAATTATAACCTTGAAAATTTGTTATAATTTCACCATAAAAATTTTCATCATCAGCTAATTGCAAACTATAGCCATAGTAATATCCATATCCCCCAGTACACCCAGCATCAAAACAATCGCCAGTTCTTAATTCGTAATTATTATTCAGCAAATATTTGCCAGAAACTCCATAAAAATTTTTATTATACTTACCAAAGTATTCGTATTCTGGATTTTCATTAAAGTTTTTTAAAATATACCTATCCTCGTCGCAGTCGTAAACATAACCAAAATCAACCTTTTTTTTAATAGTTTCCTCTATGACTCTAGACTCTCCAGAGTAAGAGTATAATCCTTGTTCAAGTATATATTTTTTAAAAATCCCACTAAACGAACCTCCCACCCCAGTATTTTCATTTACATCATAAGAATACTCTCCAGAATACATTTTTCCTGTAAAAATTCTGCACCCACTGCCATAACAATTATAAGCCACTGGCGGATAATCATAATCAATATAAGTCCCCTCAACGCCTCTATTGTAATTTGGCGGATTGATAATCAAACCACTAACCAATTCTCCATTTTGTCCAGTGAAAGTTGTAAATCCGCCACCCAAGGGAATTTTATTAACTCCAAAAGCTAAATCTTGATAGTAAAATTCTTCTGTATCAATCTCTGTGCCGTTAAAATATTTTTTAATATAACCAGTTGAAGCAAAAGTATATCTTTTTTGAACGACTCCAGAATAAAAACCAGTAAAGTATAATTCATTTGGCGAGCATCCACTTATCCCAGTAACGTACAAAATATAATTACCCAATCCCGTACATCCACTTCCATCGCAATTTTTTACTAAACTTGAATTAGAAAACAATCCGCTTACTCCATTTGATAAATAAAGTTGATAATTGTCGTTTAAAAATGCACCCACCGGCTCATTGAATGAATAATTCACAACTTGACTAGGAGTAGCGTTGTAATTTTTGCAATGTTTGCTTTCTTTAAATAAATCAAAATCTACATAACAATTTTCTTTTTTTATTTCAAATTTAAAATCCGATTTAACTAAGTCGCAAGATTTTTCTTTTATAGAGAAATCTACCAAACTTTCGTCTGAAATATCATCAAAGAACAATTCTCCACTTACATTAAATCCAGATAAAAAATTAAAAGATTGAGTTAAAACTGGATAAGAATTCATATATTCTCTCCAGCCATCTAATGAATTCAATTTGACCTTAGAACCAGTTAATCCGCCCGTTGAAACTGGCGTAGGCGAAGATGAAAAGAAAGATTGAATTGGATTATTAAAAAAACCAGAACCGCTAATAGATGGATACAGTCTAGATATTCTAACCCTACCGCCAGTGGGAGTTGAAGTACCAATATCTAAATCACCCACAAATAAACCAGATTCATTATAAAAATCTAATTTTCCATAAAAATTTCCTGATTTAGTTAAAAAATTAGAATTATTTATATAAGATTCTAAAGGATTTTCAGGAGAAATACCACTAACTAAAAACGGCTTATAAACCTCTAAATTATTATCATTAATTTTAAAATAACCAGTATTAAAGGGCAATTCGGAAATTTCCAAATCCAAAGACGGAAAGTCGCCATCGCAGGCATCAAAAAGTATTTCCACAGTTCTTTCCTTTGGGTCTATAAATCCATATAAACTTTTTTTATCTCCATCTTTAAACTCCCCCTTGATTGGATCAAATTCAGAAATATCCTGAACCTGAGCGTCCTCATTCTTTCCACTCATTAAATACCAACTAATATATTTTTTAATCCTATTAACTCCTGGTTCTAAATATGAAAAATTTCCAAGCCAAAAACCGGTGCTAGTTTCGCCAGTAGCCAAAACAAAGCCAGGAAAATTATTAAAAGGAAATGTAAAAAAACCAGTTCCATAAGCGGTTGGAGTAGCAAATTTTATTGTTTCAAGTTCTGCGCCTGTATAATTTCCAGTAATTGTAAACTCATTATTAGCATTGTAAGAATACGTTCCACCAGATGGACTGTAAGTAAAATTGCCACTATTAAAATTGTCACCCGTAAGAATATAGCCGCTTACGTTTTCTCCAAAAACATTTCTACCAGTCAAACTTCCAGTAATACCGCCAATGTTAATAGTTTGACTAAGTCTAGAAATTGTCCCACTAACTCTGGCTGGAGCAAATCCAGACCCAAGAATTAACTGCTGGACACTTCCACTTCCAAGCACGGGTATTTCTATTTCAGTTAGTTGCTCAAAATATCCAGTTGCTTTAAAATTTTTAAAAAAAACATTCCCAGAGCCAGAGCCAAATTCATATTGATTTAAAATAGAGTTGAATCCAGAAACCAATCCAGTTTTATATGCAGATAAATCTCCAGACCCAGATACAAAGCCAGAAACCAATTGTCCCTGAATAAGCTTGCTTCTATTTATATCTAAAAAAACAGATCCAGTAAATCCACTAATATATTCTAAAGAAATTTTAAAATCTGATTTAGAACTATTTAAAAAATACGAAGAATATCTATTGATTTCATCATTAGAAATAGTTGTATTATTTGGAGATATTAACAAGTAAAAACCTTGTTCGGATAATGGAATTCCAGAGGCTTGGAATGTATATGAAAAATCTCCAAAATTTGTATTAAATACTACTGGAAAAGAATAATCCCCCCTTACAAAATTCACAGGAACTATTTCAAAAATCTCCTCAGAATATGAAATTATCTCTCTAGGGAACTGAGCTGGAGAATCCTTAAAAGAAAAATTACCGTCAATAACTTGACCAGAGTAAATGAAAATATCTAATGGATTTGGATTATTTAACTTTAATTGAATTGGTGTCAAACCCTGTTCAAAAAAAGATCCAGAAGAACTGTAAGCTTTTTGACCATAACTAGTTGAATCATACCCAGTTGGATAATCCCCCTCAACAAAAAAATCAACATAAGAACTAGATGCTTGGTCTGTATTAAAATAAAAGTAAGAATAATTATTAGATTGCTTTGCCTGACCAATATACACTGGAGCATTATTTATAAAAAAATCATTTGACGTAGGACCAACATTACCCGAAAGTTCAACAACTTGATTCGAAGCATAGGAACCAACATTATTACCTAAATTATCATATATCTTACTATTTTTAAACGACCACTCTAAAACTCCGCTCTTTCCAGAAAAACCAAAATCAAAATAAGAAGAATTTTCATTAATTGAAATATTTGATCTCCAGGCGAAGAACCCAGTTTGCTCATATATTTTTCTTTTTTTGAATCCAGAAATTTCCATACTAATTAGAAGGTAAACTTGAAGGTCTGTAATCAGAATTTAAATTCCCACCGATAGATTTATGAGCCAGTCTGTAAGTGAGGGCTTCTATTATTTTATTTAAAAAATTAGATTCTGGAATTTGTTTGTATTTCGAGGATAGGGTATAACTGGTTTTTGGACCATCGTCTCCAATTGTTATATTGACAGTATCAAGACCCTCTTCTATTGAGTATTTTTTTGGAAAAACTCCATATAATGTAAAGTCAACGGTTTTTTTATTTTCAGAGTTTGAGTACTTTAAATAAGAATATGCCCTATCATGAGCTTCTTGAATTTTTTTCAAATCCGCCGCGCAAGCTCCTTTCTTTAATTCTTTTTCTACTTGACTTAACTCATTAAAATAAAAATCATGTTTCATCGTTACCTCTGGAATATCGCCAACAAATGGAACCTGATATTTTGGTATGCGAACTGAAATATTATAAGATTGCTTGATTCTCACTTTATAAAACTCTTTAGCGTCTCCATCTGGATTATCCGCAGGATTTACATCCAATAAGTTTTTTTTCGGAGCTGCCATAAAATCTCTAAACTTTTCAGTTTCCTCCGCCATTTTGTCCTTCAAGCTCTTCTTGACCGCCTCCTTCTCCTTGAAAAAAGAACCGCCCACCGGCATCATAAAATTAAAACCGTCGAATGTTACCCATCTGCACTTATCTCCGGTTAAACCAGAAGCACCAGTTATTAATCTTTTTTCATAAGGCTTATCGCTTTCTCTTGACTGACCCAGCAAAGTTCTTTTTATTTTTTTCATTTGCTTGGTTTCATAAAAATTAGAAATCTCTTTTTTAGTAACAGGAAACGCGGTACCATTTCTTGCCTCCCTAACGCAGTATATTCTAATATTTTTATTATTTTTAGCCACATCCTTGAATTTGCTCAACCTCATCAAAGCGTCCGGCCTACCATCCTGACCCACTAACCACATTCCAAAGTTATTTGTCAAATAATCAACTGAATCCTGGTAATACTCTGTGTCGCCGCTATGCGGAAACCATTTAGCATCCCTTTCGGCGACTATGAGATTTTTTTTAATTTTATATTCCTTTTGAACTGTTCCAGATTCTTCCTCGACTGTAAATTTAGATGTCTCCTCACTCTCGTCATTTTTCACCTCATCCAGTAGTTTATTTATATAAGACCCTGGCTTGTGACCAAATCCAGCAAGAGGATGACCAACCACGCCAGATCCAGCTTCTAAAAATTCAGCAGAGGCATCTGGAGCTTGAATAGAAATATCAGGAGAGTTATCATCACCGCCCGCAATTATTGGAGAATATACTCGATACCAAAATTTTCCCATAAAGTTATTTGCAATATTTGCATCTTGATCAAACCTAGAAGACAAATCGTCTAAACTATTCTCTACTACTAAAAAATAATATTTTGAAGCTTCGCCCTGCTTCTTGCCTTCTTCTATTATAATTTTAGACCTCTCATCCCCCATTTGACTCAATATGGTATTCCAGCCATCAGTATTAACTCCATCTGGAGATCCGGTTGGTCCAATTACGTCTAAAATTTTCATATTTCCAAGCTCTTTTAAGATTTTGTCTTCTTTTTTCTTAGTAATAGTTGAATTTAATGAGCCGCCAGTCCAAATTGAATACGGCTTCTCCTCTTCTTTATCTAACGCGCCCTCCACAGGAATAGGAAGAATACTATCTACCGCAGCCTTCATATCTAATATTTTATAATGATTATAAAACCAAAAAATCTCCCTCAACGAGCTACTATAATAACTTAAAGCCACAGACATTTCATGTGATTCTAAATACTCCTCATCAACAATATCTTGAGCATTTTTAATCACAGCTATTAATCCAGCGCTATCTTTTGCATCCGATATTATATCGCTTGCATACAATGGATAAAGTGTTAATATTCTATCATCTTCACAAGTATAAGATTGCTCGGAACCTTGTCTTTCATAATAAGAAATAACCCCTCTCGAACTAGTCTCTTCGCAAGACACCGTTTCAGAATAATCACTAAGATCTTTATATTTTTCTTCTAAATTTAGATCGATGGGGGATTTTAAATCTAAAAAAATTAATTCATTTGTTTCAAAATTCCAATAAAATGTAAAACCAAAATCAGAACACCAACTTTGAAGCACAGACCTTAATGATCCAACGTACTCTTTTGGATTTTTTTTAAAATCTTCCTCGTCAGGTCTATTTTTAATTTTTATTACTCCAGTAGTACTTATTTTATCTAATAATTCGTTGAAGGTATATTTAACCTCATATATCTGCATGTCTAAATCTGGATCTTGAACGCAAGACAAACCGTATTTATCAGGCGGAGCAAATGGACATGGATCACACCAATCTATTTTTATTTGATCTTCTTTTCCTTGAACTGTAGAGTCAAAGTCAGTATCACAAGGATGATATTCTTTTCCAACTATTATAAGATATTTAGATATTGCTCCAGCTTTTGACGGACTTCCATATGACTCATAACCTTCTCTTTTTCTATTTATACCATGTCTATTATGCAATCCAACATACCATCTGTCCAACTCAAAGCTATTGTCAATATACTTCAATTCTAAAGTAGAAAGGTCAGGAGTTATATTTTTAGTATATGAAACTAATTTCCCCTTAAAAGTCAAATTATTAGATATTTTAATCGACTCCGATCCGCCAGAACTAGCTGAAATTTTAGGATCAGAATAATTCCCATTTTCACTAACAATTCTTACCGTTAGAGAGCTTGGAGATTCCGGCCCGCCAACACTGCAAGAAAGATTATAAACATAACCTCCAAACATTCTTTTCCCAAGAACTGAATCTCTTTCAATTTCAATAATTTTCGACATTTAAAAAGCCTTTTTTCCTTTATATTATATACCTACAAAAACTTAATTTTCAAAAAAATTAGAATTGTTATTATATAATACACCCTTTAATTCGTTTAAATTACCAAAATTATGAAAAAGATCACTTGAAGAGCCCTCAAAAAAATCTTTATTTTTTTCTAACTTCATTCCATTAAGATAACAATCTAAAGAATTTTGTTTAAATCTGCCTTCATTTCTTACAAAAAAGCCACTCGAAGAATTTATTTCCTGAAATCCACCACTTATATCTTTTATGACCGTAAGAACTCCACTTTCACCATCGAAAAGATCGCAGCAATTCGAAAAGAACATTGAGTTGCCAGATACCTTTATTCGATTTTGCTCAAGCGACAAATCTGAAGAATTGCCAGTATGTAATTTTTGACCATTAAAAAAAACTACATTATTAGTACCAGTAGATATAAATCTATGCCCAGTTCCTGAAAGGTGTTTAAAATTATCAAAAATAGAAATAGATTTATAATTTAAAAAATCGACACTTATGTTATCGTTTCTATCATAACTTTCGTTAGAAAATACGAATCCTCCCGAAATATAATAATCTCTATCCTGCGTGATATATGGACTATAGAAATCTCCAGTCAAACTATAAGCTCCACTATTTTGAAACATGCCACCAAGATAAAGCAAAAAACCCTTATTTTGTCCAACAAAGAATCCCTTATTAATTCTATCATAGTTTAAAATTTTATCTTTGATAATTTGATTTTCTCGAACGTCACTCCCAAGATTTTTCTGAAAATTCCAAGAGAAAGCGTCAACATTTTGATCTAATGGATAGGCGGAAATGCCTTTCGTCATTCCAAAAGTACCAGCGAAACCCGTATCAAATTCAAGCTCGATCCTCTTTTCTCCAGAAAAAACCGGATATAAAACTTCGCCAGTCAGTGCAATCAAATCCAACCCAGACTCCACATAATACATCGGCTGTTTAGAATAACCAGTGAAAACATTTCCAAATATATCAGTAATTTCTCCAGTTACAACAACGTCGTACCCAGTAATTCCACTTGAAACCGGAACAAATCCACTTATATAACCAGTTATTTCGATGCTAGGAGCCATCCCAGAAAATTCCCCAGTTAAAAATGGCTCACAAATAAAACCACTAGAAATATATTTAAAATTAGTTTCATCAACCGCGCGATTTAAAAATAAAAAAGATTCTATATATCCACTCTTATATGGCTTATTGTAAAATAAACCAGAAAAATTCTCGTTTATAGTTCCAATTTTCCAATTTTTTGAAGTTGGCGCAAATGGTTTATTAAAAAAATAATTTTCAACTATCGCTGAACTTGAAAAGTAATCATATTTCCCTAAAGATAGTGATCCGTTAGAATAAGATACCATCAGGCAATTATTTTCTCCCAATTGAGAATTCAAGCAATAGGAATTAACCCCACCGTCATCTCTATTTTCAAAATATAATTTATTAGCGTCATTTATTCCAAAAGAAAATCCCTTATACAAATTAGATCCGCCCAATTGTTCTACTTCTAAATTAGAAAAAATAACACCTTTTGCGCCACTTGCAATAAACACAAATCCAAAACTTTCATTATAATCGCTAGCCGTTTTAAATCCACTAGTCCATCCATTTCCAGTATTAGTTTTAATCCCAAGAATTCGACTAGAATTAAAGTATCCATTATGAGAAAGCAATCCAGCATTGGAAGTACTTCCAGACAAGATATCTAATGAAAAATTCTCTCCGTCTCCAGTATATCCAATACTATGGACAGGATAACTTGAATTATTTTTCAAATTAAAATACAATAAACAATTTTCAATTGGAATATATCCAAAATTTTCCAAAAAATAAAATGTACCAGTTTTAGCCATAATAAAAAATATTTTAAGTTTTCAAATCGAAAAAAAGATCATCATTCTGATCAGCCTCAAATGAAATAGTTGCATTAAAATTATAGGTTTGGCCAGACGCAAGATCCCTTGTAACCTTAACATCTTCAATAAAAATTTGTCCAGAATTTTTTATATATTTTCTTATAATCGAGATGCTCATATTTTTTATTTCCGAATAAAGTTCAGACGCTTCGCAAACTTTATTAGTATTCAGTGATCCATTTATTGAAACCTGAGGTCTTGTTTTGCAATTTATGCCAACCACCTTAGCTCCATCATATACAGTTTGAATCGGAAGTATAATATTTTTTGAAAAACTGGTTTGCAAATTGAAATCTAAATTTTTAAAATCCCTCCAAACACTCCTAGGATTTACCTCCATAAATGAAGCATTGATAGAAATTACACAATTTCTTTCATCAAAAGACAAGCTGTGCGATTTCGGATAATTTTCCAATGGTCCACCGCCCTCATTAGATAATTCCTTTTGACACAAACCTTTAATATTCAAAGTTTCATAAAAATCTTTTAATTCACTCCATTTATTTTTTTGACTATTTTTCCCCTTAATTGTAATTGAAGCTGAAATTTCATGCAATTCAGAAAGATTATCATAAGATATTGAGTAGTCCGCATCCATATAAACCGATGATGCGCCCATGTCAGAATCAAAAGAGCAAGAAAAAGACAGTGAAAGCTCCACTTCTTTTTCGTCTATTTTTAAATTCAACATATTAGGGTTAAGGGACAATGAATATTTCTTTCTAAAAAAAGAATTAGCCAAATTATAAAGATCTAATTTTGAAAAAGCCTCTCTAATTTTTTCCATATTTGAAAAATTGCCATTATCCCCATCCAATCCACCCTGGACAGATCCATTCAAGCTGGTGCTGTAAATACCAGATTGCTCATCGTAACTTGTTTCAACAGAAAAATTCAATACACAGCCACTATTTGGCGCTCTAGAGTCACAAATATACTTCTTAACTAAAGAGTAAGATGACTGCAATCTATCAACCTGCTCCTCCACAGAAGTCAATACCGGATTTTGAATAATTCCATTTCTTGCTATTCTACTTGTAGCAATTCCATCCCCTAGAACACATTTATCGGCAACGTAATTTATTGCATTTTGCAATGGACTAATAGATGTCTTAAACCCAACCGCCGAAACAGAATGAGTAATGGAAATTTGACCGTCCTTACCTTCTGAATATTGGATCTCATCCGATTGATCTAAAACGCCAAAAGATTCAAAAAAATATCTTTCGTCAAAAGTCTCAAAAGTTATAGAGTATGGCTTTATAATTACAGTCTTGTCTTCCTCTAATTCAAATGCGGTTACCTTTGCAAAATTTTTCTTAAAAAGAGTACTGCCATTTTGTTTAATTTCAAACTCTTTAAAATCTTTACTTAAGCGGCTAAATAAAGTGTTGCTTTTGTTAATTAATTGTCCATAGCTATTTTTACAAAAATCATCCAAACCCATATTCCCAGTTATAAGTCCATTTAATGTAAAAGTTTCTTTTGCTACAAAACCTGCGCCATATCTAACTGGTTCAAAATTTCTAGAAACAAGAGGAGTTGGTCCAATTCCTGAAAACAGATCTTTTCCATCATAAAAAATTGATACTTGATCTTCCATTATTTACTTAGCCTCCAGTTGGTTTAAAAGATTGAACGCTTAAAGAAATTGATTTACTAATTGGATTAAAAGAATATGAAGCGCTTTCAACATAAAAAGACGAATCGATGCAAAGTTGTTTTAAAATATTTTTTAATTTATTTTTATTTTCTAAAAAATCTAAACTATTGGAACTGGCTATGGCAGAGACCGAAGAAGATTTTTTTTCATGTATAAAATTTTGATTTTTAACTTGTTTTATTTCTCTCAAATTTGGTACAACTAGATTTGACGAAAGTTTTATTTGCTCATCAGCTTGCGTTTCAGAACTATAATTCAAACTTTTAAAATTATAATCCTGTCCCCTTTTTCTAGAAATATCGTCAGTATAGGTAAAGGAATAATTGACAGTTCCAAGTCTATTTGATTTAGTAACAGACCAATTGTTTAAATATAAAGTATTGCTACATTGCCTATTGTGCCTTTTATTGTAAAAATTTAATATTCTCGTAGGTGTAGAATTATTAATAATCGAGGTTTTAACACCTCCCCAAAATAAATTTGCGCTAATTTGTTTTTGCTTTGAACCCTCTAACAAATCAGATCCAATTATACTTCCAGATTCTGTAACCGTAGTAACATCTTGATCGCTTGTTTGTAAGTCCATCTTATATTCCCAGTACGCAGTCTGATTTCCCACATATCCACTGCCATCTTGATAATCTTTAGAGAAAAATAAATCATTTGTATATGTAACAGAATAAGAAACAAAACCCGCTTTATCGGAAATGGAAAAAATTTTACTAATAGGCTTGGTAAATAAAGTTGCCGAAGTTTGTACATTTCCATGAGAATTTTTTGCATTATTGTAAATCGAATTGCACCTTGCAAAAGACGAAAGCATATCAGTCCTTGCAAAAGATATCATTTCATTCGTCTTGTTCCACTTTGCATTAAATTCAGCCGATTCAGTGATCTTTATTACCCCACCATTGTCAGACTCAAAAGAGCTGGTTCTAGATTTTAAGAAATTATCTACGCTTCCAGACTCCAAATCATTCAATTCATAATTCTTTTCAAAAGAGCAATCTCCAGTTATTCTATTGAAATTTTCATTATAGTATGTGTTATATGTAACTTTTTGGTTTCCCCAGTATAACGCTGCAAAATCTTCAGACTCCAGAAGGATTGCCGCAACTCCCTTTACAATATCTATATTACTTCTTGTATCATCGCCAAATATTGCCGTCATTCCCACCCTATGAGAATAAGATTTATTTTTATAATTAGAACTGAAACTAAAAGATTCTTGAATTGAATCAGCAAAAACCAATAGCCCCATTAAATCTTCGCTATTTTCTGGTTGATATTCACCCAACGAATCTAAAGACCCCTCTTCATATACTGTAAAAGAAGCCGAGTATTGTTTTAAACGAACGTCACTTCCCTCCGAAAAAGAAATAGAATTTACGAAACCTTTTCCAAAATTAAAATTATTTATAATTATATCATGCAGTTTAACACTCTCTTCTGGATTATCAATTAAAAAAACGCGCACTATCGCATCCTCTAATTCAGAAGTTATCCCGCTTACCCCTACTGTATTAGCCAAATTCAACAAATTTCCAGAAACCGAAATCTCCTTGGTTATTCTATAACGAAAAGATTCGCCCAAAAAGTTAAATCTTCTTGACATGCCCAGCGTGCTAGATAAACTATTTTCTGTATCAATCCTTATTTCCATAATAAATATTAAACTACGTTAGTTGGAGGAGGAGGTTTTATGAAGCCTCCTTTTTGAAGTTCAGCTTGCATTGCGACAACCCTTTGAACCACCTCTTGAACTTGATTTTTTATACTCTCCGCCAATTGACTAACTTGTGTTTCTGAATTTTCTACGCTTGCAACCCTTCCCTGCTCTATATTTATATTAATAGGCAAATTTATCGAATCTACATTTGTAGTATTACTAGCCTGATCTCTTGATGAGTTGCCCGCAGCCCCCCCAGAGGTTCCTCGATCTGGAACCTGCTGACCAGGTGGAACCACACCATTTGACGCACCCGAGCCACCATTTGGAGGGGCTGGTTTGGGCGGCATGAAATTCTCAATAGGCTTCATTGCCGACGGTGAGTAATAGTTTTCCGAACCTGACATGTAATATCCATTTTTTTCTGCATCTTTAATCTGAGCCGATTCAGCCTGCATTCTACTTAATTTCTTTTCGCCGCTTTCTGGAAATGGAAGCTCATCCCCCACAACAAAACTACTATTATAACCACTAACTAAAGAACTCGCTGCACCCACTCTACTTTCACTTTTAATTACCTCTGCTGATGCAGCAGCCTGCTGACTTCTCGCCTGCTGAAGTGAAACAGCAGCACTTTTTACCAATTCATAAGCATCTGATTTTTTTAAAAAATCTTCGCTTGTTATATCCATTCCCTCTGGATCCGTACCAAATTCCTTTTGAACAATATTGCCACGACCCAGCGCCACTTGAGCTCTAGCAAGACCGATATTTTTTTCAGAATAAATTTTGTCAGATTTAGCTATATAATCGGGATTTGTAGCTTCACTTTCTGTAGCTATACTCATCCTGCCCACTTTTGTTTCTAAAGCAAACTTTTGCCTATCGTTAAATAACTGCTCTGCCTCCTCTACTTTCGCTTTCGCTTTTTGTTCTTCCCCTTGCGAATCTTTAAGACCACTCTCGGCATCTTTCTTTGCATTTTCAGCTGTGATTTTTCTTTCTGATATTTGACTGGCAATCAATCCGTCTTTTATGCCAGCAGCCATCTTAGAAACATCAAAAGATCCTTCTATAGCTTCCACCACGCTACTAAATCCATTACTACTAACTTTTGTTAATTCATTTATACCTAAAAATTGAAGCTTACTATCTCCGCTAACGCCCTTGTAAGCGTCTTGCAATTCTTTTGGTAAATTTTCAAATTCTTTTTTAGTATAGTCCTCAGTTACCCCATCAACATATTGAGAACTGTCAATCACTCCCAACTTCTGCATTAATTGAAGATTTGAAGAAACGCTAGCCCCACCCTCCTTGTCTGTTCCAAGAGAAGACACCTGATCTCTCATACGCTTGAAAACATCTGAACCCAATGCTCCGCCAGACTGCTTTTCAAGATCGTCTATTGATTGAGCAAGCATCTGACTATAACCTTGAGAAATTGCTTGGAAATTCATATCGCCCATACTCGTAATCGGGGCTCCAGTAAATTTTGTTAATGTAGACAACGTATCTGTCAACGCTCCTAAAGAATCAAGAGCTGGCGTTTTTCCAGTATTTTTATCTATAATTTTCCCATCCTCACCTTTTACTAAATTATTTACATTGTAGCCACCGCTAACGGTTTTTGATAAAGAATCTTTAGCTTGATTAATAAGCGAGTCCTCAGCTCCAAGTAAATTTGGAATTATCTGCTCTGCACCGCCCCCAAGATTTTGAGCCTGTGTTATTTTTTCCTTAGCTCTGTCAAATGCAAGCTGCTGAGCAAGCAAAGCCTTTTGTTGTAATTCATTTCTATTCGAAATTTTAATACCATTATTTACTGAACCCAACTCCTGAATTGTTTTATTTTTAAGCTCCTGAATTTGAGTAGCTGTAAAACTGCCAGATGCGATCAATTTTTCTATCAGAGCATCCAATGTGCCCTTTGCTCCAGCGGTATCCCCCTGTAGGATTTGATTCATAGCTCCGCTTCCTATTAATTCATTTTTAAATTCCGTTTTTTTCAACTCGAATTCCGAAGTTGCTGATTTTATTTCTGAATCGCTCATTCCAGAAGTGGCTTTTTCATCAAGAGAAGCAGAATTAATAAGATTTCCGATAGATTCAAAAATGCTAGTAGCGCCGGTTGTCTTTGCTTGCTCTTTTTCCTGTCTTGTCGTCTGCTCTATAGAGAAAATTCTATTATTTTCATCTCTCTTTTTGGAGACATTTGGCATATTAATCAAATCGTAAATTTCTTTACCAAAATTTCCCCTATTACTTTCTAAATCTCCAGCGAACTTAACTTTACTTAAACCTTCTTCCATTGCATATTTAAAATCTGAAAAAAGTTGGTCTACTTCTGACTTTGCAGAGGAAACTCTAGCGCCGGCTTGATCGGCTCTCTGTCTATCCTGAGCTTTCTTTTCCGCCTCTTTCTTTTGCCTTTCTGCAATATTTTTTCTAACTTCTTCAATTTTTTCTTGTCCAGATATAAATTTATTATTTATCGTCTGATACTCTTGGAGCCATTGTTGCAATTGATCAGGTCTATTCATAGTATCTCTAAGACTAGATAGGATTTGAAGTTCCTCCGACGTCACTTCTCCACCACTTTTCGCATAAGATGCTTGCAAAGCATTTAAAAGTTGCCCCTTTAAATCTTGAAAGTTGTTCATATTTACCCCGCCGTCATTCTCTATCCCTAGGACTTGAATATCATTCAATTTTTTTGCAAAATCCCGAGAGCTTTCCAAAGCCTCATTCATTACGGTCGAAGGATCGTCAGTCGTTTTGGTATAATTATATGTTTGAGCAGTTACGCTTTGAACATCTTCACTAGAAAGTTTTCTACCATACATCAGATCAAGCATTTCAGAAAGACTCTTCCCAACATAGTCAGTCTTATCGTTTTCCGTCTGTATCCCAACCATTCTATCAAAAGCTGCTGATACATTATATAATTGTTTCCCAAGATTATTTATTGTAATATCAGAAAAAGCTTGAGTAAAGCTTCCCATTCTCTCAAAAACGCCTTCTTGCGCATTTTCATACGTCCCACGATTACTTGCAACTACTTCTTTAGATATTTTTTGTAAAGATAAACGCTCCAATATTTCAGAATAAACCACTTGCGCATTTCCTAATCTTTCCGCTGCTACTAATTGCTCCTGATACTTAATAGGCATTGCTGTCAATGAGTCGATATACTGCTTTTCCGCCGTGATAATATCACCCTCGGAAGAATTTGGATTAACTCTAATTTCAGCTAGTTTTTGAGAACTGTTTAAAAATTGCTGTGCCGAATCACTAAATTTTGTAAAATTTTCTGTCGCTGCTGTTACCGCTTTTTCTAATTCTGGCATTTTAGATGTAAATGCTTTTTCAATTTTTGGAATTTCCATTAACGCAGCTATTGCTGCGCCCGCAGCTGCTCCCCAAGGTCCAGCTATCAATGCTCCAGTTCCAGCCATTCCAGCTATATTGCCCAAGCCCTCGACGGTTGCAGCAGCCTCCCTACCGCCCTGCGTATTTTGCGGAATAAACGAAGCAATCTGTGGCGCGATGATCTGTGCAGCCATTCCAGCTTGCGAAGCTATTGATGCTAATCTTTGTTTTTTTTCTTGGGCTATTGATTTTCTTTGCTCCGCCACCGCTTCTTTATTTGAACTTATTAAATCTTTTCTACTTCGAAGCTCTTGCTCAGCCGCGTTCTTTTTTTCACTAGCGTCCTGATCAATTCTTTTTACCTCTTTATCATAAGCATCGCTCAAAGCTGTTTTCGCGGCTTTAAGCCTTTCGTCTGCTTCCTGAATCCTTGGATCACCAATGGTAATTTGACCAGATGCCTGTTGAGCCATTAAGTCTTTATATATTTTGTCTTGGGCTTGCTTGTTTGCCGCCGCAGCCTTGAACTCAGGCGCGGATATCGCTTCTTTCAATGTATTCCTCTTATCCAATCTGTCGGTTTGCGCCTGAATCTCTTTTTCAAATGATGGAATTTCCGCAGAAGCCTTATCATTAGCCTCCGACATGTTCTTTATGGATTTTTCACCCTCTTTAATACTTTCTCCAAATTGCCTCATTTCGCCTCTTAAAAATATGGCAGAAAAAGCCACGCCTTGAAGACCAGCAATTAAAGCGGCAATTGTATTTTCATTACCATCTCCAGACGCATCAGCTGCAAAATTAGGAATGAACCCACTCGCCGCCCCATAAGTTTTCGGATTACGCCCCTCTTTTTTAGCTCTTTTAATCCCCTGAATTCCACCGCCTGGCTCATCTCGCCTATTTGCCACCATTAACCCCATTGGGTTATTTTTATTCTTTAAAGAACTATGCTTGTCAACATATATTTGACTCTTAGACAAGCCAGAAGATTGCTCTCTTGCTATTGCATCATTTAAAGCATTTGAGAAATTAGGAATGAAACCAGAACTCAACCTCTTATTGAGAACTCTTGCGTTTAAAAAACCAGGCTTTCCCATTAAATCAAGGTTATCGTCAACTATTTTAGATCCTCGTTTTTGGGCTTCTACCAATTTGTCTTTTGGCTTGACGCCAAAACTAATTTTATTTACAGGAAGACCAAGTCTTGAAGAAGTTTCCCTTATTGCTTTTTCAAAAAGCGGCGGACGACTAGTCAACACATCAAACTTTTTCTTTCCAGCCTTTAACTTTTTACCTATAGGGAGAAGATCCCTTTCTTTCAAGGATCCTAATTGCCTTATATATTCATCTTCGCCGCCTCGAATTTTTGGAATAATTGTACCATCCCAATCATACATATTTTTTCTAACTTGATCTGCAAAATTTGGAATAAAACCACTAGCCGAGACGCCAGCCGAGCCGCCCATTGCAGAGGAAAAACGACCCTCAATTAAAGATCTGAATTTTGAACCTTCGGCAGATCTCCTAGACACATTAGACATGCGCTTATTACTTATAATATCAAGACCTTCAAGATTTTTTACAAAAGTATTTTCATTCGCCGAAAGCGAAGCCAAATTACCCTTATTTTTAAATATTTTTTCCTGTATTCTTGTGGTAATTTCATCAACCGCCTTAGCACCAGAATATGTAGCTCCTGGGTTTTTACCATCAAAATCCAACTGAACAGGATTAAAACCCAATGATTTAAACAACTCATTTTGATTTACATTCTTAAATATAGAAGAAGCCATTATGGATGAAACTCCAGCATATTTTCTAGGATCTGAAATGAGCCTACCAACACCCTCATTAGAATTAGCTTTTGACATTGTAGCTTTTGAATAAGCCAAATGAGAAGCCTCATGGAATAATGTATCTGGTGTTGCTCCAACTCCCAACTGTATATTTGGCTTCAAACCAGGTTTTGAAAAATTAGCCCTTCCTCTGACCCCGAATGGCAAACTGCCATCCTTTTTTATATCTAAGAAATTTGGCACAAAGCCAGAAGCGTGTTGAGTTTGAAGATCGACTCCAAGACCCCCATATTCGTCAGCCTCCACATTCCCGAAATAACTTTGTAATTTTTTTGGATCTTTTTTTAATTCATTTATTTTAGCATTAACAAAGGATGCAAATTGATCGCGGGTCATCTTTTCTATTTCCATGCCCTTGTGACCATACACTTCAAACATGGAACTCTTAGCAAGATCTGCTCTTTTAATTTGCGGGTATAAAGTTTCGGCGGAAACAGGCTCTCCATTTTTTATTTTTTGAAGCAATCTATTCATCTGAGGCAACAATTGCCCCTTCATTTTTTTACCTTTATTTCTTTTTATTGCTTCTTCGTACAGGGCGCTACCGTACCCCTTACCCCTATATGCTTTTTCAACAGTAAGATCGCCAACATCCACATTGCCAGGCTTGTCTTCAGAGTAAGAAAATCCGCCCACTTTTTTACCGCCGAGAATAGCATTTATACTCGAAAAGCCAAACTCGTCTTTTTTGCTTTGAGAAAATGAAAGACCAGAAGTTTTTGCAAAATTAGGAACAAAGCCGGAACTCGATAGCGGCACGCCATACTTATCAGCAAACATACCGCTTAAGCGTTTTAAAATCTTAGGAGGCAATGTTTGCTTTTTCTTCTTTAAATCGTCACGAGCTTCCCTAAGAGTGATAATTTTTTGCTGTATGTCTTGTGGCGTATTTTTCGTTATTCTAGATGGCAATTCAGCAAGCTGATTTTCAATTGGGGTAAGATCCTTGTCAATCTCAGAACTGACCCTCCTCATTATCTCTTGAGCAGCCTCAGTTCTCCTCTTCATAGCTGGAGTTATTTGATTAATTGCTGGCAAGACGTGCTCCGGAAAAATTCTAGACATCGCCTCAGAATCACCAGACAACATAGCCTCCCTGGCTTTGGTTCCACTAATTCCTTCAGTTCTACTGCCAACTGAAACATCATAACCAGCCTGTTTATATTTTGTAAGATCTTTCTCTGTCTTATCAGAGCCAACAAAGGCTGTACTTCCAGGTTGTGCAGATAAGAATCTTCTCCTGCCCTCAACCGGATCAACTTCTAAATGGCGACGAATTCCCCCAGTAAAATCAGACCCAGCCTTAACTACATTAGCCCCCTCAAAAGTTTTCTGAGCCAAATATTTTCTAACGTTTTGGTCGAAGACCAAAGTCCTCAAGGAATGCGGATCATTTTGATCTAATTTTCCACCTTCTCTTGAAATAGCAACAACAAAATCCTCAGGAGGTATACCCTTACCCCTTGCCATATCCATCATCTCAAGATGACCCTTAGTAGAAGGAGAAAAAGCGCCATAAGCTAATCCCAAGCGTTTTTTTTCTACAATTGGCAGATCTTTTTCCTTTTTTCTTTTAAGTCCAAAATTGGGATTAATTCCCATAATTCTTGTTTTTTCTGAACCCAAAGTGTCAAGAGCAACAGCCTCTATATAGGCGCTGTCTAGTCCAGCAGATGTCGAAGTTCCAGCCTCTCTTCCAAAATTAGTTTTAGATGTCCCCTCCGAGATTTGAGAATCTCTTAAACTTCTTCTGCGCTTTATTTCTTCTTGCTCCGCTGGAGTAGAGGATGAGAGTATCATCAATCTATCTAATTCTGACCAATATCCTTTATCAATTGCAGCAGCGGTGCCAACCAGCGAAGCCCTAGTATCCACAATCTCGTCAACCTTGTCAATATCAGATGGAATAATTATCGGAATTCTTTGCGTTTTCCTAAATTTTGAGTTATCAGCTCTTTCAGAATTTTTTCCACCAAGCATCATTGAACTTTTTCCAGCTCCAGGAACGCCAAAAACGCCTGTAAATTTCTTAAGAGATCCAGCCTTCCTGGACTTTTTAGCTAATTCTCCTAGGTATTTGTGATAACCAGCAACGCCGCCGCTTATACCTAAACTGGCTATTTGCTCTTCAACTATCGCGGTATATTTTGGATCGCTCAATACATCCCCGTCAAGATATCCTACCCTACGATCAGCAAAATTAGGAATATAGCCAGAAGCTGAAGACGCAAGACCATGAACATCTACCCACTTCTTTAATGTACTTTTTAAATTATCTGGAGTTCTTGATATTTTTGCTTCATACTGACCTGGAGCATTATGGAAAAACTTTTTAAGTTCAGGTGTTGGAGCTGGAAAATCTATTCTTTGAGTTTGACTTACAGCTGGAGCATTAAACGATTTTCTTAAAGCAGTTTCGAAAACCGTTCCGGCAGCAGAACCAACAGAGCCAGCGTTGTCCAATGAAGAAGCGTCAGTTATCTGCTCTTTTCCTCCAAAAGTTTTAATTATGTTATTAGTAGCGCCAACTAAAGCATCCCCCACTACTCCCTTAATTCCATATCTTTGCAAATTAGTTCCAGAAGTATCCAGTCCAGCCGTTGCTATTTTAGCATCAAACAAATTATTACCAGCCTCTAATGAAACATTAGCCGAATCAAGACCCTGATTGCCGCCATGGACCATTGTATATCTATCTGACAAATCGAGCTTTTTAACATCAAGGTTTTTCTTCTTTGCAGTTTTTTCTTTATCAACGGCGCGCATTGTTGTACCGCCGCCATACATCGCCTTAAATTTGCTACCCATCGACGCAAAATTAGGAACAAAGCCAGAAGCTTTACTTTCAAATAAATTTAATCCAACCCCTAACGCGGATAGATCTACCGTATCAGAATTGCTGTTTCCCTTATATGAAGGATTAGCTTTTCTTCCAAGATATGTAAGAGCCTTAGCATAAATAACATCGTCTTTTACTGGTTTTTTAGTAACTTTAGATTCTACAAGTTGCTGCTTCGATAATTTATCTTTATATGAAAAATCTACCCCAAACTTATTTTTCAATTTAACAGGAGTAATGCCCATGTTTTTTAACATTATTTCTGTATCTATCTCTCCCAAAGCCCCCTTAACGTTACTTACATTGCCAATTTTGTTACCTGTAGCCAGCTTAGACTGATCGAAACTACCAGGTAAATAATTACCAATAGGCACACCTTTATATTTTAAGGATGAGAGATCTTTTTTTTGCTCTAAAGAGCTATTTATTTTTATTTCTGCTATCTTATCATATGTTGAAGTATTATAAGGTAATTTAATTCTATCAACTGATACATTTTCCGAATAATAATCAGTCTTGCTATTCTTTTTTCCACGAATTCCAAAATCATAAAGTTTTTTCAAATCGCCGCCACTCTTAACGCTGGACAAGCTCTCTACTTTGTTTTTAGCAAAATTAGGAATATACCCACCAGCAGCATATTGAGTATTTTCACCAAAACCATTTGGAGGACGAACTACGGTAGCCTTTTTACCAGCAGCATTAGTAAATGTCTTTACATCTTCTTTATTATTAACAAAAGATTTAAACGACTTTCCATTGCCGTCATGTATGGTTGTTTTTTTAGCCTTGCCAGCCCTGTAGCCATGCTCTCTAGCGCCAGCATTTTCCATCGCTTGACCAACATTTCTATCGGACGCAAAATTTGGAACAAATCCAGATGAAAAAGTTTTTTTTCCAGTAGCGCTTGTTAAAGGTACGCCGCTAGCTCCAATACTTACTCCAGCTCTACCTAAATTGGCGGCTATTGTTTTGCTAATTCTCTCCTGCTCTCTCATCACATTCGATTGAGCGGTCAAATAATCAAGAAGTTGTTTTTCAGCTTGAACGGTCGTCATTTTGCCGCTCAGTATTTTTTCTGTAAATACGCTATTCTTTTGAAGAATTGAAAGAACACCTTGCTCTAATGCAGCTTGCTGCTTGGTAGCCTCATTTCTTCCAAGCAACTCTTTAGCAGATCCAGCGGCAAATTTTGCTAAATTTACAAATAATTTAGTTAAAACTGCAACAGCTAAAACAGTGCCAGGACCGCCAATAAAATTCGAAATGCCCTTAAAAAATCCCTCTATAAATTTACCACCTTGAGTTTCAGTATCTATTTTATTAAAAGATTCAATTATACCGTTGAAACTTGAAAGAAAACCCTTAGCATTTGGTTCAAAAACCAATGATCCAATTTTACTAGCAGCCTCCTCCAAATTTGAAACCGCCTGAGAAGACAAAGCCGACAAAGTTTTATTCAACTCTTGGTTTCTTTTTATAGCTTGATCAGTAGAGCTCAAAGAGGTTTCTAGCGCTCTATCATATATGCTATACTCTTTGCCCAAATCAGAAAGAGCTGCCTTCAAGATGTTAATTTGAAAAACCCCACCTACCTGCTCTGCAACATAAGATTTTTGTTTAGCTCCAAGAGTATCATAAGTTGAGGCTAATTGTTTTAGAAGATCTATTGCGCTTTGTCCCTCTGACGTATCAACCCCTAATGATCCTAAAAGGTCTTGAACCTTACCTCTTTGCAGTCTTGTAAAAATAGTTTTAAGTGAGTTACCAATTACGGCACCGCCTCTAGCAGTAGTTTGCTGAGCTGCCGTGACTATAGAAATGAGTTCATCCAATGAAACTCCAGCATCTTGAGCCGTAGAACCAACTCTGCTAATAGCGTTAGCCAGGTCTGCTGAACTAACGGCAAACGCGGCATCGACATTGGCTAATTTATTCACAACTTGTACCGCGTCTAAAGCTGAACCAGAGAAAGAGTTGAGAGTAGCCGTCAAAGCTTCAACACTCCTCACCGTATCAAGTCCACTTAATCTGGCTAAAATTAAAGCGGCATTAGTTCTCTTAAGAGTTTCTTCAACTCCCAAGCCCTGCCTAGCCAGTTCGGTTGCCGCCTCAGCAACAGAAGAAAAACTTTGAGCTGTATTTTTAGCTATATCAAATAATGATCCGCCAAATTTTTGCAAACTTGAAGAAGACAAATTAAGTAATACGTTGATATCTTGAAGCTTTTTTTCAACTTCTATAGTAGAAGTAATCAGCGAAGACAACGCCTTCTCAACGGCAAATATAGCTCCAGCTGATGCTCCGAAGGCTATAACGCGAGCATTTGAAGCTTCTAAACTCTTATTAAACTCACTTACTTGAGCAGTTATTCTTCCAAGCGCCTGAGAGCTTTTTTTCGTATTAATCTGAGAAAGCTCTATTGTTTTTAGAGCTTTCGCTATATCTTTTTCCATTTGGCGCGTATTTGCGCTAACGGAAATTGTTGCACTTGTTAAACCTGTAGCCATTCTTTTTTCCTAATTAATTACTTATTAAAGTATTACACGAAAATAGAAATAATTAATAAAATTATTTCTTTGAATTTTTGGTATCCGTAGCTCTTATAGCATCATAAATATTCAATTCTCCGCCTTTATTTTGAGCAGCGTCCAGTAAGTTTGAATCATCAAGCCGAGAATTCATCCCGATCTCTTCGTAGTCAGACTTTTTTGCCCCCACTAATGAGGTTATTCTACCGCTTCTTTCACCGCGACTGTTCTTTTGGTTGGGAGACTTATCTAAAGCTTTCCTTGTTTTTGATGAAGAAGAACCACTTTCACACCAATCTACTAATTTTGAAGGGTCACAGAGTATTTCATCTGATATCTTTTCAGTTGTGTTATTTATCATTTTTCTATACATCGAAGCGTAAGAAAAAATATCTATTTGATAAGTAGTTAGTTGAGTTATTGGTTTTCCATAAAAGTTATATATTGGGAAATCTGAGCCAGTTAATAAAATTAAATTTTGAAAAAACCCTGTAGCAGCCACATATTTCAAATTATCTATTTTTAATAAATCTAATATTTTAGATATCTGAATCCACACCTCGTCATATACCTCATCCTCTAGGCAATCAAAGTAATCATTATTGTCAGAAACTGAAATAGAAAACGAAACATCTTTAAAAAGCAAATTATTCAAATAATAACGATGATAGTATTTTTCAGCGTATTCTTCCGCAGTAGTTGGTATAATACTTTTTCTTTCAGTTAAAATCTTATTGACTTTTCTTATTTCTTCGTCTATAGTTTTTTGAACACCATCCCTTTGAGATGGTAACATTAATTTTGATTTTGTTTTTATTAAATTTTCAATAAAGACGCGAGATTGGGCAATTTGGCTCTCTCTTTCCTTAGACCACCATTTTTTTTCTATATAAAATTTTAAATATTCCTCTTCAGTTTTTACACCATTTTTCTTAGCAATATCCAAACCTTCGCTATAGCGGTTTTTTAAAACTATTTTATCAGCATAATTAACATGCTTGAAAAAACATTTTTCACTAGATAGCCTTATCTCATCATGCCCCAAACAGATGCTGTGGTAAATCTTTTGGACCTCGTCATAGTCCATATTTTATATAAAGTTACTTACAAGTTTTCAACTGAGACATTCGAAGAATCCTGCTTCTCCTCTACAGCGGGCTCATCAATTTCTTTTTTAGCCTCACTTAGACTTTCTTCCTTCTCGGTCTCCCGCTGCTCTTCTTCAATTCTCTTTAAGAATTCATTGTCTAAAAGCTCAAACTCATAAAAATTATTAGCACTACCCAAATACCAAATTGTTACAAGATAATTAATTCTAGAAAAAACTTTATTAAGAAAATCGTTAGTTTCGACTACTTCGTCATAATAATCTAACTTAGAATCTATGTCGCCGCCATTTAATAAAGCCTTGTGATCACCAATTGAGTCCACTTCTACTCCCAAATTTGCCGCCCACCAAACTATTGACTTATTGCGAGCCTTAGCCTCCGCAGTATACTCAAAGGCATTAATTTGTGAAAGCTCTAAATCCTGCATCTGCTTTCTCAATAAAACTGTCTCCGCCTGCAATTCTAACAATTTACTCTTCTCTTCCTCACTTCTTTCGCTTTCTTTCTTTGCAGAAAGTTTTTCAATTTTTTCACGAGTCTCTGACAATTCAACAAACACTGCAGAATATTCTTTTTTTTCAGCTTCTGAAATTGTTCCGCCTTGATCTTTAAACATTTTATCCCAAAGAATTTTTGGCAATATTCCAGATCCTATAAATTGAGATAATTTTGAGGCATAATAAAGCTCGCCCTCTTCTTTTAATTTTCTATTTGGTTTTAAAATCGCAAATTTACGACTTACTCCAGAATCATTCTTTGCTTCAAATGAATACAGATATTTTTTATTTTTATCACTCATAATTTTTCCTTTTTCCTTTTATTTTACCGTTTATTTTACCGTTTATTTTATTTTTTTAAATAAATTTTATTTCAAAATTACAGATAGCGCTCAAAAGAATGTGCATTTAAACTATTTCCATGCTTGAAAAAAGAGAAGAAATTTGTTCTTCAGAATTTCTAACGGCGGCATTTCCCCTATCAAGAATTTCTTTTCTTTTAAGTGAATATTCTTGTTCGTCAATTAAGCCTCTCTTTAATAATTCTTCAACGTAAACTAGGTGAGAAATGAATAAGAACTTCATTTCTTTTTCTATCTTTTGTGACAAGAACTTGTCAAAATTAAATTCAAATTTTTGCATAATCCTTTTAAACCTTACTTTTAATTTCCTTTTTTCCTAAATGCTATTACACAATAAATAAAAAAAAGAGACTCCGAAGAGTCTCTTTTTAATAATATATAATATTATAAGGTATTAATTAAATAAGTTTTTTACTGAATGAGTTACTTTAGATGATTGACCAGGAACAGGAATCGAAGCAGTAATTGCAGGCTCCTGCTCTAATTTAACAGGCTCAACTTTTGGCTGGACTTCAACTTTTGGCTGGACTTCAACTTTTGGTTTACCATTCAATTTAAAATTTTCAGAAATATAATCGAAGTCATGACTTGAAAGCTCCACGCTACTGCCTTGAACTTTTCCTCTTTTTTTAACCTCTTCAACGTACCCAGCGGCTCTCTCACGAGCCGCCGAATAAATTGTTTTTAGTGGAATTTTCATTTTTTAAAAATGAATTTTATTAGGGGGCTACCGGATAACTTCCAGACATGAAAACGCCCTTGGTCGAATCTTCAGGTCCGCCGATACTTACTTCATACTCAAGAGACACAGAAGCATTATCACCGATTGAAGTAGTCAAGCTTTCTGACAATAATTTTGCACCTTTCAATTGAGCAATAAGTGCCGGAGCGCCATTCCCCGAACAGTCATTCTTTTTCATTGTTATCGTGAGCGTATACACATCAGTCTCGCAAAGAAGATTAGCCAAGTTAAAGTCAGCCAATTCACCCATCTGAGCTTCAACAGAAAGTGAGGCTGTCACAGGGAAATCAATTTCACGACTAAATGGGAATCTGCTACCTAATTTCTCAATTGGAGTTCTACTCAAGTCAGTTGACAAAGTAAAACTTTGAATTTTAATATCATTTGCCTCAAAGCCTTTGACCTGGTCATTACTTAAAGTAAAAGTAATATCTCCAGGTCTTAAAACTGTAACTTGAGTATCATTGTCATCTCCTGAAGATTGAGGTATTGTGAAAGATATTCCTGTGATCTTCGTACCAGCAGCAGGATCAATAGCTGGAATATGATTTACACCAGTGATGTCAGAGTAAACTGCAAAATTGAGAGCCTCAAAGTCGGCACTTGCTGTTGGCACGTCTCCAACTGAAGCCTCCAATGAATAAGATGTTAAGAATGCATTTCCTAAACCGAATACGCCAGTTTTGTCGCCGACATATCCCACATTATCGCTACCCTCCTTGGCAACAGTTAAAAAGTAATTCTTTTCATCAGTCTTTTTATTTAAGATACCCGATAAAATTGATACTGGCAGTCCACTTAATCCGCAAACACTAAGTCCAACATAGCTTTCATTACTTCCATCAGTTGGGTACCATGAAGTACTCATGTTAACAGTTGGAGCCTCAACTTCGATACGGTCGATAGCAGCTAATTGACCATATTGGTTAATATCGGTGAAGTTTCTTGAAAAGTCTGAGTCCCAGCTTTGAACGCGAGTTAGCTGAGCTATGTCGCCAACTCCAGTATGAGAGCCTGAGCGGGCTGAATTTTGTCCAGCATATAAAGCTAAACTTTGATAAATGATACGATTTCTTGACATATTTTTATATTATTGTTGATGTTTTTAGTTTTATTCCTATTAAAAAGAAAAAAAAATAAATTATGCAAATTATTACATTTAAAAATTATCGTTGGGAACAATTTAAAATCTGGGCATTCTTATTGTTTTTAATTTAAAATCAGCAAAACCGCCCCAAACGCCTTCCTTTATTAGCTTGTTAACTCTTTCATCAAATTTTGAAATCCTTACAGAGTCTATGTAAACTAAGTTATTCGAATACTGAATTGACAGATTTCTATAATTATATCCACTAGTTTCAGATTTAAAATCTCCAAATATATTAAATGGAATTCCAGAGGACGGAATCAAAGAAAAGCTTTTTCTTGCGGAATCTTGCAAAATGGAATTTAAAGAATCTAACTTAAAGGCTGTATCAGAAAATATTGTACATCTAAATTCATGATTAGATTCATCCAATCCACCAAAAGCAAAAGGCTCATTTTCTCCAAAAAAATTCTTAACATAAATAAGTGGATATGGCTCAAGTGAATTTGGCAGCGCTCCAGTTATAGCATTAGATAAAACTGGGTCATTTAAAAAAAGCTGGGTTTCGTCTTTAGCAGTCAAGAAAAGATTAAATTCCTTAGTGGCAAAATTTGTCTGAATATTTGAAATTGAAGCGGGCACAGTATTATCAAAAATTAATCTCCCCATCCCGTAGTCAACTTTCATTCCAGAAGCACCTTTTGGATAAAAATTTCCACTTATATTTGCGCCGGAACATATTGCAGCATCATAAATACTAGAATCAGCAACCCATTGCCTGTATTGAGATTGATAAACGGTATAGTTATTAAAATATGGATCAGAAGAAGGATAAAGAATTCCAGACTGAATATTTATAAAAGCATCACCCCTGCTGCAGACTTCATGATCTAAAAACAGCATAAACGAGGCGGACAATTCATTAACAAAAGAAGCTTTCATATTTTTAATTATTTACACTAAATAGTCTTTTTAGAAAATTATTATACATTCTCGAAAAATAAGAAGTGTTTTTAAATACCGCAGATCTAACTTTATTATCTGACTGAACGCCGCCACCAGACCTTCCAGAATTAGATCTTGAAATAAAATATCCCAATCCACTTATTCCTTTTTCTATTCCAGTTAGCCAACTTCTACCAGCAGCCCATGGTATTGGCGTTTTATTTTCAAATTCGTCCATTGAAGGAACGAAAACCTTAAAAACAATTTGACCATATGGCTTACCCCTTTCAGATTTTCCAGATCCAACCATTCTTATTTTATTTATTAAATTTTTAACAATTTCAGTGGGTTTTGAGCCACCATTAAAACCTATGAAAGAAAAAATATTCCCGTAGCCCCCCAAGGTTCCGGAAGTATTTTCGCTACTTTCGCCAGCGTCCATTTCCTCTGTGACAGAATGCGATTCAAATTCATTTAAAAATTGCTTTCTTTCATCTTCAAGTTTACTCTCAGCTATCTCCAATGCTGCACTTTTTATTTCTGACAAGTTTCCAATGTTGAGTCGCAAAGTTTTTTTATCTAACGTAGCCATGGCGCTGTTTTTAATTCACTTCCTTCACAAACACTGTATAAAAATCAATCGAAATTAATCCATGAGGTTTAGAAAATCCAATCCACTCACAACTTTTGCCGTCTATCAAAAACTCCTTGTATCCATTTATGAAATCAAAAGCGTCTCTTTTCATTTTTAATCTACAATTATTATCATGAATTTTTGGTCTAACCTCATTTGTTGGTCCGCCAAAAAGCTCTTTCGATGGATCCTGCCACATAATCCTCATTTTAAATACCCCAGAAACTGGAATTAATTGCTCGACAGTAGAAGACTGAGAAGATCTATCATAAAAATAATTATGAGATTGATCTTGAGTTTGGACTATAACTTTCTTAGGCTCTTTTATAACGACGACGTCTCTGCCAAATGACTCATGAATGTCATTAAAGACAGATGAGTAAGAAGATTTCTGAAAATCTGAAAAAAAGTTCATATTTAGTATTAATAAATATAGTCTCTATCTGATCTGTAATCGTTATAATCAGAAGAAACACCTCGATAGGATGTTCCAGCAACAGTATCATCTCCAACAACTTGCTGAGGACCAGAATTATACTTAATATAATTAATAATCATCCTGTCTAACTCCTCCCTGGAATCCTTAGCCATAGACTTGAAAGTCTTAGCGACTTCATTTCTGTTCATTCTGGTTATCGAAGAGTCGCCCTCTTTTAGGGAAGTCCAATCATTCCCACCTAAAGCTCCTCCAATCCCACTTAATGAATATCTAGCTTGTTTATTATAAAAATCAACTTCAAATATTTTTTTATAAATAGCCATCTGTTCCGAATTTAGATCAGGAACAATGTCATAACTTACTATTTCGCCGTATTGACCAGTGGCGTAACTGCCAGAAAAACAACCATCTATTAAGTTATTTAATTTTCCAACATTAGAGTTTCCAGCAAACCAATTTGCTAAAAATTCAGTAGAGTAACCAGCAGATTCGCCGATATCTTCGTGGACAGATTGTATAAATTCATCATAATAAGTAGCCATATTATATTGTTACACTAATAGCTACCTCAATGTTTATTTTTTATTAAGCGCCCTCTCTCAAAATTCTTCTAGCATTCGGACTCAAAGAAGAAGCGTTACAATCTTGGTAAGCATTAGCATATTGATCAGTTCTGCTAATTAGCATTCTTGAGCCTTGAAATCTCCTAAATTCTCTAGCCAGTCTCTCTTTCAATACTCTTTTTTCAACAGAGGGAACTAGCCCAACCTTTTCAGCGTGTCTTTGAAGATCGGTTGTATTAAGTTCATTAATATAGCTTTCATACTCTTCCATTTTTGAAGTTTTGTATGGATTACTATTATCCTGACCCAGAAGCGCATCCAAAGTTTGAAAACATTCAGTTTCATCAATATGCTTACCGTCAACTTGATCTAATTCTTTTATTTTTTTATTTTTATTCATATTAGCTATATTACTTGAATTTATTATTAATTTATAATAAAATTATCTAAGACTGTCAATTTGAGCTTGAAAATATCCACTAAGCTGCAGTAAAAAACCCAAAGTAACGGCATCCCCAGTTATAGTTGGCCATTGTAAATTAATTATTTTGGTATTCCTCATATTTATTCCAGAGCATGTTATTTGCCCAGATACATCAAGTGCAGAAACGGGACTTTCATTATTTATTCCGACCCCATCTTGATTAACAAAAAGACTACTAACACCAGAACTATCTGACCCAATCTGTATCCCGCTCCCAAAATAACCAAAACCATTTTCAACATTTAAATTGCCACTAGAAATATGCAAAGCTTCTGACGGTTGCTTTGTACCAATGCCAATAGAATCGGAAAAATATCCCGATTTGCTTTCAAATAATTTAGATCTAAATATAGCCGACATTTGTCCTTTTAATCACCCGCTTACCAGTTTGGCACTCTAAAAAACTGCAGTTTATCAATTATTATACACGTTAATAATTGAAATTAAAAAAAACTAATTAAATTATAATATTTAGCGTCAAAATTTTCTTGGAATATGTAGCAAAATAGTACCTTCTTTGAAATTTGTATCAAATTGTAAAGGATCTCCTTCTACAACATCAAATATATCATATACTTCGTTTATATAAAACCCATAGTCATGTTTTTCTACTGTCAAGATTTTTTGATTTAATTGCTCGTCTGTGAGCTTATTCAAGTCTTCTTTTAGTTGTTTATATGTATATTCATTCATCTTCATTTCTGGAAATAAAATAATCTCTTATTTCCTTTTCGAATTTTTTACCACTTTCTGACAAGCATAACACTCCGTTATTGCACTCTAAATCTTTTTCAATGTTAAATCCTCTTTCATTAAAAATTCCCAGCCTAACAGTGTAGTTTCTTTCTTTTATTTGACCATGATAATTATGCATTATTAATCCATCTAAATAATCTACTTTTGCATCTTTGGATTTTTCGCAATAGTCTCTGTACACATTACCCAATAATCTATAATGGAAATGTCCAAAATTTTGTTTAATTGCCTGTGCTAAAAACCCATCACCACCTCCGACAATACACTTGTCGCATAACCCACCAATTTTATCATAAAAATTCTTGTTTATGCACCACACATGCCCAGAGTGACTAAGGGTATTAGGTTTTTTTTGCATTTTTGGGTCGATAAACCATTCACAAAAACTTGTAATAGTATTATAACCCTTTTCTCTAAAATATTCATTATTTTCGTGAGATATTTTAAAGTTATTGTCCAGATAGAGGCAATCAGTAAACGGTTGAATGATATCACAGTGTTTTAATTTTTCGATACTTTCTAATGCCCAATTTGGATTAGCAAACTGTATATCTCTATCTATCCAACAACCATATTGCCAATTTTCTAGACTAGAAAATCCTATGTTTATTAAATTTTCCTTAACCCATAATACATCGTGCAATTTTACTTTTATATGCTTAAAAACCTGATCTCCGAAATCATCTAACCGAGCATTTTCATCTATAAATCCTTCGACAATTATTAATTCAGCATTAGAATATGATTTAAAGTTTTTTAAAAATATATTTAAATTTCGTTCGTTACTTTTATAACCAACAAAATTAAAATAGGGAAGTATTACGTATAATTTATCATTCATGGTACTCTTGGATAGAATATGAATTTTGGTTTATTCTTTTTACCCCGTTTTGAGGGAATATTATCTATTATTTTTTTATCTAAGATATTTATAAAGTCTTTTGCCATTTGACTAGCATTTTCTCTAGAATAATTTGTATGATATGGATGATCAATAGTATATGAATAATCTCTTATAATTTTTTTTCTTTTCAATTTGCAATAAGCTCCAAATAGAGAACATATGCCCCATCCAAATTTGGTTTTTAGATATTCTTCCCAATTTGATTGAAATTCTTTTAAAATATCTTTACCGATAAACCAAGCCGTACAATCAGTGGCTGTTACATTTTTTAAATTATAATCTTCTTCTAATCCTTCATTGTCGATATCTACAATGCTGGAATGATATTGAGTAAAATCTACGTTCGGAGCATATATGCCATAATTGTATTTAGTATAATAATGTCGCGCAGAGTCTACAACAGGCTTCCAATCATGATAGGTTGCATCGCCTTGAACGTGCATCATTACATCACCATCAAACATTTTACAGGCAGTAACAAATTGTTCTGCGAAATATGCGTCTTTATCTAAATTTATCCAACTATCTTTCTTATAATCTTCATAACTATTAATCACAGTAACATTATCAAAGATTTCCAAAAGCTGCGATTCAGTTCGCAAAGTCTTCTCATATTGACCTTTCCAGTTGAATATAAATGGATGAATTTTCATAGATAAAAAAAATAGGAGCGCGTATGGCTTTATTATACACGCCCCTATTTATATTTTTAAATTTTAGTTACTTTTTATTTTTTCCTGCACCTTTTTGAGAAGATTTAGAACCTTCTTGTTTGGGTTTCTTTTTCTCGGTTTTGTGAGCGTTATTTCCCTTGGCCACTTTTTGTTTCTTTCTTATATTTTCAAGCCTTAATTATGGCTTTGCAAATTCTACAACAGAATTATCTTTCCAACCAGCGGCTTTACCTTCTTTGCGGAAGGCAAGAACTTGATCGTGTTGAGCTTCTGTTAAGTGAACTTGAGTAACACCTTTTGGAACTTTATCAGCAGTTTGTTCTGTTTCGAACATTCTGTTAATTCTTCCCATTGGTCCGACGAATGCGTATTGTTTTGTTTTCATATATTTTTTTGTTTGTTTGTTTATTTCAGAGACTATTAATCCATTTAAAAGATTGATTAATTTGTTCTGAAAAGTCTTTCCCTAAAACCTCTTGCCAATCTTTTTTTAAGGGTTCAACTTTGTTTCTTATCTCATGATCTCCATAAGGCCAACCTAATTCATGTTCCATTGTATATTGTTCCACGTTATTGAAGTCGTGCTTGAAAGGTTTTTCTTCAAGATATTTCCAAATTTCATTCATAGTATCTCTAGGATTTTCTGTAAGATCCTCAAAGTGAACAAAGTGAAGTTTGTCTTGATATCTTTTTACTGCATCTGAAAGTCTTTCTACAGCAATTCCAAGTGGTGGAATGTTTAGCCATCCTTGTGTTCTTTTTTCAACAGTAGTCCAATTTTGTGGGGATTGTTTTTCCACTCCAGTAAAAGGAAAAGGGTGTTGCCGCCATTTCTTTTCAAACGAAGTAAGAATTCCACGCATGTCTCTTACGGGAACTAGAACCTTAGCATTGGGCCAAATAGCAAACAACATATCTAAATGTCCTACCCATGAACGGCATTTGTCTACTACTACTGGACGATCTGTCAATCTATTAAAAGCATTTTCACATCCTCCCTTGACATAATCATAGAATAATGTTTCCCCATCTTTGGGATCGGGAATGGTTTTAAATTCTTCTGTAGCTGAAAATTGCCGAGCAATATAACCAATTTCATGAAGACCGCTTGTGGCAGTAGAATGAACTCTAGGATTTTGAGCTAGAAGATTCATCAAGAGAGTGCTTCCTGCACGGGGCAGACCTGATACGAAGTGAATAGTTTTTGACATGCAATATATTTTATAGTTAAGAAACAAAAAGTCAAATAATTTTTTAATTCTTACTCATAAGGATTGGACTTATGAGTAAGATTGTTTTTATTATAGATCTTTTATAACTGTTACGTTATTGTTTCCTTGGAATTCTAATCCAGTTCCAGTTGTCCAAGAATCATCTGAGACTCTAGCATGAATGGTAAGAGGACTTGATGTGTTTTGCAATGCATTAGATCCAATAAATGCTGCTAATGTTGTATTACAATTAACAGTAGCTAGATTTGTGTTATTATTGAATGCATAGTTTCCAATAGTAGTCACAGAATTTGGAATAGTAACTGAAGTCAGTTGGTTAGAATGGAATGCACCGTCTCCAATACTAGTTACAGAATCTGGAATAGTAACTGAAGTCAGTTGGTTATTATTGAATGCACTGCTTCCAATACTAGTCACAGAATTTGGAATAGTAACTGAAGTGAGTTGGTTATTATAGAATGCACCGCTTCCAATACTAGTCACAGAATCTGGAATAGTAACTGAAGTCAGTTGGTTATAACCGAATGCATAGCTTCCAATACTTGTCACAGAATCTGGAATAGTAACTGAAGTCAGTTGGTTATTACCGAATGCATAGTTTCCAATACTAGTCACAGAATTTGGAATAGTGACTGAAGTGAGTTGGTTATAACGGAATGCATAGCTTCCAATACTAGTCACAGAATTTGGAATAGTAACTGAAGTCAGTTGGTTACTATAGAATGCATAGCTTCCAATACTAGTCACAGAATTTGGAATAGTGACTGAAGTAAGTTGGTTAGAACGGAATGTACTGCTTCCAATACTTGTAGCAGAGGAGCCAATGTCTACATAACCTGCAATGTTTTGTTGGGATTTCCAATCATCTGGAACATTTCCGTTTACTGTGAATAGAATGTTTCCTTCGCTGTCGTAGATTGTGGTATCTAAAGGAGAGACAAAGCCTCCCCCGCCGCCGCCATCGAGTTCTAAACCATTTCCACTGTTGTAGAGCGCAGCGACTTCTGCATCAGAGAGTGCTCTGTTCCAAATGCCAACTGCGTCCATTGAACCAGTAAACGGACCATATGTTCCATCTGCATTTTGTCCTAATGAAACTGAACTTCCGCCCGGAATAGGAGTATTATCTATAGTATCAGAAACACAGTCTACAGACCCATTTATATAAATCTTTAATTGACCGTTATTTCTTACACCAACAAGATGATACCAAGTGTCAGTAGCTAGTTCTGTTTGGCTGGTTAAACCGTAACCCAAACTGTCTCCACCAAAATTGGCGTATGCTATTGGGAATTTATCTTGTAAATCCAATGTAATTCCGCCATTTTGCCAAGCATTACCTGTCAATCCGTTAATTAAAGACTGAGGACCACTTGAATTAGTATCTAATTTGACCCAACATGCTAATGTATAGTTAGTAATTCCAGTTTGATCGACAGGAGAACTCATCCAATTACTTCCATCAAACACAGCCGCATTTCCAATTTTACCAGAAGCAAAGGAGACGTTGCCGTTGTTGGTGAGTGTTCTGTTGTTTCCTGATGAGTCGGAAGT